>Ga0209006_10003444_pt1 | contig 14384 bp, 10 predicted proteins | sample JacPin_JW_Ref_O2_FD_188567 | JGI IMG/M metagenome (GOLD analysis project Ga0209006, IMG submission 188567) | Forest soil microbial communities from Algoma, Ontario, Canada - Jack Pine, Ontario site 1_JW_Ref_O2 (SPAdes) (version 2) | ecosystem: Environmental > Terrestrial > Soil > Boreal... | reverse complement strand
CCGCCGATCCAGCCGCAAGCCGACATATCGTCCATGTCCTCCTCGTCGTCGTCGTCATCGTGGTCGCCCGAGGATTCGACGAACCGCGCACGCCGCGCTTTGTTCGGCACCTAGAGCGCCAAAAAATCGCCGTGGATCGGTCCAATCCCTATAGTGCCGCGTGAATCTTCGGCGGTAAGGATGACATCCGTGCGCCAACGCCTGTTGTGGCTTTTGCTGGCCGGCCTCGCGATCGCGTTTGTCATCCTGCTCGCGCGTCACGGCGATGGAACGATCGGGCCGCTGTCGACCGGCGACTTCGCTTCGCTCGCTTACAAGATCGTGCTCCTGGTGTTCGTCGGCTCTGCCGCGGTGATCCTGTTCCGTCAACGCTTTGCGCAAGCGCTGCTCGCAGCGCTGCTGTGGGTCGCGGTCGCGCTCCTGTTGCTGGTCGGCTATTCCTACCGTTTCGAATTGCGCGGCGTCGCCGACCGCGTGTTGGCGGAGCTCATACCCGGTTACGTGATTACGCATGGGCGCTCGGTCGAGCTTGCGCGGGCCTCGAGCGGCGATTTCGACGTGACTGCGCAGGTCAACGGCGCGCGCGTCGCCATGATCCTCGATACCGGGGCGAGCTCGGTGGTGCTGACCCGCGAGGACGCCAAAGCTGCCGGACTGCCGCTCGAAGTGCTCGCCTACACCGCCAACATCGACACCGCCAACGGCCGCACGCATGCGGCGCCCGTCACGCTCGATCGCATCGCCATCGGCGGACTGGTCGAGCGTTCGGTCGACGCGCTCGTGGCGCAACCGGGCCAGCTCAGGACGAGCCTGCTCGGCATGAGCTTCCTCAACCGGCTGCAAAGCTGGGAAGTGCGCGGCGATCGGCTATTGCTGCGCGGATATCCGTAGTAGCCCGCTTGTTCAAATCAAACCCACCAGAAACCGCAACGAGACCGCCAGCAAAAAGCATCCGAACGCAATCTCCAGCGTCCGTCGCGACAGCCGATGCGCCAGATGCGCGCCGTAGGGCGCGACAAAGCTCGCAATCGGCGCCGTCACCGCGAGCCCGATCAGCGAAACGAAGCCGAGCGACAATGGCGGCAGCTGCGCCTGATGCGGCAGGCCGGCAAGGATAAAGCCGATGGCGCCGGCGATGGTGATCGGCACGGCGACCCCCGACGAGGTGGCGACCGCGTTGTGGATCGGCTTGCCGTAGAGCGTGAGCACGATGGTCGCGATGGCGCCGCCGCTTACGCCCATGAGCGATCCGCAAAACCCGATGCCGAAGCCGTAGAGCGTCATCGGTGTCGGCCCCGGAAGCTCGGTACCGAGATTCCAGCGGTCGCCGGCGAACAGGAGTTTGATCGCGATCAAGCTCGCGATCACGATAAATGCCAAAGTCAGCACGCCAGCCGGCGCAAAAGCGGCGATGACCGCGCTACAGGCAACGCCGATTACGGCGGGCAACGCCCACTGCCGGATCACGCCCGGAATGACCACTCCCTTCGAGCGATGAGCGAGATAGGAACGAATGGTGGTCGGCACGACAATGGCGATCGAGGTCCCGAGGCATAGCTGCATGCGCACGTCTTCGGGCACGCCGAGCACGCGAAAGCCCTCATAGAGCACCGGCACGATCACCGAGCCGCCGCTGACGCCGAACAAACCGGCGAGTACGCCGGAAATCATCCCGCCGACCAGCAGCGCAAACACCAGCCAGAGGATTTCGTGCAAGCCGACGCCGAGGATCATGCTACCTTCTGTCATCCCGGGGCAGCCCGAAGGGCCGAGCCCGGAATCCATAACCCCAACCCTTTTAAAGTGTTCGCACGAGAACGAAGCGCGCGACTGTGGTTATGGATTCCGGGCTCGCCGCCGTCGCGGCGCCCCGCAATGACGGAGGCTCTACGCCGCGACATCCACCACGTCGCGAGGCCGATCGGACACGAGGCTTAATGCCGCCAGTAAAAGCCCGGCACCAGCGTCGGACGTCGCCGCGCCGGCGAGATGCCGGCGGAACGCGCGTGCGCCCGGCACGGCGCGGAACAGGCCGTGCAGATGGCGCGTGATCGCATGCAGCCGCGTGCCCTCCGCCAGCTCGCGCTCGATATAAGGAACAAAAGCCGCGGCGGCGTCTTTCGGTGACGCAAAGCGCGCATCCTCGCCGAAGAAAACCGGATCGGCGGCCAGAAGCCGCCAAGGCTCCTGATAGGCGGCACGCCCCATCATCACGCCATCCACATGGGCAAGATGCGCGCGCGCATCCTCGACGTTGCCGACGCCGCCGTTGAGCACGACGGTCAGGCGCGGATGCGCGGCTTTGAGCCGATACACGCGTTCGTAGTCGAGCGGCGGCACCTCGCGGTTCTCTTTCGGTGAGAGGCCCTTGAGCCAGGCTTTGCGCGCATGGACGATCAACGCATCGGCGCCCGCGCGCTCGATCGATTGAGCAAAAACCTCCAGCGCCGCTTCCGGGTCCTGATCGTCGACGGCGATGCGGCACTTGACCGTCACCGGAATGGACACGGCCGCTTTCATCGCCGCGACGCCATCGCCGACCAGCGCCGGCTCCGCCATCAGGCAAGCGCCGAAGCGGCCTTCCTGCACGCGATCGGACGGGCAACCGACATTCAGATTGATCTCGTCGAAGCCGACATCGGCGCCGATCCGCGCACAGTCCGCCAGCGCGCGGGGCTCCGAGCCGCCAAGCTGCAGCGCCAGCGGGTGTTCGTCACGATCGAAGCGCAGCAGCCGCGCACGATCGCCATGCAGCACCGCGCCGGTGGTGAGCATTTCGGTATAGAGCAGTGCGCGGCGCGTCAGCAGGCGATGGAAGAACCGGCAATGCCGGTCGGTCCATTCCATCATCGGCGCGACGGAGAATCTATGGGCCCCGCTGTACAAGGGGTCCTCGACATGTGCTGCACATGCAACTAATGTATTCTTATGAGCAAGATGATTCAACTCCGTCACGTTCCGGAATCGCTCCATCGGCAGCTCAAAGCTCGTGCGACACTCGCCGGAATGTCCTTATCGGACTATCTGGTGCGAGAAGTCCGCAAGATCGCCGAGCGGCCGACACTCGACGAGATCAGGGCGCGCCTTACCACAAGCAAGCCGAGCCGGCCGAAAACATCTCCGACCGAGATCATCCGGGAGGAGCGCGACCGGCGCTGATCGGGCAGGTGCGCGTACTCGACGCTTCGCTGCTCATCGAGATTCTCCTGCAGACGCCGCTTGGCGCGCGCCACACCGATCGCGTCCTGGATAGTAACGAATCGTTGCACGCTCCCCAATTGCTGGACGTTGAAGCACTTCAAGCGATCAGGCGGCTGACGCTTGCGCGCCAAATCTCAGCGGCACGCGCCGAGACCGCGTTGAACACACTGTTCGATCTGCCGCTCCATCGCCACGATCATCTGCCGCTGCTCGGCCGGGTATGGGAATTGCGCACCTCCATGACGGCTTACGACGGCACGTACGTCGCGCTCGCTGAGGGATTGCCGGCAGTATTGTTCACCTCGGATGGCACGCTCGCTCGAGCGCATGGCCATCGCGCGCAGGTCGAGCTGCTGACTTGACGCGACGACGCATTGACGCCGTTGCCGCGTTGCTGTCAAAGGAGCCGGCAGCGGCATTGAAGGGCGTTCAGCCCCTCTGCGTTTCTCGGTGCACACACATGATCGCCGGAGCAGCTGCGATTTTTATTCTGCTGACGCTGGCCGGCGTGCACCTCTATTGGGCGGCCGGCGGCAAGGCCGGCAAAGGTGCCGCGGTGCCGTCCGCCGGCGGGCGGCCGCTGCTGAGGCCGTCGGCCCTTGGCACCGCGATGGTCGCTGTCGGTCTCTGCGTCATGGCGGCCCTTCTGGCGTTGCGAATCGGCTGGCTCAGTGTGCCCGCCTTGCCCAGCAGCGGTGCCGTTGTTGAAGTTGGAGCCTGGCTGATCGTTGCGGTTTTTGCGCTGCGCGCCATCGGCGATTTTCGTTACGTTGGTTTCTTTAAGAGAATACGCGACAGCCGCTTCGCGCGGCTCGACACCTTGGCGTATTCGCCGCTATGCGCGTGCCTTGCACTGCTCGTCGGTATTTCCGCGGTCACTTAACGTCGCGTCAGGGCCTTGGATGAACGACAAGGAAAAAGCCGCGCTCGGATCGATCGCCGCCTCCGCGGGGCTCACGCTTGCGAAGGCTGTGGTCGGCGTGCTCACCGGCTCGCTGGCTATCCTGTCGGAAGCCGGCCACTCATTGCTCGACCTCGCTGCCACGGTGCTGACCTATATCGCGGTGCGTGTTTCCGGCAAGCCGGCCGACGCCGAGCATCAATATGGCCACGGCAAGGTCGAAAGCGTGGCGGCGCTCGCCGAAACCGCTTTGCTGTTTTTGCTCGCAGCCGGCGTCGCCTTCGAGGCCGTGCAGCGGCTTGTTGGCCAGCAGACCTACGCGGTCGAGGCGACGCTGGCTGCCTTCGCCATCATCGCCATTTCCATCGTCGTCGATTTTTTTCGCGCACGCACGCTGCAGCGCGTCGCCCAAAAAACGTCGAGCCAGGCGCTCGAGGCGGATGCGCTGCATTTTAGTTCCGACATGTGGTCGTCGATCGCGGTGCTGGTCGGATTGGGCGGCGTGGCGCTCGGCTATTCTTGGGCCGATGCGGCGGCCGCACTGATCGTCGCCGTCTTTATTTGTATTGCCGGTTGGCGGCTCGGCCGCCGCACTATCGATGCCTTGACCGACACCGCGCCGGCCGGCGTGAGCGAGCAGGTCGCGGCAATCGCGCGGCGGGTGCCGGGCATCGTCGGCGTCGAACGGGTACGCGCACGGCCGGCCGGCGCGGTGCTGTTCGTCGACCTCGCCGTCGGTGTGAACCGCACGCTGCCGCTCGATCGCGTCGCCACGATCAGGGATCGGCTGACGCGCGCCATCCGCGCCGAGCTTCCGCGGGCCGAGGTCACCATCACCACCGAGCCGCGCGCGCTCGACGACGAGACCGTGCGCGAGCGCGTCATGCTGATTGCCCGCAACAGCGGCCTCGCCGTTCATCATATCGCCGTGCAAGCGCTTGCCGATCGCTTGTCGATTTCCGCCGACCTCGAGGTTGAAGGCACGCTGCCGCTTGCGGCCGCGCACGAGACGGCGAGCCGGCTCGAAGAGGCGATCCGCGACGAGCTGGGGCCGGAGGTCGAGGTTGAAACGCATATCGAGCCGCTGCCGGCCGCGCTCCTCGGCGCCCGCGACGCCGCGCTCGCGCGCGTTACGGAAATCGGCGCAGCACTGGCAGCCCTTGCCAGCGGCGTTGCCGGACTTGGCGACGTGCATGACGTTCGCGTGCGCGAAACTGTCGACGGCGAGATTGTCAATTTTCACTGCGGCGTCGATCCGACTTTGTCGGTGAGGGCCGTGCACGACCTGGTCGACGGCATCGAGCGCGGGTTGCGCCGGCGCTTTCCCACCATCGCCCGCGTCATCGGCCACGCCGAACCGCGGCGCCCTGCCTAAAATCCGTTCGCAGATGCAGCACGCCCGGCGGCCGCGGCGCGCGAGTTAAATTTCGGCTTTCACGCAGTCGGCGCGGCAACGCCTCGACTGATTCCCTTTCTTCCAGATGAATGATTCTTCATGAACGATCTTCCGATGAATGAATCTTCACATGAATGAACGCAATCGCAGTGCGGCAACGCGCAATCACTTGCCAAATCCCTAACAAATTTCGGCGAATCTGCGCGCGGCTCTAGGCTTCTCATTTTACACGCTACGCACGAGCGATCGGATTCGCATCGTGCGTAGACAACGGGCCGAATAGTGCTATCATGCGGACGCTATTTTCGAACATTGACTCGATACTTCTTCTTTGAACTCTGGCTCACCTGGCTCACCTGGCTCACAAAGTATGGAGGCCCAACTATGCCGCAAGCAAAGCAAGCTTCGAAGCGAAAGCGTCGGGGGAAAACCCTACCCGCGTTAGGAATTGCCGGCATCGCCGGCGTATCGTTGTCGCTGGCAGGCGGAGCATCCGCATCGACCGCCGGATCGGCAACGGACGTACAGTCCAATGTCTCACCGCGTCATGAAATCTTTCTCGGTGAGGAAGAAATCTCCGACGTGAGCTTGTCGACGTTCTACGTGTTCGACAAGGAAAACGCGAAAGCCCAGCTCGGCGAGAAACTCGCTTGGGGCCGTTGCGGCGGCTGCCGTTGTGGCGGCGGTTGCCGATGCGGCGGCTGCGGATGGAGAGGCGGCTGCGGTGGTTGTGGCGGCTGCGGTGGTTGCGGCTGCTGCTTCCGCTGGGGACGTTGCGCCGTCTGTTAGACCGCAACGCTTTCGGCCTATCTTGACGGATGCAGATTGTTGTGGCCGGCTTGACCAAGCGTCGAGCCGGCCAACTGCGTCTTGTTCGCGCCATGCGGATGCGCGAATCATATCCCGCATCGCGAATCAGACCGCGCACAAAGACAGGGAGGGAGTGAGTAGTGGCGAGAAGTGCTGGGGAGCAACCTGGACGGCGGCCCTCCGGCGACCGCGGAAGCTCATCCCCCGCGCTGGTGTTCAAAGGTGCCGGGACTGCTGCGCGCGCCGAGCGCGCGACCGGAGCCGGCGAAGCGGGACCTTTGCTGCACAAAAGCAAAGACGTGCCGCGGTTTGCGCCGAATTTCTCCGTCTATCTGCTGCCGCCGGAAACCGTGTGCCTCTATTCCGAGGACCGGAAGTTCTTTCTTCATGGCGAACTCTATTGTGCGCTGGCGTTGGCGATCGGCGAGGGCAAGCGGAGCTTTCGCGAGATCGTTGGCCCGTTGGAACAGCGTTTCCCATCAGACAAAATCCAGGAAGCCCTCAAGCGCCTAGTCGACCGCCGCCATATCGTTTTGTCGCCGCGCTCACGCGCTGCATCACGCTCCCGCTCTTCCGACCAGGCGGCCGCTTATTGGGCAAGCCTCGGCGTGCCGCCGGAGGTTGCCCAGGAAAACCTGCGGAAATGCTCCGTGCGCATTCAATCGATCGACGTGCAGGGCGGCAAGGAACTCGGCGCAGCGCTCGCCGCGCTCGGTGTTCGCATCGTCAAGGGCAAGGCTGACCTCACCGTCACGTTGGTGAACGACTATCTCGAAGCAAAACTGGCGGCGTTGAATCGGCAACATTTGTCCGATCGCACGCCGTGGCTGCTGGTCCAACCCTCCGGCATTTTTCCCTTGGTGGGCCCAGTGCTGCGTCCCGGCGACGGCGCCTGCTGGATGTGTCTCGCCGAGCGCATGGCGCGCAACCGCGAGGTCAAAGCGCTGCTCGATCGCCGACACGCGCACCGCGTCGCCACCTCGCCGCTCGCCCGGCATCCGTTCGGACAAACCGGCATTCAGCTGGCGGCGGTCGAAATCGCCAAAGCGATCGCCACCGAGTTCCGCACCGATTTGCGCGATCACATTGTGAGCCTCGACCTAATGGGCTCGAGCGTCGTCAAGCATTTCGTCTCCGCCCGCCCGCAATGTCCGGCTTGCGGCAAGAAGAAGCTGCGCGATCCACGTCGCGCGCCAGTGCCCATCGAGCTTCAGACCGGCAACAAGCTGATCATGACCAGCGGCGGCTACCGCAGCGTTTCCTCCGCGGGCACAGTGGCGCGTTTCAAGAAGCACGTCAGCCCCCTCACCGGCGTGGTTTCGCGTCTCGAACGGGTCGAAGCCGACTTGCCGTTGAACACCAACTACGTCGCCAAGCACAATTTCGCCGGGCGGCCTGAGTCCATCGAGGAGCTCAAGTCCGGATTGTTCGGCGGCAGTTTCGGCAAGGGCTCTACCGCCGAGCAGGGCGAGGCCAGCGCGCTGATGGAAGCGATCGAGCGCTATTCCGGTATTTATCAGGGCGACGAAATCCGTGTGACGCGGCGCTTCACGGATTTCCCGGCCGGCGACGCGATCGCGCCGAACGACGTCATGCTGTTCAGCGACGCGCAATACCGGCAATACGACGCGCCGAACCACGATCACGAGGGCACGCCGACACCGGCCCCGTTCGATCCATCGGCCGAGATCGATTGGTCGCCGGCCTGGTCGCTGCGCGACCAGCGCTTCAGATACCTGCCGACCAGCATGCTGTATTTTTTCTACAACAGCGGCTTCGCCCCCGGCCTGATCCACGCCGATTCCAACGGCTGCGCCGCCGGCAACACCATCGAGGAAGCCATCGTCCAGGGATTCCTGGAATTGGTCGAACGCGATTCCTACGCCATCTGGTGGTACAACCGCTTGCAGCGGGCGGAATTGGACCTCAGCGCCTGCGACGATTCCTATGTCCGCGATCTGCGAAAGCAGCTTGACGAGACCGGGCGGCGAGTGTGGGTGCTCGATATCACCCACGACCTCGGCATTCCGAGCTATGTGGCGATATCGCACTCATTGGAAAACGCGATGGACTTTGTCGAGTTCGGCTCCGGCTCGCATTTCGACGCGCGCATCGCGCTGTTGCGGTCGCTGACCGAGCTGAACCAATTTCTGTCGATCGGCCTTGTCGGGCTTCGCGATGCTGCGGGAGGTGGCAACGACGGCCACGGGCCATGGCGGCTGCAGGATCATCCGTATTTGCTGCCGAACGGCCATCCGGCGGTGCGGCCGGACTTCGGCTCGCAGTTCGGCATGCTCGACACGCGCGAGCAGGTGATGGCCTGCGTGAACCTGGTCAAGCGCGCCGGCCTCGATTTCCTCGTGCTCGATCAGACCCGCCCGGATATCGAAGTGCCGGTCGCGCGCGTGATCGTTCCGGGGCTACGGCATTTCTATCGGCGGTACGCGCCGGGCCGGCTTTACGATGTGCCGATTCAGCTCGGATGGCTTGACCGGCCGGTCTCGGAAAGCCAACTCAACCCGCTCTTCCCCAAGACCTAGGTCTTGCGTTGCGCGCGCCGGCGAAAAAGAGCGGGCGGCGGGCAGCCTCAGCTATCCTGACGGCAAGGCTTCTAGGTCACGTTACGCTGGATGCGCGCGCCAACGGCGACATTGCGGCAAGCTTCGGGGGCTATTCGCTCCCCCTCGGGAAGTTCAGCGCCAGCGCGGCGGAGCGCTGGCGAGAGCTGCGTACAGGCCTGCCGCTTGACTCATTTGCATCCTTAAGGCGCACCGTCGACAAGGAAATCAACCAACTGGTCCGCCGCTTGGCGATACGCGGGCTCTTGGAATATGCGCTCACGCACTCGCGAAATGGCGACGACCTCGTCGTCATTGAACCGCAGGCCCCAGACTATTGGCCGCGAATGTCTTCGCTCCGCGAGACCGACACGGTCGTGCTGTCGCGCTTCGCCTACATGCGGCGGCGCGCCGGCGACATGGTGCTTGAATCGCCGCGCGCCCGCACCCTGTTCAAAATGTGCGATCCGAAGACCGCGGGCGCGCTGGCGATGTTGTCCACGCCGCAGCAAATCCGAAAGCTTGGCCGGCAAACTGGCTTTCCAGGACTCGAGCTTCTGGGTTTGCTCGTCGACTGCCAAATTCTTTTCAAGGTCGGCGCTGCTGACGCCGGCCTGCGGCCGACCGAAGGCGACGAACATCTGGTTCTGTGGGACTTTCACGACTTGTTGTTTCATACCCGCAGCACCGAGGGCCGGCATGCCAATCCGGCGGGCGGCGTCTACGCATTTGCCGACGTCATCTCTTCACCGCCGGCGGTGCGACCCTCTTGGCCCGGACACAAAATCGATCTGCGGCCGTTCTCGGCCTCACAACCCGAAGCCATGGCGCCGGCCGCGAAGCTCTTGCGCGAGCGTCATTCGACACGCGACTTCGATGCGGCGCGGCCGATCACGCTCGCCGAGCTGTCGCAATTTCTCGACGGCGCTGCGCGCGTTCTTGGGACATTCAGCACGACGGCCAGCGGTGACGGTCCGGCCTTCACCTATGCGGTGCGGCCATATCCTTCAGGCGGCAGCAGCCACGAGCTGGAGCTCTATCTCGCGGTCGACAAGTGCGAGGGGCTGGCGCGCGGCTTCTATCATTACGACGCCGGCGAACATGGGCTGGTGGCGATCGACGTCCCCATGCCTGAATTCGAAGCGCTGCTGCACGGCGGCCAATTCGCCATGGACGCATCCGGCGTGCCGCAGATCCTGATCATCATCGCCGCGCGCTTCGGCCGGGTCGCATGGAAATACAGCTCGATCGCCTACTCGCTTATTCTCAAAGACACCGGCGTCTTGATGCAGACGCTCTATCTGATGGCGACCGATATGGGGCTCGGCGGCTGCGCCATCGGCAGCAACCATATCGAGCTGTTCGCAAAGCTGACGGGCCTCGAATTTCACGTCGAGGGGCCGGTCGGTCTGTTTGCGCTTGGCCGCGGCGAAGCCACCGCTGCCTCCGGCTGATCACCTCACCAAGACCAGCGGCGGCTGCGCGGGTTGGTAGGATCGCGCGGTGCGGTGCGCTCGAAATATCCGACCGCCCTGCTGGCCCGCGCGCCCATCAGCGCGAACATGGCGTCTTGGGGATCGGCGGCGCGCAAGATCCAGCCGCCGGGCACTTCAACCGGGCCCTCGATGATCCGCCCGCCATGAGCCTTCACGCGCTCGGCGGCGACGTCGATGTCGGGCACGTCGAAGTAATAAAGCCAGAATGGAACCGGCACGTCGGCCGGCTTGGTGAAGATGCCGCCGATGGTATGGCCGCCGACCGAGAACACCTGATAGGTCCCCATCGGACCAGTCTCGGCATCCCCTTTGCGCCAGTCGAAAAGCGTACCGTAGAAGGTAACCGCCTTCTCCCCGTCGGTGGCGAGCAACTCGTGCCAGCCGACGCCGCCGGGTTGGCCGAACTCGGCAGGCTGCTCCTGCTCCGGATTTTGCGATTTGATCAGCGCCAGCATTGCGGCTTGCGGATCGGTAATGACCGAAAAGCGGCTGAAGTTGGCGACGTCGGTCGGACCGACGTGCACCGCGCCGCCAAGCTTTTTGGTCAGCTCGGTCGCGGCATCGACGTCGTTGACGCCGACATAACCCATCCAGGACGGCATCGCGCCCCGCCGCTTTGCCTCGTCCGACAACGTCATCAGCCCGCTGACCGAGGCTGCGCCGACGGTGAATACGATATAAGCCCGGCCGGGCATCGAAACGTCCTGCGTCCCCCAGCCGACGACTTGGGTGTAGAAGGCCACCGCCCCTTCCACGTCCGTCGTATGCAATTCGTACCAGACGAAACGGCCGTGAAGATTGACCACGCCTGTTTTCTCCCGTTTAGGCCGACAACGAAATCGCGGTGTGCGCCGTAGCGCCGGTGCCTGTTCGGCTTACTGGTATCGACGAGCACGCGCCGGTTCAAGGTATCAGGACCGCCGCGCCTTCGAAGCGGCCTTCGCGCAAATCGCTTAACGCGGTGTTGGCTTGGTCGATCGGATAGCGCGTGACCTGCATCCTGATGCCGGCGCGCGGCGCGATCGCCAGAAACTCGTAAGCGTCCTTGCGGGTCAAATTGGCCACCGACACGAGCTGCCGCTCCTCCCACAGCAAGCGATACGGAAAGCTTGGGATATCCGACATATGAATGCCGCCACACACGACGCGGCCGCCCTTCTTCACCGCGGCCAAAGCTGCCGGCACAAGCGCACCGACCGGCGCGAAAATAATCGCAGCGTCGAGCTTTTCCGGCGGCATCGCGTCGGAGCCGCCGGCCCAGACGGCACCGAGCGAGCGCGCGAAGTTTTGCGTGGCCGTATCACCCGCGCGCGTAAAAGCATAAACACGCCGGCCCTGCCAGGCAGCGACCTGCGCCAGAATGTGCGCAGCGGCGCCAAAACCATAAAGTCCGAGGGCTTCACCCTCCCCCGCCATGCGATAGCTACGCCAACCGATCAGGCCGGCGCAGAGCAGCGGCGCCATTTCCGCGGCATCAAGGTCTTCAGGCAGCGGGAAAGAGAAGCGGGCGTTCGCCAGCGTGTGGGTGGCGTAGCCGCCGTCGCGCGTATAGCCGGTGAACACTGGCGCGTCGCACAAATTCTCCCGCCCCGACCGGCAATATGGGCAGACGCCGTCGGTACCACCAAGCCAAGGCACGCCGACGTGCGCGCCGAGTGTAAGGCCGGTCACGCCGGGTCCTGTTGCCGCGACGCGGCCGACAATCTCGTGTCCGGGCACGATCGGAAGCTTCGGGTCGGGCAGTTCACCATCGACCACATGCAGGTCGGTGCGACAAACGCCGCAGGCCGCGACCTCGATCAGGATCTCGCCCGCGGCCGGCTGTCGGACCAGCCGTTCGCGCATGACCAGCGGCGTTTTCGGCCGGTCGAGAACCATGGCTCGCATCGTCGACATATATGCCTCCGTAGCCCGGATTTCGTTTCACTTAATCCGGCCTACAAACCGCCTGATCCTGCGCTTTCAATTGGCCGGCAAAGCTTCTACATCAACCCGATCATGCGCACCGAAGAACCCCGCCCCATCCGCCTGAAGGACTATCGCCCGCCGGACTGGCTCATCGAAACCGTCGACCTCGACGTTTCGCTCGATCCGACCGCGACGATCGTGCGCGCCAAGCTTAAGCTCAAGCCCAACACGACGGGCACGCCGGCGCCGCTCATTCTCGACGGCGACGAGCTCAAGCTCCGTTCGCTCGCCCTCGACGGCAAGCCGCTGCCGAGCGAAAGCTTTCTTGCGACACCCGAGCGACTCACCATCGCACAGCCGCCCAACCGGCCGTTCACGCTCGAGATCGAAACCGTCATCGACCCTTCGGCCAACACCCAGCTCATGGGTCTGTACCGCGCCGGTGCCACCTATTGCACCCAGTGCGAAGCCGAAGGTTTCCGCCGCATCACCTATTTCCTCGACCGCCCAGACGTCATGGCGGTCTACACCACGCGCATCGAGGCCGATAAGAGCGAGACGCCAATTCTCCTCTCCAACGGCAACCTCGTCGGCCAGGGCGACGTGGCCGGCACCAACCGGCATTTCGCCGTGTGGCACGATCCGTTCAAAAAGCCCTGTTATCTGTTCGCGCTGGTCGGCGGCGAGCTGGCGTGCGTCGCCGACAGCTTTCGCACCATGTCCGGCCGCGATGTCACGCTGCACATCTATGTCGAGCCCGGCAAGGAAGATCGCTGCTTCTACGCGATGGACAGCCTCAAGCGCGCCATGCGCTGGGACGAAGAAGCGTTCGGGCGCGAATACGATCTCGACATCTTCATGATCGTCGCCGTGTCCGCCTTCAATATGGGCGCGATGGAGAACAAAGGCCTCAACGTCTTCAACGACAAATACGTCTTGGCCTCGCCGGCAACCGCGACCGACACCGACTACGCCCATATCGAGGCGGTGATCGCCCACGAATATTTCCACAATTGGACCGGCGACCGCATCACCTGCCGCGATTGGTTCCAGCTTTGCCTGAAAGAAGGACTCACCGTTTTTCGCGACGAGGAATTTTCCGCCGATCAACGCTCGCGGGCGGTGGAGCGGATCAGCGACGTGCGCGCATTGCGCTCGCACCAGTTCGTCGAGGATGCCGGGCCGCTCGCCCATCCGGTGCGGCCCGAGCTCTACCACGAGATCAACAACTTCTACACCACCACGGTCTATGACAAAGGCGGCGAAGTGGTGCGCATGATCAAGGCCCTGCTCGGACCTGATCTGTTTCGCGAGGGCATGGACCTTTATTTCAATCGCCATGACGGCGAGGCGGCGACGGTCGAGCAATTCGTGCAATGCTTCGCCGACGTCTCCGACCGCGACTTCTCGCAATTCATGCTCTGGTACACGCAAGCCGGCACTCCGGAAGTCGTGGTGGCGCCGCACTACGATGCGCGTGCAAAGACCTACCGCCTCGACATCGCGCAGACCATTCCGCCGACGCCGGGCCAGCCGGACAAGAAGCCGATGGTAATCCCGCTGGCGCTTGGGCTGGTCGGCAAGGACGGCGGCGATCTGCCGCTCATGCTCGACGGCGGCCCGCCGGCGCGCCACGTGCTGGAATTGACGGCGCTACGTCAAAGCTTCGTTTTCACCGGCGTTGCCGAGCCACCGATCCCCTCGATCAATCGCGGTTTTTCAGCGCCCATCAAGCTCGCACTGCCGATGGCAGCCAACGACCTTCGTTTCCTGGCCGCGCATGATCGCGACCCGTTCAATCGCTGGCAGGCGGCGCAGACGCTGGCGATGTCGCTGTTGACTGAGAATGTCGCGGCCGCGCGTAAGAACGCTTCGCTGCGCGAGGATGACGGCCTCGCCGCCGCGCTCGGTGCCATCCTCGCCGATCCCGCACTCGAGCCGGCTTTCGTCGCGCTCGCGCTGACGCCGCCGAGCGAGCCGGACATCGCGCGCGAGATCGGGCGTGATGTCGATCCCGACGCCGTCTTTGCCGCGCGGCGGCAGCTGCGCGGCGCGATCGGCAGGCGGCTCGGCGCGGCGCTGGCGGAAGCCTACCGGCGCATGATCACGCCCGG
>Ga0209006_10003443_pt1 | contig 14389 bp, 7 predicted proteins | sample JacPin_JW_Ref_O2_FD_188567 | JGI IMG/M metagenome (GOLD analysis project Ga0209006, IMG submission 188567) | Forest soil microbial communities from Algoma, Ontario, Canada - Jack Pine, Ontario site 1_JW_Ref_O2 (SPAdes) (version 2) | ecosystem: Environmental > Terrestrial > Soil > Boreal... | reverse complement strand
ACGCCGATTCGAACGGATTAACGCCGCACACGGCTCGAACAGCCTTGGCGTTGTCGTCGAAGGCCAGTTGAAAACTGCCGGACCAGGCGAGCGATCCTGCCAACACGCGGCCCTCGGCTTCCGTGGCGTTGCTGTCGAAGGAAAGGAAGAAGGACGGGTTTTGAAATTGAGAAGCGCGCATGCCCAGTTTTGAGTCCAGCACTTTTAGCCCGGGCGTTATTTGCTCGGTGATCGGGGCGAGCATTTCTTTGGTCCAGTCACCAAAGAAATGGGTCAAATATACATTTGTTTCCAGCAACAAGGAGCTGGAAGACATGCGAGCAAGCGTGACCGGGCCGGATTCGTGATGAACGATTTCCGTCCATTCTTCAACGACATCATAAGCGTGATGCGCGCGGAAGCAGAGCGTGAGTTCAAACGGATAAGCCGCGTCATGGAGATGGATGCGGATTTCTTCGACATCCATTGTTTCGTTTGTGCGCGTGACGCCGTCGTAAACCAGGGCCGTGGACGTGTTGCCGTCGGCGTGAATGACCTGTAGGGCCGGCTCCCAAACGTAGCCATCGCCGGCTTGCGGATAAAACTCGTCGTCGCGCTGTGGTTTCCAGTTGGGTTGTTCGGTGCCGACGGGCTGTTGATAAAGACGCCGGTCGTCGCCGACTTGAAAATTTAGTGCGAGGTCTTTGGTCCCAACCGAAATCGTTTCGGCAGATGTTGAATGCGCAAGACAAAGCAGGCTGGTCAAAGCCAGCCCGAACGAAAATCCCCGGTTCATAAGTCGAATCATCATACGCCGGCGCGCACGGAAAGCCGCCAGCGGGTTGAGCCGCCAGCGGCAACGACCCCGCAGCGTTGCAACTCTGCGGCGATGGCCAGCGAATCATGATCGGCATTTGTGGGCTCAATGGCAAGATGGTGATGACCGTGCCAGCCGCCGCGGGTGAGCCACAAGCCCAGCGTGTTGTTTGCGGCCGGGTCCCAAATGAATTGCAACCGGTCCCCTTGGATCTGGTTCTTAATGGCGGCCGTTCCTTCTTGAATAGGGTGACCGAAAGCCTTGCAACATTTCTTCTGTGGAATGGCCGAAGCCACAGAATCGACCCAGGCTTCACCGTTGAACAAGGCCCTGGTGGATTCCGGCAATTCAAGTTCGTCGCCCTCCATCAACCGCAACAGCGGATGGATGGCCCAAATAAAATGTTCCTCTCTCTCGGCCAAATTGAACAGCTCATAATCAAGCTGCAAATGATCTTCGTGCAGTCGAAGAGTCCGCTCGAATTCAAACGGGGAAGGATCCAGTTTGATGCTCGTTTTCAAAATACCGCGTTGCCAGGCCGGCTGATCCACGACCCAGGGCCGGCTCCAAGCCTCTCCGTGGTCGGGCAGTTGGCGTCCGTGCCAAGAGCATGGCATGATGGTCGGCAGGCACTCATCAATTCCGACGAGCGTACTGGCGGAAAAATCGTCCCCCGGCGAGTTTTTGAACAAGTCTAATTTGTCCCCGGGATGCCAAAGCCATTCCCGTTGCGTGCGAAGGCTTTTGAGCGAAATGATTTTTGCTCCAAGCTCCGGCACGACCGCAGCCTCGATTGCCTGGTTTCGGAGAACATAAACTGCAAACCCCTCAAACTCGCGAATGCAGCAATGGGTGGTGGAGGCGTTCACGCGAGCAGGTCCGCGGCCAAAGCGTAGTTGGGATCGCGCCGCAGGACGACGCGCAAAAGATCACGAGCCTTGGCAATTTTGCCAAGGCCGAGTTGTGCCTGCGCTTGCAGGAAAAGGGCCGTTGTTTCCTGGCGAAATTGCAAATCGTCCGCGAACAGCAGCATCGTCGGCAGCGACGTTGCGAAATAATCCACTTTCGCAGGCTGTTTTTGCAGCTTTTTCGCATAGGCCAGCAAGTCACGGAACAGTTTTTTCGCCTTGGCCCGCTGGCCGAGTTTCTCCCACGACAACGCGGAGTAATAAGTCATTTCACTAAAGGCGCGCACGCTCATTTCCTGGAAGTCGCCTTTGAACTTGGCGGCGGACAGCCAATGCTCTCGCGCATCGTCCTTCCCGCCCAAACCGCTCAAAGCGCAGCCGAGCCAGAAATGAATGTCGCTTTTGTTGGCGAGCAGGTGACGGGCTTCGCTCAGATTATGAGGAGCCTGGAAGGCGAATTCAAAATGGGTTTTGGCCAGGGCAAAATCCTGGTTTATTAGCGCCGCGCGTCCTAACGCAATTTGCGCGCGAGTATGCTGGCCCAGCGGCCCGCCTTCGCCGCCTTCCCACGGTTGAAATTGACGGTCGGCAAGAAGCTTGGCCGCTTTCTCATGCTGTCCCGTTTGATTGTAAAGAGCACAAAGCTCGATGGTCAGGTCGTCGCGCCGCGAGGTCAGTTCGAGGTGTTTCTCCAACTCGTGCAAACGCGTTTGCGGCTTTTCGCCGAGTCTCTTCCAAAGCTGGTCGCGTTCGTAGAGCAAGCGGGCATCTATTGGGTCATTCTTGAACGCCTTATCGTAGGCGCGGCGCGCCTTGGCCGGTTGTCGCAGAATGTTAAAGAAGCCAATGCCCAGGTTGCGCCAGACGATGGAGAAGCAGGGATCGAGTTTAGCCGATTGCTCCCACAGTTTGATGGCTTCGCGATGCCGCCGGCGGTCATAGAGGAGGTTTCCGAGATAATACGGCGCGCGTGCGTCGTCTGGATTGGCCGTGATGGTTGTTTGCAAAACGCTAATTTCCTCAAGGCGCGACGGAAAACAATAATCCGACGGTTGGGCAGCGGCTCGTTTGAAATAATCCGTCGCGAATTTTTTCTCATCCGTTTTGCTATGCAGCCATCCAAGTGTGTAGAGAACCAACGGCCACGCGCCCCAGCTTTGGTCGGGCAAATCCTTCGCGCGGAACGCCGCCGTCTTCAAGACGCCAATGGCCTCGTCAAAAAGTCCGGCTCGCCCGTAGTCATGGGCCAAGTCAAGCAACGCCTGCAGATCACCTCCGGCCTGTCCGCCCTGGAGATGCCGGGCCCACCCGTCCAATGGATCCAGCCGCAAGGTTTCACGCACAAGGTGTTCGGCCTCGCTTGGCCGGTTCAACTTTCGCAAGACAACCGCCTGCAAATTGCGCGCGCGCAGATTATCCGTGTTCAACCGAAGTGAACGGTCAAGATGCTCCAAGGCTCGCGGCCAACACGAGTGCGAGCAATCAACCTCGGCCAGCGCGTGAAAACCTGCCGCGCCCCAGGCCTGCGACCAGGTCGCCTTGTAGAATGCGTCGTAAGCCTCATCGTCACGGTCAAGATGGCGCAGGCAAAGGCCAAGATTATAGAAGGCTTCGCTGTCATAAGGATTCGCATTACGGCGCGTCAGACGTTTAATCGCTTTGCGCAGCAACGCCTCCGCCGTGACAAATTCGCCGCGCTTAAGATGCCAAAGGCCCAGCGCGTTATTGCACCGGGCGTCGAGCGGATCGCGTCGAAGCGCTTCGCGCCAGTAAACGGCCGGCGAACGCGTCGCATGCCGGTATTGATCAAGATGCAAGCCGGTGATGTACAATTCATCGTTGCTTTCGATATCCGTTGGTTTAGGCGGCTCCGTTGCCGGGGCGGGCGCGGAACCTTTGACGCGCGGTTTCGGCTGATAAGAAATCAGTTCGTTACCATGCTCGCCGGCAACGCGCACGAACAAATCTGTCACTTGGATTTTCTCCGACATTTTGATGGTTTCGAGGAAAGGCGCGGAGGGCGAAAGGTCGCGGACAAACTCAGCCAACGGTTTTGCGTTTAAGGAAATTGTGATCGTGGCGTGCGGTTGACGGCTGGTGACCGCGATACCCAGGCGCCATTGACCATCGTCATGAGTCAAATGGACAGCGGCGGCCAAATGGGCGTGCTGGGCCACGCCAATTTTTTGGATCGGATACCAGAACTGGCTCCAGTCTTTGGTCTCGCCTGGCTGAAGAAAACTGAAGTCGGGCTGGTTGTCGGTGTAAACTCCGGCCATGATTTCGATGTAGGGCGAGTATTGCCCGTCGGGGCCGGGGTCCGTCAAATTGCGGTCCCAGGCGTAACCAAAATCGTGGTTCCCCCAGGTCCATTGCTTCTTTCCTGGCGAAATGTGATGATTGGCGACGTGGACGATTCCTGCTTGCGCCCCGTAATCGTAGCCGCCAAAAAAATCCTCTTTGCTGTCCACACACATGTAGGACGTTGGCACGGGGATGTTCGCGTAGAACGAAAGATCACTTGGCGCGTAGCCCGGAACGCAAGCGCTCGCCTTTGTTCTCTCTTGTTCGCTCAGGCAGTGGGGCGGAATAAATTGAGACGGCACTTCGTCTTTGGGAACGCCTTTGCGTCCGCGCTCGCCGTAATTGACGCCGTAGTAAAAATCCCGCGCCAGCGGATATTCGCTCATGGAACGTCGCGCATGATCCGCCACGTAGGCAACGTCCGGCGCAAAGAAGCTCTGATAATTCTCATGCACGCGCGTGGCCACGTTTGCCCACCACAAAAATGTCTGCACGAAGGGCGTGCGATTGTAAACCCGCACCTTGAGTTCCAGATAACTTTTGCCTGGATGCAGGCAAACGCCATGCATCCCTTTCATCCGGCAGAGCGGATCGTGATCGCTGCACCAAATGGTCTTTGATCCATCGGCGTGCTCTTCAATTTCAAAATCCACAGGCAGAAACGTCGCGGGGCGATGGTGCTGCGGCCAATTGAATTCGATGCCCCCGGAAATCCAGGGCCCGGCCAACCCAACCAAGGCCGGCTTGATGACTTGCTGGCGGTAGATGACGTCGTAGTTGTTCGTCTTGTCATGCAAGACATGAAGGCGTCCGCCAATTTCTGGAAGCACCATGGCCCGGATGAATTCGTTTTCAATCCAGATGGCCTTCCAGTTGCGCTCGATGGGCTTCTCGGCGACGCGGTCTGTAAACGGCAACGGATAAACCTTGCCGCTGCTGCCCTGATAAACCCGCGTTTCCAGAAACATGGGATTTTTGTCCGGCGGAGCGGGCAAATAAGTTGGAATCGCGAGATTCTCGACCCGCGTTTGTACGGCGCTGGAAATGTCCCCGGATTGAGACGTCTGATTCATCGGTCAGCAATAGCTTAATCCATCAATTCGCGTTCAATTTCCTCGAGTGTCTTTCCCTTGGTTTCGGGCAGCCGAAACTTGACAAAGAAAAATCCCGCGACGCAAATCGCGGCGTAAAGCCAGAAGGTTCCGGCCGGGCCAAGGCTGGCGTTGAGCATGGGAAAGCTGTAGGTGAGCAGGAAGCACGCGACCCAAAGCGAGGCCACGGCCACGGCCATCGCTGCGCCGCGGTTGCGGTTGGGAAAAATCTCCGAGATGACCACCCAGGTGACCGGCGCCAGCGAAACGGCGTAGCAGCCTATAGCCAACAGCACCAGCAGCAGCATCGGCAGCCCCTTGACGCCGTTCCAATAGCAGGCGCCCATGAGCGTGTAAATGACTGCCAGCGCCGCTGCGCCGAACAGCATGAGGGGGCGTCTCCCGCCGCGATCAACAAAGCCGAACGTCAACAATGTAAACACAAGATTGACCGAGCCCGTCCATGCAATGTTTTTGAGCACAGTCGAAATGTCATATCCCGCGGCTCGGAAGATTTCCTCGGCGTAATTGAAAATGACGTTGATGCCGCACCATTGCTGAAACACGGCCAGCGCGACGCCGAGCGTTAGGACCTTCAACATTTTTGGCGTCAACAGATCGGCCAGTCGAGCGGTTTGGAATCCGTCACCCGCAAGCGTTGACTGAATCTCCGCTGTAGCGGCGTGCGCGTAACTGTCACCGCCGATGCGTCTGAGCACTCGCCGCGCTGGATCGGCCTTTCCATTCTTGAGGAGCCATCGTGGACTCTCCGGGATACACAACATGCCTCCAAAAAATAACAAAGCAGGCGCGGCCGTCAGGCCAAACATCCAGCGCCAACCTTCCTGCCCGAACCACGAGTTGCGAATGAACTCGTCCGTTGCTCCTGAAGGCAATTTTCTCACAAGAAACCAATTGATGAATTGCGCCAGCAATATTCCAACCACCACAGTCAGTTGATTGACGGCCACCAATTTGCCTCGCATCCTTGCGGGCGCCACTTCTGCGATGTACATGGGTGAAAGACTGGAGGCCAGGCCAATGGCGATGCCGCCGCAAATCCGCCAGGAGATGAAGATCACGAAGGTGCCCGCGAGAGCGTTGCCGAGCGAAGTTGACGCGAAGAGCAGTGCGGCCACAACCAGCAGGCGCTTGCGGCCAAATTTGTCGCTGAGGGCGCCGGCGATGAGCGCGCCCGCCAGGCAGCCGATAAGCGCGCAACTATTGGCCCAGCCGATTTGAGCTTCGCTTGTCAAACCAAAGTAGCGCTGAAAAAACGGTTTCGCTCCGCCGATCACAACCCAGTCCCAGCCAAAGAGCAAACCGCCCATGGCCGCGACGATGGACACCAGCCAGACGTAGGTGGGGTTATAATTCCCGTTAAGGCTGGAGGCTTCCTTTTGCGTGGCAGTGATCATTTTCGCGTTCGTCTTTGCACCATCATGTTGTCACGGCAGATGTGAGAGAACCGAACATGCCACGGACTGATTGAAATCGGAATGGACATTGCAATGATGGACATGGACATTTGACCGCCAGCAGGGCGGTGTATCTCAAACTCCATAACGTCGGCGATGTTCGGAAGGGGAGTGACTGTACATTTTTGTAAAGGTTCGGCAAAAATAGAATTGATCCGAAAAACCGAGGTCATGGCTGATCTGCTTGATTGGCCAGTCGGTGGAATTAAGCAGTTCCACCGCGCGTTGCATGCGCAAATGATTCAAGTAACTCAAAGGTGCATAGCCCGTCACCCGCCGAAACAGGGCAGTGTAATGAGAGCGCGATAAATGCACCAAGGCGGCCAGCGAAGAGACGCTGAGTGGCTCCCGTAGATGGCTCTTCATGAATTCGAGGCTCTCGTTGATGCGCTCCTTCGCGCTAGCTTCGCCGTGCCAGGCCTCTTCCTTGTGTCGCAAAATGAGCCCCATTAAATGTGCCAGCGAATGCGCGGCGTAGATCAGATGCGTGAGCGTGAAGCCATGTTGCAAGCCTTCCTGCAAATCCTCGAACAAGGAATACAATTGGACATCTCCTCCAAACGCGACAATCGGTTGCTCATTAGTGACGCCGAGGCGCTCCAGATAGTGCGGCATGTTGGCGCCAATGGCATGAAACCAATGAATGGTCCACGGCGAATCAGCCTCCGCACCGTAGGCATGCGGCGAACCGGCGTTGATGACCAGCAATTGATTTTTGCCTATTCGATGCCGGTGCCCGGCCATTTCGCACCAACCTTCGCCTTCGGCGCAATAGATGAAAATCACCTCAGGGCAGCCGTGCTCACGCGCACACTCGTGTCCGGTGGCTTTGGGATAGTAACCGGCGTCCGTTGGCAACAGATTTCGCAACAACGGGTGGCGCGAGACTGTGGCCAAAATCGGCCTTGGCACTACCACGAGGCGCTGACCGATGAAGCCTTCCAACTTTTGATGGCGGTTCATCCAAGAGAACTTGTTTGTGCTTTCTTCTCTTTCACAATTAAGGAAGCACGCGTTTAGCACAATGAATAAATTTGTTATGCACGGGCCGTGTCCTCTGGCTGGGTTTGGCGGGCAATCAGCCTTGCGTAAGCCGCAAACTGTTGCAGAATCTTCCCCGGTTTTGTGAAAGCTCGATATTTGTGAAATCCTTCAAGCGTCCACGGGTTGCCTTGCTGGTGGAGTCTTCGCGTGCTTACGGACGCGGCATACTTTGGGGGATTGCTAGATTCGTCCGCGAGCACGGGCCGTGGTCGATCTTTTTTCAAGACCTCAATCTATGCGACGGCACGCCGCCATGGCTCAAGAATTGGCGGGGAGAAGGCATTATTTCACGCCTCGAGAATCGCGACGTCGTCAGCGTCATTCGACGCTTGAAGTTGCCGGCTGTTTACTTGCGGCATGTCAAACCTGGCACCGGAATGCCGAGCATATTGGCTGATAACGCGGCGATTTCCCGGCTCTGCTTCAAGCATTTCGAAGAACGCGGGTTCCGCCATTTCGCCTTTTGCGGATTCAACGGGGCGGATTATTCCGACGAACGCAGCGGCGCCTTTGCCAAGAGCGTCACTGAGGCCGGTTGGCGATGCCATCTTTATTCCGAAGGAGGCCGGCCGACGAAGGGGGACACGGCGCGGTACGAAGGTCTGGGCTTGAAGGACGGCGGATCGGTGGCGAATTGGATCAAGAAACTGCCTAAACCGATTGGGGTTATGGCCTGCAACGACGTGCGCGGCCAGCAAGTGCTCGATGCCTGCCGCGCCACTGGACTGGCGTCACCGGAAGAGATCGCGGTCATCGGTGTGGATAACGACGATGTCCTTTGCAACTTTTCTGAACCGCCACTGTCCAGCGTGATTCCCAACGCCGAGCGTGTCGGCTACGAAACAGCGGCCCTGTTGTCAAAAATGATGGACGGTTTCAAGCCGGAGCCGGTGGAAACTTTTATCGAACCGACCGGCATCGTGACCCGCCGCTCTACGGATGTTCTGGCAATGGAGGATCGTCAAATTGCCGCTGCCGCCCGTTTTATTCGCGAGCATGCTTGCCAGGGCATCGACGTGAGCGATGTCTTGCGCGCCGTGCCGATGTCGCGCAGCACTTTGGATCGCCGCTTCATAAAGATTTTGGGCCGGTCGCCCAAGGACGAAATTCTCCGTATCCGCCTGGATCGAGTAAAACAACTTCTGGCGGAGACGGATTTTCCTCTGGCCCTTATCGCCGAAAAAGTGGGCTTGGAACATGTGGAACATCTTAGCCGCATTTTCAAAAGCCGCCTGAAGATGACGCCGTCGGAATTTAAGTCCCAATGTTTGACCAGGGATAAATCAAAACTTTCGACCAGCGTCCGACCCGACTTTGACGGGTTGGCGGAGGATTTTTCAAAAAGGCTCGAGTTCACTGGCATGCCTCGCTTGCGTAACGGAAAAAACAGGTGACGAAAAAGGTTAATTGTTTTCCCTAAAAGCTCATGGCGGGGCAATTTTTGTATGGTTACATTGGGAGCATGATACACGATGGAACGACGAATTGCGGCAGTGCCGCCTGCTCCTGCGGCAGGAATCCAACAGTCAATTGTCCATGCTGTTCGTCGGTTTGTCTATTCCGCGTGGAGGCTCTTTGTGGAATTAGTTGAGCATGACTACCATCCAATTTGAAAAGGCGGCTCCAGCGCCGGCGTCAAGATAACACCCCTTCTAAAATAAAATTATGAAATTTCAACTGACGACTCCATGTTTGATGCGGCACGGGCGCTGTTTAATTTTTGCAGCACTCAGTTTGACGCTGTGCGCCGCCGCGAAGGCGCAATCAGCCTATCAAAGCGTCGTGCTCGGGGACAATCCGCTGGCCTATTACGCATTAAATCCCGGCACAGACGGCACCACCAATGCGCCCGACTTGAGCGGCAACGGCAACAACGGTGTGCCCGCAAACATTTCTCCCGCGGAGGGACCAACCGAATTCATCACAAACGCGACTTATTTCGATGGCTCGACTGCCATCGATCTTAGCCAGGGAACCAACGCCGGCCTGCTTAATTACGCGGGGCCAATCACGTTGGAAGCATGGGTACAGCCGGGCAATCCCTCCTTGTTCAGCAACTTGGGGGATATCGTGGCCAAAGGTTATGACGCCTCAAGCTACGCCTACGCGGAAATCTCTTTGCGTGTCAATGGGCCCTACGGGCAAACCTTCACGGGCGGTTCGGAAAACACAAACAACTCGGGGGAAAGTGTGTATGTGACCGGAGGGGACGCAAACACCGCTTGGAGTCATGTGGTTGTGTCCATGGACGGCACCAATTGCAGCCTGTACCAGAACGGCGTTTTGGTGGGGCAAACATCTGATACCGGCGGCTCGTATGTTTATCCCGATGACTGGGTGATCGGAACCGGTAGTGACGCCGGGGCTTCACGTGTCTTTTACGGCAACATCAGCGAGGTTGCGATTTATAATTACGGTCTGACCGCCGCGCAGGTCTTGAATCACTATTTTGTGGGCACGGTTAATTCCCCGGCGACAAACTCTGCGCCGGTCCTGACTTCGAAACCGCAGTCCGTTTCGGCGCTCCTTGGCGGGTCGGCAACTTTCACGGTGGCGGCGGTGAGCGCCTACCCGACCACCAACCAGTGGTATCTCAACAGCGTTGCTTTGACAGGCCAGACTAATACAGGCCTGACCGTCACAAATATAAATTCGGGGAACACGGGGACTTACACTGTCGTGGTTGGGAACACGATTGGAACGACCAATGCCAGCGCGATTTTGAGCCTGGTCACACCGAGCTCGCTCGTTTGGAGCTCCTTCAATAACAATGGCGTCTGGGACCTTGATACGACGCTGAACTGGACCAATCTTAACAACGGATTGCAGGCCGTTTTCACTAACTACGATGAAGTTCTATTCAACGACGCCTCTGGCGCTCCGACTGCAGTGACAGTCGCTACCAACGTTCAGCCGAGCCTCATAACTGTTGATTCGAGCACAAACAGCTTCGCCTTTAGCGGTTCCTCCATTTCGGGTCCAGGTAGTTTGATCAAGGAAGGCACGAGTCTTCTGACTATCGCCACACCAGCCGGTATAACCGGATCGGTCACCATTGGCGGTGGCGCCATCTACGCGGGAAACAACTGCTTTAGTGATGTTTCGTCGTTTACGATCAGCAACGGCGCCACGTTGGATGTAGGCGGTGGCAGCCTCTTCAACAACAAACCCGTTACAGTTTCGGGCACGGGGCTGAATGGCGAAGGAGCCATTTTCAACAGCTATAACGATTATCCATCGGAATCGTTGACCATCACTCTAACGGGTGACACGCTGTTCGGTGGCACCGCCCGGTGGGACCTGGCCACTGGTTCGCTCATCGGCGGCCCATACAACCTGACCGTGGATTGGTCCGCCAACTCACAAAACAATTACTATGGCCAGTGGAACACGGTCACTCTCGGGGCCGATGTGCTGAATGTTTTTGTGACCAATGGGATTGCCCCCTCCGAGGCCAGCAACTTGGGGATGGTTGGTGATGACACGATCTGCCAAAATCCAGAGACACTCTTCACTGTCGCTGGGGGCTGCGCGATGCTGTTCTATGGCGGCGGATTTAACGGCAACATCCACGCCCTGGGCGGCTCGACGATTTATCTGTGGAGCGCACCCTCGGTCTTCACTGGCAACACTGTGACCTTGGAGAACAGCGCCGGTTGGCAAAGCACGGGCAGCAGTTCGACCACAGAGCCGGTGAACAGCGCTATGGTATTGAACGGCGTGGCTCACGTCGTGGTGCAACAACATTATGTGTCATACACAAACGTGATCAGCGGGCCTGGAGGCTTTGTCATGGACACCTCCGACCACGGCATGGTCTTTGCGTTCGTCGATACTTACACTGGGCCAACCATCATCGGGACCGGCGGTAGCTCGGTGGAACTATTCTTGACCAATAACGGCTCCATTTCGGACAGTTCGCTCATTTTCTTTGGGGGCACCAATGCCGACGTGGCGCACATTGACGTGAGCGGGCGTTCGGACCAAACCTTGACGCTGGCCAGTGGCCAGACGCTGGCTGGTATCGGAACCATCAATGGCAGTCTGAATGTTTCGTCCGGCGCGACGATTTCTCCAGGCGGCACCAATACAACCATCGACATCACAACTGGTTCCAATCCGACCGGAACGCTTTCGGCCACGACCAACATCGCCCTGAATGGGACGACGTTGATCAAGCTCGATGGTACTTCCAATGACGTGGTCGAGGCGGACGGGGCCATTGCCTACGGCGGCACGCTGAGTCTGCAAAACATCAGCGGAACTAACTTGGCTGCCGGCGACAGCTTCCAGGCGTTCAATGCGGCGAACTACTCAGGTTCCTTCGCATCCATTACCCCCACTGCGCCAGGGCCTGGACTCGCGTGGGACACAACACAATTGAGCAGCGGCACGATCAGCGTGATGACATCGCCCGCGACCGGCCCGACCATTTCCAGCGTGCAACTATCCAGTGGGAACATCGTCCTGAGCGGCTCTGGCGGAACGGCCAGCGGGACATATTATTTGTTGACGACGACCAATTTGGCCGTGAAGCCCTGGCTCCCGATCGCCACGAATAGTTATGACACCAACGGAAACTTCGTCTTGACCAACGCCGTTACCCCGGGCGTCACCCAGCAGTTCTACTTGATCGAGCAGTGAGGTAGTTTCCGTGAGGATATGTTCGCGCAAATCGAGGGTGAATGCAGGGCCAAAAGCCGCATTCACCCTGATAGAACTGCTGGTGGTTATCGCGATCATCGCCAACCTGGCGGCGATGTTGCTGCCGGCTCTGGCCAGCCCGAAGCTGAATGCACAACAGACGCAGTGCATCAGCAATTTGAGGCAACTGCAACTGGCCAGCAGGATGTATTACGATGACAACGGCACCTTCATCGGACCCATCAGCAATAATCCTGATGATAGCCAGGGCGACTGGATGGGCACGATGCTGACTTACTACGGCAAATCGACCAACCTGATCATTTGCCCTAGCGCGCCGGACATGGGGATCAAACCTGCAAATGCGGTCAATCCTCCTGGCCTGAGTGACCGCGCCTGGCATTGGACACTTTCGACGCCGATCTACGCTTCCAGCTACGGCTACAACAAATGGCTGGAAAACGGCCAGATCTACGGCCAAGACCCGCGCAATTTTAACCGGGAGTCAGAGGTCAGCAGGCCGGCACAAACGCCTGTCTTTATGGACTGTGCCTGGATCAATTTGTATCCTGACATTTCAGACACGCCGGCGACCAGCCTCTACGATCCGATTGATAATCCCGGCACCGGCACATCCGGGCTGACTCGCGTTTGCATCGCGCGGCATGGAAGCAGGTCCGCAGGCGCCGCGCCCAAGAAACTGGCCTTTGGCGCCACCACCTTGCCCGGGTTGATCGTCTCCAGTTTCTACGACGGTCACGACGAGCCGGTTCGGTTGCAAGAACTTTGGACTTATTACTGGAGCCTCCCCTGGGTGCCCGGTCCGGTGCCGAAGGCACTTTAAAGAGCTTCGACATTTTGATCCACTGATGACTGGCTTGGCCGAAAAACGGACGGACGTTGTAAAGAGGAATTATCCGTCCACGTAAATTTATCATGGGGCCAGCCCGGCCGTTACCCTGGCCAGAACCATCAGCGCCGTAACAGCCGAATTCGGCCGCGAACATGCACAATTTGTATTGCGTTCCTCCGAAGTGGGAGAGCGCCGGCCGCTCAAGGTTACCTCGCTCGACTTACTAAACGGACTCAATCTTGGTTTTGAAACAGAAAAACCGATTGCGAATTCAGGCTTTATCAAGCTTTTCGTTCATGGTGAAATGGCAGCCGAATGCGTTCCCGAATGAGCAAAAATGAGAAGTCATGAACTCGCGGCTCGACGAGACAAGTGCGCCCCAGCAAGAGCGCTCCGTGGAAATTTTCCAACGGGGTGGCGAGCATGTGCGACTGGTCATCGACACGATTCCCGCATCCGTTTGGAGCGCCAGCCCCGACGGCTCCATCGAATTCCTCAATCAACGCGGGCTGGACTACACAGGGTTTTCATTGGAGCAGCTTCGAAAGTGGGGCTGGAAAGATTCCAACATTCTCCATCCCGATGACCTTCAGGGGCTTTTTGCCACCTGGAGCGCCATCGTGGCCTCGGGTCAACCTGGCGAAATTCAGGCGCGCATGCGGCGTTATGATGGTGAGTATCGCTGGTTCCTATTCCGGGTTGCACCACTACGCGACGAATTAGGACGCCTGGTTTCGTGGTGGGGAATAGATTTGGATATTCACGACCGGATACGAGCCGAAGACAAACTGCGCCAAAGCGAAGCCTATCTGGCCGAGGCGCAACGATTAAGCCGCACGGGCAGTTTTGGCTGGAATGTCGCAACAGGCGAATTGTTTTGGTCCGATGAAACCTATCGCATTCTCGGTTACGAACGGACCATCAAGCCAACTTTGGAACTGGCGTTCAAACGGATTCACCCGGATGACGTCGCATTCGTGCGCCAGACTCTTGATCACGCCACTCACAGCAAAGCTAATCTGGATTTTGAACACCGTGTTAGGATGCCGGATGGTTCGATCAAGCATGTCCGCATCTTGGCCCAGCCTGCAAAAATCAAAATGGGTGCATTAGAATTTGTTGGAGCGGTGATGGACATTACGGAGCAGAAACGTCTGGAAAACCGGTTGCGCCAGAGTGAAAGAAACCTCGCCGAAGGCCAGCGGCTCACCAAAACCGGGAGCTGGATTCTCGATTACAAAACCGGCAATACGGATTGGTCGCTGGAGACA
>Ga0209006_10003442_pt1 | contig 14391 bp, 14 predicted proteins | sample JacPin_JW_Ref_O2_FD_188567 | JGI IMG/M metagenome (GOLD analysis project Ga0209006, IMG submission 188567) | Forest soil microbial communities from Algoma, Ontario, Canada - Jack Pine, Ontario site 1_JW_Ref_O2 (SPAdes) (version 2) | ecosystem: Environmental > Terrestrial > Soil > Boreal... | reverse complement strand
CGACGATCGCTCCGTGGATGCAGTTTTATCTGCAATCGTCGATCGTGGAAAAAGGAGTTACGCGGCGGCAGTACAGCACCTCGAAGCTGGACGTGATTGTGGGGTGCATTTTTACAGACGTGGTTGCCTGGTTCATTATTGTGGCCTGCGCGGCCACGTTGTACGTACATGATGTCCGAAACATCCGGGATGCGGCGGATGCGGCGCAGTCTTTGCGTCCGCTGGCAGGTGACTGGGCTTATATATTGTTTGCCCTGGGCTTGTTCAACGCTTCTCTGTTTGCGGCTTCGATCCTGCCGCTTTCGACTGCTTACACGGTTTGCGAAGGCCTTGGTTTGGAGTCGGGTGTGGAGCGTAAATTTTCGGAGGCTCCTGCATTTTACTGGCTGTATACCGCGCTGATTGCCGCGGGAGCGGCGGTGGTGCTGATTCCCGGACTTCCGTTGATTAAGATTGCCGTGTTTTCGCAGGTGGTGAATGGAGCGGTGCTGCCGTTCGTGCTGATCTTCATGTTGCTACTGATCAATAAGAAAGAACTGATGGGCGAGTTTGTTAACAAACGCACGTTCAACATCATCGCCTGGGCGACAACCGTGATTATGATTGGACTCACAATGCTGTATCTGTACGGTCAACTACGCGGCGGGTCGGGCTGAGGAGTTGTTAAAGAATTTGTCCTTCGGCCAACTGTTTCACCAGGCCCAGGTCGGCTTCCAGGAAATCCAGTGCCAGCAGTTCGCGGCGCGTGACCCAGCGAATCTCGCGAAAGATCCGGTTGTCGAGTTCACCTTCGTATTTTCGCACTTCAAAAAATCTGAGCTCTACCGAGCCGCCGCCGGGGTATTCGTGAACGAGGCGGAAGACTTCATTGCCGACGTCAGCGATGATACCTAACTCTTCTTCCAGTTCGCGGCGCATGGCAGCGCGCGGCTGCTCGCCTTCCTCGATCTTGCCTCCGGGAAATTCCCACTTAAGAGGCATGGGCTGGTGCCGCGTCCTCTGGCAAGCGAGGATGAGCTCGTCTTTGACGATCAACGCGGCTACGACTCGTTTCATGATTTTCGTTCTTGTGGGGTTGGCTTATGAGGTTTGGTGGACGGTTTAGAAGCGTGGACCACTATTCTCCAGACGCTCACCGACGAGCTGGGCGCAGTATTCGACAAGTTCGCGGTCTTCTCTGCCGAACGCGGCAGGGAAGTGGCTGTCGATATCGAGTTCCCCCGCGACTTTACCGTGAACGTGGATGGGAACCACGATTTCCGATTTCGTTTCGAGCGAGCAGGCGAGATAACGGGAATCGCTATTGACGTCATCAACGACCACGGTTTTTCCGGAGGATGCGGCCGCGCCGCAAATGCCCTGATTCAGAGGAATACGGGTGTGGGGAGTCATCGCCCCCTGATAGTGGCCAAGCACTAGGACGGGCGGATTGGCCTCTGCCTCGAGCATATAGAAACCCACCCAGTTGTACTTGAGCATGTGTTCGTTCAGTAAGAGGGTGATGCCTTTCATCAGCTCATCGGCGGTGCGTGCTTTTGAATTCAGTCGGTCGAGCTCTTTGCGCGCTTCGCTGATCTTGGTCGGGTTGGATGTGGTGGCCATCGGATAATCCTAAACAAATATTTTAAACGAACAGTTTAACCCGGGGCGCTGGATTTCACGGGAGATTGCGTGATGGAGCGAAGGCCTTGCTGCGGGCCGAAGACGTCGGGATGTATTGCGCCGGCCAGGGCGCGCAACCCTGCAACCAGCGTCGGTGCTGGAGTGTTCAGGAGTTCGTCGGATATGCAATACACCTGCGACGTCCGAACTGCGGTGGTCTCCGTCCAGTTCCTTCCGCTGAGCGAAGTGATCTTTGCCAGCGGGACTCGATTTCCGGCACCGCACCAAGCGGCGATAATGACTTCTGGATCCAGTTCCGCCACTTCTTCCGCCGAGCACTGTGTTCCTGGCTTGCCCAGGAAATCTCCTCCCGCGGCGTGAACTAATTCCGCGACCCAGGGCTGCGATGTGATGATGGGTTTTCCCCACTCCTCGCAGAACACGCGTTTTCGCGGAAGGCTTTCGGTCTGGCGTCTCACTTTTTCGATGGATAATTGCATGTCGGCGATTACCTTCTCGCCGCGCTCGCCGGCTTCGACGGTGGAGGAGATCAACGCAATGTCGGTGTAGATGTCGTCCAGCGTATGCGGGGCTAAACCAAGAAAGCGAATGGACGCCTTGAGGATCTGCTCCACCGCGGCTTGCTGGTACGGCACCGAGGCAATTACCAAGTCGGGTTTGGCGGCTAGAATCTCGGTGGACTTCGAAGTCCAGGAATCGGCTACGATCATCCGGTTGCTTTTAGGGCGACCGCCGTTCTGTGGCTCGATCCGCAACTCTGGAACCACGTCGAGACAATACCTGGTGCAGGCGACGACGCGATTTAACTCACCCACACTGGCAAGAATTACGGTCGCGCTGGGCTGCAGGCAGGCGATTCGCCGTGGATAGTACGCGTCGGGCATTTTCTTTATTGTATGGGACGCGGTTTGCGTCTGCCGCAGTCGCCTCTCGGCGCATTACAATTCTGGTGTGTATTCCCCCGAAGTCCTCGACCATTTTCAGAATCCTCGTAACGCCGGTGCGGTGGAAGCACCCGACGCACGCGCGCGATTGGAAAATCCCGTCTGTGGAGACATTTTGGAACTGAGCGTTAAGTTGGAAGACGCGAAAGTTCAACCAATGAAAGCGGATGGCAAGCGCATCGCCGAAATTCGATTTCGCGCTAAGGGGTGTGTTCCAACCATGGCCTGTGGGTCTGCTATTACAGAAATGGTTGCAGGCAAGAACTTGGATGAGGCTCGGCAAATCAGCAGAGAAGATCTGATTCGCAAAGTCGGGAACTTGCCGCAGGCCTCCGCTCATGCTGGTCAGTTGGCAATCGATACACTGGCCGAGTTGTTACGAAACGTGTGAGGCGGTTGCTATCCTTGGTGAACCCAGCCCGAAACACCGATCAGCCTAATGGTTCACGGTCGGTTGATAAATCGTCCAGCCTTGGGCCAGCGCGATCTCTTTTAAATTCGGATTTGGGTTGATGGCGAAGGCGTGTTTCGCCATACCGAGCATTTCGCGATCCCATATCGCATTACCGAAGGCGCAGTCGGGCCGGGATTTCATTACGGAGTGGATCGCCTCCCGCTTGCCGGGGCCGCTCGGAACCCGTATCAGACGGTCGGTGATTATGCCGTTCTCTACGGCTACTTCGGCGGACAGGATGTGATCGCTCGGGATACCGAAGCTTTTCATGCCGGAACGAATTACCCATTGATTCGAAGAGGAGACGGCCCATATGTCGCATCGGTCGGCGTGCAGACCTTCGATTAACGCCTGCATATCGAGAAAGATGTTGGGGGCGATGGCTTGGGCAAAAAAAATGTCGCAGGCCTTTTGGACCACTTCCTCTCGAAGGCCGCGATGCATGGTGACCATTTCTCCACACATGACGTCTTCGGCTACTTTACCTGCGCGGTAGTCGGCATAGCGCCGGCGCATCTCAGAAGCCATGTCTTGCGAGACGAGGCCCTGTTGCATTTCCCAGGAGAAAAAGCCTTCGCCGGCGTCTCCGGACCAGAGCGTGCCGTCACAGTCGAAGGCGGCGGTTTTTGGGTTAAGGGCCAGGACGGCTCTTATGAAGTCGGATTGCGTGGGAGTGAGACTTTTCATTTGTATAGGGCCTTGAGGGAGCGTGTTTTCGCTCGGGAGGACGATTCAAAAAGCAATTCGCGTAGTCCCGTCAGCAATTCGGTCAATAAAGTGTAAATGACGGAGGAGGACAGGCTTTTCCCGCACGATCTGAAGGCGTGCCTTCCCAGCACATTGAAACTGATTCACTACCACGACGTTGGCAGCTAGGGCGAGGGCATTGACGTCGACAGGGCGGCAAATTGATCTGGGGTGTCGACGTTTAGCGCCACCGAGGGGTCGTCTACCGGGACGTAGTCGATTTCATTTTCGTGCGCGTGCATTATGTCGCGGGCGTTTGAGGTGGGGGGGGCTTCCAGAAAGGCTTCCAGCATTTCGTTCGCTATCAGAATGGGGTGACCGTGCTGGCCGTTGTGGTCAGGGATCACCGCCCACTTTCTTTTAGCGATAGCTCGTTCGAATGCTTCCTGGAGCAGTTCGATGGTTGCAGAACGAACGGGCGGACGATCGACCAGGGTGATCATGGCAGCATCACGACCGCGATTGCGAACCTCCTGAAGGCCCGCTTGGAGGGAACTGAATTGCCCTTGGTCGGGATCGGGGTTGATAACCAGAGAAGCACCGTTGGCATAGATGATCGGGGTGATCGTCGATTTATTCTTGCCAGCTACCACCAGAACTACGTCGACATAGGGGAAGAACAGTTTAATAGCGGCGGATAGGAAGGTTGCGCCGGATGCCGACTCTGGAGGCCAAGGCAGAAGGGCTTTGTCCCGTCCCATCCGCGTCGACTCTCCGGCGGCAAGAATGATTCCGCAGAAATCCGGCACTTCAGGCATAGAAGGACGATAGCAAAGTGGCGGGTCCCTGCCAAGGAGTGCGAAGGAAGGGTTCAACGCCACAGGGAACGGATCATCTCGATCGAATCCTCAGCTGAAGGTGGGAAGCTTTACCAGATCGTCATTCGGGACTCGTTCAACCGGATTGCCGGCCTTGCGCCAGGCTCGCAGACCTCCGGTGATTACGAAAACTTTAAAACCCAATTTTTGGAGTTGTTGCGCCACACGGGCGCTAGTGGCTTCGCGCTGTCAAGTACAGTAGAGATAAATCTCTTGTTCCTTGGGGAGGTTCTTGATTTCTTCGATCAGATTGTTGGGTTCGAGGCGGATGGACCCGGCGATGCGTTCGGAATCGGCGTCGTAGTAACCGTGGCTGCGAACGTCGGCGATCAGCATGTTGCGCGCGGCATCCGAGGTCAGTCTCTTGGCCAGATCTTCGGCGTGGACGCGGGGGATGACATCGAGCAAACGATATTTGTGATAGATCCAAAAGCGATAGCCGATATAGGCAATGAGTCCTACGGCGAAGATGATTTCGGCGGCTGAACCGGCGGAACGAAGCCCGCGGGTGATGGCGCGCAGAGCATCGCTGAAGAGAAATCCCGCCAGAGAGTAGGCGCAGACGTATAAGACTGCGCCAACCGAGTCATATTCCAGGAAATCGCTGAGGCGCATCTTCATGCTGCCGGCCAAGGGCGGGGACATGCTGTTGATGCCGGGAATGAATTTGGCGAACAGCAAGGTCTGCTTGCCACGGCGGTAAAAATATTCGGCTGAGCGGAGAATGCAGGTTTCGGGATTGGCGGACAAGCGGCAGAGGAATCCCAATAGAGCCCATCCGCTGACTCGACCGGTAAAGTAGAGAATGAGGTCGCCAGTGACAAGACTTACTACAGAAATGGCTACGATCAGGTACAGGTGCAAATGCCCATAGGCGGCGACGGCTCCAGCGGTAAGCATAGCTAGCGCTGCTGGCAAGGGGAGGCCGATGGCCTCGGCAAAGCAGACTATCGCCAAAAACAAATAACCGTGGCGCGAAATTATGGAGAGCAGGTCAGTCATTCCAGAAAGCGAGCGTATTTAATATAAGTACAGCGAGCACGAGTGTAGCGAAAGGCTACTGTTCAGTTTGATTCGCTTTGGGCCCCAGAGGACGCAATAATCCCTTCTAAAGTGACTGAGGAGATACTCTTGGCAACTGAGAACCGGCGTTACATCAATCTTCCGAACCGTCGTGCTGGCCAGCCTTTTAGCGATGCGGTGTTGGTTGGCGACACTTTATATATCTCTGGACGCATAGGGCTGGACCCGGCTACGGGCGAGGCGCCGGCGAGCGTGGATGCGGAGATGGATCTTTTGTTTGACAGCTTTCGCGCTGTTCTGCGAGAGGCTGGGATGACGATGGATGACCTGGTTTGGGTGCAGGTCTATTCTCCGGATGTTTCTCTTTGGAAGCCGTTTAACGCGGCTTATTTGAAGCAGTTCTCGAATGAACTTCCGGCGCGGGCATTTTTGGGATCGGGTACGCTGTTGCTGAAAGGGCGCTTTGAAATGGTGGGAGTTGCGGTCAAGCGCTGACCGCTTTCTGATTGACTGCTATTTTTCTCTGGCTACCACGAATTCCGGGGCCCAGAGCAGGGCGCGCTTGATTTCGGAGTCGGGGAAGGTGCAGATGGCTTGGCTAGCGGATTCGGCGTATCTCGCCGCTTCTTTCGTGGCGTACTCAAGGGAGCCGTAGCGGTTCAGGATGGTCAGGATATCGGCATGGGTTACGCCGTTGAAGGCCCGGTCGTGTAGGACGGTTTCGATTTGCTTGCGCTCTGCTGGAGTACACCGCTCGAGCGCGTGAATGACCGCCATTGTCGCTTTGCCTTCGCGCAGGTCGCTGGCTACAGGCTTACCTAACACACTCTCGGAAGCGGTTAGATCCAGCACGTCGTCTACGATCTGGAAGGCCAGACCTAGCTGGCGTCCGTACTGACCGAGGCGCTCTTCTTCTTGCTCGGTGGCTCCCCCTAGAATTCCGCCGACGCGCATTGAGACTGAAAACAGGCAGGCTGTCTTTCGGTAGATAAGGTCGAGATGTTCTTGCAGGGAGATGAGCTTGCCTAGCTTTTCCATCTGGAGGAGTTCGCCCTCGACCATTTGTTGGGTCAGCTCGATCAGCACATCGAGGATGCGAAAGTTGCGCTCCTGCACAGCGATCTTGAAGGCCTGCATGTAGAGCCAGTCGCCAGCGAGCACACACATGGAATTTCCCCACTGCGTGTTGGCGGCGGGACGGCCGCGGCGGATCTGGGCTTCGTCGATGATGTCGTCGTGGACCAGGGTTGCGGTGTGGATGATCTCGACCACGGTCGCAAGTTTGACTGCCCCTTCGCCTTTGTAATCGAAGAGTTTGGCGGAGAGGAGTAAAAGAGCGGGACGAATTCGCTTGCCGCCTCCGGCACGTAGGTACTCGCCGATCTCGGTGATCGCGGCGACATTCGAGATCGTGTCGCGTCCGAATTCCTCTTCAATGGCGATGATGTCGTCGCGAAGAAGATCGAAGATTTCTTTCCCGTTGATGGAGGTCGTAGTGGCCAAGGTGCAGAGGCTCCGGTAAATTCCTTGCTCCGGTAAATCAGTTGCTACGATAATTCGTAAACTGCAGATCGATGCCGAAATCTCGCCCTTTGACCATGGCGATTACTTCTTGCAGTGTGTCGCGATCTTTGCCACTGATACGGACTACATCCGCCTGAATCGAAGCTTGTGCTTTTTTCTTTGAATTTTTTACCAGCGCGACGATTTCTTTCGCCTTCTCGATGGGAATGCCTTGCTGCAAGGTGATTTTTTGTTTCACACTGCTTCCTGCGGCAGGCTCAACTGCGCCATAGGTCAGGCCCTTAAGCGACACGCCGCGCTTTACCAGTTTGGCCTGGAGAATGTCGTTCACGGCTTTCAACTTGTACTCGTCGGCGGAGTGCAGGGTGATGGCGTCGGTACCTTCCATGGCGATCTGGGACTTCGAGTCCTTGAGATCGAACCGGGTGGTGACTTCTTTGGTCGCTTGTTGGATGGCATTGCCAACTTCCGCGAGATCGATTTTGCTGACGATATCGAAACTGTTATCGGGCATGAAAATGTCACGATTAAAGGCGCCAAGCGATGCCTGCTTGCTGTTCGAAAATCGGTGGATCGCTCGCCCCGAATGTGTACCACTGAGAGTAACAGAATAGGGATTGTATGGGCAGGGTTGGCGGGTGAAACCGGCGAAAACGCCTTGATGAGCGGAGAGTATAAGTTTTTCTTAGGGCTTCGAATGCAGGTTGAAGAAGCTGTAGAAATTCTTGGCGGTTTGCTCGCCTAAGGCTTCGGCAGACGTGCGGCGCAGTGCCCCGATTTGGCGGGCTACCTCTTTTACGAAAGACGGCTCGTTGCGCTTTCCGCGATGGGGAATTGGGGCCAGGTAGGGGGAATCAGTTTCGATCAGCATACGGTCCAGCGGAACGATTTCGGCGGCGTCCCGGATAGGCTGGGCTTTCGGGAAAGTGATGTTGCCGGCGAAGGAAATCAGGAAGCCCAAATCCAGGGCGCGTCTGGCGTGAGCGACGGTTCCGGTAAAGCAGTGCAGGACTCCGGCTAGTCCGGTTGGGGACCAATGGTCTTGGATCATTGTCAAACAATCGTCCCAGGCGTCCTCGCTATTTTCGGAAGGACGGCAGTGGATGATAATGGGGAGCTTCGCGGCTTTGGCCAATTCCATTTGGCGCAGGAAGACTTTCTTTTGTATCTCTCTTGGGGAGTGATCGTAGAAATAGTCCAGGCCGATTTCTCCCCAGGCGATCACTTTGGGATTTTTCGCCCACGCGGCTAGTCGTGCGTAGGCTTCTTCGGTAGCTAGATGGGCTTCGTGGGGATGGATTCCTAGGCTGGCGTAGATCTTTGGGTATTCTTTTTTGCTCTCGTATTTTTCGGCTAGCTCGATTCCGCAGTTTGCCGTATCGGGACCTTCGCCGTTTCCTATGGCTAGATAGGCTTCGATTCCTTCCTGCTTGGCGCGGGCCAGGACCGCGTCGCGGTCGACATCGTAGCGCTGACCTTCAAGATGGGCGTGGGAGTCGATGTACATGGGAATAAGGTCCGGTGTAAATGACGACGGATTCTTGGCTTCGCTCGATTTTGGACGGGCCTTAGGCCCGTCACCACACGAGCCTGTGTTATTTGAGGCGTGTGCCTATTGGCACATCTTCAAGGAAACTGGCGAGCACCGGCTTACCGCCTTCAGGTGAGGCGGCTACTATCATTCCATTTGATTCGAGGCCTCGGAGTTTTCTGGGAGCCAGGTTCGCTACTATTACGACCTTGCGTCCGATCAATGTTTCTGGGTCGTAAGCTTCGGCGATTCCGGCGATTAGTTGACGTACTTCGGTTCCGAGATCGACTTCGAGCCGCAGCAATTTGTCTGCTCCTTTCACGCGCTCGGCGGTTTTTACCTGGGCTACGCGGAGTTCAATTTTCGCGAAGTCGTCGATGCTGATTTTGCCGTCGGGGATTGTGGCGGCCGGCTTTGCGGCTTCTCCTGCAGCCGGCGCGGCCGGGACGGGCGCTGCGCTCGTCGCGGGATTGATTTTGGGTGCTGGCTCTGCGGTATCAACCTTGTTGCTCGAAGGCATAGTTCCGGCGATGCGCTCTTCCATTGTTTGCATCCTCTCGATTGCGGATTTGTCGGCTCGGGGGAATACGGCTTTCACGTCGCCGAGCTTTGTGCCTGGGGGCAACTGTCCCCAATGCAATTGTTTCAGCTCGAAATTCTTGATTTCTCCGAGACCGATCTGGGCCCAGATTCTTGTGGTAGCGTCGGGCATCACCGGATGCGCGAGCGCAGTTACGATTCGCAAGGCCTCAGCGCTGTTGTAAAGCACGGTGGCTAGCCGCGCTCGGCTTTCTTCGTCTTTCTTTTCGTCCAGCGCCCAGGGTTGATTGTCGACTATGTATTTGTCGACGGCTGCGACTAGCCCCCATGCGCTTTCGAGCGCTTTCGAAAATTGGAATTGGTCGAAAGCTGCGCCATAGTCGGCGATGGTTTTCTTTGCGGCTTCGGCCATTCCTGCATCGGCCGTGGTGGGCGCGGTCTCGTGAGGGGCGGGGACCACCCCCTTGAAGTAACGGTTGATCATGGTCAGGGTGCGGCTGGCCAGGTTGCCCAGTCCGTTCGCGAGATCGGAGTTGTAACGCTGCACGAGGGCGTCGAAACTGAACGAGCCATCCTGGCCGAAAACTACTTCGCGCAACAGGAAATAGCGGAGGGCGTCGGCCCCGAGGACATCGAGGATGGTTTCGGTGCGGACGATGTTGCCGCGCGACTTCGACATTTTGCTTTCCTCGAAGAGTAGCCAGCCGTGGGCGGTGATGCTCTTGGGGAGCGGCAATCCAGCGGCGAGCAGGAAGGCCGGCCAGTAGACGCAATGGAAGCGGACAATTTCTTTGCCGATCATGTGGACGTCAGCGGGCCAGTACTCTTCGAATTTGCTGGTGTCGCTCTGGCCATAGCCGAGCGCTGTGATGTAGTTGGCTAGCGCATCGAGCCAGACGTAGATGACATGCTTTGGATCGTCCGGCACGGGAATGCCCCAACTAAAAGTGGATCGGCTGACGGAGAGATCGCGCAGGCCTCCGCGAACGAAGGAGAGGACTTCGTTGCGGCGGCTTTCGGGGCGGATAAAATCCGGATTCTTCGTATAGAGATCGATGAGTTGGTCCTGAAATGCCGAGAGCTTGAAGTAGTAATTTTCTTCGTGGACGGTTTCGGTGATGCGTCCGCAATCGGGGCAGGGATCACCCGGACCGATGCCGTCGACATAGGCTTCGTCGGAGACGCAATATTGGCCGGTGTAGGTGCCTTTGTAGATGAATCCGTTATCGCGAATTTTGCGCCAGAGGGCTTGCGCTCCCTGCTTATGGCGATCGGACGTTGTGCGGATGTAATCGTCATAGGTCAGGCCCATGCGATCCCAAAGCGCACGGAACTCGGCGGAAATTTCGTCGGTGAATTGTTGCGGCGTTTTGCCGGCGGCCTGGGCAGCGCGTTCGATCTTTTGTCCGTGCTCGTCGGTTCCGGTGAGAAACCAGGTGTCGTCTCCGAGCATGCGATGGCGGCGCGCGATGGTGTCGCAGGCCAGGGTCGTGTAGGCGTGGCCGATGTGGGGATGCGCGTTTACGTAGTAGATCGGGGTCGTGATGTAGAACTTCTTGCTCATTCTTATGCCTGTTTCCTATCCGCCTGCAACATGCCCTCATCTAAATTTAACTTAACGCTCGGGAAATTACGCGGCGGGCGCTGGATTCGGCGTTGTTGGATTCGATGCCAGACCCGCGGTTTCGATTCCTATGTGCTGCAGGTGATGGAGCATGTGAACCAGGTAATCGTCGAATACGAACTCAAGCGTGAGCGGTGCGGAATTTGCGACGGTCAGCGTGTTTGACCAGGCGGACTCCGGAACGGATTCCGCGGCAGCTAGTAGTTGCCGATTGAAGGCTTTCCACAGGTCGATGAGTTCGTGCCAGCCCCGGCTTTGATAGCGATGGGCAGCGACCCAACGGTTCTGCTCGTATCCCGGCATAGCCAGGTTGTTTTCGAATTGCGCGCGCACGATGCGCTGATGATTGTTGGCGGCGGAATCTAACAGGTGTCCCAGTTCTTCTTTCGGAGACCAGGCCGAAGGCGTTGCTTTGCCTTCGACCTTTTCTTTCGAAAGTCTCTCGAGATGACTTGGCACGCGCTGCAGGAGTTCACGCAACGAGTTGAGGGCTGGCATTGGTCTTCCTACTTTTGCAGTTCAGTGAGCGCGGCGAGGACTTCTGCGCTGTGCTGGTTGGGATTTACGTCCGTAAATACCTTTACCACTTTTCCATCGGGATTAATGATGAAGGTGTGGCGGGCGGCGACCTGCACGGGGCCGATACCCATTACTGAATTGTAGGCAGTGGACACTTTGTGGTCGGTGTCGGCCAGCAGCTTGAAGTTCAATCCTTCTTTGGTGCAGAACTGCTTGTGCGAGTCGGCGCTATCGACGCTGACTCCGAGGACTGTGACTTTTTTCTGCTCATATTGCGCCTGATCGCGTTGAAAGTTGTGCGCCTCGATGGTGCATCCGCTGGTGAAGTCTTTGGGGTAGAAATAGAGGACGACCCATTTGCCGCGATAGTCTTTCAGGCTGACTGGCGTGCCCTCCTGCGAGGTGAGCGTGAATTCAGGCGCCATGGTGCCCACGGCGGGGGTTGAATCCGCAAAGAGCGGAGTGAGCGCGAAGAGAGTGATGCAGAGTGCTAGCATTTTTAGACGGTTCACTTTGTAGGTTCTCCTGATTGAAATTGCGCGGGCGACCGAAAACTTTGCTTGAGCAGGCTCGAACAGCTTCTCATCATTGATGCTTTGATGGCGAATGCCTTGCTACCGAAATGCGGTTCACGGCTTTGACTCGCTTCGAAGATATCGCTGGATCGCTTCTTGCATGATCGTCTTTAGGGGCACTTGTTTGGACTCGGCCAGAGTCCGGCAATCTTCGTATTCCGGCGCGTAGTTGCAAACGGTGCCGTTCATGTTAGCGATCTTGATGCGCACCGGACCCCAGGTCGTGTCAACCGTCTGCCATCTTCGCGAGAGGATCTGACGCTGCTCCTGCCGCCGGCGGACGCCCAGTGTTGTGGTCTCGGCGAAGATTGTTTTCGCGAGGCGATTCGCGTCTTCCATTTTCGCCAGCACGGTCAGCAACGCTCCAGGACGGCCCTTCTTCATTTGGACCGGGATGCTGAAAACGTCGAGCGCGCCTTCGGTTAGCAGACGCTCCATGGCGTAAGCGAGGACTTGCGGGCTCAGATCATCGAGGTTTGCTTCAAGAACGGTGATTGTTTCGTTCGATGCGTTGGCATCGTGCTTCGCATCCACGAGAGGCGTGGATTCTCCCAACGTGACTCGCAGCAGGTTGGGGTGATTGGGGAAATCTCGCGTGCCGGCGCCGTATCCGGCTTTGGTCAGGGTCATGGATGGAAACGATGCAAAACGGGTGACCAAGGTCTTGACGATTGCCGCACCGGTGGGTGTGACTAATTCAACTTGCGGGCCCGCGGAGTAAATGGGCGCATTTTGCAGCAGCTTCAGTGTGGCGGGGGCGGGCACGGGAAGGGTGCCATGGGCGCACTTTACGGTGCCTCCACCTACGTTGAGCGGGGAGCAGATCCATTCGTCGATGTTCAGGGATTCCGTTCCAACGGCGGCGCAGACGATATCGACCATGGCATCGACGGCGCCGACTTCGTGAAAGTGTACTTTTTCGATGGTGGTGTTGTGGATCTCGGCTTCGGCGCGGCCCAGGGCTTCGAAGATGTTGACGGCGATTTGTTTTGCGCCGGGCCTGATAGTCGCTTTTTCGATGATGCTTCGAATTTCGTTCAGGGCGCGACCGTGCTCACCGGTATGGTCGTGCGCAGCATGCTTAGAGTGATCGTGTGCATGGCTGTGTGGGTGATTGTGCTGGTCTTGCATTGCAACGAAATCGCGAGGCGCGTCTTTTTCGCCGTTGGCGTAGACATCGACTTTCGTACCGGTAATTCCCCAGCGCGTCACGCGGGATATTTCCAGGCGCGCGCCTATGTTCAGTGCTGCGACCGTGTCTTCCAGGAGTTTGGGTGGGACTGCGGCATCGACCAGTGCGCCCAGAAACATGTCGCCGCTGATGCCGGAAAAACAGTCGAGGTAGCCGAGGCGCATAGGGGAAATGTGGTTGATGCTCGTCGATTTAATCATAGGGAAGGCCCCCAGACGCGTCAAACACGGCTTCGATTGTGAGTTTGTTAGAATCACTATTCTTTAAGTCACTGTTCTCGAATCACCAGTTTCTCAATCACCTAGAGGGGCGTCCTTGTATCGATATCTGGAACTTCGGCTGATCGAATATTTGCGCAAGTTTCTGCTCCTGACTTATGGCGTGGATGCGGCGAACATCGTGGTCGAGCAGCCCCCGAAGATTGAGTTTGGCGAGTATGCGCTGCCGCTCGCTTTTGAGCTTGCCAAGAAGCTGCGCAAGGCGCCGCGCAAGATTGCGGAAGAGATTGTTGCTGGCGTGGGCTCGATTCCCGGCTTCGACAAATTCGAAGTGGCGGGCGCGGGATACATCAACGTAAGAGTCAAGCGCGCCGAGTTAGCCGCTGCGTTGGTGGCGGATGACAAACCTGCAACTTCCGTTCCTTCGGGCAAAGTGCTGGTTGAGCACACGAGCATCAATCCCAACAAAGCCGCGCATATCGGGCACCTTCGCAACTCGATTCTGGGCGATACCTTTGTCCGGTTGCTGCGTTTTGCGGGTCGCGAAGTGGATGTTCAAAATTACATCGACAACACAGGGGTGCAGGTCGCGGATGTGGTGGTCGGATTTCTGGAGATCGAGAAGAAATCTCGAGAGCAGATCGAGGCGTTGGCGGCTGCTCCGCGATTTGATTACATCTGCTGGGATCTTTATGCACGCGTGTCGCATTGGTACGAGGAAGACAAAGCGAATCTGGCGGCGCGATCGCGGACGCTGCATTTGATTGAAGAAGGGAACAACGAGACGGCGGCGATTGCGGATTTGATTTCCGTCGCGGTGTTGCGGCGGCATCTGGAAACTATGGAGCGGCTCGATATTGAATACGACTTTCTGCCGAGGGAGAGCGAGATTCTTCATCTCCATTTTTGGGATGCGGCATTTGGCAAGCTCAAAGATTCCGGCGTGCTAACTTTTGAGAGCTCGGGAAAGAACGCTGGCTGCTGGGTGATGCGACGGGCGGGCACTGCAAAGGCTTCGACCGCGGAGGACGCGGAGATTTCAGAGGAAGATCAGAAGGT
>Ga0209006_10003441_pt1 | contig 14392 bp, 14 predicted proteins | sample JacPin_JW_Ref_O2_FD_188567 | JGI IMG/M metagenome (GOLD analysis project Ga0209006, IMG submission 188567) | Forest soil microbial communities from Algoma, Ontario, Canada - Jack Pine, Ontario site 1_JW_Ref_O2 (SPAdes) (version 2) | ecosystem: Environmental > Terrestrial > Soil > Boreal... | reverse complement strand
CAGGCGCTCGAATTCCCGCTCCTGCAAAACACGGAGGAGCTTTGGCTGCAGCTCGAGCGGGATATCGCCGATTTCATCCAGGAATAGCGAGCCTTGATGCGCCACCTCGAGCCGTCCGATCTTCTGTGCGATCGCGCCTGTGAATGATCCCCTTTCATGGCCGAATAGTTCACTTTCGAGCAGCCCGGTCGGGATGGCAGCACAGTTGAGCTTAACGAAGGGTCGAGCGTTGCGAGGACTGAGACCGTGAATAGCGCGTGCGATAAGTTCCTTGCCCGTGCCGGTCTCGCCCAGCAAGAGGACAGTCGAATCTCCGCTGGCCACGGTTTCGACCATCTCGAGCAAACGTCGGAGAACCGAACTTTTTCCAATGATGCCTTCGAAACCGGTCTCCGAACTCACCGTTTCCTCGATTAGGTCGATATGAAGCGTGCTCTCCAGATCGGTTCTTGGCCTCGCGTCCTCGTAGTGCAGCGGATAAATAAGACTATTTAAGCTCATTGCCTTCTTCCTCCCTTTTCTGCAGTTTCTCCGTGCGATCGTTTCCTGCGAAACGTGCCCGCCTGGATGGCCATCGGCAAGTTACGGTTTGTGGCAGCAATCACCCGAACGATCAGCACGGTGGAGACTGTGGGAGCAACCTTAGACACAAGAGAAAGTGCTTTTTGCAAGGCGCCAGAACTCCCGACGGTCTCGTCGTACATTGATCCCTTATCGATTTCTGGGCATAGGGCGACGCTCTCGTGTTTGAGTCTCTCTTCAGATTGGTTTGGATCCGCCATAATTACCGCGACGCTAGCCATAGCTTGCCTCCCGATCTAGAAACGTTGCGCGCTTGTTTGGCCCTTTTGTTCATCGCACGCATTGTGGAGTCTGCCCCATCGGCGGACAACCCTAGTTGGAGTTGCTATGTCCACCAAATCGGGAAGCCGGAGCAACTGTTTTAGAACGTAGTAATGACTCTTTCGGGATATCCTGGCCACTCCTTTGGGCCAACGAGTCCGCTCGAAGGGTGGGCGAAATGAAGGTGTGACGGAGTTAACTCTTTCGATCTCGCAGGTCTATGCGCTTCCATCCAAAAAGGCGGGCATCGACGGACCAGGCACCCGGTCCGAGCATGGCCAGGGCGACACCGAAGGTTCCCAAGAGGATATAGCTCCACGGGTCATGGGGATGCGTGAAGGCGCTCCAAATCTCAATGATTGCCAGAAGTATTCCCGCGATGGGCGTCCATAAACCTGCGAGCAGTAGTATTCCTACCGCAATTGCGAGAACGTGGATCACTGCAAGGCCGATTGGCGGCGCACTCTGCAGCTCGATAGTTCTTCGAACGGCCAATGCTACGCCAACGACCAGGCGAATGAGTAGAAGGCCGACTCCGGGCCAGCCGTGAGCGAATGTGGAGAAAAGTCGTCGCAAAACAGGTCGAGGATAGAGTTTCCGAACGCCAGCGGAAAACCCCAAAAGGCGCGCGCGAAGCACTCTTTTGAGTGAATTAAAACTCGATGATTCCGCGCTTCAAACCAATCATCGCGGCGTGGGTTCGGTCGTTTGCGCCCAGCTTGGAGAGGATGTTTCGGACTTGGCCCTTGACGGTTTCTTCGCTGATGGAAAGTTGCGCGGCAATCTCTTTGTTGGCATTCCCTTCGGCAATCAGCCGCAGCACACGCACTTCTGCCGGGGTCAGCGCGTCATCGGTGGCATGCTCGGCAAGTTGGTACGACGCCTCCGCGGAAAGCGCTTTTTTCCCAGAATGGACCGCCCGAATCGTCTCCAGCATTTCCCTATGCAAGCTATTTTTTAGCAGGTAAGCCTGCGCTCCAGCTTTGAGCGCCCGCAGCACCTGCGCGTCGCCGGTATAAGTCGTCAGTACGATGATTCGCGCCTCGGGAAATTCTCCGCGAATCGCGATCATCGCATCGACCCCTCCCATTTCCGGCATCTGCAAGTCCATCAGGGTGACGTCCGGATGGTGCGCACGGAACTGCTGGATCGCTTCCCGGCCATTCGACGCTTCGGCGACCAAACTCATGTCCGAATGAACAGCAACGAGCCCCGCAATCCCTTGCCGAACGACCGGATGATCGTCAACCGCCAGAATCCGAATCGGCCCGGCCTCCGCGCTCATGACTTCCTCTCCGTGTCTTTCTCCACAAATTTCCCCGCGAACCTCTCCGCCAACCACGACCGCCTGCGGCCGTCAGCCGTCGCGTAACCTTTCGCGGCAGGAATGCTCAGCTCCACTTCCGTCCCAGTCTCCACCTCACTCCACACCGTCAGCTTACCGCCCAAAAGCTTGGCGCGCTCGCGCATGCCGCGCAAGCCGTAGTGTCCGGGAGGCTCGTCTTCATTCAGGAGCTTCGCGTCAATGCCCTTTCCATCGTCCCGGACCCGTAACCGAAACTGCCGTTCGTCATACCGGATTTCCACCTCGATCCGCTGCGCCTGTGCGTGCCTGAATGCATTGCGCATTGCCTCCCCTGCAATCCGGTAGATTTCGTCTCGCAAAATCGGATGGAGGTCCCGCGGCGTCCCTTCCACCCCCAAATGAAACTCGGCAGCATTCGGGTTCGTTTCGCCGCCCGCGAGCTCTTCTCCCAAAGTATTTATCGCCAACGCGAGGTCGTTGGTCACCACCGTCGATGAGCGCAACCCCTGTACCGCATCCCGCCCCTCGGTAATCGCTTGCGCGGCCTGCTCGATGGCGCTATCGAGTGTTTGTTTCGCTTCGGCCGGACGCGTCGGGAACAGTTCAGATGCCGTCTGAAACCGTAGCAACAGTCCGTGAAAACTTTGCAGCAGCGTGTCATGCAAATCTCGGGCGATTCTCATGCGCTCCGTGACCCGCTCGTCCAAGCGCAGCTCCCAGATCCTTCGTGCAATAGACCAGCCGAAGAAGGCGGCGATGAGGAATGAACAAATCGCAGTAGCGGGCACCAAAATGAGAATCCTGCGTTGTACAGATCTCGTTTGCTCAGCCGCCTGCGTCAGGTCACGGCTAGCTTGCCGGTCAACGCTGTCAACCAGAATTGCCGTCTGAGTTTCGACTGGCTTTAGCTGGTTGCCCAGCCGAAGCTGCGCGGCCGCCCAGTCACCCGCCCGCGCGAGTTCGGCTATGGCGTCAAGCTGCGAGGGTAGCATGATTTCAATCGCTTCGAGAGTCGGCCAAAATGCTGGATCTACCGCGGTTTCTGGCGGCAGGCTGGCGAGTGCAGACCTCGTTCGTTGCGTTTGCTCATGGAGTGCCCTGCGCAATGGTTTAACTTCACCCACCAGTCGCTGAAAGTCTCTCGAACGGGCCAGGTCATCTAAGCGCTGATGGAACGCCAAGAGGTTCACCTGAAGTTGTAGAACCACAATCATTTGCTGATTCGCGCCCGCCAGGCGATCTGTTTGAGTCCGAGCTAGGTTGAATTGCCAGATGACCAGCCCGTTTCCTCCTAAGATCAGGGTCATTAAGAGGACGAAGGTGACCGTAAGGCGAGTTCCGACGTTCAGATAATCGGCACCTGATGGCTTCATCCAGGTCCGTTGCGCGGCGGTGGCCCTTGCTTCGGCCTGCCGACATGAAATCCGGTCATTTTGATCAATTGCGCTTCCAGTTCAGCGGCGGCGTCTGGGGCGCTTTTCTGTCCAGTCAGCACCGAGTGCACAGCGGCGGCATAAGCTGCGCTAACTTTCCGGTAGTCTCTGCCGGTTTCAATCGCAGGCCTGCTGACCAGTGTGCTCCCACCTTGCTTCGCTTGCTCAAATTGGCTATAGGGACCTATGGCTGATGGTCCATTGTAGACTCTGGGCTGGTTCCCAGAATCTTGGCTCGTCTCGCCCGACTGGATTTGTGCGCGAATCAGAAAGACAAGATACTTGACCGCTTCTTGACGGTGGACTGAATGCGCGGAAACCGCTAAGCCAAAGCCTCCCAAAGTGGCGGCCGGCCCTGCCGAACCGCTAGGCATGTTTGCAAAGCCAGTCTTTACGACTGACCGAGAAGTTCGCCAGTAGATTTGCCGCGCCCGCTCACCACGACTTATGCTTCTTCCCAGCCATAAACGGTTAAAGGCAGCTCTTCCCGAATCAAAAACGTTCTGAGAATCGCGTTCCTGATATGCCAACACGCTGGGTGGCGATATCCTGCCGATCCAACGCCTAGCCCGCTGCCATGCCCGCGTCGCTGCTGGATTGTTGACACTGATGGTTCGGTCGCTTTCGATGACTCTCCCCCCTCCCTCGGCGACCTGCCACTCTAAGGCATTGCAAGTCAACGACTCAGCATCTGCTCCTTGCCATACGTAGCCCCAGAAGTCTTTGTTGCCTTTGGCACGCTCGCCCGCTTGGATGCGCCCGGCAATGCTCTCGAGCTCGTCCCAGGTCTTCGGTGGGTGGGAATAGCCGTACTCGCGAAGGAGGTCGGTTCGATATTCCAAGGCCCCGACATTGACTTGATAGGGGATCGCTATGATCTTTCCGCCGACGGTGTAGCTGGGAAGCAATTGTGGCTCCAGGGACGAGATTTCAGCCGTCGAATAGCGTTGCAGGTCAATCAGATCAGGTTCCATAACCGCAGAAAAGACCAAATCGACATGCACGACATCCGCACCGGAGCTGCCCAGCTTCAGGAGATTGAGCTTAAGGTCTAGGTCTTCGAGCGTGTTTTCCGGGCTCGGAATATCTCGAATGCGGATACCTGTTTCCTGAGTGAACCGGCGCTCTAGCGCTGCGTTTTTCGCTATCTCATCGGGCTCAGACCACCACCCGTGGGGGTAGTTCAGCGTGACGGGCTCCTGCACAGGTTGTCCGCAAGAAGCCAGGAGAATCGCTAACAAAAGGACTCCTGAGGTCGAAAACGCCGCCTTCAACAGCCAGAGCGCGCAGGCTAAGTTTCGTGTAAGCAACTGATGCCTTTCCGCAGGATTGTTCGTTTTCTGGCCACGCCTCCGCCTCTATTATCAATTCTGCGCAGGGCGACGCTGCACACAACCCCAGATCATTGTAGTCTGGTGTGGACTGTCGTGAAAGGCGGACGTACCACTTTCGTGGTAGAGGTTCCGGGGCGTTTGTCTAAAAATCCGAATTAAGGAGAGTGCCCAAACACGAAAGCCGCCGTTCTCATTGACGGCAGGAGTGCTGGCAGCATTTTCTATCTCTGCCAAGCCGACAAATGCGAAGTTCACAATCGCGTGACCCGCTACCAGCCGACGCCGCGGGAGCAAGCCCAACGCAAGAAGGAAGCACTCGCCGAGCGCGTCGAGAAACTGTCGCGAGTTCGCGTCCTCGAAGCCATCCGCAAGAAGCTCCCTGACGTTCTCTCTCGGCCCGACTTGGAGATGATAGGCCAACTCCGGCAAGTTCTGATGAAGTTGGTCGTTCGGCTGTTAACCGACGGGTTGCTAGTTCGAATCTAGCCCGGCGAGCCAAACCTCTTTAGCCTCAATCAACTACAGAGTGTGGATAGAGCATTCGGCTTGCGACCGAATGCTTGGGCATGCGAAGTGAAATCGCCATTGCGTAAGTTGCTGAACCAAATTCTCATTTCGAATCGCCCGTCCAAGATCAACAGGCGCTGTCGTAAAAACGTAATAGTCCTTTCGGATTCCGGAGCTGCACACTCGTCCTTGTTAGTTCGCCTAGGCTGACATTTCCGGCGAGAACAGTTTGAATGATAAGAGTAGAGCTTTCGGTTTGGAGCCGAATACTTTTCGGGATTCCCGTAATGCAACTCCTAGAAGTGTATGGAGGACGTTGCAGCGGGGTTCTACAGTCCTGACGTGTGCTTCGTGGAGGCCGAAAAGTACATCCTACATGCTGATAAGGGCCAAATTCTGCGCTCGCCGTCGTTCCTTAAAGATGTGAGCGGCATCATACAGCTCGTCGACAAGAGCCTGTATGAGGACCACGAACTTTCCCCCATGCACTTCGACAAGAGTAATCCTATCCTTCCTGTCGGGGAGCAAGTGTCGCTAAGACACCAAGGTGCAGGCTCCCAAACAAGTACAGATTAGTCAGCTAAGGCAATCCTGCTGCTAACAATGACACGGCCTCACACGTCCATATAACGAAAGGGACAATCGTGTCCGCCGTACGAAGGCGGCGCGGGAGGGACGCGTGGCCTCATTCATTCAAGACCTGCGCTACGCGCTCCGAATGCTCCTCAAAAACCCTGGGTTTACGATGGTTGCGGTACTGACTCTTGCACTCGGAATCGGTGCCAACGTCGCCGCGTTCAGCGTGGTGTTCGCGGTTGTGCTGCGGCCGTTGCCCTTTCCGCATGCTGAGCAACTCGTGCGGGTCTTCGACGACCTTCATGGCACGAACGAGCAGGATATAGGCATGTCCGCGCCGGAGCTTTGGGATTTGCAGGATCGTTCCGGCGTGTTTCAGGAGCTCTCCGCGGTGGCGCCGAGCAATTCGGCGATCGGCGGGGCTGATCGGACGGTCCGTGCCGAAAGTCTCGTCACGAGTCCCGACTACTTCGCTTTGCTCGGAGCGAAGCCACAACTTGGCCGCGTCTACACGGCGCAGGATGCGGTCCCCGGATTCCTAGAGCCTGTCGTTATCAGCAACGGCTTTTGGCGCCGCAATTACGGTTCGGACCCGAAGATCATCGGGCGGAAAATGCGTCTCGATAATGACGTGTACGATATCGTGGGAGTGATGCCCCCAAGTTTTCGTCATCCGGGCCGGACACTAAATACCGACGTGGACGTCTGGATCGCTACTGGCTTCAACGCTCTTCCGTTTCCTGTTCCAGCCGCAAGGTCGCAGAGAATGATCCCGGGAGCGATTGGGCGTCTGAAGCCCGACCTGACTGTTGCGCAGGCGCAAGCGGGGCTCGATGCTTATATATCGCAACTTACCCGACAGTATCCGACCGAGTATCCCGCTGCTAGCGCATGGGCCGTACGGCTTGTTCCCGTGAAGGAAGATCTCGTGGGCCCGCAGCGGACGGAATTGCTGATGCTTTTCGGGGCCGTGGGATTTGTGCTGCTTATCGCGTGTGTGAACATTGCCAATCTTTTTCTTACCCGCTCTTCGGGACGGCGGCGCGAGATTGCGATTCGGTTGACGATGGGTGCGAGTCGCGTACAGCTCGCGAGCCAACTGTTGACCGAAAGCACGCTCTTGTCGGTTATTTCCGGCGTAGTCGCCCTGGTCACCGTTCTGTTCTTGAAGAATGCGATCGTGAGCCTCGCTCCGGCGGATATTCCACGGCTCAACGAGGTTGACGTGAGCGCCGTGGTGCTTTTGTTCGCTTTCTTGATCTCCATATTTACCGGCGTCCTCTTCGGGCTGGCGCCGGCGCTTCAAGCGGCGAATCCTAATCAGATTGAGAATCTCAGGGAAGGCGGGCGCGGGTCGGGCGTCGGCAGACGCCATACTCGGCTTTCGCGGGTTCTTGTGGTGTCTGAGGTCGCGCTCTCGATTGTCTTGCTTGCGGGCGCAGGGCTTCTACTTCGAAGTTTCTGGCGGGTGCTGGAAGTGCGTCCTGGATTCAATCCCAGCCATCTGACCACGGTTCAAATCTGGATTCCAATCTCTAACAATCCAGCCACTGACCCTTATAGTGTCGAAGAGAAGCGCGCCGATTTTCTCCTCGAGGTCTCTCGCCGCGTGTCTGTGCTGCCCGGCGTGGAACGGGCATCGATTTCCGGGAACGACACTTTGCCCATGAACTCTGGGAGAAACTACTCTCCCTTTTCCATTCAGGGTCGTGCGGCTGACTCGGAGCGCAACCCGATTGCGGACATCGCTGTCGTGGATACCGAATATTTTCGCACCATGGAAGTTCCTTTGATCACGGGACGAAATTTCTCCATCTCCGATACTTATAAAACAAAACCCATCGCGGTGATCGACCAGACCCTCGCACGACGGTATTGGCCAGGCGAGAATCCGCTCGGACAGGAGCTGAAGTTTGGATTTGGACGAGGCTTGCAGGGGCTGACGATTGTCGGTGTGGCTGGCGATATCAAGTCGGACGGTTTTGAGGCTCCCAGTGTGCCTCATATTTATGTTGCCTTAGGACAGTTCGCGCCCGTCAACGCAGTAGTCTTTCTCCGGAGCAGGGGCGACGTGGAACATCTGGGCGAAGCTGTGCGGCGCGAGGTTGAAGACATTAACCCTAATGTTCCGGTGCATAGCATCAGTTCCATGGATCAAATCATCGCCAGGTCAGTGGCTGACCGGCGCTTCGGCCTCGAACTTCTGGGTGTTTTTGCGGTAGTAGCCCTTTTGCTTGCCGCCATCGGCATTTACGGCGTGACGTCATATTCTTTCAACCAGCGCGCGCACGAGATTGGCATTCGTCTCGCGCTCGGAGCACAACGCATGCACATCCTCCATATGGTCATGGGAGAAGGTATGCGGGTGGTAGCCGTCGGTTTGGCGATCGGTCTGATTGGGGCTGCGGCCTTGACGCGATTTGTCCGCACTATGCTGTTCGATGTTAGCCCGTTCGACCCAATTACCTTCGCTGCTATCTCGGCCACCCTTGCTGCCGTCGCGTTTCTTGCCTGCTTCGTTCCGGCCCAGCGCGCAACCCGCGTGGACCCTCTCATCGCTTTGCGCAAAGAATGAAACACTTTCGCCTCATCCCTCTAAACATTTGGTAAAGAACGCGTTATGCGGCTCTCGAAATGGAGTTGCTCAGTGTTTCCAGGCCTTTAAACCTGGCTCGACTGTTTTGGTGCGGATCACCAAATGGCAAATCCGCGGGAGGGCGGCGACGCGTGTCGATCCAATGGTTGCTTTGAGGTACGAATGAGAGAGCGCGATTCTCACCAGATCGTGTCGGCGCTTCAAGCTTCCGTTGAGCATCCGGACATGGTCGAATTCGCGAAGGCAGCCAAGCCCATGTTGCCGGCGCTGCCATAAAAACGTGATACTAACCGCGCCCTCCTTACCACTGGAGCATAGCAATGGCTACCGCTGAAAAAATCGACACACATCACAAGGCACTGAATCTGAACCTCGATCCAACTATTTTCGGCTCTTTTGCGGAAATCGGCGCCGGGCAGGAAGTCGCGCGCTGGTTCCTTGTAGTAGGGGGAGCCTCCGGAACTGTCGCCAAAACGATCTCGGCATACGACAAAGAAGTTAGCGACCATCTCTATGGTTCCGGTTCCCGCTACGTGTCCAGGCAACGACTTGAAGCCATGCTGGAAAATGAATGGGGTCAACTCCTTGAGCAATTAGAAAGGGCTCGCGGTTCCCAGACTCGCTTCTTCTCCTTTGTGGATACTGTCTCTGCGCGCAACTATGCCGGAACGAATGAACCGCACGGCTGGATCGGTCTGCGATTCCAGCCGGAACCTGGAGGGGCGCCCAACGATATTTTGCTGCACGTTAATCTGCGAGATCCTTCCAATGTCCTTCAGCAGGAAGCCATCGGCATTCTGGGTGTTAACCTCATTTATGCCGCGTTCTATCAATTGGCGACAATGGAGTCTTTTTTCGCCAATTTGTCACAAAATGTCGTGAGGGAAAGAATCGAGATCGACTTTGTTGACTTTGGCGGACCTGCTTTTGCCAGTTGGGATCGCCGCGCTCTCCTCGCTTATCTTGTGCACGCGGGGCTCGCAGAGGCTGTGCATTTCTCCTCTACCAGCGTTCCTACTCCTCCGAGTGAAGTCTTGTACAAAAGAGCCGTCGTACTCGCGCCAGGCTACTTCGGTCACGTGGATCCTGGTCACGGGCAAATTCATGTCCAGTTGCTCACCGCAGGAGTTCGGGAACTTCGCCAGGAATTGGGGGAATCCAGTGCCGCACCGATTGGCATCTTTTCGCTATCTGCCGCTCCACGGGGTTCCGAAGATGCAACGCCAGAAATTCCCGACCTGCTTCGACGCATAGAAGCTCTTCTGGCGCAAGGGGTCCACGTTCTCCTATTCCGCGAACGGGAGCTCTATGCCATGACCGCTCTCGTGAATCGCTACACGAATGCACCTGTGCGCTTCGTCGTAGGACTTTCACTTTTGGTGCGAGCCTTGCAAGATCCTTATTCCCATCTGGAAGGTAGACGGCTTGAAGCTCTTTCGCGCCTGTTTGCGCAGAACGTGCGAATTTACGCACATCCTATGACTTCGGCGGATTTGCAAGAAGCGATCAAGGATTTGTCGCCCACTGGTTTGGAATGGAGCGAAACAAACGGTTGGGTTTCTGCTAAACAACTTCGTGTCGCAGCTCCTCTCGGCCACCTCTACGAATACCTTTTAGCAAGCAATTTCCTGGTGCCAATCCACACTTCTGTTACGGGGTAAACCGAGCAAACGAAGGCCGATTTTGCGTGACTCGCCATTTCAAGGTACGCGGGGTCAGCGAGAAAATGCTCATCCAGGAGCTGAAAGAATGATCGAGGACCAGCTTGTTGCGACGCTTGATCGGCAGCGTGTTTTCGCGACCCAGGCGAGAGGTTGTAGTGCACTCTCGGCGCACTATAGCCTGCAAATGAGGCTTTTTCGTACAAATGAGCGCAATCTAAATCATTGAAAACAACCGAAGGTGTGAGTACAAACAGGACAAATGAATTAGCGGCTCACGACTCAGGTGTATCGCTTCGCATAGATGCCGAGCTGTCTGAAGTCGTCGCGACAATTGCAGGGCGCAAACGGCGCCGGGCCAGCCGATACCTAGTGCTGGTCATCTCTTCGGCTCCTTAACATTTCTGCGAATCTTGTGGGCGAGCCCTTTCATGACGTGTTTTGTGAACACACCTGAGGAGCGGAACCTGACCCCTTCTTTCAATAGCTCAAGCAATACGTTTTTTCCGTCTTCGCTGATGCAGGTCACGTTCCTCAGTTCGATCACCAGTTCACGACCCCGTAGGTCCTCTGCGGCCTCTCGGCACTCTTTGCTTAGCTCAGCCGCCCACGGCGCGATCAGCTTGCCCTCCAGCACCAAGCGTCGCCGACCGGGAGTATCGAGAATGGTAATTTTCAACATTTGCTTATGCTGGCACAGCCGGTAAGGGCAAAGCCCGCTCCAAACTCCCCGTCCCGTAAGTCGCTGAATTTTCAGGAGAAGATTGCCAGAAGTCGAAAATGTCGAGGTTGAAGAAGTTGAAAAGGTCGAAACTGTCGAAGCTATTGCCTGAGGGCCACGGACAAAGAGGTGGGGTGCAACCTAAGCGTACTGCTTCGGGTAAATGCCGAATTTTTTCATTCGGGAGAGGAGAGTCGTGCGGTTCATTCCCAGGCGCGCGGCAGCGCCATCGGCGCCACCCACGCGCCCCTTGCATGCAGTAAGTGCCCGTATGATCTGATCGCGCTGCTTTCTTTCATATTCGTCAGCAACACTACTTTTGTCCCTTCGCGAATTTGTTCTTTCTCCAGCGATTTGTTTAACTTCATGCAGGTCGGTATGCACGAACGCTTCCGAATTGGTCTTTCGGAGTTCTGCGAGTGGCGCCTCAAGCGACTTGCCCCTCGTCAGGAGCACGGCTCGCTCCATGAAATTCTCGAGTTCACGAATATTGCCGGGCCAGTCCCAAGTCCTCAGCCCCTTCATTACCGCCGTAGGAATCGCTTCGATAGGCTTTTGCATCTCCTTGGCGAACTTTTGGACGAAATGGCTGACGAGCAAAGGAATGTCGTCTTTGCGGTCTCTCAGCGGAGGAATGCGGATCGGAAAGACATTCAACCGATAGTACAAATCACTGCGAAACTCCTTGTTCGCAATCATTGTCTCGAGATCGCGATTCGTAGCTGCCACCAGGCGGACATTCACCTTCCGCGTATGTGTGCTGCCGAGACGTTCAAATTCCCGCTCCTGGAGAGCCCGCAGCAGTTTCGGCTGAATCTCAATGGGGATGTCACCCACTTCATCTAAAAACAGAGTGCCTTGATCCGCGAGCTCCAGCCGTCCACTTTTTTGGGAGATCGCGCCCGTAAACGCTCCCTTTTCGTGGCCAAACAATTCGCTTTCCAGCAACCCGGTTGGTATGGCGGCGCAGTTCAGCTTCACGAGGGTCCGCTGTTTGCGGCGGCTTCGGTCGTGAATCGCCCGCGCAATTAACTCTTTCCCCGTTCCGGTTTCGCCAAGCAACAGGACCGTAGAATCACTAGGCGCAACTGTTTCAACCTGTTGTAAAACGTGTTTTAGTGCCGTGCTGCTCCCAATGATCTGCTCGAAACCCATCTCGCTGCGAAATTCCTCTTCCAGGTAAAGTTTTTCCTGGGCGAGCTTGTCCCTGAGTTCGGAAATCTCCTGGTACGCCAACGCATTTTCAACGGCGATTGCTATCGGTCCTGACGCCCGGCTAAGGAAGTCAACATCTTCCGGCGTAAGCGGAGTTTCTGTAGTGCGTAAAATCGACAAAATTCCGAGGGCTCGGCCGCGATTCACAAGCGGAATATTGCAAGCGGCTTTCAAGCCCTCCGCAGCTGCAAGCCCATGTGGACCAGGCTCGAGTTCGTCACGATCCCGCGTGTCAAAGACTACAGGTCTCAAGGTGTCCATCGCTTTCTTAACGGTCGCGCTCGGCGTAACGAGCAACTCTTCCTTGATGACCCCCTTGCCGTGCGGAAAGTCCATAGCAAATACCCTGAATTTTTCCGAGGCTGAATCTGGCAACGCAACGGTTACGGCATCGGCGTCTATGACTTCGCGTATATTCGCTGCAATCGCGCGCAAGACCTCCCGCAGGTCGAGGCTCGACGTAATTTTGGCGGTCAGATTCAGGAGCAGCTCAAACCGTTCGTTTTGACGTTGAAGTTCCGTTTCAGTGCTCATAGCTATTCAATTCAAGCCCGCCGACTAGACCGCGTACTTACAACCCGTGATTATTGACTGCGTCCATTGAGACGCTCCTTTTGATGATTAGGAAACTTATCCAGACAAACTGACATGTCAAGTTTTTCTTCATAGAACTCAGCGCTTTAGATGAATCCTGTTGAGCAAGAGTCTCAAAAAACCACTCACGTCGGAATCGGTGGTGCGAATACCAAAGGGAGCCGGGCGAAGTGTCGCAACGATCGTTTATCATATTCCACCACCCCGCAGATTTCTTGGACTCGATGACTCCATTAAATGACCGTGGGGATCTCGGCATCCCGGAATGAATGGGAACGGAGCATTTTCGCCGCAGATAGTTGAAAAGATTGTTTGTCCCCCCGGAATTCGAACCCCGATATGCTGATCCAGAGTCAAGCCTCCATTTCTTCGTAGCCATTCGAGTCACCTCAACACCTTCGACAGTTTCAACCTTTTCAACATCGCTTAGCTTCGACACTTTCGACTTCCGCTCAATCTTCTCCTGAAAATTCAGCGACTTACGGTTTTGTAGGTTTGGCGCGGGTCTTGCCTTTATTCCGCATGTAGCGGAAAGGCAGCGTTCAAGATTCTAGGCTCGCCTTTCGCTGGCACATAGCTGATCGGGAGGCCCGCTATGAACCACAACGCAGAACCAACTTTTGCTTGCCTGACTGATCCTGCAGCGGAACAAATACTCGTGGTTGCCGCCAAGAACGGAGACCAACAGGCATTTGAGACTCTCTTCAAACGTCACCGGCAAAAGATCCTTGGTATTGTGCTGCGATACGCACATGTCCGGGAGGACGCGGAAGACATTGTCCAGCAAAGCTTCCAAAAGGCTTTCGTCCATTTGCACAAGTTCGAAGGGAAATCCTCCTTTTCCACCTGGTTAACGCGGATCGCTATCAACGAATCCCTGATGTTACTGCGCCATGGCCGCGCGCTGCGCGAGGTGTCGGTCGACGATCAAAGTGAGGCCGCAGGAAATGCCGCCAGTTTGGAAATAACCGATTCAAGTCCCGACCCCGAAGCCAGCTACCTGCGGCGGGAGAGAGTGCAAATCCTGTCGGAGACGCTTGGGAATTTGCGACCGGGGATGCGGAAAGCCATCGAGTTGCGGGAACTCGCAGAGCTATCGACTGAGGAAACTGCCCGGCGTATGGGTGTCTCGGTCGCGGCCGTCAAAGGACGGCTCTTCCATGCGAGAAAGAAGTTACGTGAAAGATTGAGCCGTTATCGGAAGTCGAATTCGACGCATGGGAAAGACACTACAGGTATAGGCGACCGCCGGACACATTCCGCGACGTCAGCTCTGCAACGCTTCTGGTCTGTGAGGAAAACAGCATGTTGAAGATCAGCTTTAGCGAAACGTCTTCAGAAGAGAGATGGATTCTGCATGGCCGGCTTACTGGTCCGTGGGTTCGCGAACTCAGGGCCTGCTGGAAAAAAAATCACCACGGAGAGAAGCAGCGGGCCTGCATCGTGGACCTGAACGAAATCACGTTTGTCGACAAGAGCGGCGAGCGGCTCTTACGCCTCCTGGTGAAGGAAGGAGCGCAATGCATTCCCGCTGGCGTCTTCAAACATGTTCTTGGGAAATTGACCAGCAAAGGCAAGGGCTCGGTCCTCAACCGGCTTACCGGAT
>Ga0209006_10003440_pt1 | contig 14393 bp, 14 predicted proteins | sample JacPin_JW_Ref_O2_FD_188567 | JGI IMG/M metagenome (GOLD analysis project Ga0209006, IMG submission 188567) | Forest soil microbial communities from Algoma, Ontario, Canada - Jack Pine, Ontario site 1_JW_Ref_O2 (SPAdes) (version 2) | ecosystem: Environmental > Terrestrial > Soil > Boreal... | reverse complement strand
ATGATTTTCCGGGCGATTCAGCGCCTTCCCGATCTCGCCCCCGCCCGCATACCCCATCGTGCACACCAGTCCATAACGCCGCGGAATTTCATATTGATCAGGCTGCAGCAAATCGACTCCTCGCAGCCCAATTTTCGCCGCGTACTCTGCCAGTTGATCAACAGGAACGCGAGGGTAACACCACTGGCACACCGATTGATGGATGCGACCCTTGCGCAACGGCGTAGCCGCATCCAAAGCAGTGCTAAGCGGGGGAGTGCCGATTGCCGCGACGCTCGCCACCGAGGACTTGATCAGCTCCCGCCGGGTAAAATTCCGCATAGAGGGAAGAGTTTCCTTCAGAAATTTGGACCACAGCCAGCTGGAACCTCAGGGCTAATGCCCAGATCGCTGGCGACTCTTGCGGCACGGCGGAAGCCGTGCCCTTGCACAAACCCAGAATCGAAAAGTCCTAAGTCGCAAACCCGAGAAACGAAACCAAGAACCAAGAATCGAGAACTGAGAGCGACGAATGACGAATGGCTAATTGCCAACAGCCCTACTGCCGCCCTTCCTGCAGCGCCGCCTTGCAGTTAGCCGCGGCCGTGAGCACTTCGTTGAAGGCCGTTTCTTTCCGCAAATTCTTGAGCAGCGGATCATCCAGCAACGCCGCATACGCACAATAATTCTGCTGTACCGCCGCTTTCAGCAGTCGCAGCGCCGGCTCATTCTGCCCGCAAGCCGCCATCAGAACGCCCATGTGATACCACGCCTCAGCATCCAGTTCCAGCATCACCGACGACTCATTCTCGCGCACAATCCTCGCCAAATCCGCCGGACGCTGGGCCGCCGTGCAGGCCTGCATCAACTCGCGGTGATAGATTGGAGCCTTCGCCATTTTCTTTGCGCTGTCCCGTGCCTCCACCGCATTCCCCTCGGCCAGATACACATAAGGCGTCACCCATGCCGCCCACTCGGACCCGGCATCCAGATGCACAAAGTCCATGGCCCGATCGGTCTTGCCCATCTCCAGGAAGGACCACGCGCACGAGCGGAATGCAAAGTTTCCCGGATCGAGCGAACGCGCCTGGTTGCACTCCTGCATGGATTGATCGAGTATCCCGGCATAACGCAGCACGTAGCTGAGTGCGAAATGAGCGTCAGCGCTTTGCGGCCGGCGCCGCACCAGGTCTGTGGCCGCGTCATAAGCCCGCCCCAGCTCGCCACGCTCTACGCGGTTCGTAATCAGGCTGCTGGCCGCCAAACCCCGGTTCGGATCGAGCGTCACAGCCCTTTCATACGCCGCATTCGAGCGTTGGAACATATCTTCGCCACCGCCACCGAACGCAGAGTCGAAATAATATCGCTGTCCCAACGCTTCCCACACGGGCGCATAAGTCGGATCGATTCCCACCGCCTGCTCCAGCATCTTGATGGCTTCTTTGTTGGGAGCGGCATCATGCGGCACCGCGATGCTCCGTAAATACAAGTCATACGCTTGCTGGTTCTTGGGTCGCGATGCCGCCGATTCCGACGCACCCGAAGCTCCGCCTAGAATCGGCAACAAACCATGCTGTACCTGCGAACTCAGTTGATTCTGCAGGCCAATCAAATCATCGGCCTTGGCGCTGACATTGGTCTGCCACAGCACGCGCTCGGTCGGCACGTCGATTGCCTCCAGCGTCACCGTCAACTGATCTCCCTGCTTCATGAAATGACCTTGCAGCAGTCGCCCCACCCGCAACTCCTGCCCCACTTTTTTCGGATCCAGATCTAAGGCCACATATCTTCGCGTCACCGACGAGGGCCGCACCTCCAGCGAACGGGAGTAGGTCAACACGCTCGAAAGCTCGTCGGCAAGCGCGAACCGCAAAAAGTCGATGCCGTAGTCGCCGTTCAAGTTTTGCAGCGGCAACACGGCGATCGCATTCTTCTGTTCGGCGTTCGCTACTTCGCGATGCTTGAACCACCACGCTCCCACCGCCCCCAGCACCGTGACCAGCAGCGCCGCCATTCCAATCACAAGATAGGTCTGAAACCTTGAATTTCGGCTGAAGGTGTCCGAGGCCGCTCGCAGAAGCGTCGAATTGCTTCCCGTCTTGACCGTTCCCGACTCGGCTTCCCGCTTGAGTTGCGCCAGATCGGACCGCATTTCCATCGCGCTCTGGTAGCGCTGCTTGCGGTCCTTTTCCATGGCCTTGCCGATGATGCCCTGCAATTCGATGGGTATCTTCGGATTGAGGTCGTGCGGAGGCGTCGGCTTCTGATGCAGCACCGCGTCCAGCGTGAGCAGAGAGTTATTCCCGTGAAACGGTTTCTTTCCCGTAGACATCTCGTACAGCACCACGCCGAATGAAAACAGGTCGCTGCGTGCATCCACGGTCTCGCTGCGCGCCTGCTCCGGCGACATATAGACAGCCGTCCCCGGGATAATCCCCACCGCCGTGAGCGATTGATCCGCGTCTTCCGCGCCCGGGTTCTGCACGAGCTTCGCCAGCCCGAAGTCGAGCACCTTCACCTGCCCGCTCGGGGTAAGGAAGATGTTGGCAGGCTTGATGTCGCGATGCACGATTCCCTTGGCATGCGACGCCAGCAGCGCATCCGCCACCTGCACCCCAACGTCAAGCACTTCCTCCAGCTTCATCGGGTTTCCGGCGATATGCGCCTTCAGGCTTTCGCCTTCGAGCTTCTCCATCACGATGAACGGATGCCCGTTGTTATCTTCAATGCCGTGGATCGTGCAGATATTCGGATGGTTCAGCTGCGAAGCAGCCCGCGCCTCGCGGGTGAAGCGCTCCAGTGATTTGGGGTCGCCGGCCAGATTCTCGGGGATAAATTTCAGGGCAACATGCCGCCCCAGCTTCAGGTCCTCCGCTTCATACACGACGCCCATACCCCCGCCCCCAAGCTTGCCAAGGATGCGGTAATGGGATACCTGCTGATCAATCATGAAAGCGCTGACCCTGCTCGGCGGTAATGTTAGGCCCCTCGCCGAGTCCGGTCAACTCCAGAGGCCTCCGTTCCCGAACTTGCCCTGCCTAAGTCCTTCTGGGATGTTCCCGTGAACGAAAAGCCCGATTTTCCGCAATAGTGTTAATACTATTAAAGGTAACACCAGACTGCCCGATTGCATCGCGCAGAGGGAGCTAGGAGTTCATGAAAACCGCAAACCCATCTAATCCCTGGCCAACCGCTCCACCCAGCCTGCAAGAGGCTATCCGCCGACGCGCCGAAGAAATCTACATCCGCAATGGAAGAGTACCCGGTCGCGATGCCGAAAATTGGGCTCAAGCCGAACAGGAGATCCTGCGCGAGTCCGCCGGGTCTACAACTCGCAAGATGGCTATCATCGTGCGCGTAAACGGAACGGAATATATCGGCCAGTACAATCCGGAAACCTCCGATGGCTACATTCCGGGCGAATTCGGCTCCGGAACAGCAGTGCCAGTCCGCTTCCACGGCGACAAGATGTTCGTGAAACGCCCTAACGGAAAGGAACTTGAGACCACGATCGTCAAAAAGGGCGGCTGACGGTTCTCGTAAAGATTCGCATGCTGGCGTCCTTCCAGCTCAACTAAGTTGATATATTGCGATGATGCTGAATCTGCTCCTTCAAAATCAAAGGCGTCGTCGCGGAGGTAGGACTCTTACCTCAACGCTCATGCATTTGGGGGCAGTCGGGCTGTTCTTCCTCGCCATTCTCGACAGTTCTCCTCTTCCGACCTTTGGTGGTCTCGATATCCTCACCGCCGCATTAGCGGCAAGTCACCGCAACCCCTGGTATGAGTACGCCGCGACGGCAACTGCCGGTTCGATCGTGGGTGCCTATCTCACGTTCCGGTTAGCCCGCAAAGCCGGATCGGCCTACCTGGACAAAAAGTTCAAGAAGGGCAATGTCTCGAGATTCCTCAAGCTGTTTAAGAAATGGGGCACTGGAACTTTGGTCGCCTCGACCGCCATTCCGCTGCCCACGCCCACCAGCATGTTTTTCGCCGCTGCCGGCGCTTCCGATTACTCGCTGCCCAAGTTTCTCTTAGTTGTCATCCTATGTCGCGCCGCTCGATATTCGGCCATCGCGTTCGTCGCCAGCCAATATGGGCGTGGCTTGATCCGCGTGCTCCGTCATCCCCTGCAACATTGGGGCTGGCTGCTGATTTTTGTTGTGCTGGTTGCCAGTTTGATTGGGGGAGGAGTTCTGATTGGCCGCCGGCTGGAGGCTGAACCCGCAAGCTGACCCCTCTTCGCCCGCAGAGGAATAGAAAGGATGGCTTGGCTCGACGGCAGGGACCTTAGCTTTCTGCGACTCTTTTCGACTCCATCTCGCACTCGCATCGCCTCCATCAGCAGCCACGATTCCGCCCTCTGTATCCCCATGACAATGTCGGTCGCTTTCTGATGGCGCGCAGGAGCCTGTTGAAAAAATCGCCGGCGCGATTCCTCGAGATTGGGATGGGCGCGGGCCGGCACTGCAAACTGGCTCGAACTATGTCGCGAACTATGCGGATGGACGCCCGAAGCAATGGGCGTTGTTTCCAAAACCGTGGGTGGCAAGCGGGAATTCATGAAGCCCCGGGATGGGGCGAAAGAAGTACTACGAGCCAGGTGCCGGCGGGACGGCAGAAATCCTTAGTCGGCTCAATCCTCCAGATAAAATCCCGCCGACGCCCCCACCCACTCCATATTCTTGTTGGCATCCACGCCCATCATCAACCCTCGCCCCATGCGGATGATCGTCAGCACCGGCGTCAACTCATCCAACCAAACATACATCACCCGGACCTCGGCTTTCGTCCCGCCAAACGGAGTCTCAATCACCGGTTCAAAATGCATTCGCTCCTGCAAAATATAATAAGGACGCCGCTCCGCCGGAATCGCCGCAATGTCCTCCCTGGTCGGAGCAATCACCACCCCCAGCCCCGCGAAGGAATAGAGCGGCTTCAGCGCATAATTTTCCAGGTCCGGTGGAATTTTCTCCAGCCGGTCCAGAAACCATGTCTTCGGCACCGACGCGTGATTCAAGTAGGGAATCGAAAACTTGCTGATTCTGAAATACCAGTTGGGATGCCCCGCCCACTCCACATCTAACTCATCGCGCCAATCGAACCCAAGCCTCACATTCTTGCGCTGCAATTCGTCGACGATCGTCCGGTTATAAATTCGCCGTATCGGAACCCGCTTTCCGTCGCGTTCATAATAAAGATGCGACCGTTCTTTCTTGATGTCCACAATGTCGACGGTTCGCACCCCGAGCAACTTCTCGGTCAGAAGAAAATCCGGCAGCGTCTTCTGCTCCCAGGGATGAATCTCCATCAAAATCACATTCTCCGGATCACACTCGCCCACAATCGCCCGCCGCAAAAGTTCGCGATAGGAAGAAGTCTCGAGCCCGCTCAATAAATATTTGAGCGCCCCGGAAGCCGGAAGCCCGAAGCCGGGAGCCCGAAGTCCATAGCTCTCGATGTAAGCTTCCGCCAACGGCCCCTGATACGCGTACAGAGAAGGGAAGGCCTGCAACTCCACCAGTTTCGGCTGCAGCTCACCGCGCGCATCGCGCACCAGCCCGAAATCCACCTGCACAAACATCGGATGCGACGGCTCATTCGGAACCCTGAACTCTACCGGAACCGCCTCGTCCGACTTTTTGCGATACTCCGTGCTATCGACCAACTGCAGAATCAGGTCTTGTCCGTCCGACGCCATCCGATCGATCAGCGACTTAGCAAAGAAGCACGGAGTCTCCGACAGCCGAAACTGCACATGCGCCCCGCAACCATCATCCACCGCCCGCAAAAACGCGCGATATCTTTCAGGAGTAAAGCCTTCGTTGAATGCCTTGCGCAAAGAAGGAATCATAGGCAGGAGAAAATGTAGTACGCCGCTTGCAGTAGCCGAATCACCGTAGCGCCGGCGTCCCCGCCGGCCGTGGCGAGAGCCCCCGACCTCGCACTCAATAGCGAAGAAGTCGTAACCGTAGAAGCCGTGTCATTCCGACCGGAGCGAAGCGAAGTGGAGGAACCTGCTGTTTACCCGCACCGCCCAACCCCTCGTGTGTCGGCCGAACAAGGAGCTAGAAGCTGGAAGCTCTCTCACGCCGTCACCAGAAACTTCCCCTCGCGCATAATCTGCTCGTCATCCACCCAAATATTAAACTTCCGCCCCACCACATCGATGTGCGTCGTCGAATCCCAATCCGCCCCCGTGTGCGCCCCATACGGATTCCCAAACGCAATATGCACTCCGGGATACTTCTCATCCTGCAGAATCTCTCCAATCACATCTTTCAAATCGATGTTCGTCCCAATCGCAAACTCTCCCACGCGATCGCTGTTCTCGTCGGTGTGCGTGTATTTCCAGAAATCACTTTCCAGTTCGCGATTTTCCGAGTGCGCTTCGGTCAGCCGGTTTCCCTTCATGCGTATCCTCAACGGGTTCCCTGCCAGGTTCCCGAACTTCGCGCACAAGTAGTCGCCGACAACGCCGTCGATCACAAAGGTCCCATTCACTTCGCCCGGCGTCGTAAAAATCTCCCCGCCCGGAAGGTTACCCCATTTCTCCGGACTGATAATTCCGCTGGTCTTCAGCCACTTGTAATTGGGATTCAAATCCGCCGTCAGATCCGTTCCTGCCGCCGTCGTCGCCCGGATTCTCGAGGCCTTGCGCACCATCTCGACCACTTTCTGGCTCAGTCGGTCCACGCGCGCAAAGTCCGCACGCATCCCCTCCAGCATGATCTGCCGGTTAATGTTCACCATGTGCGCATGGCGAATCTTCCTCCGATTCACCACGTCAGTCATCTGAATCCGCGATCGCAGTTCGTGCGCTTGCACCTGCACCGCAAAAATCGAAACCTGGCTTGTCTCCAGGTCGTCCAGGATCGCGCGCGGCAAATCACTCAGCGGACGCTCCGCCATGTCTTCGAGCACCCACGCATGGTAAGGCGCTCTCAGCTTCTCGAGTTCGTGCACAATCGACGCCGCAATCTCGGTCGTCGCCACGTCGGTGATGACGCAAACCTGTTCAGAAGGTTGAACGCGCAAGCACACGTTCACCGCGTTGAACGCCCCCGTTGAGTATTCAGGATCAAAAGGAATGTGAAGGCTGCCCCGCCCTGGTCGCGTTTTTTGCGACCGGTCGGGAAGTTTGACTGGTTCCACAGGAATACTCATTACCCGATTTTTCGAACGGCCGCCGGCTCTTCTTCGAGCCCCGCTTCCGTCTCCTCAATAATGTAATCAACCACTTTCTTCAAATCGCCGGTCTCCTGAAACACGCGCAACTGCCGGTCAGCCCCGCTGCCGTTTTCCAGAATTTCGTGGATATAATTCAGCTCCTCGCGCGAGCCCAGCTCGTCGACCACATCATCGACGAAGTCCAGGTACTCGTGCACCAGATCGCGCGCCGGCACTTCCTTCTGCTTGCCAAAATCAATCAGGTTGCCGTTGAGCCCATACCGCGACGCCCGCCACTTGTTTTCCATGATCAAGGCTCGCCGGTACAACCGGAATCCCTGATTCGCTGTATACAGCTTATAAAGTTTGGCCACAGTCGCCTGGATCAGCGCCGCCAGCGCGATTGTCTCGTCGGCCCGCATGGGGATATCGCATACCCGGAACTCGATCGTGTTGAAAAACGGATGAGGCCGAATGTCCCACCAGATCTTCTTCGCGTTATCAATACAATTCGTCTTGATCAACAACTTGATGAAGTTCTCGTACTCGCCCCAGCTGGGGAAATAATCGGGTATATTCGTCCGCGGAAATTTGTCGAACACCTTGCACCGGTACGACTTCAGCCCCGTGTCCATTCCCAGCCAGAACGGTGAATTCGTCGACAGCGCCAGCATGTGCGGCAGAAAATACCGCGCATGATTCATCATGTGAATCGCCGTCTCCCGATCCTCAATCCCGACGTGCACGTGCAAACCAAAAATTAAATTAGCCCGTGCCACCAGCTGCAAGTCCTCGACGATGTTCTTGTAGCGCTGATCGGGATGTATCTCCTGGGTTCGCCAGTCGGAAAACGGATGCGTCGCCGCCGACGCCAGCCGCAACCCATTCTCCTTTGCCAGTCGCACCATATTGCTTCGCAGTTTTTTGACCTCGGCCTTCGCGTCCTTGATGTTCGTACAGACCGACGTCCCGACCTCCACCACCGACTGGTGCATCTCCGCCTTCACCCGCTCCTGGAGTATCATCTTGCCCTTCTCCAGAATTTCGGCGTGAATGTGCGACCGCAGATCCCGCGTCTCCGGATCAACCGTCTGATATTCCTCTTCAATCCCGATGGTAAAAGTAGGCTGCATATCGTGTGGCGCGGGCGCCCCCGCCCGCGCATCCTGATCAAGACAGGGGAGGCTTTCCCCGTTTAACTCTCCGTTCCCGTTCTCAGTCGTTCCGAGCGAAGCCGAGGAACCTGTGGTGAGCCGGCATAACCGCGGCGCGAGTCATAGCAGTATAACAACGCTCGAAAAGCCCTCGATCAGATCAGTCCCATTCCTCATTCTCCGCGACCCGCGTCTTCACGATCTTCTTCACCAGCGCGTCGGGCAAGGGTTTTTCCGTCGTGAAACGAATGGTCCCTTTGTTGGTAGAAAAGGCTTTGAGTTCTTTTGCATATTTTTCGATGACCCCCGAACCGGTGGGAAACAGGCTGCAGTGCTTCGCAAAGGCGGCATATCCTACCAGCATACCTTTGTACTTGAACATCGGAATTCCGTAACTGATGACCTCGGTAGTGGCTTTCGGCACCACCGACCGAATCACCGTGCGCAAATGTTTCAATGCGCCGCGAGCCGGCCCCGGCACTCCCGCCAGATACTCGTCCACGTTCTTTGCCGCGACCTTGCCCTTCATCCAGGTCCGCCTCCCGCATCTCTTGCTTAGGTCCCGTCATTCCGAGCCTATCCTGGTCCTGCCGAGCGCAGCCGAGGAACCTGCTGTTCGCCGCGAGCGCACCGCGTCAGGCCCGGCGGCAAAAGCTGAGGAGAGCCGCCCCGGGCGAACCGCTGCCTCTACAATTACACCGCTAAGCTCAAATGGAGCGCAATCTCCCTGGATACGCCCTTGGATTTCGACACCACGATCGTCCCGATCACCGACTGGAACCCAGCCAACGTCGCCTTAAACCGATAAGTACCTTTGGCCACCCGTGAGATTCTGAAGTGGCCGTGCTTATCCGTCACTGCGTGCCTGATTCTTCGTTCCATTCCCGGCCCCTCGATCTCAAACAGAACATCCGGCAGCACTTCGCCGGACCTCTCCGCGCTGATCGTTCCAGCTACAGAATGAACCCGGAATGGTTCCTCGATCGGATGGATGATGTTTTCCGTCGAGCTCTGGGTGAAATCGGAAAGGCCAGAAGACGAAGCCTGGCCCCAGGGAAAGGGTGCGCACACCAGAAACACACCGGCAATCCACAAGGCATTCATCGCTGCCTACTTCGTTCCTTTCCCGCGCTTGCGCTCCGCCACCCAAGCCGGTTCACCCTTGCGCGCTTGCTGGGAAGGCATTCCCTCCAGGAACTCCGCCCACCGCAGCTCCCTCACCGGATTCCCTCCGCTGACCGCCATCTTCACAGCCATCTCTGCCACCGCATTCACGATCCAGTCAAAGTTCTCCTGCCCGACCGACGTAATCTCGGCATCGGGCGCCGGATTCAGAAAGTCAATCGCATACGGCACGCCGCCCTCCACCGCAAACTCCACCGTATTCAAGTCGTACCCCAAAGCACGGCACAGCGACAAAGCATCCTTCTCCATGCGCTCCCGCAGCCCAGCCGACGACGGTGCCGGATTCCCCTTCACATACCGCTCGTGATGCGGCGCCCTCGGATCGTACTTCATGATGTGCACTTTCTCTTGGCCCACCACGTAGCACCGGTAATACTCGTCAAACTCCACTCCATGCTGCAGTGTCATGCACAAGTCGCCCGTCTGGTTGTAGTGATGAAAGAACTCTTCCGGCGAGTGCACCTTGTACACATGCTTCCATCCGCCGCCGGAATAAGGTTTCAAGAAAGCCGGGAAGCCGACGTAATCAAACAACTCCTGCCAGTTCAGCGGGAAAATCAAATTCCGCATTGACTGCTCCGTTGTTCCCTCCGGATGCTTGTTGTGCGGCAAAATCACCGTCGGCGGTATCGCCACCCCCATCTTGTGCGCCAGCGCGTAGTTGAAGAACTTGTCATCCGCCGTCCACCAGAACGGATTGTTCACCACAATCGTCCCATGCAGCGCCGCATTCTTCAAATACGCCCGGTAAAACTGAATGTCCTGTGAGATCCGATCAATGATGACCGCATATTTGTTCGGTTCATCCATCCGGATCCCGCCAATCTTCACAAACTCCGCCTCCACCTCATCCACCTTCATCGAGTTGATCTTCTCGACCAGCGCCGGCGGAAACGTATTCTCCATCCCAAACATAATTCCAATCTTCTTCATCTTCATCAATCACTCCCTACCGACGTAGCTTGCGACGTCTCTCGATCCACTCCCGAAAAGCGAATCCCCGTCCCTACCGTTGTCATCCTGAGCGAAGCCAGGGACCTCTGCATTCCGGACCTTCGCCACTGCCGCCGCAAGGCATTCTCCCGAAAGGCCTGAGACCCAAGACCGCCGCTAAAAATATTTTCCCGCCATCCGCTGCCAAAGCGGCCAGTCATGCTTCGAGTTATCTCCCCAAACGTCGAGCCAATGGGGGATCGCCTTGCCATTCAAAGTCACCGAGAACTTGATGTTCTGATCCAGACAGATATCCCAATCCGCCGAGCCCAGCACAATCTTCATCTGCCGGTAGCGGCTCAAGAACCAGTCATCCGACATGTTCGGCAGAAAGTCCGGAGGATTGTTGAAGTAGCAATCATTGTCGTAATACCCATCCAGAAACTGGTGGATATCGAACGCCCCGCTCATGCTGACGCAATGTGTCACCACATCCGGATGCTTCAGCGCGAAGTTCATCGCGTGATAGCCGCCGAAGCTGCATCCCGTTGTCGCCAGCCGCGGCGTCTGATTCTTCCAGCGGATAAACGGCAGAAGTTCATGCAGAACGTAGCGCTCATACTGCAAGTGCCGCAGCACCCGCACTCGCGGAGGCACGCCCTGGTTGTACCAACTCTCGCTGTCGACGCCGTCTGGACAAAAAACCTGCAGTTCGCCGCGGTCGATCTTCGGCGCCAGGGTTGTAATCATCCCGCGGTCTTCGTACTCGAAAAACCTCCCCTGCGACGTGGGGAACACGAGCAGAGGCGTTCCCGCGTGCCCGAAAACCAGCGCTTCAATGTCGCGGTGCAGTTCCTGGCTATAAGCCCTGTGATATTCGCGATTCATCGTGAATGGAAAACCGGCCCTCGTAGAAACGTTGTCGGCAACGTCTTTCTTTACAGCCGAAGTATCTTACCCGATGAAAGGCTGAAATCCTAAGGTAGGAAGCAGGGGAAGCAGGGGAGCAGGGGTAGTGGCTCGGTTTGGATTCCCCACGATCGTCGTTCCTGTCGGCGTCATGCCGAGCGTAGCCGTTGTTCAGGCGAAGCGAGGGATCCCGCGCGCCTCACCACTGTTCTCAGAATCAAACTGAGCCACTACCGAGAGGGATGCCGTTCCGTGAAGTTTGAATGCGACAGTGCCAAAGTCTGGTTATCCTGAGCGGCCTCTTTGGCCGCGAAGGACCTATGCAAAAGGCTGGCACACATAGATCCTTCGCTCCGTTGAGGATGACAAGGGTACGAGATGGCTCTCCATCTACCGCTACTGTCCGGTTGGCGCTTTTGACATATGCACGGCAATAATCTGCCAACCGTCAGCATGTTTCTGGAACACCGTGGTCATCCGCATCTGTTCCGGTTTTTGCGGAACCTGCATCTCGACTTCGCCCATCAGCACCGCGGTGTCGCCGAAGATCCTCACCGTCGAGTCCTTCAGCGAACACTTCGGCATGTGAGTCGAGGTCGATCCATCCGGCGGGACCACATCGCTTTTGCTAAGGACCCCTCCGCCAAACGATGTCCCCATGAAGTCATCGGAGAACATCTTCCGTAACGCCGGAAGATCCGGAACAGACGCAGCGTCCAGCCATGTTTGCTCCAGCTTGCGGAAATCGTCCTCGCCCATGTTGGTTGTTGACGCGCGCGCACTCAGATATCCGAGTACGATAAGAGGGATGCAAATCACCAGACCGAACGCGGCTAGCCATCTCCTCATACGAATCTCCTTGAAATTGATTTCCTGAGCAGAACCCAGACTTAGAGCTATAGACACCAGAGTCGGGCAAGGGTTCCCGGAGAGTATTCAAGAGCGTGCGCCGTGCGCTGGAGGATCTGGTCGCTGCCGAACTGTTCCCGCCATGCGTCGCGGGAATAACTTGACTGTGGGTCAAGCAGCGATCGCTACTCGAAGGCGTGGGGAAGAAAAAAGACCACCTTGCAGGCGTAGAACCACGCGCGCCCCGCCGGAAATAAAGGCTCGCGAGAAGTTACCGCTTGTACCAGAAGATCGCCAGTGCGATAAGGGCGACCGTAATAATCCACAGAATGATGTCTTTACTGCGGCTTTTTTCCTCGGCCATGCAGGCAGTACACCACATCTGAAATTATGGTTCAAGTGTCAATTCAACCCCCGCCCCGTTACCGCTTCGCTGCGGGATCTGTTCCGGTTCGCTTGTAGCCGGTGAACTTCACAATCTCGCGCACGTGGATCGCTTGCGCCTGGAAGTGGAGAGTGTCATCGACTCGCGTGTAAGCAGGGAACCAGTGGCCGTCCACCGGCTGGCGGTAGCTGACAAAGGTCGGCCTTAGATCCTGCGGTTGGCGCTTCTTAACGTGGATCGCCTCCGGCACGCTCTTCCCGCACAGCTTCACGATTTGCAGATCACGACGGTCGACCCATACGCGCCCTTGAAAATATCGCCTGCCCTTCTCTTCCTTTTTGGGTTCCGCGTGGAACACGAAGGTGTCGAGATCGTCGACGTGCTGTTGCCCCGCGTAGGTCAGGTTGTATTGCGGAACCTCGTCCGTAGTGAGGATCCACGGCATAAATACGCGGATGTCGTCCCTGTCATCCTGCGATAACTGAATCCCCCGCAGCGTGGGTTGCTCGGCAAACGATACACTCTCCACGCGTCTCCCCTTGTCGTCATAGGACACGCTGGTGATCTCGTGAAACTGCCCATCGACCGCTTTGCCGGTGAGTGTCTGCACCAGCACGTCTTGGGTATAGGTGTAGTGCGCTCGTGCCTGTTTGACCTTGGTCTCCTCGGCGGCAAATTTCTGGATCAATTCCTGCGGCGTCATGTTCTTTAGCGGAGCCATATCCAGCACGCCATTTCCCTCGGCGCAATCGGTCTGCGCCCGCGCACGCCCCAGCAACACGCTTAACCCGCAGATCAATATCTCCGCCACGAGGAACCCCATTTGTCCCGCGACTCGCTTCGCCTTTTGAGGATGCGTCTCCGTACGCTTCACTCCTTCACGGTTTGAATCAGCCGAACCATACACCGCAAAGGCGTGCCGCGCAACGGGCGCGCGCTCCAACCCTCGGTCGGGCTGCCCTTGCGACGGATCCCTCTGACTTCCTCGTGCAGCCAGTCTTTTTGGACCAAATGCCCCCTCGATTCTGCTCTTCCCTAAATGTGCAAAGTCTTGCGTTGCGCTTCAAGGTATGCCGCTAACGTTTTGAATTGTAAGCAGTTTAGGTTGGAATTGGGGTTGCTTCTATTCCTGGTGGATTCGAACCATATACTATGAAAATCACATTACTTGCCGCGTTCATTCTCTTTGCCGCCACCGCCTTCGGGCAGGTGTCCAGCGAACCGCAGATATTCCTAGTTCCCGACCATCCTCGGCATGCCGCCCAGCACGATATGGCGAGCGAAGTTTCTCTCGTTGGCGGCGGTGCCTACACCTACGCCCAGGGAGAACGGCCGCTTTGGGAATTCGGTCCGGCATTTCCGCCGCCTCCACCTCTCGGCGATGTTGCCCGCGCCTTCCGCAAGCAAAAGATGGAAGCTAAAAAGGCCGAGATCGTTTTCGAAAAGCAAGGCTCGTAGCTCTTCCACTTCGGACTCTGGCCGCAAGCCTATCCACCGAGCGGTGCCGCCGCGCCGCGCGGAATAGCCTCGCGGACGATGTCGTCCGCGCCCCACGACCACGGCGCGACGAGGACGACTGCCCATTTCGAAGCTAGCCAACAGGCTGTGCTGCGTGCGGGCAATTCCTGTGACCAACGATGACCCTCCCAACATTCACCTGGTGGAACGGTACCACAGCGTCACCAGGTTGCTCTCACGAAGCCCAGCATGTTTGCAGAAAGGAGCGTATGAAAATACCAGCAACCCTACTACGAGTACTAAGGCCAACGGATCGCCGCGATCATCGGCATCAACCATCGGCATCAACCATCGGAATGATTGTCGTCGGAG
>Ga0209006_10003439_pt1 | contig 14396 bp, 16 predicted proteins | sample JacPin_JW_Ref_O2_FD_188567 | JGI IMG/M metagenome (GOLD analysis project Ga0209006, IMG submission 188567) | Forest soil microbial communities from Algoma, Ontario, Canada - Jack Pine, Ontario site 1_JW_Ref_O2 (SPAdes) (version 2) | ecosystem: Environmental > Terrestrial > Soil > Boreal... | reverse complement strand
CGATCGACATCAGGATGACGATGACGTTCTTGCGGTTGATGAAGATGCCGAAGATGCCGAGCGTGAACAGGATCGCGCCGACCGTGAGATAGTGCCCGAGCCCGATGGTCATCGTTCAGACCCCATGGTTCAGATCCCTTGCCCCGGACGGACGTGGCGAATCTCGATCGCATCGGCGCGCGTGCGCGCGTTCTGCGCCGCGACGTTCTGGCGCTTGATGTTCGGCTTGTGGCGCAGCGTGAGCACGATCGCGCCGACCATGGCGACCAGCAGCACGAGGCCGGCCGCCTGGAAGAAGTAGATGTAGCGCGTGTAGAGGATTTCCCCGAGCGCCGCCGTGTTGGTCATGGTTGGCGGCGTCGGCGACGCGATCGCCCCGGCGATGCCCGGCCCGAACGCCCAGCCGAACACGACCAGCGCGAGCTCGATGCCGAAGATCAACGCGATCACGAATCCGAACGGCAGATAGTTGAGAAAGCCCTGGCGCAGCTCGGCGAAGTCGACGTCGAGCATCATGACGACGAAGAGGAAGAGCACCGCGACCGCGCCGACGTAGACGACGATCAGTATCATCGCCAGGAACTCGGCGCCGAGCAGCACGAACAGCCCGGCCGCGTTGACGAAGGCGAGGATGAGATAGAGCACCGAATGCACCGGGTTGCGCGACGCGATGACCATGACGGCCGAGGCGATGCAGATGCCGGCGAAGAGGTAGAAGAACAGCGCGGGCAGGATGTCGGCGGGGAGGATCATCAGCGTCCGCCTCACTTGTACGGCGCGTCGAGGGTGAGGTTTTTTGCGATCGCGCGTTCCCAGCGGTCGCCGTTCGCGAGCAGGCGCTCCTTGTCGTAGTAGAGCTCCTCGCGCGTCTCGGCGGCGAACTCGAAGTTCGGGCCCTCGACGATGGCATCGACCGGGCAGGCCTCCTGGCACAGGCCGCAATAAATGCATTTGACCATGTCGATGTCGTAGCGCGTGGCGCGGCGGGTGCCGTCGTTGCGGCGCGGGCCGGCCTCGATGGTGATCGCCTGGGCGGGACAGATCGCCTCGCACAGCTTGCAGGCGATGCAGCGCTCCTCGCCGTTCGGGTAGCGGCGCAGCACGTGCTCGCCGCGGAAGCGCGGCGACAGCGGGCCCTTCTCGAACGGGTAGTTGAGGGTCGGCTTCGGCTTGAAGAAATAGCGCATCGACAGGACGACCGCCTGGACGAACTCCCAGAGGAAGATCCCGCGTGCGGTGCGATCGAGGCTCATGGCATCCTCACTTCGGGTTTGCGCTCGGCGCGGCGCTTAAATTGACGCATGTCCTTGTCGGCGAACCGGTGCCCACTTCGCCGGGACATGCTTGCGCGAGCGCGGCCGGCGGCGGCTGCGCCGCCGTGTGCGTCGCCAGGGGGTAGATGCCGTACTGCACGAGGGCGGCGACCAGCGCGACCATGGCGAGCGAGGTCGGCAGGAAGACCTTCCAGCCGAGCCGCATCAACTGGTCGTAGCGGTAGCGCGGCACGAAGGCCTTCACGAGCGCGAACATGAAGAAGACGAAGAAGGCCTTGAGCGTGAACCAGATCACGCCTGGGACGAGCGTGAAGGGGAGGTAAGGGATCGGCGAGAGCCAGCCGCCCATGAACAGGATGGTGCACATGGCGCACATGGTCGCGATCGCGACGTACTCGCCCAGCATGAACAGCATGTACGGGGTCGAGCCGTACTCGACCATGAAGCCGGCGACGAGCTCGGACTCGGCCTCGACCAGGTCGAACGGCGGCCGGTTGGTCTCGGCGAGCGCCGAGATGAAGAAGATGATGAACATCGGGAAGAGCGGCAGCCAGTACCAGCCGAGCAGGCCCCATCCGGTGTCCTGCGCCGCGACGATATCCGTCAGATTGAGCGAGCCGACGCACAGCAGCACCGTGATGATGACGAAGCCGATCGAGACCTCGTAGGAGACCATCTGCGCGGCCGAGCGCAGCGCCGAGAGGAACGGGTATTTCGAGTTCGACGCCCAGCCCGCCATGATGACGCCGTAGATGCCCAGCGACGAGATGGCGAAGACGTAGAGGATGCCGACATTGATGTTGGCGATCACCCAGCCGGCATTGACCGGCACCACGGCCCAGGCGGCGAGCGCGAGCACGCAGGAGATCAGCGGCGCGAGCAGGAAGATGCCCTTGTTGGCGCCGGCCGGGATCGTCGGCTCCTTGACCATGAACTTGAGCAGGTCGGCGAAGGACTGCAGCAGGCCCCATGGGCCGACCACGTTGGGCCCGCGCCGGATCTGCACTGCCGCCCAGATCTTGCGGTCGGCGAGCAGGATGTAGGCGATCACGATCAGCAGGATGACGAGCAGCACGACGCTCTCGAACGCCATGACGATGAGCGGCCAGAGATAAGCGGTCCAGATTTCCGCCATGGTCACTCCGCGGCCGTGCGCGTCGCGGCACCTTCGGCGATGGCCGAGCATTCGGCCATCACGGCGGACGCGCGCGCGATCGGGTTGGTGAAGTAGAAATCCTCGACCGCCGAGCGCAGCGGCGCGCGCTCGGGCGTGCCGGTGAGGCCGGCAAGCTTGTCGATGTCGGCCGGATCGCCGGGCGCGATCGCATCGACGCGGGCGAGATGCGGATGCGCGGAAAAGAGCGCGGTGCGTAGAGCCGTGAGCGAGTCGTAAGGCAGCTTGTGGCCGAGCACGTCGGAGAGCGCGCGCAGGATCGCCCAGTCCTCGCGTGCGTCGCCGGGCGGGAAGGCGGCGCGCGCGCCCATCTGCACGCGCCCTTCCGTGTTGACGTAGAGCCCGGATTTTTCCGTGTAGGCGGCGCCCGGCAGGATCACGTCGGCGCGGTGGGCGCCGCGGTCGCCATGGGTGCCGATATAGACCGTGAACGCGCCGGGGGCGATCTCGTGCTCGTCGGCGCCGAGGAGGAAGGCCACATCGAGCGCGCCGGTTGCCGCCATGGCGGGCGCGGTGAGCCCGCCCTCGCCCGGCACGAAGCCGATGTCGAGCCCGCCGACGCGCGAGGCGGCGCCGTGCAGCACCGAGAAGCCGTTCCAGCCGTCCTTGACGGCACCGAGCGCGATCGCGGCGCGCGCCGCGAGCGCCGCAATCGCCGCGCCGTCCGGCCGCGCCAGGGCGCCGGCACCGAGCAGGATCAGCGGGTTCTTCGCCTGCTTGAGCAGGTCGGCGAAATCGCCCCGCCCCGCCGCAACCTCGGCGAGCGTCTCCGCGCCGGCACCGAGATACTGGTAGGGATAGGTCAGATCCTCGCGCTCGCCGACGAGGCCGATCGCGAACGGCCCGGCGCGCCAGCGCTTGCGGATGCGCGCGTTGAGCACGGCCGCCTCGCGGCGCGGGTTCGAGCCGACGATCAGCAGCGCATCGGCCTTCTCGATGCCGGCGATCGTCGCGTTGAAGATATAGGCCGCCCTGCCCCATGTGGGATCGAGCGCCTCGCCGTCCTGCCGGCAGTCGATGCTCTTCACGCCGAGCCGCGTCATCAGGTCCTTGAGCGCGAACATCTCCTCGACGCTCGCGAGATCGCCCGCGATCGCGCCGATGCGCGCCGGGCTCGTACCCTCGAGCTTCGCCGCGATCGCCGCGAAGGCCGCGCTCCAGCTGGCGGGCTTGAGCTGGCCGTCGCTGCGCACGAAAGGCTCGTCGAGCCGCTGCACGCGCAGGCCGTCGACCACGTGGCGGGTCTTGTCGGAAATCCACTCCTCGTTCACGTCGTCGTTGGTGCGCGGCAGGATGCGCATCACCTCGCGGCCGCGCGTGTCGACGCGGATCGCCGAGCCGAGCGCGTCCATCACGTCGATCGACTCGGTCTTTTCCAGCTCCCACGGGCGCGCCACGAACGCGTACGGCTTCGAGGTGAGCGCGCCGACCGGGCAGAGATCGACGACGTTGCCCTGCAGCTCGGACACCATGGCGTGCTCGAGGTAGGTGGTGATCTCCATGTCCTCGCCGCGGCCGATCGCGCCGAGCTCCGGCACGCCCGCGACCTCGGTCGCGAAGCGCACGCAGCGGGTGCACTGGATGCAGCGATTCATCGAGGTCTTGACCAGCGCGCCGAGATACTTGTCCTCGACGGCGCGCTTGTTCTCGTGGAAACGGCTGGCGTCGACGCCATAGGCCATCGACTGGTCCTGCAGGTCGCATTCGCCGCCCTGGTCGCAGATCGGGCAGTCGAGCGGATGGTTGATCAGCAGGAACTCCATCACGCCTTCGCGCGCCTTCTTCACCATCGGCGTCTTGGTGTTGATCTCGGGCGGCTCGCCCTTCGGGCCCGGGCGGCAGTCGCGCACGCCCCAGGCGCAGCTTGCGACCGGCTTGGGCGAGCCTTTGAGCTCGACCAGGCACATGCGGCAATTGCCGGCGATCGAGAGCCGCTCGTGGAAGCAGAAGCGCGGAATTTCGGCGCCCGCCGCCTCGCACGCCTGCAGCAGCGTGTATTCGGGCGGGACGTCGATTTCCTTGCCGTCGACGATGAGCTTGGTCATGCCGTCATTTCCATCGTCACGCGCACCGCGCCGATCTCCACAGTTTCGCCGACGCCACGTCCTGCCAGCCGAAGGCATGCTCGCTCGGCCCGTTCTTTCTCAGGAGCTTGAGCCGATCAATCGCCTCCTGCACGCTCGGCCGATGGCCGGCCGGGACGTGCCAGAGGACGAAATAGGCGCCGTCGAGCTTCTCGAACCATTCGTGCTTGCGCGCATAGAAGCGCGTATGCACGGTCTGCCACACGAACTTCTCCAGCGCCTCGATGCTCTCCCACACCGACATGTTGATCGCCATGCGCGGATCGCCGTCGAAAGGACGCGTATCGGTCGCGTTACCGGTGGCGTCCGTGTAGCGCCACACGAAGCCCGGCGAACGCTCGGCAACGGCGTTGATGCGCTCCAGATTGTCCATGAAACCCGCCATGCGCGGGTCGTCGGTCTCGTAGCGGATGCGCCCGATGTTGAGCTGGGCGATATGCATTGCGTCGGTCATCGTCCTCACCCTGCCGTTTTCGATTCGAGGCGCTCGACCCGCGCGGTCAGTTCATCGACACGCGCCGTGAGACCCTCGAAGCGGACATGTGCGTTGGCCGCCACGCCGAGCGTGTGCGTCGAAATCTGATAAATGTCCTCCACCCGGCGTTCGAGATGCTGCAGCATCTCGCCGTGCGACTGCAGCATCTCGCCGTGCGACTGCAGCGTCTCGCCGCGCGACTGCAGCATTTGGCCGTGCGACTGCAGCATTTCACCGTGCGACTCTTGCGTTGCCCGGATCTCGCGCAACAGCCTCAGAACGAGATTGTCTGGTTCCTTTGCCATGTGCTCTTCCCCTATTCCGCCGCCACGCGCACCGGCTCGGGATGCGGGTTTGCCGCATACTGGTCGATGCGCCGCTCGATCTCCGGCCGGAAGTGCCGCAGCAGGCCCTGCACCGGCCACGCCGCGCCGTCGCCGAACGCGCAGATGGTGTGGCCCTCGATCTGCTTCGTCACCTCGAACAACATGTCGATCTCGCGCTTGTGCGCGCGGCCTTCCGCCATGCGCGTGAGCACGCGCCACATCCAGCCCATGCCCTCGCGGCACGGCGTGCACTGGCCGCAGCTCTCGTGCTTGTAGAAATAGGAGATGCGCGCCATGGCGCGAATGATGTCGGTCGACTTGTCCATCACGATGATGGCAGCGGTGCCGAGCGCGGACTTGACCGCCGCGAGCCCGTCGAAGTCCATCTTGAGGTCGTCGCACATCGACGCCGGCACCAGCGGCATCGACGAGCCGCCCGGGATCACGGCGAGCAGATTGTCCCAACCGCCGCGGACGCCGCCGGCATGACGCTCGAGAATCTCGCGCAACGGGGTGCCCATGGCCTCCTCGACGTTGCACGGGCGCTCGACGTGGCCCGAGATGCAGTAGAGCTTGGTGCCGGTGTTGTTCGGCCGGCCGATGCCGGAGAACCAGGCGGCGCCGCGCCGCATGATGTCAGGCACCTGGGCGATGGTCTCGACGTTGTTCACGGTCGTCGGGCAGCCGTAGAGGCCCATGTTGGCGGGGAACGGCGGCTTGAGGCGCGGCTGGCCCTTCTTGCCCTCGAGGCTCTCGAGCAGCGCGGTCTCCTCGCCGCAGATATAGGCGCCGGCGCCGTGGTGCACGACGATGTCGAAGTCCCAGCCGTTCACGTTGTCCTTGCCGATCAGCTTCGCCTCGTAGGCCTGATCGACGGCGGCCTGCAGGTGCTCGCGCTCGCGGATGAACTCGCCGCGCACATAGATGTAGGTCGTGTGCGCGCCCATCGCGAAGGACGCAATCAGGCAGCCCTCGACCAGGAGATGCGGATCGTGCCGCATGATCTCGCGGTCCTTGCAGGTGCCGGGCTCGGACTCGTCGGCATTGACCACGAGGTAGTGCGGCCGCTCGCCCGGCTGCTTGGGCATGAACGACCATTTGAGCCCGGTCGGAAAACCGGCGCCGCCGCGCCCGCGCTGGCCCGATGCCTTCATCTCGTTGACGATGGCGTCGCGGCCCTTTTCGAGGATCGCCTTGGTGCCGTCCCAGGCGCCGCGCGCACGCGCACCATCGAGGCCGAAATCGCCCTGGCCGTAGAGATTCTTGAAGACGCGGTCCTTGTCGTCGAGCATCGGTCAGGCCTTGACTGTCTTGAGCGTGGTCGCGCCGCCGACCGGCGCCGACATCTGCCGGTCGATTTGCGGGCCGGGCTTCACCGGCCTGCCGTTCGCAATGCCGTCGAGCACGCGCTCGAAGCTCGCGGCGGTGAGGTCCTCGTAGGTGTCTCGGCCGATCAGCACCATCGGGGCGTTGACGCAGGCGCCGAGGCACTCGACCTCCTCCCAGGAGAAATCGCCGTCCGCCGAGACGTGGAACGGATCGTGGTGGATGCGGTTGCGGCAGACCCGAAAAAGCTCCTCCGAGCCGCGCAGCATGCAGGGCGTGGTGCCGCACACCTGCACGTGCGCCTTCTTGCCGACCGGCGCGAGCAGGAACATGGTGTAGAACGTCGCGACCTCGAGCACGCGGATGTAGGCCATGCCGAGCATGTCGGCGACGTATTCGATCGCCTTCTGCGGCGTCCATCCACCCGCCTGCTCCTGCGCGCGCCACAAGAGCGGGATCACGGCCGATGCCTGGCGCCCTTCCGGATATTTCGCGATCTGCTGCTTCGCCCAGGCGAGATTCTCGGCCGTGAAGGCGAACTCCTTCGGCTGGACTTCGGCGGGGGCGAGTCGGCGGACGCTCATCGATCCACCTCCCCGAACACGATATCGATCGAGCCCATGATGGCGGAGACGTCGGCCAGCATGTGGCCGCGGCAGAGGAATTCCATCGCCGACAGATGCGCGAAGCCGGGCGCGCGGATCTTGCACTTGTACGGCTTGTTGGTGCCGTCGGCGACGAGGTAGACGCCGAACTCGCCCTTCGGCGCCTCGACGGCGGCATACACCTCGCCGGCCGGCACGTGATAGCCCTCGGTGTAGAGCTTGAAGTGATGGATCAGCGCTTCCATCGAGCTCTTCATCTCGGCGCGCTTGGGCGGCACGATCTTGCGGTCGACGGCGCTGACCGGCCCCTGCCCGTCGGCGCCGCGCAGTTTCGCCACGCACTGCTGCATGATGCGCACCGACTGGCGCATCTCCTCCATGCGCACGCAGTAGCGGTCGTAGCAGTCGCCGTGCTTGCCGATCGGAATGTCGAACTCGAGCTCCGAATAGCACTCGTAGGGCTGCGCCCGGCGCAGGTCCCAGGCGGCACCCGAGCCGCGCACCATCACGCCGGAGAAGCCGCGGCCCCACGCCTCGTCGAGCGTGACGACGCCGATGTCGGCATTGCGCTGCTTGAAGATGCGGTTGTCGGTGAGCAGCATTTCGAGGTCGTCGCACACTTTCAGGAACGGTTCGCAGAACGCCTCGATGTCGTCGATCAGCTTTGGCGGCAAATCCTGGTGCACGCCGCCGACGCGGAAATAGTTCGCATGCATGCGGCTGCCGGAGGCGCGCTCGTAGAACACCATCAGCTTCTCGCGCTCCTCGAAACCCCACAGCGGCGGCGTGAGCGCGCCGACGTCCATCGCCTGCGTGGTGACGTTGAGGAGGTGCGAGAGCAGCCGGCCGATCTCGGCATAGAGCACGCGGATGAGCTGGCCGCGCTTTGGCACCTCGAGGCCGAGCAGCTTCTCGGCCGCGAGACAGAAGGCGTGCTCCTGGTTCATCGGCGCGACGTAGTCGAGCCGGTCGAAATACGGGATCGCCTGCGGATAGGTCTTGTACTCGATCAGCTTCTCGGTGCCGCGGTGGAGGAGGCCGATATGCGGGTCGACGCGCTCGACGATCTCGCCGTCGAGCTCGAGCACGAGGCGCAGCACGCCGTGCGCCGCCGGATGCTGCGGCCCGAAATTGATGGTGAAGTTGCGGAGGTTCTCCTCGGCCATCACACCCTCTCGACCGTCGCGGCCTTCGCGGCCTTTTCCGCCACCCGCGCGTTGAACTTGTCCCAGTCGACCACGAAGCGCTCATGACGGCCGGCGCCGATCTGGTCGATGCCGTCATGCGCCTTGACCTTGAATGAGATCTTCTTGCCGACGACGTCGGTGCATTCGACGTCGACCGTCACGGCGAGACCCGGCGGCGTCGCCGCCGTGTGGTTGACGTCGATGTGCACCCCGACGCTGCCCTCGCCCGGATCGAGGTGCGGCGCCATCAGCTGCATGCAGGCCCACTCCATCAGGCCGACCATGTAGCCGGTTGCGAGGACGTGCGGCATCGCCTGGAAGTCGGCGACCTCCGGATAGAGATGCGGCACCGTCTTGTTCTCCGGCACGCGGTAGACGAAGCGGTGCGTCAGCCCGCGCGTGAGCGTCGGTTTCATCTCCTACGAGCCCACCTCACGAACCTTTGGCCTTCTCGTCGCCCGGCAGCACGTAGTCGGTGCCTTCCCACGGCGAGAGGAAGTCGAAATTGCGGAATTCCTGGGCGAGCCGCACCTTGTCGTAGACGACGCGTTTCTGCTCGTCGTCCCAGCGCACCTCGACGAAGCCGGTGAGCGGAAAGTCCTTGCGCAGCGGATGCCCCTGGAAGCCGTAGTCGGTGAGAATCCGGCGCATGTCGGGGTGACCGGAAAACAGCACGCCGTAGAGATCGTAGGTCTCGCGCTCGCACCAGTTGGCGCCCGGAAAGACCTCGATGATGGAGGGCACCGGCGTCGCCTCGTCGGTCTCGGCCTTGACGCGGACGCGCGCGTTCTTGGTCGGCGAGAGGAAATGATAGACCACGTCGAAGCGCTTCTCGCGCGAGGGCCAGTCGACCGCGGTGATGTCGACGAGGCCGATGAAGCGGCAGCGCTCGTCGTCGCGCAGGAAGGTCGCGATCTTGACGATGTCGGCCGCGTTGGCGGCGAGCGTCAGCTCGCCACGCACGACCGAATGGCCGGTGACCGCGCCGGCCAGCGCGCCCGCGATCGTCTCTCCCAGCCGTTCCAGCGTCTCGTCCATCTCTTCGGTCCAGCTTCAGTCCACGATGAACAGCCGCGCGCCCTTGTCGGTATGCGATCGGTGCGCGCCATCGTCGTCGGCGACTTGATAGCTCTGCCCGGCGGCGAGGCGGAACGAGCGGCCATCCTGCAGGTCGGTCGTCATCTCGCCGTCGACGCAGAAGATGATGTGGCCCTTGCTGCACCAGTGATCGGCGACGTAGCCCGGCGAATAGTCGACGAGCCGCACCCGGATGTCGCCGAACTGGCGCGTGCGCCAGGTCGCGACGCCGGTGTCGCCACGGTGGGTCGTCGCCTCGACGCTCGTCCAATCGGTCGTTCCGAACGGGATATTGTCGATGCGCATCGCCATCATCGCTCGATCGTGCCGGTGCGGCGAATCTTCTTCTGCAGCAGCAGCACGCCGTAGAGCAGCGCCTCGGCGGTCGGCGGGCAGCCCGGCACGTAGATGTCCACCGGCACGATGCGGTCGCAGCCGCGCACCACCGAATAGGAATAATGATAGTAGCCGCCGCCGTTGGCGCAGGAGCCCATCGAGATCACGTAGCGCGGCTCCGGCATCTGGTCGTAGACCCGGCGCAGCGCCGGCGCCATCTTGTTGGTGAGCGTGCCGGCGACGATCATGACGTCGGACTGGCGGGGCGAGGCGCGCGGCGCGAAGCCGAAGCGCTCGACGTCGTAGCGCGGCATCGACACCTGCATCATCTCGACCGCGCAGCAGGCGAGGCCGAACGTCATCCACATCAGCGAGCCGGTGCGCGCCCAGGTGACGAGGTCGTCGGCGGCGGCGACGAGAAAGCCCTTGTCGGAGAGCTCCTCGTTGAGGCCGACGAAGTACGGATCGTCCGCGCCGACCGGCTTGCCGGTGCGCGGATCGAGGATGCCGGTCGACGCGGGTGCGACGGCAGGACGCTCGGTCACGGACATGCGAGCGCTCCCCTGTTGGATGCAACGATGACACGAAGGGCGCCGCTCAATCCCATTCGAGCGCTCCCTTCCTCCACTCATAGATAAAGCCGATGGTGAGCACCGCAAGGAACACCATCATCGACCAGAAACCTAATATTCCCAACTGCTTGAACGCGACCGCCCAAGGAAACAGGAAGGACACTTCGAGATCGAAGATGATGAACAGGATGGCGACCAGATAGAAGCGCACGTCGAACTTCATGCGCGCGTCGTCGAAGGCGTTGAAGCCGCACTCGTAGGCGGAGAGCTTGTCTGGGTCGGGCTGCTGGTAGGCGACGAGGAACGGCGTGACCAGCAGGGCAAGCCCGATGACCAGCGCGATCGCGATGAAGACCATGAGAGGAAGATAGTCCTGCAAAATCGCGTTCATCGGCGGTCGCAGCCTCGCAGTTCATGCCCCGCAGAGTCGCACGCAAAAGTCGCGCCAACGACGCAGCGCTTCTGGCTCGCACATCTCAAACCGTCGGATCGCCAAGCCGCAGATTCGTTCCGTGGGCGGAAGCGGCCGAGGCTTAGCGCAGTGCACATAAGGTGGCAAGCCAAGCTTTTGCGAGGGAAAAATGCTGCGGATAACTCGCGATACGCCGCGGTAACGGGCGGATGCGGGCGTGCCACATCCGGCGGAACAGCGCGTCGGATGGGGAATGATCGGACTGACTGATGTGAGAGAATTAAAGAGAGCCCCGACGAAACCCCCGAGACGCCGGGGCTCTCTGCCTTCTTCGAACGCTTGCGCGTCCACCTGAAGGCTGATGCACGCTACGAACGAGTTGCGCCCGCTTCCTTGACCTGGATCAAAAACGACGTGCGCCCGTCAGTTTTCTCTGGGCATGCTTGCTTCTTTCGACTTGCTTGCTCGGAGCGCTGCGCGGGACGCCGCCGAAACGCCCGCGACACCGCCATTTCCCGCGGGCCCGATGCGAAAGCGGCCCGCAATCCGTGCACCGTCAGGCCGCCCCCTGATTAATGCATGGCCCCATGTGCTTATCGGCGAGCCGGTACCCATGTCGGCGCGAGATGCGCTAGACTTCAATTCAAAAGCTCAAGCGGGAGGGACGCATGCAACGCAAAGTGATGATCGCCTGTGCGGTCACGGGCTCGGCCGACACGCCGGGAAAGAACCCGGCCGTGCCGGTCACGCCGGCGCAGATCGCCGCCTCGGCGATCGATGCCGCCAAGGCCGGCGCCGCGATCGTCCACATCCATGTGCGCGATCCGCAGACCACGAAGCCGAGCATGGACGGCGCGCTCTATCGCGAGGTGGTCGAGCGCATCCGTGGCAATGGCACCGACGTGCTGATCAACCTCACCACCGGTCCCGGCGCGCGCTTCGCTCCCGGCGTCGATGACCCGATGAAGACCGGGCCGGCGAACAACCTCAAGCCGGCGCCCGAGCGCGTGAAGCACGTGGTCGAGCTCAAGCCGGAGATCTGCAGCCTCGACATGGGCAGCATGAACATGGGCGGCCATGTCTTCGTCAACACGCCGCAGACACTCGAGGCGATGGCAGTCGCCATCCGCGACGCCGGCATCATGCCCGAGCTCGAGGTGTTCGAGACCGGCCACCTGCTGCTTGCCAAGCGCATGATCGAGACCGGCCACATCAAGACGCCCGGCATGTTCCAGATCTGTCTCGGCATCTCGTGGGGACAACCCGCGACCCCCGAGGCCATGACCTACATGCGCAACCTGCTGCCGCAGGGCTCGCCGTGGTTCGCGTTCGGCATCTCGCTGCACCAGTTTCCCATGGCGGCGCAGACCGTGCTGCTCGGCGGCCATATCCGGGTCGGGCTCGAGGACAATATCTATCTCGGCAAGGGCCAGCTCGCGCCGAGCAATGCGGCGCTGGTCGAGAAGGCGGTCAAGATCGTCGAGATGCTCGGCGATCACGTGGCGACGCCCGCCGAGGCGCGGCAGATCCTCGGCATCCACTGAGGCGCGCGCATCCTCGCTCCGGGCATTCGTGCGTCCCGATGCCGCGCGTTGACACGTTTTCGTCCATCGGGGTACTCCCGCGGCGAACGAGGAGACGCTCATGACGATGACGCGGCGCGCGATGGCGCTCGGCCTTCCGCTGGCAGCAGCGGTGCTCGCAACGGCGCGCGCGGACGACTATCCGAGCCGGCCGATCCGCGTGATCATTCCGTTCGGCGCCGGCGGCCCGACGGACGTGTTCACGCGCGTGCTGGCCGAGGAGCTGCGCAAGGCGCTCGGCCAGCCGCTGGTGAGCGAGAACCGGCCGGGCGCCGGCACCGTGATCGGCACCGAGGTCGCGGCGAAATCGGCGCCCGACGGCTACACGCTGCTGATGATCTCGGCGACGCAGACCGTCAACGAGACGCTGATCCCGGACAAGGCCTACCGGCTGATGCGCGACTTCGTGCCGGTCGCGCAGCTCTTCCATTCTGAGCTCGTCATGGTGGTGCCGCCCTCGCTCGGCGTGAAGACCGTCAAGGAGTTCATCGCGCTCGCCAAGGCCAAGCCCGGCACGCTCAACTACGGCTCCTCGGGCATCGGCTCGAACTACCACATGGCGGGCGAGCTGTTCAAAAACCTCACCGGCACCGACATCGTGCACGTGCCCTATCGCGGCAGCACCGGCGCGCGCACCGACATTCTCGCCGGCAACGTGCAGATGATGTTCGACTCGGTGCCGACCATGGCGCCGTTCATCCAGGCCGGCAAGGTGATTGCGCTCGGCACCAGCGGCACCACCCGCTCGGCCAATCTGCCCGATGTGCCGACGCTCGTGGAAGCCGGCGTGCCCGGCTACGAGGCGACGATCTGGATCGGCATGGTGGCGCCGAAAGGCACGCCGCAGCCGATTGTCGATCGGCTCAACGGCGCGATCGACGCGATCCTCACCCGTCCTGACATCAAGGCATCGTGGGAACAGCAGGATGCCAAGCCCGACCCGATGACGCCGGCGCAGTTCGGCGAGCACATCCAGGCCGAGATCGCCAAATGGGCAAAGCTGATCAAGGCGAATAACATCAAGGCGAAATAAGCGCGCCCGCAGCACAAGGATCGCACCCATGAACGACGCCGCCAAGTCCCCCTCGCCGCACCGCCTCGCCGGCACCGAGCACTGGACCAGCAAGGAAGGCAACGTGAAGCTTTTCCTGTGGAACAAGTGCGAGCAGGATCCGGCGCACGCGAAGGGCATCGTCTTGTTCGTGCACGGCTCCTCGATGGCGAGCCAGCCGACCTTCGATCTCGACGTGCCGGGGCGGCCGGATTCCTCTGCCATGGAGCACTTCGCCTATCACGGCTATGATACGTGGTGCGTCGACATGGAGGGCTATGGCCGCTCCGAGAAGGGCCGCAACAATAATGCGCCGATCGCCTTCGGCGCCGACGACTGCGTCGCGGCCGCGACCTATATCCAGAAGCTGCGCGGCAAGCGCCCCCTCCTCGTCTACGGCATCTCGTCGGGCGCGCTGCGCGCCGCGCTGTTCGCCCAGCGTCACCCCGACATGGTGGCGCGGCTTGCGCTCGACGCCATGGTGTGGACCGGCGAAGGCTCGCCGACGCTGCATGAGCGCAAGAAGAAGCTGCCCGAGTTCCAATCGAAGAACCGCCGGCCGATCGACCGCGCCTTCGTGCATTCGATCTTCAACCGCGACCACCCGGGCACCGCGGACGCGAACGTGATCGAAGCCTTCGCCGACCAGATTCTCAAGCTCGACGACTCGGTGCCGACCGGCACCTATGTCGACATGTGCTCGCGGCTGCCGGTGGTCGACCCGGAAAAGATCACGGTGCCGACGCTGATCTTGCGCGGGCAGTGGGACGGGATCGCGAACTTCGAGGATCTGTCGGCGTTCTTCGCCAAGCTGCCGAACCCGGACAAGCAGTTCAGCGTGATGGCCGGCATCTCGCACGCGAGCTTCCAGCAGAAGAACTACCTGATGGTCTACCACATCCTGCGCGGCTTCT
>Ga0209006_10003438_pt1 | contig 14398 bp, 16 predicted proteins | sample JacPin_JW_Ref_O2_FD_188567 | JGI IMG/M metagenome (GOLD analysis project Ga0209006, IMG submission 188567) | Forest soil microbial communities from Algoma, Ontario, Canada - Jack Pine, Ontario site 1_JW_Ref_O2 (SPAdes) (version 2) | ecosystem: Environmental > Terrestrial > Soil > Boreal... | reverse complement strand
CTGCTATCCCCTGGAAGGTTACAACAGGACTTTCAAGAATTGCTTACCAGGTAACTGACGTACCACGCCTTTGAGCTCCAGGTCAAATAGGGCGGCCAGTACTTCCGAGGAAGTTAGACCGGAAAGTTCGACCATATCATCAATATGGCGCGATTCGTCCTCAGTAAGAAGATCGTAGAGCGTTCGCTCAGCCGGGGCCAGGCTTTCGTGCAATAGCTTGGCCCGCTCTTCGGAGTTTACCGCCTCCACGGGCAAAAGTTGAGAGCGGACAGGAGTGGGCAGCTCCTCAATCACATCTTCCCACGAGGTAACCAGTTTGGCTCCCTGCTTTATAAGCTGATTCGGCCCGAAGCTGGAGGGTTGCGTGGCATTGCCGGGCACGCCGTACACCTCGCGGCCAAATTCCATAGCCAAGCGGGCAGTAATTAGCGAACCGGAGTACTGCGCGCCTTCTACCACCAGGACACCCAAAGCCATCCCGGCGATGATCCGGTTCCGAATCGGGAAGTTCTGCGGGGCTGGGAAGGTCCCCATAGGGAACTCCGTGATGATTGCGCCGCGTTGCGTCATCTCCTCGAAAATCTTCTTATTCTCCTTGGGATAGACCACATCGATCCCGCAACCGAGAACTCCAATGCTGGCGCCAGTATCCGAACTCAGAGCGCCTTTGTGGGCGCTTGAGTCAATACCGCGAGCCAAGCCGCTTGCGATTACCAGGCCGCAATTGGCTAAGTCCTTTGCCAGCCTCTGAGCCATTTGATTCCCGTAAGGGGTCGGACGTCGCGAACCGACAACCGAAATTGAATGGCGACTTAGAAGTCCAACATTTCCGCGGACATAGAGGAGGGGAGGAGGATCGTAAATCTCGCGGAGGCGCTGCGGGTAGTGCGGCTCGTCCCAGGTGACTAGGTGGCAGCCGAGGGCTTGAACCTGCGCCAGTTCCTTCGCGGCCGCGCTGAGCGATTGGCGGGTGTGTATGGCCTGCGCTACCGCTGCGGGCAGACGTCTGGCTTCGAGCGCGGTTAGCGAGGCGTTGAAAATGGCCTCGGGACTACCCAAATCGCGGAGCAGCTTACCGGCCATGCGGGGGCCGAGGCCTGGCGTCAAGCCTAAGGCTAACCAGCTCAGATATTGGTCTGATTGCATTTCGGGAACGGACCGATTCGGGGCTGAGATTACGCATCGGGCGGATGAATTGTCCAGCAGGGTTACTACTCAACGTTGAGATGGGAGATGTACTTAGTTTTGCGATTCATCCGGTTAACTCCGGACTGGCCGAAGAGGCCATTGCTTCTGAGGGCTAGCGCTGGACATGAGGCTGAACTGCGGTAAGAATACAGTGCCGCAAGGGGGCAGAGAATGACAAGGGCGGGTGTAGTAGAGGCGTCACACCCAGCTGGGAGCGTGACCCGGGCGCGACGAATGGCGCGAGTTTACAGACTTTTTCTGGCAGCGATAGCCATTCTCACTTTTTCAAATGGGCGCGCCATGGCGCAGGAGACAAGCGCCGCGTCTGAACTTGAAGGCACCTGGGAAGGAATTTTGGGCGGGCGACTTCACCTGGTGATCACCATTCATAAGACGAGCAATGGTGAACTGGCCGGACTAATGGATAGCACGGACCAACACGCGACGCTGCCGATTGAAAAGGCGACGCAGGATGGCAACCAAGTAAAATTCGAGGTAAGCCGAGTGGGCGGCGTGTACCAAGGCACCATGACGAAGGATGGCTCGGAAATATCGGGGTCCTGGACGCAGACGGGAGTTCCAGAGCAGGCGCTTTCGTTCAAACGCACGTCTGCGGCAAAGGGCTCTCCGGAGAACGAGACGAAAACATCGGAGCATACTCCGAAGCCACTGACGTTCCCGTTGGACATTCAGATTCCAGTTGCGCCAACGGCATTCAAAGCGGATGGGAAGTGGCATCTGGTGTACGAGCTGCACATTTCCAACCTCTGGAAATGGGATTGCGAACTTACGCGTTTGGATATTCTGGATGCAAACGGCGGACAAAAACCGTTGGCAAGTTTTTCGGGCGCCGAGCTCGATGGAATGGTTGTCCATTATGGCGGAGATAGTTCGCAAAAATCAAAAATAGGGCCCACGCAATTCGCTGTAGTCTATATGTGGGCGACTTTCGACGCTCTAGACGCTGTTCCGGCTGCGATAACTCACCGGGTAACCGCGAAAATTGGTGATTATCCGGAAGCGTTTTCTGTTGATATACCACCTACGCCAGTTGATCGAAAGCCGGTGATGGTGATCAACGCGCCATTGACCGGCGACGATTGGGTGGCTGGAAATGGACCTTCAAACACTTCTCCACACCGGCGAGCGCTGATTCCAGTTAACGGGCGTGCGTATATCTCCCAGCGATTTGCTATTGATTGGGTAGAAGCCTATCCGGACGGCAAGACGTATCAAGGTGATCCAGCAGACAACAAAAATTATCGCGCGTACGGGCACGAAATCCATGCGGTGGCGGACGGACTTGTTACCGAAACGAAGGATGGGCTTCCGCAAAACACGCCTGGGGCTAAATCGTTGGCGATACCAATTACATTGGAGACGATCGGCGGCAACCACGTAATTACGGACATGGGAAATGGTCTTTACGCGTTTTACGCGCACATGCAGCCAGGGTCGCTGCGGGTAAAAGTCGGCGATAAAGTGAAAGCCGGACAGGTGCTCGGGCTTTTGGGCAATACGGGGAATTCGTCGGAGCCTCATTTGCACTTTGATATTTGCAATGCGAGTTCGATGCTTGCGTGCGAAGGATTGCCGTACGCATTCGCTTCGTTTGAAGTGGTTGGAAAGGGAGAGGGCTGGAAATCCTCCGATTCGCACGAAGCAGCCGTTAAACACGAAATGGAGATTCCGACGGAGGATGAGGTGGTGCAATTTCCTCCGGCCCCTTGATCTAATTTGGCTTTCTGAGTTTCCGGCTCGGATCAATCTGTTACCCGAAACGGTGCTACGATATTTGCGTAGCGTGGGTAATAACTGAATATGACAAAACTGCTCATTTCGATCGTTGAATTTCTGAATACGGCGCCGCTGGTGTGGGGCTTTACTGACGGGCCGTTGGCGGGGAAGTACGACCTGTCATTTACGCTGCCGTCGCTATGTGCAGAGGCGCTACGGCGCGGCGATGCCGACATCGCCATCATTCCGGCGATCGAATACCAGCGCATGGAAGACGTGGTGGTGCTGCCGGGAATGGGCGTGGCGGCGAAGGGCGAAGTCCGCAGTATTTTAGTGGTGGCGAAAAGACCGATTGAGAAGGTGAAGCGCATTGCGCTCGATACAAGTTCCAGAAGTTCGGCGGCGCTGGTTCGTTTGCTCGCCGCGGAGCACTGGCGAATTCACCCGGAATTCGTGGAGGCGACTCCTGACGTTCCTGAAATGCTGAAAAATGCCGACGCCGCGCTGGTGATTGGCGATCCCGCGCTGCGCATTGCGATGAAGATGGAAGCGCTGTCCGGAAAAGTTGCAAGTGGGGAAGAATGTTGCAAGGGTGATCCGGAAGCCATGCCGGTGCCGGGATTCGAAACTTTGTTCGTGTACGACGTGGCGTTTCAGTGGCAGGAACTGACCGGGAAACCGTGCGTGCTGGCAATTTGGGCTGCGCGGCGGGATGCGGCCAGCTCAGAGGTTTTGGCCGATTTTGAAGCATCGAAAGAGTATGGACTCGCGCGCTTGCGCGAAATCGCGGAAGGCGCTTCACTGAAACTTGATTTGCCGGTTCGCGCGCTGGAGCGCTACTTATCGGAAAATATTCACTTCGGGCTCGAAGAGGAATATTTAGCGGGACTGCGACTTTACTACGAGAAGGCTGCCGGTGCCGGACTGATACGGCGCGCGCGTCCGCTGGAGTTTTTTACTTCGCCGGCGAAGACCACAGCGCGGTTCGGAGCGTGAAGTTTGGAGCGCATCGGGCAGTTAAGCATTCTGCGGCGCTATCCGGTGAAGAGCATGGCCGGCGAAGATTTGGAAGAAGCGCGCGTGAGTTTTGCGGGGCTGATCGGAGACCGGGTTTTTGCCTTCATCGACAATCGAAACCGCTCGGACTTTCCCTGGATGACGGCGCGCCAGGGGCGCGAGATGATTCTTTTTCGTCCGCGCTTTCTGGACCCTCCGCGGATCGAAGAGGAGAATCCCGATCCTGCGAGTTACGCAGTGGAAGTCACCACTCCAGAAAGAGAAACGTTTCACATGGGGGACTCGCGTTTCACACGCTATTTGGAGGAGCGCTTCGAGCGCTCTTTGCGCTTGAGATTCTCGGAGCGCTGCCAGACCGATGCGCGGCCGGTTTCCATACTGGGTTTGAGCACGGCGAGCGCCCTTTCTAAAGAAGTGGGCATGGACCTGGATACGCGGCGATTTCGTGCTAACTTTTATGTGCGCTGGGACAACGACCAGCCATACTATGAAGACGAGTTGATCGGGCGCGAACTGCAAATCGGGGATAAAGTCACCCTGCAGTTGGTAAAGAAAAACGAGCGCTGCGTGATGATTGGGCTGGACCCGGAGACTTCCACGCCGGCGCCCGTGGTTTTGCAAACAGTAGCGCTGCGCCACCAGGGATGCTTGGGAGTTTACGGAGCAGTGCTGCGTGAAGGTGTGGTGGGCATTAACAATCCGGTTTACTTGATCTGATCTGCCGGTAAGGACGAACGAAATGGGAATCTCACAACAAAAGGCGCTGGATCTCTTCAACTCCGACGACTTGATCGGAATCGGGATGGCCGCGAACGAAGTCCGTCGCAAAAAGACAGATGCGCGCGTGGCTACCTATCAGATCGATCGCAATATTAACTACACGAATTTCTGCACGGAGTATTGTTCGTTCTGCGCTTTTTACCGGCCGTTGGGCGCGAAAGACGGCTACATTCTGCCGCTGGAAACCATCTATGAAAAAATCGAGGAAATGATTGAGTTGGGCGGCACGGGCGTGCTGATGCAGGGCGGCTTGCATCCGGATCTGCGCATCGAGTTTTACGAAAATATGCTGCGGTCGATCAAGGAACGCTTTCCCCAAGTTCATCTGCACTGCTTTTCTGCTCCGGAGATTACCTGCATCGCCGAGGTTTCCGGGCTTTCGCTGCGCGACACGATTGCGCGGCTGCGCGACGCGGGCTTGGATTCCATCCCGGGCGGCGGAGCTGAAATTCTGGACGACGAGATTCGCGCGCGCATTTCGCGTTTGAAGTGCCGCTCCGAGGAATGGGTGGAAGTGCACCGCGCGGCGCATTCACTGGGCATGCGCACGACGGCGACCATGATGTTCGGTTGCGGGGAGGAAGCGCGCCACCGCGTGAACCATTTGGAACTGTTGCGCCGAATCCAGGAAGATACCGGCGGGTTCACCGCGTTCATTCCCTGGATTTTCGCGCCGGAAAATACTCCCCTGGGCAAGAAAATCCCTGAAGCCACGGCATTCGATTATCTGAAAACGCTGGCGATTAGCCGCCTGTATCTCGACAATATCGACCACATTCAGTCGAGTTGGCTGACGCCGGGAATTAAAATCTGCCAGGTCGGCCTGCAATTCGGCGCCGATGATGTAGGCAGCATTTTGATTGAGGAAAACGTTGTGTACGCCGCCGGCGTGCGCAACCGCACGAATGAAGCCGAGCTTCGCCGCATTATTTCCGACGCCGGTTACATCCCCGCACAACGCGACACGCTATACCGTTCCTACGTTTTGAAACAAGTCCAAGAGGAAACTGCGTCGGCTTGAAGCTCTGATCGAGCGGAGGCTAAATCGAAAGAGCGGCTGTAGGTTGCGCGGCCGAAAGCGCGACAGGTAATTCCAGTACCACGCTGGCGCCGTAGGGTTGCTTGTTTGTGATGACGATTTCGCCGCCGCATTCCTGCGCGATACCGTAGCAAATGCTGAGGCCGAGTCCGGTACCTTTGCCCACCGGCTTGGTGGTAAAAAACGGGTCGAACGCGCGATTCAAATCCACAAAGCCTGGGCCTGAATCCTCAAACTGAATCACAACAGTGTTTTGGTGCCGGGAAGCGCGAATCTGGATGACGCGCTGCGCGCTGTCTTCCACCGCGTCCATCGAGTTATTCAAAAGATTGAGCAGCACCTGTTTCAGTTCGTCTTCGCCGATAGCGATAGGCGGCAGCTTCGTATCGACATGCAACTCGACTTTGATGCCCATCTTGCGCAGATGGTATTCGCGAAGCTGAATAACGTCGCGCAAAGCTCCATCGAGGTCGGCAGCACGCGTCGCGGGATTATTTTGGCGGGCAAAGCGCAGCAAACCATCCACGATGCGCTTCATGCGATGAGCTTCGACTCCAAGTTTTTGCAGGCGCTTGACGACTTTTTCGCCTTGGACTTCTTCCGCCAGCAGTTCCGAGTAGCCGATGATTCCGGTGAGAGGATTGTTTAATTCGTGCGCGACGCCGGCGACCAGCTGCCCGAGCGCGGCTAATTTCTCCGCGCGTACCAACTGATGATGCAGGCGCGTGTTTTCGATGGTGACGGCGAGATCGGAGGCCAGAACTTCAAGCTTCACCATTTCGGACACGTCAGGGCCGGCGGCGTTTTCGCATCTCAGGAACAAACAGCCGACGTAGGAGCCTCGCCATGAAATCAGCGGGATCAGGACCTCATTGTGAGGATCCGCTATGCGATAAGAATTGCTTCCCAGCTTTGGCGCGTTGTCGCATGTGTTTTTTAACTGCTCGATTGTAAGAACGCGTGCCCGCTCTTCGAGCGCGTTGGTTTCCTCGATCGAAAAACCATTAGCGCCGGCAAGGTGAAAGGAACGATCTTCGCTGGCCAGCAACAAAGCGGCCTTGCTGAAACTGCTGGCGTCGGTAACGGCTACGGCAACTTCGTTGCAGAGCGCGGCCGGATCTTTCCCAGCCAGCAGGCGTGAGGTGATATGCGAGAGGCGCTGAAGCAGCAAATTTTCAGCGTGCTCGCGCGCGCTGGATTGTTCCACGATGCGCGACTTGTCTTCCAGCAGCGTAAGCACCATTCCAAAGGCCACGAAATATTTCGGGACGTTCCAAATTTCCGGATTCATCTGCAGCTTGGGCCAGAAGTAATCGAAGGCCGCGCCGAGCGGAAAAACCGCGCCCCATGCAAGAAATCCGCCGGATACGGCGATTACTCCGGACGAAGCTCGCGGGTAGCGTTTCCAAAAAAGTAGCCCGCATAAACCAAAAGACAGCGTGAGGATAGCGGTGATGCCGAAGTCCGCGCTGCCATGCAATTGCTCGTGAACGGCCCAAACGCCTGCGGCAATTAGAACCACAGCTACGCCGACGTTAAATCGCTGCGGGCGCGGACGAGCCAGGAGCGCGAAGCCGGCGCCACCGAAGAAGATAACGGCGAGAGCTGCGGACATCGTCACAGGAATGTGCCAATTGAAGCTGGCCGCAACAGCGTGGAACGCCACCGGAATTCCCAGCAGCGCGAGCAGGCCCCGGCGTTTCGATCTGATCTCGACCGCTTGAATCATGGAGGTAACGAAAACCACTCCGGAAAGCTCCAGAGCAGCGATATCGATAGACTCGATAATTGTTTCCAGCGTGCCGGTATGAGTCTCAAAAGCTTGAATGAAGAAGTGCAGGAAAATGAATGCCCAGGCGTAGGTCCAGAGCCGTATGCGCGCGGAAGGCGCGTGTTTACGCAGAGAAAGAAAAATGCCCACCAGAACGGCGAGCACAAGAATGGTCGGAAGCTTTTCGAGCAAAGGAGTCACAGGTTTGGTCTGGCAGAATCGAGGTTATAGGCCTAGAGGAGGTGCAACAATAGAGCTTTAGTACTAAACTACGCGAAGTGGCAGTGGCAAATCCTTTGCGTAAACAGCTTCTAGTCAGTTACTTGCGGACATCCAGCGTGACTTCGCTCCCTTCGGGAAGGTCGAGCGGCTCGGTTGGAACGAAAACACCATTTTGAAAACGCGCGTGAATTTTCAGCGAAGCGCGCGCTGAGTTCGAAGAAGTTCGTGGAAGTTCGGCGGAGCCTTTGGTTGCCGTGATTTGCGAATCGTCTTGCAAGGCTTGAACCGGTTTCGCCGTCTCTGATTTCACCGTGCGCCGTTCACTCGCTTGGTCGAGCGCGATGTTGGCAAGCGCGTCGGCGTCTGAATTGAGTTCCCGCCGAACGTGTTCGATCACAAAGTATTGAATTTGCCGCGCCAATTTGGCGGCGCGTTCGTGCAGCGGTTTTAGGTCCGGACTTTTCACTTTGTAGCGCCCCTGCATTTGCCGCACGAGAAGCTCGGAATCGCTGCGAATCCGCAAACCGCGAATGTCATGAGAAGTGGCGTAATCGAGCGCGGCGAGCAGCGCATAATACTCGGCAACGTTGTTGGTTTCGCGTCCGATATTTTTCGCCAGCTCGAGAACAATTTTTCCGGACGGATCGCGCAAGACTACGGCGTAGGATGCCGGCCCGGGATTTCCGCGCGACGCGCCGTCAATGTTAGCGATGTGCACGCTGGAGGGCGGCGTAGCTGCGTGGGCGTCGGCGAATAATCGCGCGCTGCCTGGTGCCGTGGGCTTGGAGGACTTAGACCCGCTTTTCACTATCTGCCATCCTTGGGGAAAGGGTGGTAAGAAATTCGGAAATTAGGTTTCATTGGAAAGAGAGCCGGTGGGAGCGGAAGGGGTAGAGGAAGAAGCCGTAGCTGCTGAGGAAACAGGCTCGTAATAGTAAAGAATACGCGTGCAAGTCTCGCAGTGAAACATTTCCTCGCTGTTTGCCCGCCGCATTTCCTGGAAAACGTGCGGCCGCACACGCATTCCGCAAGCGGTGCATTTTTCGTCGCGAACTTCGGCCAGCGCCACGCCGTGATGTTTTTTTACGATGCGATCATAATGATCCATCATCTTCTCGGGAATGCGGGGAACGATTGCAGCGCGCTTAATGTTTAATTCCGCCAGGCTTTTGTCGTCTTCGGCTTTTTCGGTTTCGATTTTAGAGCGTTCGCCGCGGACAATTTCTTCCACTTCCTTCAGCGCTTTTTCGGAAACTTTAATGCGGCGGTCGTATTCTTCACCGGAAACCATTTGTTCCAGCAGACGGTCTTCCGCTTTGGCGATTTGTTCTTCGGCCATCTGCACTTCGTGCTGCAGAGCTTTGTAGGCCTCGTTCGTTTTTATCTGCGAGGTTTGATCTTTGTACTTGCGGACTTTTTCTTTCCATCCTTCCACATCGAGCTCGTATCTCTTGCGGTCTTTTACTGTGGCGAGCTGGGCGGCTTTGCTTTTTTCGAGTTCGGCTTTGGCCGCGGCCGTGCGCGCTTCGGCCTCCGCGATTTTCTTGGGAAAGGCCGCCAGGCGCGCGTGGACGTCTTGAAGACGCATATCCACGGCCTGCAATTCGAGCAGATCCTGAAGAATCTTCAGCACTGTACGGACATTCTAACACACGCTAACACACGACGCAGCGAAGCCCGCTGATAGCAGGGCATTTGCAGGTCTCACTCGCGCACTCGGGCTGAGTCTTTTTCCGGGGCTCGTCCGTAGTATGGATATGATAGGCAGCGCAGCCATTATGTGGGAGGGGCGCGTGGGGCTCGAAAGCGAAGTAGCCCAGCTTCAACGCGGAGACCTGGACGCGCTTTCCGCGTTGCTGGCGCGCTATCAAAATCGCCTTTACCGCTATTTGCTGCGTCTGGTTCGCGAGCCGGCGGAGGCGGAAGATCTCTTCCAGCAGACTTGGATACGCGTGGCGGAAAAGATCCGGCAATACGATTCGAAGCGCAATTTCGAAGCTTGGCTTTTCACCGTGGCGCGAAATCTGGCGTTCGACCATTTGCGCCGCATCCGCCCGGAAAGTTTGGACGAGCCGATCGCCGGAATGCCGGGAGAATCTCCGGCCTCGCGTTTGGCGTCGGCCGAACGTCCAGTGCTCGATGGAATAATGGAGCGCGAGCGCACCGGCCGTCTGGCTCAGGCGCTCGAACTTTTGCCGGTAACGCATCGCGAAGTTTTAACTCTGCGATTCGAGGAAGAAATGAAACTGGAAGAAATTGCCGACGTGATCGACATACCACTTTCCACCGTGAAGACGCGATTGCGCCGCGCGCTCGATCGCTTGCGAAAAACGCTGGAAACAAATTATCCCGGAGAAGTATGGCAATGAGCGACCACGAGAAAATCCGCGAACTGCTGGCTTTGTCGGCAGCCGATGTTCTTACCCGCGAGGAAGAGGAGCAGGTCATGAATCACATACGAACCTGTGCCGGTTGTTCCGCGGAGCTGGACAACTGGCGTCTGCTTGCAACGGGAATGCGCCGCTTGCCGACGCCTCAGCCGAGGCCTTTGATCGTGGAGCGCGCGCGGGCACAGGCGGCCGTGCGGTTTGCGGAAGAAGCGGAACATCGCTGGCACAGAATCGTGATGATGGGCGTGATTCTGTTTGCTTGGGCGCTCACGTTGATTAGCTGGCCGGTGGTGCGGTTCGTCACCGGCGGATTGCTTGGCATGCTGGATCCGGGTTTGAACCACGCTTGGCTGGGATTCGCAATCGTTACGACAGTTGTTTGGATGACGGGTGGCGCAGCGGCCGTGTTTTTGTCACTTCAGCAGCGACGCGAGAGGAGTTTGGCATGAGCCGATTTCAAAAAGAACTAAAGGTGATTCCAGGGATTGCCTGGATTATCGGGTTGGTTGGCTACATTGGATTTGGCATTTTGGCGTTCACGGTTCTGGTGCCTAGCGATCACACCCTACGCACGTGGAACCCCAGCTTGCAATTCCTGTTTTCTTTTGGCATTCCGCTGTTTCTGCTCGCCTATGTGCTGCTTGCCGGTTACGTGTTTGGCGACGCAAAACGTCGCGGGATGCGCTATGTGATGTGGACGCTACTGGCCATTTTTATCCCTGACGGCATCGGTATGATTTTGTATTTCATCCTGCGGGCTCCGATGCCGAGGCCCTGCCCCGGTTGCGCCCGAGATGTTCTATCGGGATTTGTTTTCTGTCCGCATTGCGGCACGCCGCTGCAGGCTACCTGCCCGAATTGCGGGCGGGGCGTAGAGCGCGGCTGGTCGAATTGCCCGCACTGCGGCACGAAATTGCCGTCACCGGGGTTTCCAGCAAATAGCGCGGTCACGCCCCGATAGTGCTACGGCTTATTGCTACCCTGCAAGGAGCATTTTCCTTCGAAAGAGATTTCCCGGTAGAATGTAGGCGAAATAGTGAGGAGGTTTTTGTGCCATACGTACAAGTGACCTGGGTCGCCGGACGCACTCCGGAGCAAAAACGCAAACTGGCCGAGCGCATCACAAATGTTTTGATAGAAGAAGGAAACGCCAAACGCGAAAACATTCAGGTGACGTTTGTCGATTTGCCGGCAACGGATTACGCCGAGGCCGGGGTTACCGTCGCGGACCAGAAACGCGCTCCTAGTTCAACCTCGGGTCGGACGCAATAATTCGCGCGGCAAGCGCCTGCGAACTGTGATCACACTAAGGATGAAGCTCGCGCCGCACCAGAACCGCGTCGATAAAGTAGCCAATCCCGATTGAAATGGGAATGATGCCGAAGAACGCCGCCTGCATCGCGTCCGCGTCAAATCTCGATAGCAACATAAAGGTCAACGTGTAACCCAGCCCTCCCGCCATCAACAAAATTGCTGAGTGCCGGGAACGCGCGTGCGGCGGCAATTCCTCCGCGATCGGGACCTGAACTCCCTTGGCAATGGCTGCGAGGCGCTCTTCCGTCCTCAGTTTTCGAACGCGATACCAGGCATAAATGGCAGCAAGCGGCACGGAGAATGCCAGCACGACTGCCGCGAATCCGATTGGTTCCATAGGAAGCCTCCTCTGTTTTCCAACTTCTTCGACTTCATGCAAAGGTACGCAGCGAGGCTTTCGGATGTTCCGTCGATTTATGCGCGGAACGGCAGCGAGGAAAATACGTCGAAAGTCCGGGGCCTGATTACTGGGCGATCTGAACTTCCATGCTCTGATCGATGAAGTAATCGGCGCAACCGGGATTCGTTGCGGCCGGACAATGTGCGACCACGCGAAATCCGCCGGCCGGGTTCTGGATTTCGTAGGTGTAGCCTTGACGGCCTCTTTTTTCGAACGTTACTGCGCCGCCTGAAGTGAGATCGTCCAAACTGGCATAGGTGCCGTGCTCGGCCTGGTAAGCACGCTCCGCTTGCGCAATGGCGATTAAGTCGTTCTTCACGCCGACAATATTGATGGTCTGCCCGGCCGTCCCAGCGCCATCCGACTGCGCCTTCCCAAAGTAATATTTATAAACAAGTAGGGAAATCACCACTACCACAAGAATTCCAGCCATACTTTTCATGAGGCCCTCGTGATTCAATTTTACGGCATACACGCCTGGTGCAATACCTTGCGGAGAAACGAGTTCCATACAAGCAATAAACGCATTCGCAGGGCACAAAAAGCCTTGCAGACGGCGCGCAATCCTTTTTCGCGCGCAACGCGTCTAAACATAATTAAACAGGAGCAATCCCAACATGACGAAGTGGACCCAACTCGGTGCAATTTTCTGTCTTATAGCAATATCGACGGCGTCGGGGGCAGCCGCTCAGCAATCTCAGGCCGCCGCGAGCACAACCGATTCGGCCAAGCGAGGAAACGAAGTTCTGCTGGAAGCTGCTAACGCCGCGGGCGGCGAAAAACTCAGTTCAGTCAGCACACTTGCAATCGACGAGAGCGGCAAAGTCATCACCCCGCAGGGCGATACTTCGCTCGCCGTAAAGTGGATGGTCGCCTATCCCGATCGTTCCCACGGAGAAGTAAACTACGGCGGTCAATCGGTAATTCAAGTGTGCGACGGAAGTTCCGCGTGGCTGCAATTTTCGGAGGGCACGCGCGATACCACGCCAGTAATTTCAGAATTCAAGCGCGGAATTTCTCTTTTTGGCGGCGGATGGGGAATTTACGAGCAGGTGCTTGCTGGGAAAATGAACGGGCAATTCATAGGCGAAGCGGAAATTGATGGAAAGAAAACTTTGGGCGTATCTATCGACGGCCCGTTCGGCCCGCTGAAGCTTTATTTCGATCCTGCAACGCACCTGCTTTCGGCGGCGCGGTTTCAATCAGCGGGAGCGCAAGGCAAGTCGGATAACGAACAGCGCTGGAGCGACTATCGCACGGTCGATGGACGCGTGTTCGCGTTTTCCACGGTCACCTATCGCGATGGCGCGAAATTTTTCGAATCGACGATCCAGAACGTTCAGCTAAATCCCAAATTGGATGAATCACTATTCGCCAAGCCGGGACCCGCTGTTGCCAATTGATGTTCCAATCATTTCACGGTCAAAACGACTTTGCCGATATTTTTTCGTTCCTGGATGTAGGTGTGCGCAGCCGCCGCTTCCGCCAGCGGAAAAGTCTTGCCGATTACCGGTTTGATCTTGCCCGAAACGTACATGCGAAAAATCTCGTCGAGCTCGGCGCGCAACTGAGGCCCGCGAGTCTGCATGCGTCCAAGGTTCACGCCAATCACGGATATGTTGGCGCTCATGAGCTTCAGCGGATGAAACCGGGGCGTTTGGGCCAATGCGCTAAGCCCGCGCGCCAAGCTCCTTTTTCCGCCCGGCCCGGCAGCGGCGGAAAGGCCGTAAACCACCAGGCGGCCGGTGGCTCCCAGGCACTTATAACTTCGCGAAAAGGATTTTCCGCCGATCGGGTCCATCACCATTTCGATCCCATCCGGCGCGAATTTGCGCACCACTTCCACAAAATCGTTTTTCTGGTAGTCAATGGCATGATCGACGCCGATTTTTCGAAGGTATTCCTGCTTGGCCGGACCTGCCGTGCCGAAAACCAGCAAGCCGCGAGCTTTAGCAAGTTGCACCGCCGCTATGCCTACGCCGCCGGCCGCTCCGTGGATCAGGATGCGGTCTCCGGGCTGAAGATTGCCCATCGCAAACATAGAGTGGTATGCGGTCAGATAATTCACCGGGATGGCGGCTGCGTCGTCAAACGGCATGCCCGCGGGAAGGCGGTACACTTGGCGCGCCGGGACCGCCACCCAGTGCGCGTAAGCGTTGAAGTGCGTGAACGCAGCAACTGCTTCGCCAGCCCTCAGAGGCTCGCCTTCCGCCGGTTTGCTGCCGTCAGCCACTTTCTCCACCACACCGGCGATTTCAATGCCCGGAACAAATGGAGGCTTGGGGGTTCCAGGATAAATTCCCATGCGCTGCAGGAGGTCGGCAAAATTTATGCCGATCGCTTTCACGCGGATCAGAGCTTCACCCGCTTTAGGTTGCGGATCGGGCACCTCACGAGCCTCAAAAACTTCAGGTGCTCCGTACTTCCTAACGACCATGGCACGCATCTAAGTCTCCTTGTGCCGTACTATCGTTTCCGCGCCGGGTTTGTCCATCGAGCGGCTTTTCATTTTGGATTCGAGGCATCCTATCTTAAACTGT
>Ga0209006_10003437_pt1 | contig 14400 bp, 10 predicted proteins | sample JacPin_JW_Ref_O2_FD_188567 | JGI IMG/M metagenome (GOLD analysis project Ga0209006, IMG submission 188567) | Forest soil microbial communities from Algoma, Ontario, Canada - Jack Pine, Ontario site 1_JW_Ref_O2 (SPAdes) (version 2) | ecosystem: Environmental > Terrestrial > Soil > Boreal... | reverse complement strand
TCCTGCGCCGCCGCGACATCCAGACCAAGATCAGCGGCAAGGACGTGCTGCCGCTGGCCGGCGAGTACACGCCGCAGGTCGTGGTCAAAGGCCTCAAGGGGTTTCTCGAGCTCTACGCCAAGAACCTGCTCGGCAACGCGCCGCCACCGCCGGACGCCTCGGAGGTGCTCGCCAATCCCAAGATCAAGGAGCTCGCTAAGACCGTGCCGCCGCGGCCGCCGAGTTTCTGCATCGGCTGTCCCGAGCGGCCGATCTTTGCCGCCATGAAGCTCGTGCAGCAGGAGCTTGGCCCGCACCAGATCGCCGGCGATATCGGCTGCCATCTGTTCGCGAGCCTGCCGCCGTTCAACATGGGCGGCACCACCATGGGGTATGGGCTTGGCCCGGCGTCGTCCTCGGCCTTCAACGTCAAGGCCGACAAAAAGCCGATCTCGGTGATCGGCGACGGCGGCTTCTGGCACAATGGCCTGAACACCAGCATCGCCAACGCCGTCTATAACAAGCACGATGGCGTCATCATGGTGGTCGATAATTTCTATTCGGCAGCCACCGGCGGCCAGGACATCATGTCCTCGCGCGCACTTAACCCTGCACGCTCGACTAACAACACCATCGTCGACGCGGTGAAAGGTGTCGGCGTCAAATGGGTGCGCCACATCGACCGCACCTACGACGTCGGCAAAGTGCAAGACACCTTGCGCGAAGCGCTGACCACCAAGGAAGGCGGCCCGAAAGTGATCGTGGCCTCGTCCGAGTGCATGCTCAACAAGCAGCGCCGGGTGAAGCCTCTGTTCCAGAAATCCGTGCGCGAAGGCGTGCGCATGGTGCGCGAGCGCTTCGGCGTCGATGAAGACGTGTGCACCGGCGATCACGCTTGCATCCGGCTCTCGGGGTGCCCGTCGCTGTCGCTCAAGCACACCGACGATCCGCTCAAGGACGATCCGGTTGCGGCGATCGACAACAACTGCGTCGGTTGCGGCAATTGCGGTGAGGTGTCGGAAGCGGCCGTGCTCTGCCCGTCCTTCTATCGCGCCGACATCATTCACAATCCGACCTGGTTCGACCGCCTCATGGCGGACGTGCGGCGTTCGGTCATTTCCTTCTTGCAGCGGCGGCGCGAAGCGACGCGCGTAGCGTTTGCGGATTGAAGTTAGCTTCCGATGAAATCCGGCAATCAGTCTGTCGTCATTGCGAGCGAAGCGAAGCAATCCAGCGAGCGGCTCGGTTCTGGATTGCTTCGTCGCGTCGCTCCTCGCAATGACGCGTTGGAGACACCATGAACGACCTCTCCGGCACGCTGACGACGACACCGACGCGCTACGCGACCGAGCGGCCGATCTGCATTGCCGTGCTCGCCATGGGCGGGCAAGGCGGCGGCGTGCTCGCCGACTGGATCGTCGAACTTGCCGAGTCGCAGGGCTGGCACGCGCAATCGACCTCAGTGCCGGGCGTCGCCCAGCGCACCGGATCGACGCTCTATTATGTCGAAATGCTGCCGCCGAAAGGCGAGCGCGCACCGATCCTGTCGCTGATGCCGGCGCCCGGCGAGGTCGACGTGGTGCTGGCCGCCGAATTGATCGAAGCTGGCCGCTCCATCCTGCGCGGCCTGGTGACGCCGGACCGCTCGACCCTGATCGCCTCGACCCACCGGCTCTACTCAGTGGCCGAGAAGGAAAAGCCGGGCGACGCCACCGCCGATCCGAACGTGGTCGTCGAAGCCGCCGGTGTCGCCGCCAAGCGCGTCATCGCTTTCGACATGGAAACGTTGGCGACCAAAAACAACAGCATGATCTCGTCGTGTCTCTACGGTGCGCTGGCCGCATCCGGCACGCTGCCGTTCGCGGCCGAAGCCTTCGAGGGCGTGATCAGCGGCGGCGGCCGTGGCGTCGAATCCAGCCTGAAAGCGTTCCGCGCCGCCTACGCGCAAGCAAAAGAACCACCCGGCAGCGCCAAGCCTCTGGCCAGACGGCCGGCCAAGCGCCTGGACGCCCTGCCCGCCTCGGCCGGCCGGCCGGACCTCGACAAATTGCTCGCGCGCATTCGCGAACTTCCGCCAGCCTCGCATCCGATCGTTTATGCCGGTGTGAAGCGCCTCACCGACTTTCAGGACCCAGCCTATGCGGGCGAGTATCTGGATCGCCTCGGCAAGCTTTATGCGCTCGATCAAGCTAACGGCGGTGCATCGAAGGATTTTGCGTTCACCGCGGCGGCGGCGAAATATGTCGCGATCGCGATGGCCTACGACGACGTGATCCGCGTGGCCGATCTGAAAACCCGACCGAGCCGTTACGACCGGGTGCGGCGCGAGAATGCTGTCGGCGAAGGCCAGATCGTCTACACGACCGAATACATGCATCCGCGGCTCGAGGAAGTCGCCGGCACCATGCCGGCGGCGCTCGGACGCTTCCTCGAAAGCAACCCGACTTTATTCGGTTGGGCCTTCCGCAAGGGCCGGCGCGTGCGCTCCGGCACCATCCATTGGTTTCTGATGTTGTACGTGCTGTCGGCGTTCAGGCCGATCCGCCGTTCGACATTACGCCATCAGCGCGAGATGGCGCACATGGAGAAATGGCTTTCGATCGCGACCGGCCACATCGCGCAGAACTATGATGTTGCCGTCGAAGCGCTGAACGCGCGCCGCCTGGTCAAAGGCTATTCCGACACGCATGCGCGCGGCGAGTCGAAGTTTGACCGCGTGCTTGACGCCGTGCCGCTGCTGGCAGGCCGCAACGACGGCGCCGAATGGATGCGCCGGCTTCGTGACGCCGCGCTCATGGACGAGAACGGCATCGCACTCGACGGCGCGCTGAAAACGATCGCAACGCTGTAACGCCGAACGCCCCCTCACCCGGACGAGTTGGCTGAGACGTCAGCGTTGCCCTCTCCCGCAAGGGGAGAGGGCGCGACCTCTCGCCCGCTGGATCGGCCAAGTCAAATGAGTGCCCCGGCGCCGCGGCATGCCGGATCTGCCCTCTCCCCTTGCGGGAGAGGGCTACTCAGCGTTTCAGCAAACTGAAGCCGGGTGAGGGGAAGCGTCAGGAATTCAGCCCAATTCCTTCGCCACTAGATAGCCAGAGCCGCCGCCGAGGCCCGCGCCCGGATGGGTCGAGGCGCCGATATGATGCAGCCGTGCGACCGGGGTGCGGTGATTGACCGAGTTGTGGAACGGCCGCCAGATAAAAAATTGGTCGATGCCGCAGAAGCCGCCGTAGGGATCGCCGCCGAACAAATTCATGTTGAGTGCTTCAAGATCGCCCGGCGAATAGGCCTTGCGCGCGATCACGTTGTCCCGAAAGCCGTCGATATGCGCCGCCAGGATCTCCTCGATGCGATCGGCATATTGCTCGCGCACGGCCTCGGTCCATTTGCCATCCGGCGGCGCTGCGATCTTGCCGGCGGCGTCGCCCTTGATGAAGCGCGGTGCTTCCGGCAGTTGCAGCCACAGGATCGAGCGGCCCTCCGGGCAGCGGCTCGGATCGAGCGCTGCCGGCTGCCCGACGCAGATCGTCGGCACCTCGGGGAGCATGCCACGCTCGGCCTCGTTCGAGGCTTTCGATACGCCATCCAATCCGGGCGTCAGATGCGTCAATGCCACGCCGCCAAGCTCCGGCGCTTTCCATTGCGGCGGCGCCCTGAGCGCGTAATGGACCTGAAAATTTCCCTTGCCGTAGCGATATTGCGCGACCGATTGTTTGATATCCGCCGGCACCGTGGCGTCGGCGAGCAAACGGCCGTAGAGCTGGTTCGGCGTTACCGAGCAAATAACGCCCTTGGCGGCTTCGATGTCACGGCCGCCGGCGAGCCGCACGCCGCGCGCGGCGCCGTTCGCATCAAGCAGCACGCGCTCCACGTCGGCATTGACCTGCACGTCGCCGCCCTGATCGCGGATCAGGCGCTCGAAGGCGGCAAGAAAATTCTTGGCGCCGCCTTTGACGATCGGCGCGCCGGCAACCTCGAGCGCAAACGCGATGACCTTGCCCATCTGCCCCGAATAGGCACTTTCTGGCCCAAGCCCGGTATGCAACACCCACGGCGCAAACAGCGCCCGCATCACCTCGGACTCGTAGCGCGTTTCCAGCCACCCCCGCGCCGTGGCAAGCCCCTCGCCGAAATACGTGGCGAGCCCGCGCAAGCCGCGCCGCCAGGCTTCGCGCGCGATGATTTTCAGCATCGCGCCCGACCACAGCGAACCGCCGAGCAGCGCGAACAGAAACGGCGCGTCGGCGCCGACGCGATCAATATCGGCGGCAAATCGCGTGCCGTCGCCAGCCGCGAGCCCATCGAAGGCGGCGACATTCGCCTTGCGATCCATGGCGAGGATGGCATGGCGTCCATCCGGCATCAGCACCGCCGTCGGCATCGGCGAATGCGCGAAAGCCAAGCCGCGCTTTTCCAGCTCCGGCCCGAGCTCGGCGAAAGCCGGCGAGGTAATGAACAAAACAAACGTCGTCGCCATCACGTCGTGAATGAAACCTGGCGCCGTGATTTCCTCGGTACGGATGCAGCCGCCGATACGATCGTTGCGCTCGAGCACCAGAACTTTGTGGCCCTTGCGGCCCAGTTGGGCCGCCGCCACAAGCGCGTTGATGCCACTTCCAACGATGATGTAGTCGGCGGCCGCCATGGTGCGTGCTCCAGTGTGCCGCGCGCCCTTACTTCTTAGGCACGATCGCCAGCACGCGTAGCGGGCTGCCGGTGCCGTTGACGATCTTGAGCGGCGCCGCAATCAGGATCGCGCCCTTCGGCGGCAGCTTGTCGAGTTGGCACAGGCTGGCGAGACCGTAACGGTTGGCCTTGTGCATGAAGGTGTGGGCCGGGAACGGCGGATCCATGCCGCCCGCCGAACCGGCATCGGTGCCGACGGTTTCCGAACCCCAGCCGATCACGCCTTTGGAAACGAGATAGTGGATGGTCTCTACCGCCGGACCGGGCGAGTGCGGGCCCTTGTCGTCGGCATTGAGGAACTTCGCTTCGCTGGCGTTGCGCTTGTACCAGTCGGTGCGCATCAGCACCCAGCAACCGGCCGGGATGTCGCCGTGGGTCTTCTCCCAGGCTTTGACGCCATCGACGGTGAGAAGGAAATCCGGGTCCTTGGCCGTTTCGGCCGAGCAGTCGATGACACAAACCGGCGCGACGAAATTCTTCACCGGGATCGTATCGGTCGAACCATCCTTATAGTCGCGGCCGCTGATCCAGTGGATCGGCGCATCGAAATGCGTGCCCGAGTGCTCGCCGAGCTTGAGCCAGTTCCACTTCCAGAACGGGCCATCCTTGTCGTAGTCCGAGATCGCATGAACCTCGATCGGCGGCGTGTTCTTGCCGATCTCCGGCGGCAGCTTGATCAGCGGCGTCTCGGGCCCGAGCGGAGCGGTCAGATCCACCACCTCGATGGCGCCGGATGCGAGCGCCGATGCAAAATCGCCGAGAACTTGGGTACTGGTCATAGGGTGTGTCTCCGTCGCGCTCTTGGAATTCGAACCGTCGAATTCGCTACCTGGAATTTCAGTCTTGGAATTTCGGTCTTTGGGATTCGTTGCGTCAGGCGCAACGTCGCGGAAGCCTAGCGCAATCATTTTAGATATGAAATATCTGCGCTGGCAAGCGGGCGCGACAATTCGGTTGCGACCAGCCTCCGCTCATTTCCGCGCGAGCGGAATCCAATTTGGCTTGGCGAGCGAGCCTCGCTCCCCATCTTCGCGGGACCAGCGGCCGAATGCAAAGCAGGAGCAAACGCATGGCCTATGATGCAGTGGTGATCGGCGCTGGCGTCAACGGACTGGCCGCGGCCGTGCACCTTTCCGCCAGAGGCTGGAAAGTCGCCGTGGTCGAGCGCGCCGAGGTCGCCGGCGGCGCCGTCAAGACGCGCGAGATCACACGCCCGGGATTTCGCCACGACCTTTATGCGATGAATTTGGGCCTGTTCGCCGGCTCGCCGTTTTTCGCCACCCACAAGGACCGGCTGTTCGCAAATGGCTTGGGTTTCGTCAGCGCCGAGCATTGCTTCGCCAGCGCCTTTCCGGACGGGACTTGGGTCGGTGTCGAAAAAAATCCCGAAGCCAATGCGCAGCGGATCGCGGCACTCAGCACTGCGGACGCGGAACGTTGGCGCGCCCTGACGGCTGCGTTCGCGCAAGATGCGCCGCATATTTTCGGGCTGCTCGGCGCGCCGATGCCCTCGTGGCAAGCAGCGCGCACGATCTTTGCCGCCTGGCGCGCGCGCGGAACCAACTGGGTCGCCGACACGGCGCGGCTGCTCGCATCGTCGCCGCGCGAATGGCTCGATGCAAATTTTGAAAGCGAAAAGCTCAAGGCGACGCTTGCGATCTGGGGCATGCACCTCGATTTCTCTCCCGACGTCGCCGGCGGCGCGCTGTTTCCTTATCTGGAAGCGATGGCCGATCAGGTGTTCGGCATGGCGCTCGGCCAAGGCGGCGCCGATACCATCATCACCGCCATGATCCGCACCGTCGAGGCGGCCGGCGGTACGGTGCGGCTCAACGCGCCGGTGCAAAGCGTTGCGGTCGAAGGCAATGCGGCGAAGGCGGTCGTCCTGGCAAACGGCGAGCGCATCGAGGCGAGGCGCGCGGTGATTGCCAACCTGCATCCGCGCATTTTGTTCGAGGAGCTTGTGCGCGGCGCGCCGCCGGCGGCACGCCAGCTTGCCAAGCTTCGTCCCGGACCGGCGACGATGATGATTCACTTTGCGCTCAGCGCGCTGCCGGCCTGGAGCGCCGGCGCCGACTTGCGCAAATATGCCTACGTGCATCTGGCACCTTCGCTCGCCGTGATGGCGAAGACCTACACCGACGCGCTGGGCGGACTACTCCCGACCGAGCCAGGGCTTGTCGTTGGCCAGCCCACAGCCATTGATCCCTCGCGTGCGCCGGCCGGACAGCACGTGCTGTGGGTGCAGGTCCGGGTATTGCCGTCGCGCATTCGCGGCGATGCCGGCGGAGCGATCCCCGCTGTGAATTGGGACCAGGCGAAGGAAGCATATGCGGACCGCGTCGTCAGCATCATCGAGCGCTATGCGCCCGGCTTCTCGGCAACCGTTCTCGGCCGCGCCGTGCTTTCGCCCGCGGATCTTGAGCGCGACAACCCCAATCTCGTCGGCGGCGATAGTCTCGGCGGCAGCCATCACCTCGACCAGAATTTCTTCTTCCGTCCGGGCTTCGGCTGGTCGCGCTACCGCACTCCGGTCGAGCGCCTCTACATGGTCGGCGCCTCCACTTGGCCGGGCGCCGGCGCCGGCGCCGGCTCAGGCTTCATGCTGGCGAAAATGCTCGCGGGGGCGTGATACCTATAGGAGTCGTGCCCCTTGACGCACGCAATATCCATTTGACCGGACTAAATCGGTCTGAGAATCTGTCAACTCAGCTTAAATCTGGTTGCCGGCCGCCATGCCAATTGAATGGAATCGTATCCCTGGGGGCATCGAGATCGCGACAGCGCCTACCGCTGCCGTATTCGTCGAAGCTCTCAGGCCTTCAAACGCGCACTGGTGGGAGGGTGACGCCCGACCATGGATATACCGCGGTCACGCCCGTGAGGATTGGCAACTATTGCCATCTGCGTGGCGCCAGGGCAATCCTCTCATGGCTGCGTGTAGGGCGGAGGCCGCGCGTCGTTTCGACATAGTCCAACCGACGCAAATATTGCGTTGGTCGTGGGGTGGCTTTGTATCCGGCGTGGCGCAATTCGGGGCCAACGACGAGGCGCTAGCGCGGCAGCTAACCATAGAGACAACTGCCGAGTATCTGCCAGTCTGGGAGTTTACGGCCCGATGTGATGAACTTGGGATGCCAATCCCTCTTTGGAATCCTGGGCCCGACCCTACTCAAAATGAAAACTGGTTGGCTGGTGGAGGAACGCAACCGCTTGTCGCAGATGAATTTCTCATGGTCACTGACCTTCCGCCCACGTTAGCCTTGGCTCAACACCACGGGATTCCAACGCGCTTCCTTGATTGGACGCGGAATCCAATCGCCGCCGCATTCTTTGCGGTGGAAGACTTGGTACCGATGGCGGAGCGCAACTTGGCCGTTTGGGCTCTGCATAGAGGCCGGGCCAACGGCTTATCAGTCCAAGGCATTGACTTTCCAGCCTCATTAAACGGCGCGCCTCGCCCTGACCCTCAGCTTGAAATCGTTCGTCCGCTAACGCGCGACAACCCCTACCTCGCGAGACAAGCGGGTTTGTTTACGACCATCGCACTTCGGGTATCCACTTCATGCAGGCTGCTGGCAACCGCCCCAGTATCGAAGCATTCGTCGCTCAAGCAAATCCTCCCGTGCCTGTCTTGCGTAAGCTGATCCTGGCCCATGAACATGCCAGCGATTTGCTCCGGATGCTTGTGAGGGAGAACATTTCGCGATCCACCCTTATGCCAACCATGGACAATGTGGCGAAGGATGCCTGGAAGTGGCTCACGCGATGAATATCCGGTACAGCCCCGCAATTCTTGGGAAAGAATCCAATGTCTAACGCCGCCCTCTTAGTCGGCAATACTGATTATCAAAATCTGCTGAGATTGGAATGCTGCCACGCAGATGTTGCAGCCATGAAGGACCTACTCGACGCAACGGGAAAATATGAGCATATTACGATCATTGAAAATAAAGACGCAGACAACCTCAAATCAGAACTTCGGGCTGCGATCGATAAACTATCGTCTCCGGAAGAGATCTTTTTTACTTCACAGGGCACGGTCATCAGCACGAGACCGAGTTTTTTCTTTGCGCTACCAATTTCGACTCGAAAAGACCAAATGAGACAGGCGTCTCAACCGGAGAGCTATACAACCTACTGAGGCTCGCGTGCGCGAATCTTATCGTGAACGTTCTTGATGCATGCCACTCGGGAACGCTTCTGATAAAATCAGAAACTGCTTGGCTCCCCGTTTCGCCAAAGGAGGGCATACGCAACCTAATCGTTTTTGCGTCGAGCCTTGACTCACAAAATTCACTCACAGGACATCCGATAAGCCAGTTCACCGAGAAATTTAGGGACGCGGCACTGCGAAAGGCAGAAGGAATTGTCTATTATAGTGATATTATCAATACCTTGCGCGATGAGTTTATCAACAATCAATCCCAAACGCCTTATTTCATTTCCCAAGCTACGGGCCGTGAACATTTTATAGAGAATGCCAAAAGACTTGACGCCTTACGGTACTCTCTACAGGAAGGACGCATTGCGTCAGTTGAGCAGGCAGCAACTGAACAGGAAGTATCGGCGCGTCGTGTGTCATTACTCGAACGTCTGCAAGCGGCAGATCAGAAAGTTGTAACGCCTGAGCGAATGTCGACATTTGTCGATACTTTCATGGACGACCTCATCAAGAAGATAACGACCAGCGAATTTGCCGACTTCTTCGACATAAAAATCATTGAACATAGCGATTTTGCAGAGCCTACCGCCGAGAAATACATCGTCAGAATTCTTCGCAATGAAGACCGCGCGGACAATTTCGTCACCGCCAAATACACGCGCAAATTCCGAGGGGGAAATACCTGGGCTGGAATCGCCACTATGGCGTTTGCTGACACTGAAATGTTTGATGAGAATTGGGAACTAAGTCTTAATTGCATGATGTCTCGCGCTCAATTGCGCGTCACTTTCATACCAAAATTCATGAATCTCAATCAGATCGTTCTAGTTGTTAGCTGCGCTCCTAGCCTCGATATTTGTTATATTTTTGAGGCAACCACGCAACATATGCTTCGCGATTTTGGAAAATTTGACAGCAGTGGCCAGGAAATATCGCAGCGTTGGTGGAAAGCTGATTGGTTGGAGACGACAGAAGGAGTAATCAAACAAATAGCTGCAAAACTAGATGAGGCGGTACGAACTCAACTGGAGAAGGCTGAAGAGAGGCTCGCCAAGCCGAATATGTGAGGTTTTGCCTTGGCGACGAGCGTACTAATTCACACTCTAGTTTCGCGCTTTCAACAAGTCGCGGGCGATGATCAGCTTCTGCACTTCGGTCGCGCCTTCGTAAATGCGCAACGGCCGGATTTCGCGGTAGAGATGTTCGACCACGGAGCTGGTACCGACACCAAGTCCGCCGAATATCTGCACCGCACGGTCGATCACGCGTTGCGCGCTTTCCGTCGCCGTCATTTTCGCCATGGCGGCCTCGCGCGTGGTTGACACGCCTTCCACGTCGCGCAGCCAGGCGGCGCGGTAGGTGAGCAGCGCCGCCGCATCGATCTCGGTCGCCATGTCGGCGAGTGCGGCTTGCGTCAACTGAAAATCGGCAAGTGTTTGGCCGAACATCCTGCGGCTGGTCGCCCGCGCCAAAGCCTCGTCAAGCGCGCGACGCGCAAAGCCGAGCGCGGCGGCCGCCACCGACGCTCGAAAAATATCGAGATTGCGCATGGCGATCTTAAAACCCTCGCCGGGCGAGCCGATCATCTGTGATGCGGGAACGCGGCAATCGCGGAAACGCAGGCGCGCCAGCGGATGCGGCGCCGTGACGTGCAGGCGTTCCGCGATCTCAAAACCCGGCACACCGGCATCGATCACGAAAGCCGAGATACCGCGCGCACCGGGCGCTTCGCCAGTGCGGGCGAAGACAGTGTAAAAATCCGCAATACCGCCGTTGGAGATCCAGGTCTTCTCGCCGTCGAGCACATAGGCGTCGCCGTCGCGCTGCGCGGTCATCGCCATGGCGCCGACATCGGAGCCGGCTTCCGGTTCGGTGAGTGCGAAAGCCGCTATCGCGCCGCCGGAGGCGACCGGCGGCAGATAGCGTTTCTTCAGCGCCTCGGTGCCGGCGAGCGAAATGGGGCCGCTGCCGAGACCCTGCATGATGAAGGCGAAATCCGCCAGCCCGGCATGCCACGCCAGCGTTTCCCGCGCGATCACCAGATAACGGGACTGCAGCGGGTCGTGAGCACCACCGAAGCCCGACGGCACGCATTGCCGCAGCCATCCGGCCTCGCCCAGCGCATGAACCCAGTGCCGGCAGGCCGCATCCACGTCGCCATGGGCACCCTCCCCATGCTCGATTTCGGCGGCTTTGGTGCCGGCCCACTCATCCAGCTCATCGGCGAAGGCGCGGTGCTGCGCGTCAAAGAAAGGAAGGCGCAGATGCGCGGTCCGACTCATGGTGTTCTTTCTCCCGGTCAAAAGCGGTAAAGCTTCAGCACACAATGCCCGGCCGTGGCAAACCGGAACATGACGAACCGGGACACTGCAAACCGCCTAGGCACAAGACGGACATGAGAGAAGCCCGATGCCGCCCGTGACGCTGCACCGCGATCCGCGCTACCCGGATTTTCCGACCATCGTGCATGCGCTGGCCGACGCCGCCGCAACACGCGGCGATGCGCCGGCTTTTGCCTGCCTCGACCGGGAAATCACTTACGCCCAGTACGCGCAAGCGGTCGCCGCATTGGCCCGACGATTGGCCGAAGTCGGTATTGCCGGCGAGCGCATCGCTTATCTGATGCGCAACAGTCTTGACATGGCGGTGGCGCTTTATGCCGGCATGGCCGCGCGCGCGCAGGTGGCGCCGCTCAATCCGACCTATAGGGATCGCGAGATCGAGCCGCTGGTGCGCGATGTCGATCCGCGCTTGATTATTTGCGACACGGAGTTCGCCGAGCGCGCGCGCCGACTGGCGCAACTTAGCGGCGGCGCCGCGGTGATCGTCGTCGGCCCGAGCGGTGTCACGCTCGAGGAGCTTTTGGCGGAGCCTGCCATGCCGCTTCCTTTGCCGGAGCCGGACGATCTCTGTGCGCTGTTCTTCACCGGCGGCACCACCGGATTGCCGAAAGGGGCCGACCACCGCCACAGAAATTTGATGGCTTTTTGTTATGGCGTCGCGGCGTTATGGCCGCTGCCGCGCGACGACGAACACATTCTCAACGTGGCGCCGTTGTTTCACATCTGGGGCTTTTGCTACACGCTGATCTTTCCAGTCTACCTGCGCGCGTTCATGGTTCTCCTTCCCGCCTACAAGCCGGCGGCCGTGCTGGAGGAATTTCAGAAGCGTCGCATCACGACCTTCGCTGGAGGGCCGTCGGCGCTCTATATGGGCCTTCGTGCCAACGAGAATTTTGCCGCGACCGATTTTTCCAGTTTGCGGGTTTGTCTTTCCGGCGGCGCCGCCTGTCCGGTGGAATTGATCCGTTTCTGGGAAGGCGCTACCGGGTCGATCTTGCTCGAAGGCTGGGGCATGTCAGAAGGCGCGCCGATCCATCAAAATCCGCTGCACGGCACCCGCAAGATCGGCTCCGTGGGTGTTGCGGCCGCCGGCTATGAGGCCGAAGTGGTGGATCTCGAAACCGGCACGCGCGTGATGCCGGTAGGAGAACGCGGCGAAATCCGCGTGCGCGGTCCGCAATTCACCTCCGGCTATCGCAACCGCCCGGAAGAGAACGCCAGGCAAATCCGCGGCGGCTGGCTCTATACCGGCGACATCGGCTACTACGACGAGGATGGTTACATGTTCCTTGTCGACCGCAAGAAAGAGATGATCATCGTCGGCGGCTACAATGTTTATCCGCGCGAGATCGACGAGCTCTTGTTCAAACATCCGGCCATTCTGGAAGCCGCCGCGGTCGGCGTGCCGGACCCGTTCAGCGGCGAAGCCGTGAAGGTGTTCGTCGTGCGCAAGGCGGGCGCCAGTCTTTCCGCCGAGGAACTGCTCGATTACTGCAAGCAGAATCTGGTCAAATATAAGTGGCCGAAGCACATCGCCTTCCTCGATGCGCTGCCGCGTTCAGGCGTTGGTAAGATCGATAAACGCGCCCTTAAGGCCACGGCGGCAGGCACGCCGTCATAACCATGCCGGCGGCAAATCGTTGCATTTTCCGCAGCTTGCGGCAGAGTTATATCCTTTCCTGCCCCGCGAAGCGGGGGAGGAAAAGAAGTGTGTCAGGGGTAGCGTCATGAAAGTCATCATCGTAGGCGGCGGCGTCGGCGGCCTGGTCACCGGGTTGATGCTGCATGCGCGGGGGATCGACTGCGAGATCTTCGAGCAGTCGGACGCGATCCGCGAGCTCGGCGTCGGCATCAACACGCTCCCGCATGCGATAAAGGAGCTCGCCGATCTCGGCCTCCTCGACCGCCTCGATGCAGTGGCGATCCGCACCTACGAGCTCATCTATTCCAATCGCTTCGGTCAGGAGATCTGGCGCGAGCCGCGCGGGGTGGACGCCGGCTATGAGATTCCGCAATTCTCCATTCATCGCGGCCGGTTGCAGAACGTCATCTATCAGGCGGCGCGCGCCCGTATCGGTGAATCACGCATCCATCTGAATTGCCGGCTGGGTTCGTTCACGCAGGACGATAGCGGCGTCACCGCTTATTTCTTCAATCGCGGCGGCAGCCACTGCCATACCGCGCGCGGCGATATTCTCATCGGCGCCGACGGCATCCATTCGGTGGTGCGCGGAACACTCTTCCCCAATGAGGGATCGCCGCGCTGGAATGGGCTCATGCTTTATCGCGGCGCCACCGACTGGCCGGCGTTTTTGACCGGCCGCTCCATGGTGGTCGCCGGCGGCCTTGCCGCCAAGCTCGTGATCTATCCGATCGCCGAGGGCTCGCGGCCCGACAAAAGGCTGACCAACTGGGCGGTTATCGGCCGCGTCGGCGATGCCTCGATGCCGGTGCCGCAGAAGCAGGATTGGTCACGCCCCGGCCGCTTCGAGGACCTGATGCCGCATGTGCAGCGCTTCCGCATCCCGTTCGTGGATGGACGGGCGCTGATCGAGGCAACCAGCGAGTTCTGGGAATATCCCATGTGCGACCGCGATCCGTTGCCGCGTTGGAGTCATGGCCGGGTCACGCTGCTGGGCGACGCCGCGCATCCGATGTATCCGGTGGGCTCGAACGGCGCCTCGCAGGCCATTCTCGACGCGCGCTTCCTTGCCGACCGGCTCATGGACGCTGATCATCCGGTGCACGCGCTGTGGCTCTACGAACAAACGCGGCTGCCACTCACCGCCGACATCGTGCAGAGCAACCGCCGCGGCGGCCCCGAAGGCGTGATCGACGCGGTAGAAGAACGCGCGCCCGAAGGTTTTTCCAACATCGAGGACGTGCTGTCGTTCGAGCAGCGCAAGGCCATCGTGCGCGGCTACGCCTCCAAGGCGGGTTTCGCTCGCGAACAGGTCAACAAGGCGGCTTAACTCCTCGTCATTGCGAGCGAAGCGAAGCAATCCAGTGCCGCTTGCGCAAGCCGCTGGATTGCTTCGTCGCTCCGCTTCTCGCAATGACGAATTTTTGACCCGGCCAAACTCGTCATTCTGGATTGCCGTGAAGCGGCAAGTCCGGAATGCATAACCGCCGGCCCAACGGTAACTCTCCCACCGGTTCTGCAGCAATGAGGTTATGGATTCCGGGCTCGCGGGCAAAAGCCCGCGCCCCGGAATGACAAGTTAATGC
>Ga0209006_10003436_pt1 | contig 14403 bp, 13 predicted proteins | sample JacPin_JW_Ref_O2_FD_188567 | JGI IMG/M metagenome (GOLD analysis project Ga0209006, IMG submission 188567) | Forest soil microbial communities from Algoma, Ontario, Canada - Jack Pine, Ontario site 1_JW_Ref_O2 (SPAdes) (version 2) | ecosystem: Environmental > Terrestrial > Soil > Boreal... | reverse complement strand
CCTGCCTTCCGGCCCGGTCCGGCTTCCGCTGTCGGACGCCACCCCGGCGGAGATCGAGCAACTCCGGGAAGACCTGACCGCAGGCGGCGTGAAGCTCAGATGAGCCACCCGCACCCAGAGCTGGGCCCGCCGCCGCCGCTGGCCGCCGGGGGTCTGCGCATGGTCGCGCTCGGCGGCCTCGGCGAGATCGGCCGGAACATGACGGTCTTCGAGCACGCCGGACGGCTGCTGATCGTGGACTGCGGTGTCTTGTTCCCCGAGGAGAACCAGCCCGGCATCGACCTGATCCTGCCGGACTTCACCGCGCTCGAAGGCCGGCTGGACCTGATCGACGCGGTCGTGCTGACGCACGCGCACGAAGATCACATCGGGGCCGTGCCGTACCTGCTCCGGCAGCGCGGCGATATCCCGCTGATCGGATCCAAGCTCACGCTCGCCCTGGTCAAGAGCAAGCTCGTCGAGCACCGGATCGTGCCCGAGGAAATCGAGGTGATCGCGGGCGAGAAGCGCGAGCTCGGGCCCTGGGGACTGGAATTCCTCGCGGTCAACCACTCGATCCCGGATGCGCTGGCCGTCGCGATCAGGACCGCGGCCGGGGTGATCCTGCACACCGGGGACTTCAAGATGGACCAGCTGCCGCTCGACGGCCGGCTGACCGATCTTGGCGGCTTCGCCCGGCTCGGAGCCGACGGCGTCGACTTGCTGCTCGCCGACTCCACGAACGCCGAGGTTCCCGGCATCGTGACGTCGGAGCGGGACATCGGGCCGGTGCTCTCCCGCGTCTTCGACGCCGCCGACCAGCGGATCATCGTCTCGTGCTTCGCCAGCCACGTGCACCGGGTGCAGCAGGTGATGGACGCGGCTTCGGAGCACGGCCGGAAGGTCGCGCTCGTCGGCCGGTCGATGGTCCGGAACATGGGCGTCGCGCGCGATCTTGGCTACCTGAAGGTGCCGTCGGTGCACGGCGGCCTGCTCGTCGACCTCAAAGAGGCCGAGGAGATGCCACCCGACCAGATTGTGCTGGTCTCCACCGGCTCCCAGGGCGAGCCGATGTCGGCGCTGTCCCGGATGGCCGGGCGCGATCACCCGATCCGGATCGCCGAGGGCGACACCGTCATCCTGGCATCCTCACTCGTGCCGGGGAACGAGTCGGCGGTGTCCCGGATCATCAACGAGCTGACCCGCCTCGGGGCCCGGGTCGTGCACAAGGGCAACGCTCTCGTGCACGTGTCCGGGCATGCTCCGGCCGGCGAGCTGCTGTACGTGCTGAACCTGGTCCGCCCCAGCAACTTCATCCCGGTGCACGGCGAGTGGCGGCACCTCAAGGCCCACGCCGACCTGGCCGCGCTGACCGGCGTGCCGGACGGCAACATCGTGATCGCCGAGGACGGCGTGGTCGTCGACCTGATCAACGGGCAGATCTCGATCGCGGGCAAGGTGCCGGCCGGTTATGTCTACGTGGACGGTCTCTCGGTCGGCGAGATCACCGAGGCCTCGCTCAAGGACCGGCTGATCCTCGGCGACGAGGGGTTCATCTCGGTGGTGGTGGTGGTCGACTCGACCAGCGGCAAGCTGGTCGCCGGGCCCGAGGTGCACGCCCGCGGCGCCGGGATCGATGATGCCGGGCTAGCCGAGGTCGTGCCCCTAGTTGAGGAGGCGCTCGCCCGCGCCGCCCGCGAGGGGATCACCGACGCTCACCAGGTCCGCCAGCTCGTGCGCCGGACCACCGGCAAATGGGTGAGCGACACGTACCGCCGCCGGCCGATGATCATCCCGGTGGTAGTCGAGACCTGACCGTCAGCCGATCGGCTTGGTCGTCCAGTTGGCCGGGTTCGGCCCGAGCAGGTGCAGGTGCGCGAAGATCCTGCTGGCGCTCAGCGCGGGGTGATTGCCCGCCAGGTAGATGTACACGAACAGCCCGTCCGCGTCTGCCGCGCACAGCTCCTGCAGATGCTGCCGAGGGATGTTGACGGTCTGTACTCGGTATCCGTCGATCACGTGGTGCACAGGACGACCACCGGAGAATGTGCACGTGGTATTAGCCGTGAGCGGACGGGCGGGGATAGTGGAGATCTGGGGTGTGTTCTGCGGCACGCCGCCGCCGGCGGGCGCGAGCACCACCGGACCCGAGGTGATCTGATACAGCTCGGCGGCCAGTATGCCCGCTGCAGGAGTGAGATTGGTGGAACTGACCTGCCAGCTCGCCGGTACGCCCGTCAGCTGGACCGGGAACCGGATGGGCATTGCCGTGGGCCCCGGGATCGTGTGATCCGCTACCTTCACGGCGAGGGCTGACTTCGCGAGCTTGGCGGAGTGAGTCGAGGACGGGAGTCCCGCTGCATTGTGAGCCGGGGCCTTGGTGGGATATTCCAGCGTCGCCCAGCTGCCGCGAGCGTATTGCCAGGCTAGGTACGGTCCGGGGCCACCCAGCCAGTAGGCGCGATGCCCCTTAACCTCCGGGGCATTGCTCACGACTGGCGCCGACTCCCCGGTTCCCAGTATTCCCCCGGTACAGCTCAGCTCTACATGGCCGGGCTTCACCGGAATGTGCTGCAACCGGCACTGACCGCGGGCGTAGACGCCCAGGCTCCACGCAGTTCCGGCGTTGATGAACATCCACGCCCGGCCGGTGCCGATATTGGCGATGTGCTGCCCGGGCGGCAGCCAGCCGAAGATCAGCGGAATCTGCAGCGGGTTGAAGAGCGATCCAGACGGCTGGGGAGACGAAACTTTCGCCGGTGATGTGGCCGGTGAGGAAGTGCCGCCGGAACTGGGCGCCGGGCGTGCGGTCCGATCAGCGCCAAACAGCGTGCCGCTGGCCACGACGCCGATGACGGCCGCCGCGGCGAGCACTGGGCTGGCGAGCGCCACCAGCTGGCGCCGACGCTGCCTGATACGCGCCCGGCGGCCCGCGGCCGGGATGCTGATCCGGGTCGGCGGCCGCTCGGCCTCGGCCTCGAGGCCGAACAGGACTCGAAGATCGTTCTCAACCATGGTCGGCGACCTTTCCGGTGAAGGGGCTGATGTGCAGCGTCTGATCGGAGACGGAGGCGAGGGGCTCGGGTCCGAGATCGCGGCGAAGGGTGGCGAGCGCCTTGGCGGTCTGGCTCTTGATCGTCCCGGTGGTGCAGCCGAGGGCTGCGGCCGACTGATCGACGCTGAGGTCGCAGTAGAACCTGAGTACGAGCACTGCGCGCTGGCGCGGAGGCAGAGTGGAGACGGCCGCCTGCAGGTCCATCAGGCCGTCCAGGTCGGCCGCTGCCGCCTGGATCTCGGGCGGCTGACTGGTCACGTCCACCCGCCGGGCCCATGGGCTCCGGCGCTCTCGCAGGAACTCGCGGACCAGCATCCCGCGTACGTAGGCGTCCGTGCTGTCGGCCGCGGCCGCCCGGCCCCAGTGCTGGCACAGCTTGGTCAGGGTGGCCTGGACCAGGTCATCGGCGGAGTGCCAGTCCCGGCAGAGGACCAGGGCTAGCCGCCGCAGCGCCGGGATGCGGGCCGACACGTACGCCGCGAAGTCTGCGTCCTGGAGCGCCATCACGGTGCGGGCCAGCGCGAATCGGTCTTCATGGTCCTAAGAAGCATGCAGCAAGCAGTTAGGTTGCCCTGGGACCGCGGCTCAATCGATGTTCGCCGGACAACCGGTACGAGGGTGAACGAGAATTACCGGCGCAGGCCGATGATCATTTCCGGTGGTAGTGGAGACATGACCAATGCACGGGGGCAGCGGGCCCTCTGCTCGGCATCGCCGCAGCAGAGCGTGGTGGCCGACAGTCATGGCCGCGCTCGTCGTCTTGGTGATCATCGGCGGCGGCACCTACACGCTGCTGGCCCGCCGCGCTCCGGCCGGGCCGGCTGCCGCTAGCGGTCCGCCGCACCGCGGCCCGCAGCCAGGCGGCGCGGTGCCTGTCGTCAACCGGCCGCCGCCCGCCACCGTCAGTATCACCTGGGTGGGCGACATGACCTTCGGGATGCTGAACTCGTGGCCGTCAGCCGGCACCGGGTCACTGCTCGACGAGGTGCGGCCCTACCTGCGCAGCAGCCTGACCGTGGGCAATCTCGAGTCGGTGCTCGGCGAGGAGCCGGTGACCAAGTGCTCGGCGGGCGAGAGCGACTGTTTCGAGTTTGAAGCGCCGCCTGGTACGGCCGTGGATCTGCGGCAGGACGGGTTCGCCGCGGTCAGCGTGGCCAACAACCACACGATGGATGCCGGCCTGCCCGGCGAGTCGAGCACCGACGCGGCGCTGCGGGCCGCAGGACTGGCGTGGACTGGCCGGCCCGGCCAGATCACGTACCTGACCAGGCACGGCATCAAGATCGCGCTGCTCGGCTTCGCGCCCTGGTCTTACGACGCCGACGCGCTGGATATCCCGGCGGCGGCGGCGCTGGTGCGCACGGCGAAGCAACACGCGCAGCTCGTCATCGTCATGGAGCACCTGGGCGGGGAGGGGCCCGACTACCGGCAGGTCAAGCCGGGGGAGGAGTACTTCCTCGGCCAGGACCGCGGCAACTCGATCGAGTTCACGCACGCGATGATCGATGCCGGGGCGGATCTCGTCATGGGCTCGGGGCCGCACGTGCTGCGCGGGATGCAGTGGTATCACGGCCACCTGATCGCTTACAGCCTGGGCAACTTCTCCGGCTTCAACACGCTCGGCCTGGACCAGTACACCTCGGTCAGCGGGATTCTGCACGTCACGCTGACGGCCACCGGCGCCTTCGTCCGCGGCTCGGTCACACCGCTGCGGCTGGTCTCGCCGGGGATCCCCGAGCATGACCCGGCCGGGCAGGCCATCAGCTTCGTCAACCAGTTGTCACAGCAGGACTTCAGCGGGAACGGGGCCGTCAGCCTCACGGCTGCCGGCCGGATCGAGAAGCCCGCGAGCTGACGATCCGGTCGCGCGTTCATGCCGGTCAGCGGATAGGCCTGGTAGTCCAGTGCGCGGGATCGGGGCCGAGCAGCCGCATATGCGCGAACAGGGTGGTCACGCCGACTGGCACATGATTGCCGATGATCAGAACTTCTACCGACAGCCCGTCGGCGTCTTCCGTGCACAGATCCTGCTCTGCAGGCTCGCGCCCGGCCGGGATCCGGCTGACCGTGACGTGGTGACCGGCCACTATCACCGGCTGAGACTCGCCGGCGGGTACAAAGCAGCCGGACGAGCTCTGGCCCGCCGGGCCAACCTGCACGGAGGGTATGTCGGTCGAGTCGAACCATGGCGCATCCAGCCGGGCACCGGCAGCGATCTGAAAGGAGTACTCCTGCGGGCCGTACCGGCCAGCGCTCGTCATTACGGACCTGACTGCCCAGCCGGCCGGCAGCCCCACGAACTGGGCCGGGAACCGGACCGCCTTGTTCGCCCCGCCGAACCTCAGGGTGGTCGCGATATGCAGCCCCATCGTCCTGGCCGCCCGGTCTGGCTGGTCGTTGGGCCCCAGCAACTCCAGCGTTGCCCACCCGCCGCGCGCGTACTCGAACAGAAGCGCGGACGGGAAGTCCCAGTAGGCGGGGAACCCGTCGATCCTCGGTGCGCTGCGGGTCGCTATTGGTTCCTGCGACCTCTGCAAGTCCCGGCAAGCAAGCCTGGTGCCGCGAAGTGCGCAATCGCCTCGGGCGAACACCGCCAGCCGCCATGAGGCCTCGTCGGGTCCGACCGCGTCAAAGAACTCAACGCTTCGACTCTCGGTGACAGCAGCTGGCCTGGCATCGTGCGGCAGCCAGCCGAAGGATGCGTACTGCACCAGCGGGTTGAAACCAGGTGGTGCCAGCGGCAGCGTGGGAGCCGGCTCAGGATGGTAAGCCGGCTTGCCGGTCTGGGCCGGCCGCGGCGCAGTTGTGGTGGGTGACAGCGCGCCGGTGACCGCGATGGCCGCGACCGCCGCCGCCGCGAGGATCGGCGCGAGAATGACGCCCGCCCGCTGCCAGCGCCGCTGGATGCTGCCGTCGGTCACCGCCCGGTCGATACTGGCTTGAACCGGTGGCCGGGTCGCGGTCGTTTGCCGGTCGAATAGTTCCCGCAGTGATTCCTCAAGCATTGCCGGTCACCTCGCTCGGCTGGGCCGTGGGTTGCACTGTTTCCGCCTGGCGGGCCGGCGCGAGTGAGTAGCCGGGACCGATGACCAGGCGCAGCGCGGTCAGCGCCCTGGCGGTCTGGCTCTTGACCGTGCCCGGCGTGCAGCCGAGTGCGTGGGCGGTCTGATCCACATTGAGGTCGCAGTAGTACCGGAGCACGAGTACCGCGCGCTGCCGTCGTGGCAGTGCGGCGACGGCGGCCTGCAGGTCGAGCGCGCTGTCCGGGTCGATGACGGCGGCCGCGGTCTCGTCCGGCCGGTCGGTCAGGCGCACCCGCCGATACCAGGCAGAGCGTTGTTCCTGGATGAATTCGCGCACCATGATCGTGCGCACATAGGCGTCAGGGTTGTCCGCGGCGGCTGCCCTGGACCAGTGCAGGAATGTCTTCGTCATCGTCGCTTGCAGCAGATCGTCGGCGCGCGACCAGTCCTGGCAGAGCAGCACCGCGAGTCCGTGCAGGGAGGTCATCCGAGTCGTCATGAATCTGGTGAAGTCGACGGTCTCCTGAGCTCTCACGGCGGCGGCGGGTTCGTGGGCCGAATCAACTGCATGCCATACAGAATGATCCAGCGCCGGTTTTGGTTGCGCCGACTCACGGTCTGATTTGGGCCGGCGGTCAGCGGAAGGGCGTCGACGGCCAGTTCGACGGATCCGGGCCAAAGAGCTTGAGGTGCGCGAACACGGCGCGCGCGGGGCCGAAAACCCGTTTTCCTGAGGTGCTCACGACGATCATCAATTTGTCGGCGTTGCTCGCGCAGACCCTGCTGTACGGGTCCGGTCCGCCAGCCGCCCTGACGACCACCCGATAGCCACCGAGGATCTCGTGCGTTCCTTGTCCGCATCTGCGCGGCGCACCAGCCGAATGCTCGTCAATCAGTGCGTTCTCATCAGCCACGATGGTGCCGGGTAGCTGATAGAGATCGGCACCCCGGGCGAGCGCGTACTGGTGCACAACTGCGCGCCCGTGCACGTAGTTGAAGGCGGCCCACTCTAGGCCGACGCCTCTCCACCTGCCGGTGAGCTGGGCGGGATACCTGATTGGCGGGACACGTGCAGTGAGGTGCCGCGCGACCCGCAGGTCATCCTCGCGATTCGGGAAGGCGACCGAAGCCCACTGGTTCCGTGCCCGCTCGAACACCAGGCCGCTGCCGTCTGACCAGTAGGCCGGGTACCCGTTGATCACCCTGGCGGTGCCATCTAGCGCGTAGGTGGCCTCCGGGCCGCAAGACAGTTTCGATGGCTTCAGGGTGCAGGCGCCCTCGGAATAGGCGATCAGTGGCGCGCCGGTGCCGCGCACGTTGAGCCATTCGCCGTGCCGAGCGCTGACGACGCCTGACTTCACGGTCATGCCGTGGGGCAGCCAGCCTGGCCAGAAGTACAGCGGGGGAATCACGTGTGGGCCCGGCGTCGGCTGGTCCTGTCGCGGATGTGCCGGTCCTTGAGTCGCTAGCGGGCCGGCCAGGGCGATCCCCAGGACAGTCGCCGCGGCCAGCAGCGGGGCGGCGGTGGTCAGCGTCCGGCGGCGGCGAAGCCAGCTCCGGCCATGGTGAGCGGCGGCGGCGATGCTCGCGTGCGCGGGCGGCGGCTCCTCGCCCGCCTGCAGCTCGAAAAGCTCAGTCAGGTCCTGGTCAAGCATTGGGGGTCACCTCTCGCGGGATGCCTCGACCGTTGATCAGGCCGGGCTGGCCGGGTGCCGGAAAGTCGTAGCCAGGCCCGAGCGCCTGGCGCAGGGTGCCGAGCGCCTTAGCGGTCTGGCTCTTGACGGTGCCCGGTGAGCAGCCGAGCGCATCGGCAGCCTGGTCGACGTTGAGGTCGCAGAAATAGCGGAGCACCAGAACGGCCCGCTGCCGGGGCGGGAGCGCGGCGACAGCGGTCCGCAGATCAATCGTTGGCTCGTGGTCGGGCGAGTTCGCCGCGAGCTCGAGCGGCCGGTCGGTCAGGCTGACCCGCCTGGTCCAGCTGGCCCGGCGCTCCTCGACGAACTCACGGACCAGGATCGCGCGGACGTACGCGTCGGTGTTGTCGGCTCTGGCCGCCTTGGACCAGTGCACGTAAGCCTTGGTCATCGCGGCCTGCAACAGGTCATCGGCTCTGGTCCAGTCCTGGCACAGCAGCCGGGCCAATCGCCGCAGGGCGGGCATCCGAGCCGACATGTAGTCGGCGAACTCGGTGTCCCGGTCATGCCTCATCGGCGATGTCCTTGGTGGGGGGACGTCATCATGCCACGAAGACGGGACCGGGGACGCATTCGGTTGCCCGATTAGGCAAACCAGAGCCTGGGGAGTGTGGCCGGCGGGTCCGACCGTGGTCAGCCGAGCAGTCTGGTGGTCCAGTGGGCGGGGTTGGGTCCCAGGAGGCGGGCGTTGCGGAAGAGGGTCAGGGCGGTGATCTTCTCGTTTTCCCCGGCCGTGATGGCGAAGTGCTGGCCGTGGGCCTGCGGGGCGCAGACGATGTGCGGCACACCGTTCAGGTACCAGCTGAACTGTACTTTGATTCCGCGGATGGTCTGGGTGGTGACTTTCTCCCCGGCCGGGCTCAGGCCGCCGATGGGGCAGGCGTAGTGGGTGACGCCTTTGAGTCGGTAGGTGTCGAGCATGTCGAACTCCGGCGTGGTTTTGACGTCGGTGCCGTAGATGCCGTTGGTCGGGCCCGGCGTTACGTTGGCGGTGCGGGCGAGCAGGCGGCGGCCGGAGACCTGGGCCCGGACGTACCCGACTTGCCAGCTTGCGGGTACAGATCTGAGCCGGATCTCGTAGTAGACCGGCGGTCCGGCGGTGACGCCAAACCGGGCGGTCCGCGCGAGCCGCAGCGATGGGGCCGGACCGGTGGTGTTCTGGATGTGCAGGTTGGCCCAGGCGCGGGGCGCGTACTGCCAGCTCAGGCCCGCGTCCTTGGCCCAGTAGGCCGGGGAGCCGTCGATGGTGCCGACGCGCCGGCCCAGCCGCGGCGAGGTGCCGAGGAACCCGATGAACTGCGCGGGCTTGCAGTTGAGCTTGCCGGCCTGCACGTGGCAATCCCCGGCCGGGAAGGCATTGAACCGCACGACGGGCCCGCTCGCCGGGGCGAAGATCACCGGCTCGTAGATGCGGGTCAGGTATACGTTCGTCGACCGGGTCGTGGGGTACGCCAGGCCAGGCAGCCACCCATACGGCTGCGTCAGACTGAAATGCGCCGGTGCTTTGTGGATGGCGGCTGATGTGCCCGCGCCGGCGCTCGGGGCGGAGATGCCGAGGCCGGCGAGGGCGATCGTCAGGACGGCCGCCGCCCGGAACGGGATGCTGTTGCGTCGTCGCGGCAGGCCGGGGTCGGCCGTGCGTGACGACGTCTCGCTGAGGAAGTTGCTCATAATTCCTGAAGGCTCGCCGCGGTCACCCGGGTTGCATGCGAACCGCCGGAACTATTGCTCGCGCAGGCGGAACCGTTGCAGCTTGCCGGTGTTGGTCCGCGGCAGCACGGTGACGAACTCGATCGCCCGCGGGTACTTGTACGGCGCGATCCGCTCCTTGACCAGGTCCTGCAGCTCCCTGACCTTGGCGTCGCCGCCTTCGGCGCCGGGCCGCAGGATCACGAAGGCCTTCACCAGCTGGCCGCGCGCCTCATCCGGGACGCCGACGACGCCGCACTCGGCGACGTCGGGATGCCCGAGAAGTACCTCCTCGATCTCGGGCCCGGCGATGTTGTAGCCACCCGAGATGATCATGTCGTCGGACCGGGCCTGGTACCAGAAGTGCCCGTCCGCGTCGCGGACGTAGGTATCGCCGGTGATGTTCCAGCCGTCCTGCACGTACTGCTGCTGCCGCGAGTCATTGAGGTAGCGGCAGCCGGTCGGGCCCTTGACCGCGAGCCGGCCCGGCTCACCGTCGGGGACCTGCTTGCCCTCGGCGTCGAGGATGACGGCACGGTAGCCGGGGACCTGCGTTCCGGTGGACCCGGCGCGGATCTGGCCGGGAGTCGCGGAGACGAAGATGTGCAGCATCTCGGTACTGCCGATGCCGTCGACGATCTGCACGCCGGTCGCCGCGTGGAAGGCCTCGAAGGTCGACTGCGGCAGGTGCTCCCCGGCCGACACCGGGCTGCGCAACCCGCGCAGCTGATCGGCTTTGCCCGCGGCCAGCATGGCCCGGTACGCGGTCGGCGCCGTCGACACGATCGTGACGCCGTGCTCCGCGATCGCGTCGGCCAGCTCGGCCGGCGTCGCCTTCTCCAGCAGCAGCGTCGCCGCGCCGGCCCGCAGCGGGAACAGCAGCAACGCGCCGAGGCCGAAGGTGAACGCCAGCGGCGGCGTGCCGGTGAACAGGTCGGCCGGCCCAGGCTGCAGCACGAGCCTGGAGTAGGTGTCGGCGCTGGCGAGCAGGTCCCGGTGGAAGTGCATCGCGGCCTTCGGGCGGCCGGTCGTTCCGGACGTGAACGCGATGATCGCGACGTCATCGGCCGCGGTCGGAACGCTGGCGAACTCGGTCGGCTTGCCGGCGGCGAGGGCGGTGAGGTCCGAGGCCTGCGCACCGCCGAAAGGAACGATCCGGACCCCCGGCACAGCGGCTAGCTCCGCCGTGAACCGGTGATCGCACAGCGCCAGGTGCACCTGCGCGATCTCGCAGATGCTGGTCAGTTCCGCGGTGCGCAGCATCGGCATGGTCGCGACGGCGACGCCGCCGGCCTTGAGCACGCCGAGCCAGCAGGCCGCCAGCCACGGGTTATTGGGACCGCGCAGCAGCACCCGGTTCCCGGCCACGAGCCCGAGGTCCTCGGTCAGCACCCGCGCGACCTGCGCCGCACGAGCGGCGACGTCGCCGTAGGTCCAGGTCACCTCCGGCGACAGGAGGCAGCGCCGGTCCGGGCCATGCCCGGCGATCGTGGCGTCGAGCAACTCGTCGGCGGCGTTCAGCCGGTCCGGGTAGCGGAGGCCGGCGGTCGCCAGGTCCAGATCGGGCCACTGCCCGTCCGGCGGCAGGTTGTCGCGGCAGAAGGTATCGGTGTGCGCGGAGGGCGAGAGCTGCATGTCCGGACCTTCCTTGTGCCGCCGGGACGGTCCCCAGTATGCCGCCCTTGTGACGATAGTCAATGAACCGGCGTAGCCTGATCGCGTGACCGGGCCTGATCGCGCGAGGAACAGTGGCACCGACGCGCTCGCGGCCCAGCCGCGGGCGCTGATCGTCACGATCTACGGCCTGTACGGCCGGGACGCCAGCGCCTGGCTGAGCATCGCCGCGCTGATCCGGCTGATGGCCGAGCTCGACGTGGATGAGCCGGCCGTCAGATCCGCCATCTCCAGGCTGAAGCAGCGCGGATTGCTCGAGCCGAGAAAGGAACGGGGCGCAGCCGGGTACGGGCTCTCCGGCCGCGGGCAGGTCATCCTGGCTGAGGGCGACCGGCGGATTTTCGAGCGGCCGCCCGCCAGCAGCGCGGACGGCTGGCTCCTGGCCGTCTTCAGTGTGCCTGAGCAGCAGCGGGCTCGGAGGCACGCGCTCCGGTCCCGGCTCGCCTGGCTCGGCTTCGGCTCGGTGGCGGCGGGGGTCTGGATCGCGCCGGCCCACCTGGCCGCGGAGACGAGCGACGTTCTCACGAGCGACGGGCTGGCGGAGTATGTCAGCTTGTTCACCGCCGGCTACCTGGCCTTCGGTGACGTCCGGCGGGAGGTCGGCCGGTGGTGGGACCTGGACCGGCTAGAGCAGCAGTATCAGGCATTTATCGACAGCGCCGGCCCGGTCCTCGCCCGGTGGGAGGATCGCCCCGCCGACGCCGGCCAGGCGTTCGCCGACTACGTGCGGGTGCTCACGGCCTGGCGGCGGCTGCCGTTCCTGGATCCCGGTCTGCCGCCCGAATTGCTGCCGGCCGACTGGCACGGGACCCGCGCGGCCGAGATTTTTACCCGGCTCCGGGTGCTGCTCGCCGGTCCGGCCGGGCGGCATGTGGCCGAGCTCGCCGGGTAGCTCTGGCCTGGTCTCGCGCTGACCGGGCCGGCCCTGCTCTCGCGCCCTGAGAGCTGCCGGCACGATGCCGCGAGCAGCCAAGTTGCCGGTGTACGGTTGGTTAGCCGCGCAGCGTTCCGGCACGGTCTGTGCTGACAAAAGAGGTTCCCGGCCGGGCGCCCCGCGACGGGGTTTCCAATCGAGGAGAGGCAATGTCCTACCAGCCCTATCCGAGCGGCGGGGCTTCCCAGCCCTATCCCGCAGGCGGCAACCAGCTCGGCCAGCCCCCCGAGCAGCCGACGTCGGTCCGCAACGCGGTCTGGCTGATGCGCGGCGGCGCCGTGCTCAGCGCGATCAGTGCGATCCTGGTCCTGGCCCTGAGCTCTTCCATCCGGACCGCCGAGGGCAAGGCGCTGCGGAACGGCAACAAGACCCTGATCAGCCAGGGCAAGAAGCCGCTGACACTGACCCAGATCCACTCGGTCGAGAACGTGACCATCGGGATCTTCGTCTTTGTGCTGCTGGTAGGCGTGGGCCTGTGGATCTGGATGGCCTGGGCCAACGGCCGCGGCCGCAGCTGGGCCCGGATCGTGGCCAGCGTGCTGTTCGGCCTCAACACCATCTACCTCGTGCTGTCGGTCAGCCGGGCCGGCCTGTCAGTGATCTTCGTCGGGCTGGGCTGGCTTCTCGGCCTCGGCGCCATCGTCCTGCTCTGGCGGAAGGAATCCTCGTACTACTTCCAGCCCCGGCGGAGGATCTAGCTCAGACCGCGTCCGGGATGACCGCGAACCCCTGGATCTCGACCAGGGCGGCGGCGTCCCACAACCGGCGTATCCCGATCGCCGCCATGGCCGGATAGTCGTGGCCGGCCAGGCGCCGCCAGACCGCGCCGATGGCCCGGCCATTAGCCCGGTAGTCGTCCAGATCGACGGCGTAGATGGTCAGGCTGGCCAGATGCTCGGGTCGCCCGCCCGCCGCCTCGAGCGCGGTCAGCAGGTTGGCCAGTGCCTGCTCGAACTGCTCGGTGACGGTCGACCCGACGATCCCGCCGGAGCCGTCCAGCGCGGTCTGCCCGGCCAGGAAGATCACCCGCCCGCCGGTCGCCACGACCGCGTGCGAGAAACCGGACGGGGCCGGCAGCGATGGCGGGTTCACGCGCTCGATGCTCACGATGTCCTCCTGGTGTCGGTCACGGCTTCCAGCGCGCATGCCGCGTTCCTGTCTCACCCTGCCTGATCAATTCCAGCCGCGGGCGCGGTCCGTCGGTCCGGCCCGATTGCGGCGGGCGGCTGCCGGCCTGCCACTGCACCGGCCAGACCGCGCCCGGTCCGGCATAGCCCTGGGCCGCGGCCGCGTGCAGCGTCCAGTTCGGGTCATAAAGATGCACGCGGCCGAGCGCGCAGAGATCGGCCCGGCCAGCCAGGATGATGGAGTTGACGTCGTCATAGGACGAGATCACGCCGACGGCGATCGTGGCGATGTCGGCCTGGTTCCTGATCGCGTCCGCGAACGGCGTCTGGTAGGACCGGCCGAAGGCGGGCTGCTCGTCGGGCGTGACCTGTCCGGTCGACACGTCGATGGCATCGGCGCCCGCGGCCTTGAACGCCTGCGCGATCTCCACTGACTCGGGGCCCGTGATGCCGCCGGGCACCCAGTCCGTCGCCGAGATGCGCACGGTCATCGGCTTGCCGGCCGGCCAGACGGAGCGGATGGCCGCGAAGACCTCCAGGGGGTACCGCAGCCGGGCCGCCAGCGAGCCGCCGTACTCGTCGGTCCGCTGGTTGCTGACCGGCGAGACGAACGAGGACAGCAGGTAGCCGTGGGCGCAGTGCAGTTCCAGGAGGTCAAACCCGGCCTCGTCGGCGGCCCGGGCCGCGGCGACGAACTCACCCTTGATCTGATCCATCTCGGCTAGCGTCAGCTCGCGCGGAACCTGGTTAACGCCGTCCAGATAGGGGACCGGCGATGGCCCGCAGACCTCCCAGTTGCCGTCGGGCAGCGGCAGGTCGATGCCTTCCCACATGAGCCGGGTCGAGCCCTTGCGGCCCGAGTGGCCGAGCTGGATACCGATCTTCGCGGCCGACTGAGAATGCACGAAGTCAGTGATCCGGCGCCAGGCCGTTCCATGCTCGGGCGCGTACATCCCGGCGCAGCCCGGCGTGATGCGGCCGTCCGCGCTGACGCAGACCATCTCGGTCATCACCAGCCCGGCGCCGCCGAGTGCCTTGCCGCCCAGGTGCACGAGGTGGAAGTCCGAGGGCGTGCCGTCCGGCGCGGAGTACATGTCCATGGCCGACACCGCGATCCGGTTGGGCAGCTCAAGCTCACGCAACCGGAACGGCTGGAACATCGGCGGGATGACGTCACCGGCGGCGAGCCCGCGGCGCTTGCAGTGCCCGGCGAACCACGCGTCCATCC
>Ga0209006_10003435_pt1 | contig 14405 bp, 23 predicted proteins | sample JacPin_JW_Ref_O2_FD_188567 | JGI IMG/M metagenome (GOLD analysis project Ga0209006, IMG submission 188567) | Forest soil microbial communities from Algoma, Ontario, Canada - Jack Pine, Ontario site 1_JW_Ref_O2 (SPAdes) (version 2) | ecosystem: Environmental > Terrestrial > Soil > Boreal... | reverse complement strand
CGATCAGCCCCGAAGGGTCGACCAGGACCCCGGAGCCGAGCGAGCGCTGGATCTGCTCGCCCGCGCCGCCACCGCCGAAGAAGCGGCGGAAGATCGGATCCTCGAGGAACGGATTGCGGTTCTCGACGATCTTCGCCGCATAGACGTTGACCACCGCGGGCGTGACCCGCTTCACCACCGGCGCAAAGGACAGCGTGAGCTGCGCCGGCGACGACGGCACCACCCGCCCCTCCTGCGTGGCGGCCGGGGAGCCGAGAACGAGCAGCAAAGCCAATGGCGCAAAGCGGCGCAAAACCATGGGAAATCTCCGAAAAACCCCGCCGAGATATAGAAGGTAAAGCGCGGCAAATGAAGGGCGCGCTTTACCCTCCCCTGCACGGGGGGTCGACCGCGTGAGCGCAGCGAACGCGGTCGGGGTGGGGTGGCAGAGCCCACCTCACGCGAACGATCGCACCAAAGGTCACCCCCCCCGCCGATCGGCGCTCTCGCGCCGATAGGCGACCCTCCCCCTGCAGGGGAGGGTAAAGCCGCGCTATTCCATCGCCGGCACGGTGCGCAGATAGGCGACGATCGCGTCGAGATCGTCCGGCGTCATCTTGGCGTAGAACGCAAAGCCCATCGGCGGCTTGAGCTTGCTGCCGTCGCGCGAGATGCCTTGGGTGATCGCGCGCTTGATCTCGGCGTCGGTCCACGCACCGAGGCCCTTGATCTTGCTCGACGTGATGTTGCGCGACACCGTGACGCCCCATGGCCCCGGGAGCTCGAAGCCGCCGGCGCCCATGCGGGTGAAATCGCGGCCCTTGGGGCCGAGCGGCGAATGGCACTCCATGCAGTGCGCGATGGTCGCGAGATAGAAGCCGCGCTTGACCTTGTCCTTGAGGTCGGCCTCGCTCGCGGGCTGCTGCGCGTTGGGCACGAAGGTCTGCGGCAGCGCCATCTTGTAGACCGGCGCCGGCACCTTGTTGCTCACCGGCGGGACCGAATGCACGTAGGTCGCGATGGCGTCGAGATCGTGCGCGGTGAGGATCTTGTAGAACCCGGTCGGCATCACATTGGCGACCGGGACGCCGTTCGGCCGCACGCCGGTGGTCAGCGTCTTCTTGATATCCTCAACGCTCCAGGCGCCGATGCCGGTCTCGCGGTCGGACGTGATGTTCGACGCGGTCACGTCGAACGGCGGCGCCGCGAAGTGCAGGCCGCCGGAGAGCGCCCGGTCCATCACCAGGCCGCTCGGCCCGCGCGGCGTGTGGCAGTTGTGGCAGGTCATCAACGTGTCGACGAGATACTTGCCGCGCGCCATCAGCGCGCCGCTCTGCGCATCGGCCGCCGTCGCGCCCGCGACCAACGCAACGACGCCGATCGCTATGTGCCGGATCATCATGTCCCCCATGCTGTGAACCATTGTTTTCGCCCGAGTCCCGGGTCGCGCACGCAGATTACCGGACGCCGGATGCTTGGCAACGGACGGGGCGCCGCATGTCGCGTGGCGAGGCGGCTGGCACGAAAAAAGGGGCCGCGCGGCCCCTTCTGGTCGTCCGATCTCGTCCGGGGAAATCACGCCGCCGCGGGCGCCTCGGCGTTCGTCTCCTGCACCGGTCCGGAATCCTGGCCCTTGGCCTCAACGTCGCGATCGACGAACTCGATCACCGCGACCGGCGCGTTGTCACCGTAGCGGAAGCCCGCCTTCATGATGCGCAGATAGCCGCCGTTGCGCTCCTTGTAGCGCGGGCCGATGACCTCGAACAGCTTCTTGACCATCGGGATGTCGCGGATCTCGGCGATCGCCTTGCGCCGTGCATGCAGGTCGCCGCGCTTGCCGAGCGTGACCAGCTTCTCGACGATCGGGCGCAGGTCCTTGGCCTTGGGCAGCGTGGTGGTGATCTGCTCGTGCTTGATCAGCGCGGCCGCCATGTTGCCGAACATGGCGCGGCGATGCTCGGCCGTGCGGTTGAGCTTGCGGTGGGCCTTACCGTGACGCATCGCCGTGGTCCTCTTTCACACTCTCTTCGTCATGCCCGCGAAGGCGGGCATCCACGTCTTCCTTGCAAGTGTCCAAGACGTGGATGGCCGGGACATAGGTGTCTCGAAGAGACGCCGTTCTTCGAACGGCTATGCCCGGCCAAGACGGTTGCAACTCTCAGTAATGATCCTCGAAGCGCTTCGCCAGCTCGTCGATGTTCTCCGGCGGCCAGCCCGGCACTTCCATGCCGAGATGGAGACCCATCTGGGCGAGCACTTCCTTGATCTCGTTGAGCGACTTGCGGCCGAAGTTCGGCGTGCGCAGCATCTCGGCCTCGGTCTTCTGCACGAGGTCGCCGATATAGACGATGTTGTCGTTCTTGAGACAGTTCGCCGAGCGCACCGAGAGCTCGAGCTCGTCGACCTTCTTGAGGAAGGCCGGGTTGAACGCGAGATCCGGGATCGCCTCGATGGCGACCTCCTTGCGCGGCTCCTCGAAGTTGACGAACACGTTGAGCTGGTCCTGCAGGATCCGCGCCGCATAGGCGAGCGCATCCTCGGGGCTCACCGCGCCGTTGGTCTCGATCTGCATCGTCAGCTTGTCGTAGTCGAGGATCTGGCCCTCGCGCGTGTTCTCGACGCGGTAGGAGACCTTTCGCACCGGCGAGAACAGGCTGTCGACCGGGATCAGCCCGATCGGCGCGTCCTCGGGACGGTTGCGCTCGGCCGGCACGTAGCCCTTGCCGGTGTTGACCGTGAACTCCATGCGGATCTCGGCGCCCTCGTCGAGATGGCACAGCACCAGGTCGGGATTGAGCACGACGACGTCGCTGACCGTCTGGATGTCGCCGGCGGTGACCACCGCCGGGCCCGACTTCTTCACCACCATGCGCTTGGGCCCGTCGCCCTGCATCTTGATGGCAATGTCCTTGATGTTGAGCACGATGTCGGTCACGTCCTCGCGCACGCCGGCGATCGAGGAGAATTCATGCAGCACGCCGTCGATGTGCACCGCCTGGACGCTCGCGCCCTGCAGCGACGACAACAGAATGCGCCGCAGCGCGTTGCCGAGCGTCAGCCCGAAGCCGCGCTCGAGCGGTTCGGCCACGACCGTCGCGGCGCGCTTTGCGTCCGAGCCCGCCGTCACGTGCAGCTTGTTCGGCTTGATCAGTTCCTGCCAGTTCTTTTGGATCGTCACGTCTCATCACCGTTCGTTTGGCGGCGCGATCTCGCGCGCATCCCGCTCCGCCCGCGGGACAATTCAGCGGCGGCGGACCGCTAGCGCTCGATCCGCCGGATGCAATTCACTTGTTCGAGCACGATCTCATCATGCTCTAGACGCGCCGGCGCTTGCGCGGCCGGCAGCCGTTGTGCGGGATCGGCGTCACGTCGCGGATCGACGTGATCATGAAGCCGGCCGACTGCAGCGCGCGCAGCGCCGACTCGCGGCCCGAGCCCGGTCCCGCGACCTCGACCTCGAGCGTGCGCATGCCGTGCTCCTGCGCCTTCTTCGCCGCGTCCTCACCCGCGACCTGCGCGGCGTACGGCGTCGATTTGCGCGAGCCCTTGAAGCCCATTGTCCCCGACGACGACCACGCGATGGTGTTGCCCTGCGCGTCCGTGATGGTGATCATGGTGTTGTTGAAGGTCGCGTTCACGTGCGCGACGCCGGAGGCGATGTTCTTGCGCTCGCGGCGGCTGACGCGGGTGGCTTCCTTGCCCATGTGGTTTCCCTTTGCGGCTCGCTCGGCGCCGAGCCTGATGTCGTGTCTTGATCCGTCGATTGCAAACGCTGGCGGCCGCGCCTCAGGTGACCTTCTTCTTGCCTGCGATCGCCTTGGAGGGCCCCTTGCGGGTGCGCGCGTTGGTGTGGGTGCGCTGGCCGCGGACCGGCAGGTTGCGGCGATGGCGCAGCCCGCGATAGCAGCCGAGATCCTGCAGCCGCTTGATGTTGAGCTGGACTTCGCGCCGCAGGTCGCCCTCGACCTGGTAGTCGCGGTCGATCACCTCGCGGATCTGCAGCACCTCGGCGTCGGTCAGTTGCGACACCCGCCGCTCCGGCGGCAGATGGACCTTGTCCATGATCTCCGCCGCCACCTTCGGGCCGATGCCATGAATGTACTGGAGCGCGATGACGACGCGCTTGTTGGTCGGAATGTTCACACCGGCGATTCGGGCCACGACACCTTGCTCCTGTTGCCGGCGACAGCCGGCGCGTCTCTTGAGATTCCTCGGCGTCGATCGATAAGGCTCACGATAAACGCCAACACGACGCCCACCCCGCATCCCGGGGCCCGGCATCGTGTGTGTACTTTCTACGACTGGGTCCCGCGTATGTACGGATTCTTCCCGCGCGCGTCAACCTCTTCCACGGCCTTTGTTAATGGCTTTTCGGCGGGCACGGGCCGCCGGCTTGGCGGCGGCCTTGCCTTGGCCGTCTTGCCTTTGCGCGGCCCTTGCGTCCGGCACACGTCCGGCCGGACGGCAGGCTTCCGGCTCGAGCGTCAGGAAGCGGTCGATCGCGGCGGATACCTCGGGAATCGGGGCCATGCCGTCAACCGTGCGCAGCAGCCCATGTTCCTTGTAGTATGATACCAGCGGCGCCGTCTGCACCCGATAGGCGTGCACCCGCTTCTCCAAGGTCTCCGGATTGTCGTCGGGACGCAGGGTCTCGCCGCGCGCCTTCATGTCGGCGACGCGCTTGGCGATACGCTGGTGCAGGATGCCCTCGTCGACCTTGAGCTCGATTGCGGCATCGAGCTTGACGCCCTTTTGCTCGAGCATGCGGCCGAGCGCCTGGGCCTGGGGCACGGTACGCGGGAAGCCGTCGAGAATGAACCCGTTCTTCGCGTCCGGCTGCTCGATGCGCTCGGCGACGATCGAGACCACCATGTCGTCCGGAACGAGCTCGCCGCGCGCCATGATGTCGCGTGCCTCGAGCCCCACCGGCGTCCCGGCCTTCACGGCGGCACGCAGCATGTCGCCGGTGGAGAGCTGCACGATCCCGTATTTTTCCGTCAGACGTTGCGATTGAGTACCTTTTCCGCACCCCGGCGGCCCCAGCAGAATCAGTCTCATCTCCTCCGGCCTCGCAGTTTTGATTTCTTGATCAGCCCCTCGTACTGGTGGGCCAACAGGTAGCCTTGCACTTGCGCCACCGTGTCCATTGTGACGCTGACGACGATCAAAAGCGAGGTGCCGCCGAAATAGAACGGCACATTCGCCCAGGAGATCAGGATTTCGGGAAACAGGCAGACCGCCGCGAGATAGGCGGCACCGATCACCGTGATGCGCGAGAGCACATAGTCGATGTATTCGGCGGTGCGCTCGCCCGGCCGGATGCCGGGGATGAAGCCGCCGTGCTTCTTGAGGTTGTCGGCCGTCTCGGTCGGGTTGAACACGATCGCCGTATAGAAGAAGGCGAAGAAGACGATGCCGGCGACGTAGAGGAGGAGAAAGAGCGGCCGGCCGTGCGCGAGCTGGGCGACGATCTCGTTCATCCAGCCGGGCATCCGGCCGGAGTTCAGGTTGGCGACCGTGGCCGGCAGCAGCAGCAGCGAGGAAGCGAAGATCGGCGGGATCACGCCCGAGGTGTTGAGCTTGAGCGGCAGGTGCGAGGACTGGCCCTCGAACATGCGATTGCCCACCTGGCGCTTGGGGTACTGGATGAGCAGGCGCCGCTGCGCGCGCTCCATGAACACGATGAAGGCGATCACCGCCACGACCATGACGACGACGATGAGCAGGATGCCGACGCCGAGCTGGCCGGTGCGCGAGAGCTCGAGCGTGCCGGCGAGCGCGGCCGGCAGCTGCGCGACGATGCCCGACAGGATGATCAGCGAGATGCCGTTGCCGATGCCGCGCGAGGTGATCTGCTCGCCGAGCCACATGAGGAAGACCGTGCCGCCGGTGAGCGTGATCACGGTCGAGCCCTCGAAGAACAGGCCCGGCTCGGCGACCACCTGGCCGGCGCCCTCAAGCCCCTTGGCGATGCCGAAAGCCTGCAGCGCCGCGAGGACGACGGTGCCGTAGCGCGTGTACTGGTTGATGACCTTGCGGCCCTGCTCGCCCTCCTTCTTGAGCTGCTCGAGGGTGGGCGAGACGGTCGTCAACAGCTGCACGATGATCGAGGACGAGATGTACGGCATGATCGCGAGCGCGAAGATCGCCATGCGGTGGATGCCGCCGCCCGCGAACATGTTGAACATGCCGAGGATGCCGCCCGACTGGGTCTGGAAGATCTGATCCCAGGCGTTGGGATCGATGCCAGGCAGCGGGATGTAGGTGCCGAGCCGATAGACCAGCAGCGCGCCGAGCGTGAACCAGATCCGCTTCTTGAGCTCGTCGGCCTTGGCGAGCGCCGAGAAGTTGAGATTGGCCGCCAGTTGTTCCGCTGCTGAGACCATGGGTCCACGCTCCCGGTTGCGCCTACCGCCCCGTCACGGCCGCATAGGCGTCGCTTCGCTCGCCTATGGCTCGGCCACATTCGCACAGTGAGGTATTCGTCATGCGTGCCCGACACAAGGGCCGGTGCGGACAAGGGCCCGTGACCGGTCTCGTTCATTTAGTCGGATGTCTTGCCCGGCGAACCGGCCTCCCCTTCGCCCGAATATGCGCCAGCTATGCGGCCTTGTCGCCTTCCTCGCGCTTCGGCGCCAGAATCTTGACCGAGCCGCCCGCCTTGTCGACCGCGGCAACGGCCGACTTGGAGGCGCCGTACACCTCGAAATTGAGCTTGGCCTTGATCTCGCCGCTGCCCAGGAGCCGGACACCGTCCTTGACGCGCCGCAGCACGCCGGCGCGCACCAGCGCGGCGACGTCCACCACGTCCTTGGGATCGAGCTTGCCGGCGTCGATCGCGGCCTGGACGCGGCCGAGGTTCACCTCGTTGAGCTTCTTGGCGAAGATGTTGTTGAAGCCGCGCTTGGGCAGGCGGCGATGCAGCGGCATCTGGCCGCCTTCGAAGCCCTTGATGCGCACGCCCGAGCGCGCGGTCTGGCCCTTGCCGCCGCGCCCACCGGTCTTGCCCGAGCCCGAGCCGATGCCGCGGCCGATGCGGTGGCGGGGCTTGCGCGAGCCGGGCCGATCGGCGAGTTCGTTGAGCTTCATTGCTCTCTCCTACTATTCCCTCTTTCGTCATGCCCGCGCTTAACCGTTCGAAGAACGGCGTCGCTTCGCTCGCCTTGGCGCAGGCATCCACGTCTTCGTCGACTTCCGAAACGTGGATGCCCGGCACGAGGCCGGGCATGACGGCGAATTACTTCGCGTCCACCACGCGCACCAAGTGCGCGACCTTGTCGATCATGCCGCGCACCGACGGCGTGTCCTCGAGCTCGGAGACGCGTCCGATGCGGTTGAGGCGCAGGCCGATCAGCGTCTCGCGCTGCGAGTGATGCCGCCGCGCTGCGCTTCCGGTCTGCTCGACCTTGATGGTTTTCGTCGCTTTCGCCATGGCGCGCTCCCGCAATCCTCAAGTCTCTCAGCGCTCAATCCGCCGCCGCCTCGGCGTCGGCGCCTTCGCGGCGGCGCGCCTGCAGGGCGGACACCTTGATGTTGCGGCGCGCCGCGACCGAGCGCGGCGAATCCTGGTGCTTGAGCGCGTCGAAGGTCGCGCGCACCATGTTGTAGGGGTTGGACGAGCCGAGCGATTTCGCCACCACGTCCTGCACGCCGAGCGTCTCGAACACGGCGCGCATCGGGCCGCCCGCGATGATTCCCGTCCCGGGAGGCGCCGCGCGCAGGAAGACCTTCCCGGCGCCGTGCCGGCCCGAGACGTCGTGGTGTAGCGTGCGGCCCTCGCGCAGCGGCACGCGCGTGAGGTTGCGCTTGGCTGCCTCCGTCGCCTTGCGGATCGCCTCCGGCACCTCGCGCGCCTTGCCGTGGCCGTGGCCGACCCGGCCCTTCTGGTCGCCGACGACGACGAGCGCCGCGAAGCCGAAGCGCCGGCCGCCCTTCACCACCTTGGCGACGCGGTTGATCGCCACGAGCTTTTCGGTGAACTCGTTATCCCGATCGTCCCGATGATGCCGGTCGCGCCCGTGTTCACGTGCCATGAGAAAAATCCGTTTCCGTTGCCGGTCCTACCGTCAGAAATTGAGCCCGCCCTCGCGCGCGGCGTCGGCCAGAGCCTTGACGCGCCCGTGGAACATATAGCCGCCGCGATCAAACACGACGTTCTTGATGCCCTTCGCGGAAGCGCGCTCCGCCACCGTCTTGCCGACCGCCTTGGCAGCCTCGATGTTGGCGCCGGTCTTGAGCGCGCCGCGCATGTCCTTTTCGATCGAGGACGCCGAGGCGAGCGTCGCGCCGTTGCGATCGTCGATGATCTGCGCGTAGATGTGCTTCGACGAGCGGAAGACCGAGAGCCGCAGGCGCTCGCCGGCCGACGCCTTGATGTGGCGGCGGACGCGCGCCGTGCGCCGCTCGGTCTGATTCTTGAGCTTCGCCATGGTCGGCTCCGTTACTTCTTCTTGCCTTCCTTGCGGAAGATGTACTCGCCTGCGTATTTCACGCCCTTGCCCTTGTAGGGCTCGGGCTTGCGGAAGCCACGGATCTCGGCCGCCACCTGGCCGACCTTCTGCCGGTCGATCCCGGTGATCACCACCTCGGTCGGCTTCGGCGTCGCGATCGCGATGCCGGCCGGGATCGGATAGATCACGTCGTGGCTGTAGCCGAGCGCGATCTGCAGGTTCTTGCCCTGCACCGCCGCGCGATAGCCGACGCCGGTGATCTCGAGCTTGCGCTCGAAGCCCTTGGTGACGCCGGTGACAAGGTTCGACACCAGCGTGCGCGAGGTGCCCCACATCGAGCGCGCGCGCTTGGTCTCGTTGCGCGGATCGACCTTGATGGCGCCCTTCTCCATCTTGGCCGTGACCTCGCCGGGCAGCACGAGCTCGAGGGCGCCTTTCGGCCCCTTCATCTTCACGGTCTGCCCGTCGACGCTCGCGGTGACGCCGGACGGGACCGCGACCGCCTTCTTGCCGATACGAGACATCTCAGTCGTCCCTTCTCTTCCTTGCCCGCGGCGTCAAAATACCGTGCACAGGATCTCGCCGCCGACATTGGCGTCGCGCGCCGCGTGATCCGCCATCACGCCCTTCGGCGTCGACACGATGGCGACGCCGAGGCCGTTGTTGATGCGCGGCAGCGCGCGCACCGACGCATAGACGCGCCGGCCGGGCTTCGACACGCGCGCGATCTCGCGGATGACCGGGGCGCCGTCGAAATACTTGAGCTCGATTTCGATTTCGTTGCGTCCGTCGCTGTGCGCAACCGTCGCGTAGCCGCGGATATAGCCCTCGGTCTTGAGCACCTCGAGCACGCGCTCGCGCAGCTTCGAGCCCGGGGTCGAGACCTTCGACTTCGCGCGCTCCTGCGCATTGCGGATGCGCGTAATCATGTCGCCGATCGGATCGGTCATCATGGCCGGATGCTCCTCACCAGCTCGACTTCACGAGGCCGGGAACGAGCCCCTTGGAGCCAAGGTCGCGCAGCGCGATGCGGCTCATCTTGAACTTGCGGTAAACCCCGCGCGGCCGGCCGGTCACCTCGCAGCGGTTGCGGATGCGCGTCGCCGAGCCGTTGCGCGGCAACTCGGCGAGCTTGAGGGACGCCGCAAAGCGCTCCTCCATCGGACTGGTCTTGTCCATCGCAATCGCCTTGAGGCGCGAACGACGACCGGAGAACTTCTTGGTCATCCTGCGCCGCCGGTTGTTCTTCTCGATCGAACTCTTCTTAGCCATTAGGCTCTCCTTGCCCTTTCCGCGTCTGAGGTGGCGTTACGCCCACCTCACTGCCGGAACGGAAAATTGAACGCGGTCAACAACGCGCGCGCTTCCTCGTCGGTGCGCGCCGTGGTGCAGACCGTGATGTCCATGCCCCAGATCTCGGCCGCCTTGTCGTAGTCGATCTCCGGGAAGATGATGTGCTCCTTGATGCCCATCGAGTAGTTGCCGCGCCCGTCGAAGCTCTTCGGGTTGAGCCCGCGGAAATCGCGCACCCGCGGCAGCGCGATGTTGATCAACCGGTCGAGGAACTCGTACATGCGCGCTTTGCGCAGCGTGACCTTGCAGCCGATCGGCTGGTTCTCGCGCAGCTTGTAGGTCGCGATCGACTTGCGCGAGCTGGTGATCACCGCCTTCTGCCCGGCGATCAGCCCGAGATCGACGGCAGCCGATTCCACCTTCTTCTTGTCGTTGACGGCTTCGCCGATGCCCATGTTGAGCACGATCTTCTCGATCACCGGCACCTGCATGCCGTTCTTGTAGCCGAACTTCTCCGTCATCGCCTTGCGCACCACGTCGTCGTAGTGGCTGCGCATGCGGACCGGCCCGCCGCCGGGCGCGGCCTTCGCCTTGCCCTTGGTGACCGCCTTGTCGCCGCCTTTGTCGCCGCCCTTGTCGGCACCTTTGCCCTTGGGCGCGCGCTCGGCCTTCGCCGCGGGCGCACCTGCGGCGGCAGCGGCCGCCGGCTTCTCGGCCTTCGGCGCCTTGGCCGGCTTCTCGTCCTTGGCGGCCTTCTCGGCCTTGGATTTCTTTTCGTCAGCCATCGATCTCGGCTCCCGAACGCTTGGCAAATCTCACCTTCTTGCCGTCCGGCTGGACCTTGAAGCCGACGCGGGTCGGCTTGCCGTCCTTGGGATCGGCGAGTGCGATGTTCGACAGATGGACGGCCAGCTCCTTGGAGATGATGCCGCCTTCCTGCTGCGCGGTCTGGCGCTGGTGGCGCTTGACCATGTTGACGCCGCGCACCAGGGCGCGATTGTCGTCCGGGCGCACCTCGATCACCTCGCCGCTCCTGCCCTTGTCGCGGCCGGCGAGCACGACGACCTTGTCGCCCTTGCGGATCTTCGCGGCCATCACAGCACCTCCGGGGCGAGCGAGATGATCTTCATGTGGTTCTTGGCGCGCAATTCGCGCGGCACCGGGCCGAAGATACGGGTGCCGACCGGCTCCATCTGCGGCGTGATCAGCACGGCGGCGTTGCGGTCGAAGCGGATGATCGAGCCGTCCGGCCGGCGCAGGTCCTTGGCGACCCGCACCACCACCGCCTTCATCACGTCGCCCTTCTTCACGCGCCCACGCGGGATCGCCTCCTTGACCGAGACGACGATCACGTCGCCCACGGTCGCGTACTTGCGCTTGGAGCCGCCCAGCACCTTGATGCACATGACGCGGCGCGCGCCGGAATTGTCCGCCACGTCGAGATTGGTCTGCATCTGGATCATGATGCTATCCCGGTCCTTCCTCGTTCGCCCAGATGGCGAATGTTCTTGCCGGCGAACCGGTAACCACCCCGGACCAAGTCCGCGGCAGGCTTTCGTCGCAACATGCGCTTGGCGCTCACGTTACTTTCTGCTTCTTCTCGCCCCGGACCACCGTCCAGCGCTTGAGCTTGGAGATCGGGCGATGCTCCTCGATCCACACCACGTCGCCGACCGCGTACTCGTTCGCCTCGTCGTGCGCGTAGTACTTCTTCGAGCTCCGCACCGTCTTCTTGAGCAACGGATGGGTGAACCGCCGCTCGACGCGCACCACGCGCGTCTTCGCCTGCTTGTCGCTCACCACGATGCCTTGCAGCATTCGCTTCGGCACATCGGCCTCCTTACTTCGACTTCGGCTGCGCGGCGCGCTTCTGCTGCGCCACCGTCCGGATACGGGCGATGTCGCGGCGCACCTCGCGCACGCGCGACGTATTCTCGAGCTGGCCCGTCGCGCGCTGGAAGCGCAGGTTGAACCGCTCCTTCTTGAGCTTCATCAACTCGTCATCGAGCTGGTCGACGGTCATATGCCGCAGGTCGTCGGGTTTGTGCACAGCGGCCTCCATCACTCGGCGATGCGCGCGACGAAGCGCGTCTTGATCGGCAGCTTGGCGGCGGCGAGCGAGAGCGCCTGCTTGGCGACATCGACCGGCACGCCGCCGATCTCGAACATGATGCGGCCGGGCTTCACCCGCGCGACCCACAATTCCGGCGCACCCTTGCCCGAGCCCATGCGCACCTCGAGCGGCTTCTTCGACACCGGCACGTCGGGGAAGATGCGGATCCACACGCGGCCGGCGCGCTTCATGTGGCGCGTCATCGCGCGCCGCGCCGCCTCGATCTGGCGCGCGGTGACGCGGTCCGGCTCCATCGCCTTGAGCCCGTACTCGCCGAACGACAGCGAGGCGCCGCTGGTCGCGAGGCCGTGGATGCGGCCCTTGTGCGCCTTGCGGAACTTGGTCTTCGACGGTTGCAACATGGCGGTGCGCCTCTCTTAGTCCTTCGGTCGCTCAGGCGTCGCGCCGCGGACGGCCGGCCTCGGCCTCGGCGAGCTTCTTGTCCTGCGCCATCGGATCGTGCTCGAGGATCTCGCCCTTGAAGATCCACACTTTCACGCCGCAGGTGCCGTAGGTCGTGAACGCGGTGGCGACGCCGTAGTCGACGTCGGCGCGCAGCGTGTGCAGCGGCACGCGGCCCTCGCGGTACCACTCCATGCGGGCGATCTCGGCGCCGCCGAGCCGGCCCGAGCAGTTGATGCGGATGCCTTCCGCGCCGAGCCGCATCGCCGACTGCACCGCCCGCTTCATGGCGCGGCGGAACGCGACGCGGCGCTCGAGTTGCTGGGCGATCGATTCGGCGACGAGTTGCGCGTCGAGCTCGGGCTTCCTGATCTCGACGATGTTGATGACGACGTCCGAGTCGGTGAGCGCCGCGACCTTCTTGCGCAGCTTCTCGATATCGGCGCCCTTCTTGCCGATCACGACCCCCGGCCGCGCCGACTGGATGGTGACGCGGCACTTCTTGTGCGGCCGCTCGATCACGATGCGCGACACCGCCGCCTGCTTGAGCGCATCGTGCAGCGCCTCGCGGATCTTTGCGTCCTCGTGCAGCAGCTGGCCGTACTCGTTCTTGCCCGCGTACCAGCGCGAGTCCCAAGTGCGATTGATGCCGAGCCGCAGGCCGATCGGATTGACCTTCTGACCCATGGACCTCTCCTTACGCCGCTGCCTCGACCTGACGAACGATGATCGTCAGGTGCGAGAACGGCTTGAGTATCTTGCCCGAGCGGCCGCGACCGCGGGCGTGGAAGCGTTTCATCACCAGCCCCTTGCCGACATGCGCCTGCGATACGACGAGATCGTCGATGTCGAGCTGGTGGTTGTTCTCGGCGTTGGCGATCGCCGACTGCAGGCACTTGCGCACCTCCTTGGCGATGCGCTTGCGTGAGAATTCGAGATCGGCGAGCGCGGTCGCGACCTTCTTGCCGCGGATCAGCTGCGCCAGCAGGTTGAGCTTCTGCGGGCTCACGCGCAGCATTTTCGCGACCGCCTTCGCCTCGTTCTCGGCGAGCACGCGGGGATGACCCTTCTTGCTCATGTCGTCACCTCGCTCATGCCGCGCCCGGACCGGACGCGCGCTTCGCCTTGCGATCGGCGGAGTGGCCGTGGAACGTGCGGGTCGGCGAGAACTCGCCGAACTTGTGGCCGACCATTTCCTCGTTCACCAGCACCGGAATGTGCTTGTGGCCGTTGTGCACCCCGAAGGTGAGCCCGACGAACTGCGGCATGATGGTCGAGCGCCGGCTCCAGGTCTTGATCACGTCGTGACGGCCGGACGTACGCGCGGCTTCCGCTTTCTTGAGCAGATAGCCGTCGACGAACGGGCCTTTCCAGTTCGAACGCGCCATGACGGTTTCCTCGCTTACTGCGTCTTCTTCCGCGCGTGGCGGCTCGAGATGATGAACTTGCCGGTGGACTTGTTCTTGCGGGTCTTCTTGCCCTTGGTCGGGAAGCCCCACGGGGTCACCGGGTGGCCGCCGCCCTTGGTGCGGCCGCCGTGCGGATGATCGACCGGGTTCATGGTGATGCCGCGGTTGTGCGGCATGCGGCCCATCCAGCGCTTGCGCCCGGCCTTGCCGATCGAGATGTTCATGTGATCGGGGTTCGACACCGCCCCGATGGTCGCCATGCAGCGTCCGTGCACCAGGCGCTGCTCGCCCGAGTTCAGGCGCAGGATCACGTACTCGCCGTCGCGGCCAACGATCTGCGCATAGGTGCCGGCCGAGCGCGCCAGCTGGCCGCCCTTGCCGATCTTGATCTCGACGTTGTGCACGATCGTGCCGATCGGGATGTTGCCGGCCGGCATGGCATTGCCGGGCTTCACGTCGACGTGCTCGCCGGCCACGATCGTGTCGCCGTCCGCGAGGCGCTGCGGGGCGAGGATATAGGCCTGCTCGCCGTCCTTGTACTTGATCAGCGCGATGAAGCCGGTGCGGTTCGGATCGTACTCGATGCGCTCGACGGTCGCGGGCTGGTCGTGCTTCCCCCGCCGAAAGTCGATGACGCGATAGGCCTTCTTGTGGCCGCCGCCGCGGAAGCGCGTGGTGATGCGGCCGTGATTGTTGCGCCCGCCGGTCGAGTGCTTGCCTTCGGTCAGAGCCTTGAGCGGCTTGCCCTTGTGCAGGCCG
>Ga0209006_10003434_pt1 | contig 14406 bp, 13 predicted proteins | sample JacPin_JW_Ref_O2_FD_188567 | JGI IMG/M metagenome (GOLD analysis project Ga0209006, IMG submission 188567) | Forest soil microbial communities from Algoma, Ontario, Canada - Jack Pine, Ontario site 1_JW_Ref_O2 (SPAdes) (version 2) | ecosystem: Environmental > Terrestrial > Soil > Boreal... | reverse complement strand
CGCCGCTCCCACCGTTGCGACCGTCACCGCGACGAGCGCGCCAACAGGCGCCGCGTCAACCTCGACCACGAAGCCTGCGAGCGGCGGCAGCACGGTTGATGCCGCGCCGCAGATCTCAGGAGTGGCCGCGACGACTGCCAAGGTCGGACAAAGCTACAGTTTCCAGCCGAGCGCGAAGGATGCCGACAATCATGCCCTGACGTTCACGTTGTCGGGCGCGCCCAGCTGGCTGGCATTCAATCCCGCGACGGGCCGTATCTCCGGAACGCCGACCAGCGCCGACGTCGGCATGGACAAGGCGATCCTCCTGCAGGTGAGCGACGGCACAAGCTCGGTCAGCCTTGCGCCCTTTAATATTACGGTGCTCGCCTCCGGCAGCAGTGGCGGCAACGTCAGCCTTTCCTGGCAGGCGCCCACGGACAACACCAACGGTAGCGCACTGTTGAATCTCTCCGGCTACGTCATTCACTACGGCAGTGTTTCGCAGACCTATACTTCGGCGATCACCATCGACAATCCGGGACTCACGAGCTACGTGGTTGAGGATCTGCCGCCGGGAACCTACTACTTCTCGATGACGTCGACGACGACGAGCGGTACGCAAAGCAGCCCCTCCGCGGAGGCGAGCACGACGATCACCTGAAAGGAGCGCAACGCCTGCGGACGTTGCGGCGCTCAAACGCGGATGCTCGACCTACGCGCCGCCCGATTTGCCGAGCCGCTTCATCAGATCGCCTGCAAACTTGAAGCGCGCCTCGTCCGCGGCAATGGCAACGAGCACGCGTAATTTGAGCGCGCCTTCCAGGCGATAGTCGCGCGGATTCTTCTGAATCATGCGCACGACGGCCGTCGGTTCCACTTTATTTTCTTGCTCAAAGAGCACGTAGCCGCCCTGCGGCCCCAAATCCAGGCGGCGAATGCCGAGCGCGCGCGCCAGGAGCTTCAGGCGCGCGATGCGCAGCAGATGCTGGGCGCTTGGCGGCAGGGAGCCGAAGCGATCGATGATCTCGGCCGTGAGCTCATCGAGAGCGGCTTCGTCGGCGGCGGCAGCGATGCGCTTGTAGAGCGACAGACGCACATGCACATCGGCGATGTAGGTGTCGGGGATGAAGGCGGGCAGGCGCAGCTCGACTTCGGCGTCTGCAGCGAGGGGGCGGTCGAGCGCCGGTTCGCGCCCGTCCTTCAGCGCCTTCACGGCCTGCTCGAGCATATCCAGATAAAGCGCAAGCCCGACCTCGGTCATTTGGCCGCTTTGCTGTTCACCCAAGAGCTCGCCTGCGCCGCGAATCTCAAGATCGTGCGTCGCCAGCACGAATCCTGCGCCGAGCTCCTCCATGGATTCGATCGCCTCCAGGCGTTTGCGCGCGTCGGCATTGAGCGCCGCGCGCGGCGGGGCGATGAGGTAGGCGTAGGCACGATGGTGCGAGCGTCCGACGCGGCCGCGCAGCTGATGCAGCTGTGCAAGGCCCATGCGATCGGCGCGGTTGATCATGATCGTGTTGGCCGTGGGCACGTCGATGCCGCTTTCGATGATGGTCGTGCAGACCAGCAGATTGAAGCGGCGATGATAGAAATCCACCATCAGCTGCTCAAGATCGCGCTCGCGCATCTGGCCATGTCCGAAGCGCACCTGCGCTTCGGGAACGAGCGCCTGCACTTCGGCGGCGATCCTCTCGATGGTGCGCACTTCATTGTGGACAAAATAGATCTGGCCGCCGCGCCGCAGCTCGCGCAGCGCGGCCTCGCGCAGCGTTGCCGCGTGCCACTCAATGACAAAGGTCTTGATCGCGAGGCGTTCCGCGGGCGGCGTTGTGATGAGCGACAGATCGCGCAAGCCGCCCAGAGCCATGTTGAGCGTGCGCGGGATCGGCGTCGCCGTCAGCGTGAGCACGTGCACCTCGGCGCGCAGCGCCTGCAGGCGCTCTTTGTCGCGCACGCCGAAGCGATGCTCCTCATCAATGACGATGAGGCCGAGATCCTTGAAGCGCGTGTGCGCGTGCAGGAGCCTATGGGTCGCGATGACAATATCGACCTTGCCCGCCTCGATCGCCTCGAGCGTCGCCTGGGTTTCGCGTGCGTTGCCGAAGCGCGATAGCGACTCGATACGCACCGGCCAGTCGGCGAAGCGGTCCTTGAAATTGGTGAGATGCTGCTGCGCGAGAAGCGTGGTCGGAACGAGCAGCGCCACCTGCCTGCCCGACTGCACGGTGACGAAAGCCGCGCGCATCGCCACCTCAGTCTTGCCGAAGCCGACGTCGCCGCAGATGATCCGATCCATCGGCCGCGAGCTTTCAAGATCCGTGAGCACCTGGCGGATCGCCTCCGCCTGGTCGGCGGTTTCTTCGAACGGAAAGGCGTTCGCGAAATTCTGGTACTCGAGCTCCGGCACGGGGATATTGAGCCCCTGGCGCGCGCGCCGCCGCGCGTACAGGTCGAGGAGCTCCGCGGCGACGTCGCGGATCTGCTCGGCGGCGCGCTTGCGCGCCCGTGCCCATTGATCGGTGCCGAGTTTGTGCAGCGGTGCGTTCTCGGGCGCGGCACCGGTGTAGCGCGTGATGAGATGCAGCGACTGCACGGGAACGTAGACGCGGTCGCCATCGAGATACTCGAGGACCAGGAACTCGCCATGCTGGCCGGCGACCTCCATGGCCTGCAGTCCCACATAGCGGCCCACGCCGTATTCCTCGTGAACCACCGGCGCGCCGGGATTCAAGTCCTGCAGATCGCGCAGGATGGCCTCCGGATCGGTGGCGGCGCGCTTACGGCGGCGCTCCTGACGCGCGCGCGCCCCGAAAAGCTGCGCCTCGGAGACGACGGCAATCGGCGGCGTCGTGAGCGTGAGGCCTTCAAGGTCGGGAGCGACAGTCAAAGCGAGCGCAGCGGCGCCGGTTGCGAACTCCTCCCAGCCCTCGACCGGCGTGACGCGGTAGTCGTGGCCGCGCAGCATTTCGTGCAGCACTTCGCGGCGTCCGGCTGAGTCGGCCGCGAGCAAGATGCGCCCGCCAAACTGTACGCGGAAGCTCTCGAGCGCCGCGAATGGATGCTCGGCGTGCGTGTCGATGCGCAGCTCGCGCGGCGCGGCGGTCGGAAAATTGTGCACGCCCGGCTGCGGCGGCGTGCTCTCAAGATCCGCCTTGAAGCTGTTGAGCTCGATCGCGGCGAAGCTCGCAAGCTGCGCCTGCGTCTGCTCAGGGTCGAGGAAGATCTCGTGCGGGGCGAGCACCGGACGCTCGATGTCGTGGCGGCGCGCCTCGTAGCGCGCGTGAATGTCCTGCCAGTTGCGCTCGAGCGACCCGGTGAGCGCCGCATCGTGCACCAGGATCGCGTTCTTGGGCAGATAGTCGAACAGCGTCGCCGTATGCTCAAAGAAGAGCGGCAGGTAGAACTCGATTCCGGCGGGCGCGAGACCTTCGCTCACTCCGCGATAGATGCCCGCCTGAGTGGGCTCGCCCTCGAAGCGTGCGCGAAAGCGGCCGCGGAATACGCGCACGCCGTCCGCGTCAAGCGGCATCTCGCGTGCCGGCAACATGCGCACGCGCTCGAGTGAGTCGAGCGAGCGCTGCGTGTCCGGATCAAAACGGCGGATGCCCTCGATCACATCGTCGAAGAGGTCGATGCGCAGGGGCGCGGCTGCGCCCATCGGGAACACATCCAAAAGCGAGCCGCGCACCGCAAACTCACCGGGACTCGTGACCTGGCCGACGCTTGCGTAGCCAGCCTCCACCAGGCGGCTGCGAAAGTTCGGCAGAGCGAAGCGGTCGCCCTTGGCGAGCTCAAAAGCGCGCCCTTGCACATACGCAGGCGGCGGCAGGCGCTGGATGAGCGTGTCGGCTGCGACGATGAGGCAGCCACTTCTTTCCCGCGGCAACGCAAAGAGCGTGCGCAGGCGCTCGGAGGTGATGTCCGGGTGCGGCGAGAAGAGGTCATAGGGCAGGACCTCCCAATCCGGCAGCGTGAAGACCGCGACGCGGTTGGCGGAGAAAAAACGCAGCTCCGCGCTGCGTCGTTCAAGCTCGCGCGCGTCGCTTGCAATGACGACGTAGAGGCGCTCATCCGAGCGCGCAGCCTCCGCGAGCGCCAGCGCCGCGGCGCTGCCGTAGAGCTGGCGCCACTCGATGCGCGATTGCGCGTGTGTGGGGACCGGGGGTTTAAGGAGTGACAAAATCGCGTCCCACGAGCGCTCGGCATGCCGCAAGAACGCGGCAGCTTACCGGGCCGGGGAGCGATCGCAAGGCGCGCGTTGCCGCGCGCCGTGGCCGCGGGTGTTAGCCGCTCGTGACTACGGCGTCGATGACCCGATCACGCTCGAAGAAAACCGAGAATCCGGCGTAATCCCAGCGCGTGATCGGCGGGGCGCCTACGGTCGGGTGGCGCGTCACGGGCGCGCCGAACTTTTTCTCGACGGTGGTCATGGTTGAACCGCGGGCGGGTCGCGCCACGGAGGAATCGCGCACCATGACGTGATCATCGACGACGACGGTTTCCGCGCAAGCGGCTCCCGCGGCAGTCAACCCAACGAGCGCGGCGATGAGATAGCGGATTTTCATGTTCGACTCTCCTGCAGCAATGCGAATGACTAACGCATCGGCGCCGATCTGTCAAAGGCGCCACGCCCGTGTCGGGATCGATCTGTGACACAGGTCTGATTCTTGGCAGTCGCCGAGGGTAACTGTGGTTAAATTGCCTCAATCGCCTTGTAGCACAGGACGCGCACCGCGCGAGGATGTTCCACCCGCTGTCAATCTTCGTGGGCCTGCGCTATGTGCGCGCACGTTCCCACAAGTTCTTCGTCTCGTTCATCACCTGGGCCTCGCTCGTCGGCGTCTGCGTGGGCGTCGCGGCGCTGATCGTGATTCTGTCGGTCATGAACGGCTTTGAGGACGAGCTGCGCGATCGGCTACTCTCGCTCGGCGCACATGCGCGGGTCGTTGCGACCGCAGCTACGGCCGGCACAACCACGCCGCAGGACTGGCAGCGCGTGCGCCGCATCGTGAGCGCGGTTCCCGAAGTCGCCGGCGTCGCCCCCTATATCGAGCTGCAGGCCCTGGCGGTACGCACTCCGGAGATGCTGCCGGTCGTGCTGCGCGGGATCGATCCCAACGCCGAGCGCGAGGTCGATGACATCGGCAGTGCGGTCACCGAAGGGCATCTCAGTGATCTGACGGCGGGAAGTAATCGCGTCATTGTGGGCGCCGTCATTGCGCAGCGGCTCGGCCTCATCCTCGGCGATCCGGTGACCATGCTCATCCCCATCGTCGACCCGGCGGGCGCTCCTACGCCGGCGTTGCGCGAGCTCACGGTGGCGGGAACCTTTGAGGTCGGCTTTCAGGATCACGACGCGACGCTCATGTTTGCGCACATCGATGACGTGCGCGCGCTCGCCCCTTCCGTACAGGCATCACAGGGATTGCGGATCCGCTGCAGCGACGTCTGGGCGGCGCCGCGCGTGGCCGCACGGGTGCGCGCGCTCCTGCCGGCGGGTTTCGAAGTCATTGACTGGACGGTCGACCACGCGACCTATTTTCGTGCCGTGCGCATCGAGAAGACGATGATGGCGCTCATTCTGCTCCTCATCGTCGCCGTGGCCGCGTTCAACATCGTGGCCATGCTCGTCATGGTGGTCACCGACAAGCGCACTGATATCGCGATCCTGCGCACCTTTGGCGCATCCCCACGCAGAGTGATGGGCATATTTGTGACTCAGGGGCTCGTCATCGGCTGGCTCGGGGTTCTCCTGGGGGTCGCGCTCGGCGTCGTGCTTGCCCTCAATGTTGAAGCCATCGTGCCGGTGCTGGAACACACCTTCCGCTTTCAAATCATGGACGCGGATGTCTATTACACGACCAGCATTCCGTCGGATCTTAATTGGTCGAATGTCGTGTGGATCGGCGCCGCGGCGCTCCTCTTGACGGGGTTTGCCACGCTCTATCCGGCGCTGCGCGCCGCGCGCACGGCACCCGCCGAAGCGCTGCGCTACGAATAGAACGCATGGCTGGCGCATACGAATGGCTCATCGGCACACGCTATCTGCGCTCGGCGCACCGGCGTGGATTCGTATCCTTCGTCGCGCTGATCTCAGTCTCGGGGCTGACTCTGGGGGTTGCGACACTGATTGTGGTGCTGTCGGTCATGAACGGCTTCGAGCGCGAGCTGCGCACGCGAATCTTGAGTGTGACGGCGCATGCCACGCTCTCGGGACTCGATGGCGCGCTCGCCGATTGGCAGGCAGACCGCGCCGCCGCCCTGCGTCAGCCCGGCGTGCTCGCCGCAGTGCCCTATATCGACGAGCAGGCGATGCTCTCGCACGGCCAGCACATCGCAGGCGCGGGCATCCGCGGTGTGTTGCCTGAAGAGGAGGGGCGTGCGACGGGACTTGCGCAGCATCTCACCGCGGGGCGCCTCGGCGACCTTGAGGCCGGGCAGTTCCGCATCATTCTCGGCACGGCGCTCGCGCGCGAGCTCGGTGCGCGCGTGGGCGATGACGTCGTACTGGTCGCGCCGGAGGGCACGGCGACCCCAACGGGCGTCGTGCCGCGCATGCGGCGCTTTCATGTGGCCGGTTTATTCGAATCGGGGATGTACGAATTTGACCGCGGGCTTGCGCTCGTGCACCTCGCCGATGCGGCGCGTCTTTATCGTCTGGGAGACCGGGTGAGCGGGATTCGCCTCGCGCTCGCCGACCCGCAACAGGCACCGCGCACGGTGCGCGCGCTCGCGCTCGCATTGGGCGGGGGTTTTTACGTGAGCGACTGGACTCACGACCATGCGAATTTTTTCCGCTCCATCGAGATCACCAAATCCATGCTGTTCGTCATTCTCTTGATGCTGGTGGCGGTTGCGGCCTTCAATATCGTCGCAACGCTGGTGATGATCGTGAAGGAGAAGCAGACGGACATCGCCATTCTGCGCACCCTGGGTGCGGGGCCGGGAAATATCCTCACCACCTTCGCCATTCAGGGCGTGCTGATCGGACTTGCCGGCACGCTCTGCGGAGCGGGTCTCGGCATCCTCGTATCGCACAATCTGCAAGTGCTCGTTGACGCCCTGGAGCGCACGCTGCATACGCAGTTCCTCGACGCGCGGGTGTATTTCATGAGCGAGTTGCCGGCTTACGTTGAAGGCCTCGACATCCTCAGGGTATGCGCGGTCGCCTTCGTCCTGTGTGTGCTCGCGACGGTGTATCCGGCTTGGCGCGCGGCGCGCACGACTCCCGCGGAGGCGCTGCGCCATGATTGAACCGGTATTGATGGCCGCTGGAGTCTGCAAGAGTTTTCGCCAGGGACCGGAAACGCTCGAAGTGCTGCGTGGCATCACGCTTGCGGTCGCCCCGGCAGAAAGGATCGCTATCGTCGGCGCGTCAGGTTCGGGCAAGACCACGCTGTTGCAGATACTGGGCGGTCTTGACCGGCCGACCTCAGGGGAAGTACGCGTCGACGGACGCGACATCCATGATCTCAATGAAAAGGAGCGCGGCGCGCTGCGCAACCGGGCCCTCGGCTTCGTGTATCAGTTTCATCATCTGCTGCCGGAGTTTTCGGCTCTGGAAAACGTGGCGATGCCGCTTCTCATCCGGCGCACGCCGATTGCCGTTGCGCGCGCTCGCGCGCGCGATCTCCTCGAGCGTGTCGGGCTCGGCGATCGCCTGGAGCATCGACCGCACCAGCTTTCGGGCGGCGAGCGACAGCGCGCCGCCGTGGCGCGGGCGCTCGTCACCCAGCCGCGGGTGGTGCTTGCGGATGAGCCCACGGGCAACCTCGATGGCGTCAATGCCGCGCAGGTGTTCGCGCTCATGCTTGAGCTCAACCGCGAGCGCGGCACGAGCCTTATTGTCGTGACGCACGATCTGCGTCTGGCGGCGCGCATGGAGCGCGTGCTGGAGATCGAGGGAGGAGTATTGAGCGCGAGCGGCGCCGCGCCGTCAGTTCGCTGAAGAGCAGCGGCGGTTGCGGTAGCGCGTGCGCACGTTTGCTCGCCATAGAAGCTCAAGTCCGATGCGTCCGGAGAATCCGGCGACCACCGAGCAGATGAGACAGCCGACGAGGAACGGCTTCCAGGCGGGACCCAGACCGTGCTGCAACCACTCCCAGCTGGGATGAAACGCAAAGTGGCGCGGTGATTCTCGCAGAGCGGCGGCGCCGACACGGTAGGCGGCGTAGTAGATGGGGATTGCCGTCAGCGGATTCACCACAAACACGGTGGCGAAAATCGTCGGCACGTTGAGGCGCCAGACGATGGCACAGAGGGCTGCGAGCGGCAGATGCACGGGCAGCGGCACGAAGCAGATGGCAAGCCCTGCGCCGAAGGCGCCGGTGACGGCGCGGCGCTGCAGTGACCATAACCCGGGGTGAGCGACGCGCTCGCCGAACAGGCGCAGGAACCAGCGTCCCTCGAGACTGGCCGCCGAGGGCATGAAGCGCTTGAGAAATTCGCGGGGCATGGGCGCTTTCGACTCTAGCAGCAAGTCGCACGCAACGGACGCGACGTCTTGAGCACTCTTGCCTCTCCGGTATGATGCCGCCTCCTTAGAAGCTCTCCAGGCATGGGGTGTCGGCATGTGGGAAATCGTGCGGGCGGGCGGCCCGCTTATGTGGCCGATTATTCTGTGCTCCATCGGGGCTGCGGCGATCATCCTTGAGCGGCTGTGGACGTTGCAGGACAAGCGCGTCGTGCCTCCGGACTTGACGCAGAAGGTGCGTCAGCTCATCGAGGCCAATCAGATCAACGACAAGGTCATCGAGGCACTGCGGCAGAACTCGGCGCTCGGTCAGCTCCTGGCGGCGGCCCTTGCCAACCGCCATCGCTCGCGCGAAGTCATCATGGAGCGCCTTGAGGATTCCGGGCGGCACATCGTCCATGAGCTCGAGCGCTTTTTGAGCACTCTTGGGACCATTGCCGGCGTTTCACCGCTCCTCGGCCTCCTCGGCACGGTGACCGGCATCATCAAGTCGTTCAATGCCATCCAGGCCGGCGGCATGGGTGATCCGCGTGCGCTCTCCGGCGGCATCGCCGAAGCGCTGATCGCCACCGCCGCGGGGCTGTGCGTCGCGATTCCGGCGCTCATCAGCTATCGGTTTCTACGCGGCAGGGTCGAGCGTATCGTCGTCGAGATGGAAAAGGATGCCGTGCGCATCGCCGATGCCATCGAGGCGACTCATCCGCATGTGCGTCGCTCGACCGACGTGGTGCGTCCATGAACCTGAAACCACGTCGCATGGAGGAGCCGGAGATCAATGTGGTCTCGCTCATCGACGTCGTGCTGCTGCTCGTCGTGTTCTTCATGCTGTCGGCGACCTTTCTCGACGAGGGCCGCGTGCGCATCCATCTGCCGCACGCGGGGGATGTGCCGGTGGCTCATCCGAAGCGCGAACCGCTCGTGATCGCCGTGACGCAGGCGGGCGGCTACCGGGTGAACGAGCACGAGCTCATCAATGCCAGCCCCGACACCCTGCGTGCCGCTCTCCTGAAGGAGGCAGGTAACGATCGCAGTGGCCCGGTCACGATCCGTGCGGATGCGCGTGCCACGCACCAGGCCGTGATCACGGCGATGGACGTGCTCGGCCGTATTGGCTTCGTCGAGATCAATATCGCCACGGTCAAAACCGCTGCCCCGGGTCAGCCTTGAACGACAGCGCGCGCGCCGCTGTACTCGTCAGTCCCGACGCCGGGCGCATCTATCGGCGCCTGCTGAGTTACGCCGCGCCGCATTGGGGCATGTTTGCCATCGGCGTCCTCGGCATGGGCTTGTACGCCGCAACCGATGCGTCCACTGCATGGCTGGTGCGCGAATTTCTGAACACGACTTTCTTTGAACACAATCCGCAGGCGCTGTGGTTCATTCCGGTTGCCATCGTCGTGCTGTTCTTCCTGCGCGGTGTGGGCGATTACGTCGCAACTTACTTTCCGGGGTGGGTGGGGCGGCAGATCATCAAAGCGATGCGCGCCGAGCTATTTGCGCACTACCTGCGACTGCCGGCGATCTACTACGACAGCGCCTCCTCAGCGCAAATGCTGTCGCGCATGACCTACAACGTCGAGCTCGTCGCAGAGGCGTCGACCAACTCCGTCACGGTGCTGATTCGCGATACACTCACGATCGTCGCGTTATTGGGCTGGCTCTTCTATCTCGACTGGCAGCTCACCTTGATTGCGCTCACTCTCGCGCCGCTCATCTCCTTCCTGCTGCAGCGCGTGAACCGTCTGTTTCGGCGCTACAGTGCGCGCATCCAGAATTCCATGGGCGACGTGACACGCGTGGCCAAAGAGGCGATCGAGGGCCATCGCGTCATCCGAGTCTTCAACGCGCAGGATTACGAGCAGCGCGCCTTCGACGTGGTAAACGAGCAGAATCGCCACAGCAACATGCGTCTCGTCGGCGCGCGAGCGAGCAGCGGGCCGATCGTACAACTGATCGCCGCGATCGGCCTTGCGGTCGTCATGTACTTTGCGATCCGCCAGGTTCTCTCGCATGCGATGCCGGTCGCGGATTTCCTGTCCTTCCTTGCCGGGTTGCTGCTGATCAGCGCGCCCCTGCGGCGCCTCATGCAGGTGTTCGGGCCGCTGCAGCAGGGCATCGCGGCCGGCGCCAGCGTATTTGAGGTGCTCGATACGCCCGTCGAGGACGTCGGCGGCGGCCGGGCACTTGCGCGCGCGCGCGGCGAAGTGGAGTACCGCAATGTTCATTTTGAATACGTGGCGGAGAAGGGCGCAGTGCTGCGCGGCATCAATCTGCGCGCGCCGGTCGGCTCCACCCTCGCCATTGTCGGCAAGTCCGGCAGCGGCAAGTCGACGCTCGTGAGCTTGTTGCCGCGCTTCTATGACACTCAGCAGGGCAGCGTCCTCCTCGACGGGGTCGACGTGCGCGAGTACGCCCTGGCGGATCTGCGCCGGCAGGTGGCACTCGTCAGCCAGGATGTGGTGCTGTTCAACGACACGATTCGCAACAACATCGCCTTCAGCACCGCCGATGCGACGGCCCAGGCTGTCGAGGATGCGGCGCGCGCCGCCTACGTGCTCGAGTTTGCGGACGAGCTGCCGCAGGGCCTCGATACGCTGGTGGGCGATCGCGGCGCGTTGCTTTCGGGCGGTCAGCGGCAGCGCATCGCGATCGCTCGGGCGATCTTGAAGGATGCGCCGGTTCTCATTCTCGATGAGGCCACCTCTTCGCTCGATACGCACTCCGAGCGGCGCATTCAATCAGCCCTTGCGCAGCTCGCGCGCAACCGTACGACGCTCGTCATTGCGCATCGCCTATCAACGGTAGAGCAGGCCGACCATATCGTGGTGCTCGATGACGGTGCGGTCGTTGAAAGCGGCACGCATGCCGAGCTCCTCGCGCACGGTGGCCTGTACGCCCAGCTCTACCGCCTGCAGTTCAGCGCCTAAGGAGGTTCACATGCGCGGGGCGCTGACGCAGCTGTGGTATGGCAATGCGAGCGGCGCGGCGCTGCTTGCGCCCCTCGCCGCGCTGTACGGTGTCGTCACGCACCTGCGGCGGCGCGCCTATGAGAGGGGGCTCCTGCGCCGCCATGGCGTCGGCTCTCCGGTGGTGGTGGTGGGCAACCTCACCGTCGGCGGGACCGGCAAGACGCCGCTCGTCGCATGGCTCGCACGAGTGCTGCAAACACGGGGTTACCGGGTGGGCATCGTGTCGCGCGGCTATGGCAGCCGCGCACGCGCGGCGCAACTTGTCACGGCTGGGGCAACCTGGCAGCAAGTGGGGGATGAGCCCTTGTGGCTTGCGCAAAGCACGGGCTGCCTGACTGCAGTGGGTGCCGACCGCGTGGCTGCGGGGCGGCTCTTGAGTGATGAGGGCGTGAGCGTCATCGTGAGCGATGATGGACTGCAGCATCTGCGCCTGATCCCTGATTGCAGGATTGTCGTCGTCGATGGCGAGCGTCTCTTCGGCAACGGGCGGCTATTGCCCGCCGGACCGCTGCGCGAGCCCGTTTCGGAACTCTCCAAGGCGGACGTCGTGGTCGTGAACGGTGCGGCGCCGTCGGCCATGAGGCTCGATGGCGGCGCCGCGCTCGTCGAGATGCAGCTCGTCACGAGCGTCGCGCTCGCGCTTGCGGGCGGCGCAACCCGCACGCTCGAGAGTTTCCGCGGCACCCGGCTGCATGCGGTGGCAGGCATCGGCAACCCGGCGCGTTTCTTTCGCGCGCTGCGCGCCTTTGGCATCGAGGTGATCGAGCACGCCTTTGCCGATCATCACGCGCTGGTCGCGTCGGACCTTGAATTCGGGGATGATCTGCCGGTGCTCATGACCGAGAAAGACGCCGTGAAATGCCGCCTCTTTGCCAACGCGCGTCTGTGGCGCGTGCCGGTCAGCGTGCATCTGACGGACGCGCACGCGGAGCTGCTCGTGGCGCGCGTGATGAGCGGCCTTCAGAGTTACAGGAGATAGACCCCATGGATGCGCGCCTGATTGAAATTCTCGCCTGTCCCGTGTGCAAGGGACCGCTCAAATATCAGCGCGAGTCGCAGTTGCTCGTGTGTCGCATGGATCGCCTGGCTTATCCGATCCGCGACGACGTACCGGTCATGCTCGAAGAGGAAGCTCGTCAGCTCGCCGCCGACGATCCGCTGCTCGATCGCTAGAGGTCTGCGGTTTAGTGTTTCGGGTTGTCATTCCGGCGCGCTTCGCTTCAACGCGATTGCCGGGCAAGGTGCTGCTGCCGCTCGGCGGTCGGCCGATGATTCAATGGGTTCACGAGCGCGCGTGCGCCGCAGATCCTCAGGAAGTCATCATCGCGACCGATGATGCGCGCGTTGCCGCTGTCGCCCAGAGTTTTGGCGCCGATGTGGCCATGACCGCCATGACGCATCCTTCCGGCACGGACCGCATTGCCGAGGTTGCGCGCCAGCGCGGCTGGGGCGACGCCGACATCGTAGTCAACGTACAGGCCGATGAGCCTTTGATCCCCAGCACCCTGATCGGCCAGGTCGCGCGGCTGCTCGAAGCTCACCCGGGCGCCGGTATCGCAACGCTTGCAACGGCCATTCGCTCGGGCGAGGAGTTTTTGGATCCGAACGTCGTCAAGGTCGTCGCCGACGCGCAGGGGCGTGCACTGTACTTCAGCCGTGCGCCGGTGCCCTGGGATCGCGACGGTGCGGTCGCGGGAGCGGCGCACATGAGCTTTGCAGGGTCGCTGCGGCACATCGGTATCTATGCGTATCGCGTCGCAGCCCTGCGCAAGCTTACCTTACTGCCCCCAAGTGCTCTTGAACTGCGCGAGAAGCTCGAGCAGCTGCGCGCGCTCGCGCACGGTATGCAAATCCATGTCGGCGAGGCGAGTGAGCCTCCCGGCCCGGACGTGAATACCCATGAGGATCTGCTGCGCGTCGGCCGTCTCATGGGGCCCTGAAGGCGAGGGCGCCGCTGCGTGAGAGATGTCCTACAAGCAAGTCAGCACTTACCGATGGTGCTCCCACAAGGGGACGAGCAATCTTAGGCTGTGCGGACCGAACGCTGGCAAGGTGCCCGCGGAAGCTGCATAGCGGAGAAAAATCATGCTGCACTATGCCGTCGTATTCTTCATCATCGCTTTGATTGCCGCAGTATTTGGCTTCGGCGGCATTGCCGCAGGCGCCGTCGGTATTGCGAAAATTCTATTCTTTGTATTCCTGGTGCTCGCGGCGCTGAGCTTCCTCGCTAATCTGATGCGGCGCGCCTAAGCGCGCCCCGGCGGCGCTTAGTTTATCGCACGCGGCAGGCTCGCTTAAGTCGGACGCATTGGGCGAGGTGTGTCGCCGCCGGGCGCGGCTGCGGGGCTATATCCCTGCGTACCACTCGTAACCCTGGTCTTCCCAGTAGCCGCCCTTTCCCGCACCTAGATTTGCGAAACTCGATACGAGCTCGATGCGCATAATGTATTTCGCCATTTTGTAGCCGAGCTGCCTCTCAATACGCACCCGCAACGGCGCGCCGTTGGCGATCGGCAGTGATGCGCCGTTCAACTCGTAGGCCAGAATGGTCTGCGGGTGATAGGCGTCCTCGAAATCAATGCTTTCGTAGTAGCGTGTGCCAGCCGCATCCATGGGATCGGCGCAATGAAAGACGACGTAACGCGCTGCGGGTCGCGGCACGGCTAAGTGCAGCAGGGCGCCGAGCGGCACTCCGGTCCATTGACCGATGGCGCTCCATCCCTCGACGCAGTCGTGACGCGTAATCTGCGTGCGGCTTGTCATGGCGCGCAATTGCGCGAGCGACAGCGCAAACGGCCGCTCTACGAGCCCGTCAACCTTGAGGCGCCAGTCGGCAAATTGATTCGCGGCGAGTGCCTGGTACTGTGGATTGTGGGGGTTCGCGGTGCCGTTGCTGCGAAACTGCGGCGATAGGTCCGCGGTGGTGAATTCCTGCGCCATGGCGCGGCGCGAGCTCGCGAGCCGCTGCGCGCCGCGGCTCGC
>Ga0209006_10003433_pt1 | contig 14407 bp, 22 predicted proteins | sample JacPin_JW_Ref_O2_FD_188567 | JGI IMG/M metagenome (GOLD analysis project Ga0209006, IMG submission 188567) | Forest soil microbial communities from Algoma, Ontario, Canada - Jack Pine, Ontario site 1_JW_Ref_O2 (SPAdes) (version 2) | ecosystem: Environmental > Terrestrial > Soil > Boreal... | reverse complement strand
CCAGCACGGCGCCGGCCACCTTGAGAGACCGTCATGTCTGAATCGGAATCGCTGCTCACAATCGCGACCGTCGAAGCGGTGTACAACCATGCGATCGTGGCGCTGCACGACGTCAGCCTGACGCTTCGCTCGCGGGAGGTACTGGCGCTGCTCGGCGCCAATGGCGCCGGCAAGACCACCACCCTGAAGGCGATTTCCAACCTGCTCCCGGCCGAGCGCGGCGCCGTCACCAAGGGCGAGATCCGTTTCGACGGCATCGACGTGCAACGGGCGAAGCCGTCCGATCTGGTCCGGCAAGGTCTCGTCCAGGTGCTTGAAGGACGTCATTGCTTTCCCTCGCTGACGGTTGAGGAGAATCTCATCGCCGGCGCCCTGGGTCGCAGCTCCAGCCGTCGCGAAACCGCCGCCGACCTGGAAAAAATCTATGGCTACTTTCCGCGCCTGAAGGAAAAGCGAAAGGCAAAGTCCGGCCTCACTTCCGGCGGCGAACAACAAATGACCGCGATTGGACGCGCCCTGATGTCGCGACCGCGCCTGCTTGTTCTCGACGAGCCGTCGATGGGATTGGCTCCGCTCGTCGTCCAGAGCATTTTCAAGACGCTCAAGGCCCTCAATCGCCAGGAGGGGCTTTCGATCCTGTTGGCCGAGCAAAACTCGGCCATCGCCTTGCAGTATGCCGACCGTGCCGTCGTTCTGGAGCACGGAATATCGGTGCTCGAAGGTGATGCCCGCGCGCTACGGTCGCGCGACGATATCCGCGCCTTCTATCTCGGCGCCGGCGAAGCGAAGACTCAAGATGCGCCGGCCTTCGCGGCCGCCTGATGCAAATCCAAACAGCGAGCCGAAGCTCAGTAACGGAGATTTTGTCATGACGATTGCCGTGAAGCCCAAAGAAGCAAAACCGATCGGCGTGCCGGGACTGCCGCGTCCGCAGCGTCCCGCCCATGTCGTCCGTTCCGACCAGGAAGCGATTGAGGTCGCCAAAGCCCTGGCGAAGGATTTCGCGGCGAGCGCGTCGGAGCGCGATCGCGCCCGCGCCAAGCCGATTGCCGAGCTGGATGCCTTCTCCCAGAGCGGGCTCTGGTCGATCAATGTGCCGAAAGCCTTCGGCGGACCGGAAGTCTCCTATGTCACCTTGGCCAAGGTGATCGAGATCATCTCGGCCGCCGATCCGAGCATCGGCCAGATACCGCAGAACCATCTCGGCGTCGTCGCCGCGATCCGCACCGTCTCGGAGCCGAAGCAACAACGTGAATTGTTCGACGAGGTGCTCAAAGGCGTGCGCTTCGGCAACGCCTTCTCCGAATTCAAATCCAAGCGCGCCGCCGACTTCGAGACGACATTCGTCGAGCGCGGCGATCATGTGATCGTGACCGGAGAGAAATTCTATTCGACCGGCGCGTTGTTCGCGCATCTTGTTCCGATCGTCGCGCTCGACGATCAGGGCCGCGCCTGGTACGCGATCGCCGACCGCGATGCGCCGGGTCTGACCGTGCTGGACGACTGGTCGGCCTTCGGTCAACGTGCAACGTTCAGCGGCACGACGCTGATCGACAATGTGCGGGTGCCGAAAAGCCATCTGGTGCCCGGCTACAAAGGCTACGACCATCCCACCGCCGACGGCGCCATTTTTCAGATCATCCAAGCTGCGGTCGACACCGGTATCGCCAGGAACGCCATCGAGGAGACCATCGCGCTGGTGCGCGGCAAAGCCCGCGCCTGGGTCGACAGCGCCGCCGAGCGCGCCTCGGACGACCCGTATACGATCCAGGCCGTCGGTGACCTCGTCCTGCGCCTTCACGCCGCGCAGGCGTTGCTCGACATTGCCGGGCGTGCCGTCGACCGCGCCGTCGAGGCGCCAAGCCAAGGCTCAGTCGCGGAAGCGCAGGTGGCGGTTGCCGAGGCGAAGGTGCTGAGCACCGAGATCGCGATCGCGGCGACCAACAAATTGTTCGAGCTGGTCGGCGCGCGCTCGACACTGGCCGAACTCAATCTCGACCGCCATTGGCGCAATGCGCGCACCCACACGCTGCACGATCCGGTGCGCTGGAAATACGCAATTCTCGGCAACTACCATCTCAACGGCGTCAATCCGCCGCTGCACGCCTGGAGCTAGCGAGCGCATCTCGCGAAGGAGCCGCGCCCTCGGAAGCGTGTTCCGAGGGCGTAACATCAAAGCATCCGGCGACGCAACGAGAGGCAATCGGCCGCTGCTAAGAGAGCGTTTTGTCGACGCCGCCTTTCGCTTTTTTGCCCTCCCGACGCTTTAGCCCTTGAGCCGGGCTCTTCTCCACACGCGTCGAACTCGCCGCGCGAATTTCCTCGATTTCCTCTTGGGTGAGCGTTTCGATGCCGATGAGCGAATTTCGCGCCTTGCTTACGCGAATAAGCTCATCGAGCTTGGCTTGGATGGCGGCGCCGTCCCGGTTTTGCGTGTTCTGAATAACAAAGACCATGAGAAACGTGACAATCGTGGTGCCGGTATTGATGACCAATTGCCACGTATCCGAATAATGGAATATCGGCCCGGTGATCGCCCAGACGACGATGACGATCGTCGCGATCAAAAAGGTGGCAGCGCGCCCAGATTGATAAGCGGCGGCAGTCGCTAGGTCCGCGAATAAGCGTTTCATAAAAGAAGAAAGCCGGAAACGGAACTACGGTTCCCATTATCAAAGACGGTGCGATCTTCATCGCTAGACTGTAGACCGCGAGTTATGGGCTACTCATCCCTCAGCAAAAAACAAAGCCCCGCAAATACGCGCGGGGCTTCGAGGGGGCCGTCCGGGGTGAGGGGGGCGGGGGATGACGGCCCGCCTTCGGCATAACAATTCCGGACGTTCGCGCTGGTTCCAAACAAAAAGACGTAGTGCGGGGCGCCGCTGCCGGTCAGCTCGGCGCGCGCCCCGCACTCCGCCCACCCCGGTCCCCAGAGGTCGAAGGCAACGTGCGGCAATCCTCGGCTGATTCTGACGACGTTCGCAACCCCCTCAAATTGGGGGGTCTTCGCACCGAGGCTAACGAGCGGCGAGCCTTGGCGGACGGTTTAGAGCGGATATGGGCATGGCAGCCGTGGGCATGGCAGCCGTGGCGGTCGAAGTCTTTAGTCCGCCATGATCCAGCGCCGGTAGACTCCCTCCGGCCGCGCCAAAATTGCGGCGGCGCCCGCGATGACAAGCAAGATGCAGAGCGCACCGACATGCCATGCGACATGTCCAGCGATCATTTGGATTTCACGCTCGGTTTTAACCGTGCCATCCGCATATGCGCCGCCACCCCTGCCACCAACAACTGTAGCGGCGAGGCGTGCGATGAATGATCACCGACTTTTCGACCATGGACGTTTCAGCAATAGCTGAGGCGTTTATCCCACGGACAGGCGCGGCCTGAGCGGCGTTGAAGGTCGTGAGAAAGACAGCGATTGCGGCAAATAAAGCGATCATCAATCGCCCACCCGAAATGGCCATTGGTTCCTCCATCGCCGCCTAAAGGGTTGTCAGCGTCCTCGTTACACGCGACAAGAGTGTGACAACACAAGGGGCCGGCTGAGACCGCCGATTAGGCCACCAGTTTGGCGCGCGGACGCGTGAATTCGGCGTCGCTCCGCAGCAGCCCGAGTTCGGGATTGCGCTTGGCTGGGGCGAAACGGAACGCCGCTGTCGCCTCCCTCTTGGACTAACGGCACGTTTCGGGTACGCATTGCCACCCGCTTGCTACCCTCAGGGTCGCAAGCGGGTGGCAAGGGTACAAACGTTCGCGTTTGTACTTCATGGCTTCGCAGCAAGCCATTGAGATCACTTAGGGAAGGGTGGCCGAGTGGTTTAAGGCACCGGTCTTGAAAACCGGCGATGGTGCAAGCCATCCGTGAGTTCGAATCTCACCCCTTCCGCCATTACCCAATTCGCCGCCATTCGCGCCGAACCTCATAAGGTTTGCGATTGTCCGGTACAGGCGAGCGGTCTGTGCGTTCCGCTACCCCGCTGCGGGCGTGACCCGCTCTGCGATCAGGGAGAGAGTTTCTTTAAGCGGTCATCGCGGGCCGCGTTGCCATTGCGGCGTGCACCCACTCGTCGACCTCGGTTGAAAACCAACGAGAGCTCGACCCCACCTTAGCAGGGGCCAGAAAAGTGCCCGCTTTGATCCGCCCGTAGAGCGCGGTACGGCCCATGCCGGAACGCAGCATGACTCCTCGATCGGAAGGAGTTGGGGGGGCTTCGGGAGTTTGTGAGAGGGCCGAGGCTTACGACGACGATGCGAGTTCCGCCTTGCGAGAGGCAGCAGCGTCAGCATGGAGAGACGCTCCATTAAAGAGTGACGCGGTTAGCGTTTCCCGCGGCACGGCGCGCATCCCTCCAGACGCGCGTCGTATTACCAAAGGTGCGAGTATGCCGCGAATGCCCAAGGGTTCGCTTAGAATATGCCTGTGCCGTATCTTGCAGAGTTGTGATCAACGTGGCCTGTACCACTAACCGGCTCAGTCCACTTTTGTGAGCCGACATTTGCGGCATTAAAATATTTTGTGATGGTTCTGTCCGAACCGGTGCAGCGCCGGGCACAGTAGTGCGAATTGGCACAAAATCACTTTGATTTGCGAGCAACTCTTTATGTCGCCGCCAGGAATTCTGTAGATAGTATTTTGCTTGGGTAGACCGTTGAAGACGCAGCATAAGCGGCGGTGAGGGTTGTGCGGAGTGTGTCATGATTTTGCCAAAGGCGATCGCCTTGGGCGTACAATTCATCACGCTGGTCGCCAGCGGCGACCGTGTGCCTGATCTCAATGTGGTGCCGGTATGCAAGGGAATTGCGCAGCAGGGCGGCGTCACTTTCCATGACCCGGCCATTCCACAAGAGCAAAAAAATTGCATTGAAAGCGAGCGGGCTGTACGCGAGCAGCTTGTCAAGCAATGGTCGAATTTTTCGCTCGACGACCGGACGCACTGCATAAGCGAAACTACGATGGGCGGCGAATCGAGCTACACGGAGTTACTCACCTGTTTGGAAATGGCGCGAGATGTGAGAGTTATGAGGGCTGAAGCGTCGGGCCCCTCACGTAAAAGTACAACTCGAGCTTCGTCTTCGTCGGCACCAGCGCGGCCAGCACTCCCTGAAACAAGCCCCGCTCGCGCGAGGGCAAACCCAAATCCGCCCTCGCCACCCGCGCCGACTCCGCCGCCACCATCAACTTCACCTTCGAACTCGGCTGACGAGCGCTCGAACTTCGAAATCGCGTCAACGCGGAAGGAGCTTGAACTTGCGAAGGCCGACGCACAAAGCGCGACGGTTTCGGAAATATCAGCCCGACGCAAGCTCGCCGATGCCGAGGCCGCGCTAGAACGAACAAAAGAAGAAGTCGAGCGAGAAACGAACGAAGCTCAACGGGCGAAAGAGGATGCGCAAGCGGCAAGGGCATCGGAGGCGACGGAGAAACGTAAGCTCGCTGACGCGGAAGCGGCGCGGACCACGGCCGAAAAGCAATGCCAAAATGCCGAAAGAAGGCAACCCGATTTTGGCGAGCGGCTGCGACAATGGTTTCATCATGAATGATAGATTCGAAAACAATCGAGTACACTTGATGGATTTGGCTGCCGCGCCAGTCAACCTCAGCCGGGGCGGTATTTTTGCTCGCACCCGCGCGCTTAAGAATTGAGTTTGAATTCTTGTAACAAGTTAACTGACGGGTAGCAGCAGCGACCGCATTTTTTGGACGTGTCGAACCTTGCGATCTTATTGGCTATCGCGGTTTTCGCGCCGGCGCTCGCTGGCTGCCTCCTATTGCTTTCGTGGCTTCAGCATAGAAGAGTAAAAGCGCTCGCGATATGGGGTTCAGCGTTCATATTGGCCGCTGTCGCAGCAGCGCTCATCATTGTCGCCCGCGGAATAATTCCAGACTTTTGGTCGATCATCGTCGGCAACGCACTTTTAGCTGCGGCCTACGGCCTTCTCTGGTGTGGCGCGCGGATGTTCGACGAGAAAAAGGCCGCAATTGGCCTTTGTCTGGTGGGCGTCATAATCTGGCTTATCGCTTGCTCAATTGGTCCTTTCTACGCGCAGCCAGAAAATCACGCGTCGTTGGTAGCAGCGATTGGTATTTTGTATACGTTGCTCACTGCCTTCGAACTTTGGCGTGGACGTAGCGACGAGATCTGGCGTTGGCCCATTATAATCGTCCTATTGCTACACGCCGCGGCAATCCCAATCCGCGTTCCGCTCGCCGGTGCATTGAAACATCCTGGTCCTTCCGACCTGGACTTGCTGACCTTGGCTATCTTCGAATGGGCATTTGTTTGTATCTGTGCGGCTTATCTGTTCGGTGGGTTAGCCAAGGATCGGATTGCCGCTCACTATCGGCAAGCCTCGTTGGCTGATCCATTGACCGGCGTCGCGAACCGACGCGGCTTCTTTCACAGTGGCGAGCGTCTGTTGATGCGGGCACGCTTTGCCCACGAGCCGACCGCTCTCATCATGTTCGACCTCGATCGTTTTAAGACTATCAACGACGAGTTTGGACACGAAGTTGGCGATAAAGTCATCGTCGCGTTTTGCCGACTTGCAATTGGGCAATTGCGGGCGAAGGACCTGTTCGGCCGAATTGGAGGTGAGGAATTCGTAACGCTGCTGCCGAAAGCGACCCGCGAGGATGCCCTCGGGCTGGCGGAACGAGTCCGCGCCGCGGCCGAGTCTGCTTCCCTGCGTCTGGGCGAGCATAACATTCCTTCGACCGTGAGCGTAGGCGTCGCGCTAACAGATGAGTCTACGACCGATCTTCTCGCTCTTCTCAGGAGAGCTGACCATGCGCTTTATCGCGCCAAAGCTGCTGGCGGCAACCGTGTGGAGGCATGGTCGTATGTCGCCGGACAAACTCGACGACCTGATAAGCTATCCGCGGCGTGAGGTCCGAGAAGATTTTCGGGCATCACGGCCCGGCGCTTCGACGCGCACGATCTCATGGTCGATTCCACAGTTCGGGTAGGCGAATGGCGTTGCTTCATTCGTCGGCGTGGCCGCGATCTAAAAGCAAAAATGGACTGCCCGCGCGCCAGGGCGGTTTCGGCTCGCGCTTTTTGTTTGCCGCCAGGACGGCGCTGGAAGCGAACCCTCTAAAGTCGATATAATTTTTGTTTGCCTTACCTTCGTATGTGCAAATGGTTGTTCACGTTCAAAGGTTAAACGTAGGACGTTTGTGACGCGTCAGCTAATCCAAAGGAGTCCACATGCCAAATCAAGGTCAACCCACGATCTCTCCGGGAGCCAGCGGTGAAGTTGTCCGCCGCCTTCAACGCGCGATACGTCGGACTCCGGACCTCGGGCTTAAGGTCGATGGCATTTTCGGTCCCGCAACAGAAAATGCGGTCAAGGAATTCCAGCAAGGCGCAGGTTTGACGGTCGACGGTATCGTCGGACCCCAGACATGGGCCAAACTACCTGATGGTGCCGCCATGCCGATCCTTCATGTGGGCTCGACTGGAGCGGTTGTTAGCAGTCTCCAGCAGATTCTATCGAATGGTGCGTCCAGCCAGTGGAACACGTCGCCCGGAGCTATCGATGGAAAATTCGGCCCAGCGACCGCCGCCTCGGTTAAGGCGTTTCAGAAATGGGGAGGTGTGACGGCCGACGGCGAGGTTGGTGAACGAACGTGGGACGTTTCCTTACATGCGGCAAGCGCAACGTTGGAGACGGCGGTCGGTCTGCAATACGCTACCGGCTAGGCTTGTAGGGCGGTTTCCCGCGCCCCAGCCCTTGTCAGGCCTGATGCAGCCACGTGCGAATGCTGCGCTTCTCCGGTGGTCCCCTAGCGGCCGTGTTGCTAGAGCGGGAGTGGGGGCCTTACGCATGCCTGGCGAGCAACATGCTGTTGATTGCCTCGTACCACGCGGCCCAGCGGCCTCATCCGCCCTTTGTGTCAGATGCGCCACACTCTACGACAAAAAGCAATGCTGCGGTGCTATGCCGCCGCAACAAGGATCGCCAAGGAGTAGAGTAGGCGTGCGTCGGGGCGAACGCTGGTATGGGAAAATGATGTTTCGATCTCAGGATCGGTTCGCAGTGACTATTGTGTTCGCCCTCGCCGCGGTCTCGCTGGCCACCGCCTCCGCACGCGCGTTCAGTCAGGAAAGTGGTGGACCTGGGGGAAGCGAAAATTCCACGTTTTCTGATCCAGACGAACAGGTCAACATTTTTGGTCAGGGTGCGGAGCCACAGTCGTTCGGCTCCAACGGTTCGGTGCAATACGACCCAGGACAGCGGGGTCGGCTAAACGCACTCAAACATCTTCAAATTAACTCACTCACTTCGCCGCCAGACCCTCTTTCTCGCCCTGGCAATTGACTCCCGCCCAGCGGTCGGCGTCACAAACGCAACGCGACCTTCGCCCGGTCAGATCCAGTGCTGGCCGGGGGCTTTACAGTGGCTAAAGGGCGGCCGAAACCTTGACCGAAAAATCGCTGCGAGCGCGTCAAGCCTAGTCAGGCCGAAATCTGCACAGGCATATCAAGCGCGGGGCGGCGGCCGCCCACCATCATCGATGGCAATTCAGTATAGCCGATTCGGATCGGTCCTTTCTTTGTTGCTCGGATGTGTTGACGTCAGTTACACCACCGCGTGCCATTGGGGCCATAGGCGGCAACATGGCCTGTATGTCGCAGGCACCAATTTTGATTTTGACCGCCCCAGACGCAGCGGCCCCACGCGTTGCGATGGTAGTTCGGACCACAGCCGCCCAAAGCGAACGCAGGTGCAATCGCCGAGGATAGGCCGGTGAGCAAAATCATGACTCCCAGCAGCAAAACCGAAATCCTTTTCATGCGAAACCTCCTGTTGAGACGCTCAACGTTTCTTTGCGCTGGGCGGGTCGCTCAGCGGTTCCGCTTTTGCTACCGACAACCTGAACCGGCTATGAACCCAAACAGATTCAACGCGGTCGCTACGACAGCTTGAGCGACGTCCGGTGATTTTGCCTAACGTTTTCGTAACGGCCGATAAGCGTAATTGTGTCGAAGCGAGCCAACGCTCGGCTCACATTCATTTTGCCGCTTTCTGATCATCCCTTATTAAGCGTTCAACAAACACGTCTCAGTCGATGCCCGCATTCGCTCGCTGTATTTGATCCGCCGCGGCTTATAAATCGCCATCATCGAAAAAGAGGAATTATTTGATGCGTAAGAAGATCGTGCAGAAGCGCGCGTGGACCCCGGGAGATATCAAAGCCTTGCGAACGCTCGCGCGGAAGAAGACTCATGCCGGACGGATTGCCCGGACCTTGAAGCGGACGGAAAGTGCCACGCGTCAGAAGGCATACGGCTTGGGATTGTCGCTGCGCTCGGCCTGAACCCGACACCACGCAGATTAGGCCCTGTCAGATCCACATGGCCGGGGGCCCTGAGGTGCTAGTCACCTTGGCATCGCTGTGACGTTTGTTGCTTGCATCTCGTTATGGAACGTCATGCCGTCTCGATGATGCTCCGTTTCAAAAACTCCCTCCACTCGAATGTGATCGCCGTTGCTCACCGTCATCGGCTCTTGAGCATAAACGAGCACTGAGCCGCAGCCGGCAAGACTTCTCAATGTAAACGTCATTTCCTTGCGGTGTCTGCGGGAAGTTTCTTTGAACAACGCGGTCACGATGCCCTCAAGCGTGACGCTTTGGTGGTCAAACTTCGAAGGATTTGCCGAGACCGCGCAGACACTGGCATCTGCTGCGTTACTTGCGCCCGTCAGCACCAGCACGATGAGCGTTGCGCTTCCGATCGCTCGCAGTCGGTCGGTGAATGTCTGTCCCATGAGGTAAGACGATAGACTATCGGCGCGCCGCTCGCGACCCCGGTGCGCGCAGCCATCCGGTAGTACATTGACTCCCCCAAGCGGTCGGCCCGAGTAGAACGCTCGAAACCTCACCCTGGCCCCTGGCCGGGGCTTTCGTCGCTAGCCGCGGGAGTTTATTTGCCGGCCGAAGGCGTCCGTAGATTTCCCCATGGATCGACCTCTTTTTTGGCATCGGGCGTGGTGCGCTTCATCAGGGCTTTGTAGGCCTCATCGGTGCCCTTCGTTTCTTGCTTCTTGCGCTCCTCCTCGGCCTTCTGGCGCGAAGACTCGGGGAACGGTTGAGTGTAAGACGGCTGCGCGAGCAACAACAGGAAGAGTATAGACAGACCGAATTGTCTCGCTCGGGCGGACCCAAAGGGCCATTCCATCTGCTATTCCAGTTCCGGTGATTGGGGACGAACGCGAGTCGGCAGAACTGACTATCATCGAGCTTTCGGCCTGAATAGGCGCTGTGAGATTGTCCCGCTGTCCTTACGTTTGAAAAAGCGCCGGTCAGGCCAATGCTCGCCGAAGTGTTTTCATTACTTCTTGGGCGGAAATTTGCTCCTCACTCACCTTGCGTGTAAAGTAAGTGCGTTGCTGGCCGCAAAAGGGATGGCAGCAATGGGGAAGGCTGTCGCTCCCGCCCGTGTCTTTGAGATTCATGTCTCTGGCAAAGGGAGCGGCTCCAATGGCGATTTATCGCCTGCTGCAGCAATCGGCATTCGGTCCGGAAGACATCAGCCGCATGACCGCGGCCTATGAACAATGCCTGCGCGTGTTGAAGCTCGCGAACCGCGCGGACCCCATCACCGAACTCCTCGCCAAATACGTCATCGAAGTCGCCCAAACCGGGGAGAGCGATCCGTCGAATATCTGCGCGCTCACGCTCGAGCGTCTGGGCGTTCGATAGCACGCGAAGCGGCAAGCGAGGCGGCCTTTGGCCTCGCCGCGCGCGCTAGATTGAATCGTTTAGCGCTTAAGCAGCAGAAGCGACATAAGGAGTGTCGGCCAGCGCACAGAGGCTAGCCACCAATCGTGATTCCTGCCACACCTGTATTTCCTCGCCGGCAATCAATTGTTCCGCGCACGCAATGGCGGTGCTGTCGTCATCGAGTGTCAGCTCGATGCGTGCGATGACCGCCCGTCCTTGCTTTTCAAGGTTGTAGAAGCGGTATTGTGGCATGCGGCGACCCCATCATGTTATCCCCGCGCAAGTAATCCCCATCGCGCCGATTTGTTCCCGGAACACCCGTTATTCACATCCCCAATTTGGGGGGATTGCTGCCTTTCGCTCGCTCGTTTTTGATCCGGATTAGGTGATGCTCCCACGTCACCTCCAGAAGCAACCCCACGGTCCCGATTGGCCGGCGCCGCACACCCGGCCGGTCGGGACCTATTTTGCTCGCGGCGGCCGGTCGTCTGCTCCGTTGACGCCATCCCAAAGCGGCACGGTCGAGGTCTCCCGTCACTCTGATGACGCAACGCTTGGGTCTAAAGCGCCTGCGCAGTTCTGCGAATCGCATATCACTGCGCGTTCAGCCGCGGTTCATCGCCACATGGTTCACATCAGGCGGAGAGGGGCGGCTCAAACCAGGGACGAAAACACAATGGTTCGATCATTGATTCTCACGGCTGCGTTGACGGTTGGCCTTGCGACAGTTGCCCAGGCGGGCTTTGCGCCGCATTCGATCGGCAATTCGGACAGCTCGATCGTACGCGTCGCCGAAGGATGCGGACCCGGATGGTGGCGTGGGCCGGGCGGCCGTTGCCATCCGATGGCGAAAGGCCGTGCTTGCCCGCGGGGATACCACCTCGGGCCGGAAGGTGAGCGGTGCTGGCCGAACTGAGGTAGGCTGCGGATTTGTCGTCACCTCGGCCAGCCGATGCTGGCCGAGGTTTTTTATTGGGTTTCGATCGAAGGCAGACGCGGCGCGGGCCGACGTCCATTAGTGGGCATTCCTTCCGGCTGGCCGCTTCACGCCCAGCATCCCTTCGGCCGCGTTCACAGTCGAACCCGCCGCCGGCAAGCGCCGGAGCAGCGTGCGAACCTCTTCGGCAAGCAATTTCAAGGCCTCAGCCGGCGTTTCGTCCTCGACGTCGTGGATATGCCAATAATCCAACCGATTCTCCCATTCGGCGAACCGCGCTCGCATCAACGGCCGATGCTCCGCCTCCTTGACCGCCACAACGAGGGCGGCGTTGGTCAGATCGTCAGTGGTGCATTGCTGTGGGAACCGATCGGCCGCCCGGGCGCTGACCGCCATTTCTCCGAGCGCGTGCAGCGTGAAGAGCGAAATCGGGCCGACATTGTGGATCCCGCGTTCCAACGCGAGGCCACGCGAGTCGGCTACCCAGTCGAGCCCCGCGTGTTCGGCGTGATGATTGAACAACTCTTCGGCAAAACGGCTGCGGTAGTAGTTGCCGGTGCAGAGGAATAAAACCGTCTTCACTGCGTTCTCCTTCACGTCCCAGATAGCCATCCCAATTTTGGTTTTCGAGCGGACGCATGGCCGCGGCGCGGCACCGGTCCTCTCGATAAGATCGATCGATTACAGGCCGCTTACGACGACGAGCCGGGGGCCGATTTCGGCCGGAGCCTCTTATATTTTTTATATTTTACCCCGAGGTGAGGGCGTGGTCGGCGCGCCGACTGTGGCCTTTGGCGAGGCCCCAACAGGATCGATACATGCTCGATCTGTGGACGAGGAAAAAAGTCTGCGGCCGTTGCCTTGGAGTCGCCCAGATTTCGCGATTAGTTAATTTTTGGTAATTCGGGGATGCGGGAAGGAGCGAGCGGGACGTTGCCGACGTCCTGCCGGATCCAATTCGGGGTGTCTGTGACAAGACCCGGTTTTGGAGGAACCCGCCATGTTTAGAGTGCCCGCTTACGATCCGGTAGGAATTGCCATGCTAGGTTTCGGCATCTTGGCCGTCGCGGCCTTGGCGGCATTTGCTTATTGAACGGCCGGCCGGCCTCTCCAGCTAAAAGCAAGCGTATCGAGGGAGAACGTCCATGCTCCTCGCGATGGATTTTCGGCGTCAGGCGCGGGTATGTGCGCGCTTAGCGGAGGAGTGCGACGATCGGCGTTTGGCTGATCGTCTGAGAAAGATGGCGTCTGACCTGCTGGCAAAAGCAGACGACTTTGAAGCCGTTCCCGGCCATCAAAGCGTCGCTTGCGGCGATCATGAAAAGCTTCTGCTGTCGTAGGCAGCGGCGCCTGAAAAGAAACCGACGCCAATAAGAACGCTCACAGCGGCGCAATTTTGCGCCGGTTCACTATTAATCGGATCGATCGCAGTTCATAGGGCCAAAGTCCTCTAAAGAACATTGTGGACATTCTAGCCAATACGTGATTATTCGTAGCGGACCGGCCCATAGCGCCGGCCGAAATCTCCAGAAAAACGAAAGAGTTAAGTAACAAGAGGGGCTTCGCAGCCAATGACAGACCTCGCTATGAGCGTTGTTGGGTACTTCCAGGAGCGGCGTGCGGCGACCTGGGAGATCCTGGTACGGATTATCTTTGGTACTTTTATGGGCGGCCTCGTGCTGTTGCTCATTCTTCTTTACTCCGGCGTTCCGATCGTTTGATCGCAGACTTCCGATAACCGATCTCGAACCGCTTCCCTGACACTCACGGCGGAATCGGTTACCATCCTCAACATGCGATGCACTCGCGCGTGCCAAGCGCGCGCGAAGAACGTATGCCGGCGGCTTCCCTCGAGGAAGCCGTGCGGCAATGTTGTATTCACTATCGAAATTGCCTTCCCCCGTCGGACAACCCGTCGCGCATTTTTGCCACAATCTAACCATGCTCGGATTGAATACCTTGCTGGCGGGATTGGGGACGATGTGGGGTCGACTTAGCGCGACATTGAGACGTATTGCGCCGATCGGTGCCTGCGCCGTGCTTTGCGCGTTTGTCGCAAACTGCTCGAACGGCGTAGACAGCCGCTATGGAGTTTCGGCCAGTCCCCGGGTCGTCGCCGATGGCGACCCGATACCCAAAGGCGGAGGCAACTACCGTGTTGGCGCGCCTTACACGGTCGGTGGCCACACCTATTATCCTCAGGATGATCCGCACTATCAGGCGAGCGGGCTTGCCTCCTGGTATGGCGACGATTTCCACGGTCGCCTGACCGCGAATCGCGAGATCTTCGATCACAACGGCATTTCGGCCGCTCACCCGACGATGCCGCTGCCGAGCTACGCGCGCGTCACCAATCTCTCCAACGGCCGCTCGCTTATTGTGCGGGTCAATGATCGCGGGCCCTATCACGGCAACCGGATTATCGACGTTTCGAGCCGCGCTGCCGACTTGCTTGGCTTTCGGACGAGCGGCACCGCTTGGGTCAAGGTCGAATATGTGGCGCGGGCGCCGATCGAGGGCTCCGACGATCGCATCCTCACGGCGACCTTGCGGCAAGACGAGCCGGCGCCGGCGCCCGGCACGGTGAAGCTTGCGGCCACGCGGATCACGCCGGTCGGGACGACGGCCTCTATTCTCCGCACCACGCACTATGCCAGCGCAACGGCCAGCGATGCCGAAGTCACAGGCTCGCACTCCATGTCCTATGCCGCAGGCCCGCGCGGTCGAGCTGATCGACC
>Ga0209006_10003432_pt1 | contig 14410 bp, 13 predicted proteins | sample JacPin_JW_Ref_O2_FD_188567 | JGI IMG/M metagenome (GOLD analysis project Ga0209006, IMG submission 188567) | Forest soil microbial communities from Algoma, Ontario, Canada - Jack Pine, Ontario site 1_JW_Ref_O2 (SPAdes) (version 2) | ecosystem: Environmental > Terrestrial > Soil > Boreal... | reverse complement strand
GAGACGGCCGCTCATCATGCCCGTGATCCTGGAAGTTTAATCCGCTCGCGCAGAGACAGCCGCCCCGGCTGTCCGGCCAGGACGAAGTCCGGCCACGGGTTCAGCGCTTCGGCAATCACGTCAGGGATTCTGCATACTCTTTCCTTCACACACTTCGTTGAGTGCAGATTCCTTCAAATGCTATATTTTCAAAGTCGAACGGTGAGGTGGTTTTATGAAGTTCTGCGCCTTGCTCGTTGCTTCTCTCCTGCTCGGCAGCACCCTTACCGCACAAGAACCCACTGAACGCGCTGACTCCCCTTGTGTGCACGCAGACGGCATTGAAGCTCTTACGATTGCAGCCAACCCGTTCTTCGCCCGCTATGGCATCGATTCAGCTCGCACCTTGGACGACGGAAGCGTCCGAACCACGCGCGTCGAGACGAGCGTTGCCCGCGACAGTCAGGGCCGTGTCTACCGCGAGCGCCACAGCCTCGCGCCCGGCACTTCAGACGAGCAGCCCAGCCTCACAAACTTTTTCATACTCGACCCGGGGCCCACACCCGAACGTCCTATAACGTAACGGCCCGGCGCTGCGATCTCACGCGCTACCATGGGGTGTCTTTCCTCAGACCCATCCCAGACGGTTCCTTCAATCCTGGCTACCGCTTGGTCAAGCGGAAGAATCTAGCGAGCGATCTTATTTATGGTCTCAACGTTATTGGGACACGCGAGACTGTTGCCTTCAGAGGCGGCTGGCCTGCGGAGCAATGGCAGGTTAGCACGCAAGAGTTCTGGTTTGCCCCCGACCTAGGCGTGAATTTATCTGCTACCTCCAAAGCTCCGATTGAAGGTACGCAGGTCGTTCGGGTGAGCGAGCTCTCGCGTGCCGAACCCGATCCCGCGATGTTCCAGATCCCGCAAACTTCGTGGTCGAGGACCACCGCCAACCGCCGAAACCTCAGGACTGATTGAACGAGCTCGCGCTATCCTCTTCGTGAACTCATCTTCTGGAACCCATTCGACCTTCATGCTATATTTTCCTGCAATCTGACCGTGAGGTGGCCTATGAAGTTCCACGCCTTGCTAGCTCTATCCCTCCTTGTTGCATGCACGCTCTTCGCTCAGGAATCCCAAGAGTCATCGCGCGGACCCGATGGCGGCACGCAATACTTCGTCGACGGAATCAGCGTTCTTCCGGTCGCGGGAAAACCATTCTCGGGGCGGAGCAGCACAGAGTGGACTCGTACGCTTGCGGATGGAACTGTCGTGAAAACCCACCTGCTCACGGTAGTGGCGCGGGACAGCCAGGGCCGGATCCACCGTGAAAGACACCACTTCGTTCCACTCGATTCAAACGAACCATCCCAACTCATAGAGATTAAAATTTCCGATCCTATCACCCACACCCGAACCACCTGCAATGCGGCAACGCGTCGCTGCTCGGTCACCAGCTATCACGCACCCACAGCGTTTACGCCCATGCCGGTCGGCGAGTTCGACAGCGGAAAACGTTCCCTGACCCGTGAGAGCCTCGGGTCTGACTCTATGGACGGTCTCAATGTCGTCGGCACTCGCGAGACGGTTACCATAAACCCCGGCGTGATTGGAAACAGCCAGCCGCTGGTTATCACGCGAGAGTTCTGGTACTGCCCTGATCTACAAGTAAATTTGTCGGTCACGCGCGAGGACCCGAGGGAAGGCACGCAAGCGGTTCGGGTGCAGGATGTCTCCCGCTCGGAACCCGATCCGGCAATGTTCCAGGTACCGGCCGGTTACGTGGTCGACAGCCGCGAACCCGCGCAAATCGAAAAGTGATTCTGCGCTGCGCCGGCCCCGTGCCCGTTCTATTGAAGGTTTAACGGCGGGCCCGGTGTTAGTATTTGCATACGGGCGGTTTTTTGCGAACCGCACCGTCTTCTCTCTGATTTGGACGTCTTAACTTTGGCGGCGCACACGGGTCGTGTCTTGGTCTCCCATGATCGCCGCACCCGGCCACAAGCGTTCGCAAGATTTGTGAGTTCCAACATCAGCCCCGGCCTTTTCATCGTGTCCCAAAAGGCGAACTTGCCTACTGCGATCGACGAGCGAGTGCCGGTGTGGTCGCCTTCTCAGGCTGAGGAATGGACAAACTCATTGGGCCCGATTCCTTTCCGACCTTCATGATTACCCTCGACGACATCCGCGCCGCGCAAGCCCGCCTCCAAGGCGTCACGGTCCACACGCGCCTGATCGAATACAAGCTCGGCGAGTCAGATCCGCGCCGCCTCTTCCTCAAGCCGGAAAACCAGCAGCCCATCGGCGCCTTCAAGCTTCGCGGAGCCTACAACAAAATCGCTTCCCTGTCCGAGCCCGACCGCAAGCGCGGCGTCATCTCTTACTCAAGCGGCAACCATGCGCAGGGTGTGGCTTACGCAGCGCGGGCGCTGCGCGTGAAGGCCGTCATCGTCATGCCTAACAATGCGCCCGCTATCAAGCGCCTGGCAACGGCGTCCCTGGGTGCAGAGATCGTATTAGTAGGCCCGGGCAGCGACGAGCGCAAAACCAAAGCCGAGGAACTGGCCGCCGAGCACGGCTACGTCATGGTGCCCCCATACGCCGACAAGGACATCATCGCCGGCCAGGGCACCATCGGACTCGAGATTCTCGAAGATCTGCCCGACGTAGAAACCGTTCTGGCCCCCGTCGGCGGCGGCGGCATGATCAGCGGCGTGGCCGCGGCCGCTAAGCTGAGCAAGCCTTCTGTGAAAGTCATCGGAGTGGAACCCGTGCTGGCCGCCGATGCTCAAGCCAGCTTGCGTGCAGGAAAGATCGTCCAGCTCCCTGCCGAGCAGGTTTCCCGCACCCTCGCCGACGGATTGCGCACCCAGAGTGTGGGCCCGATCAATTTCGAGCACATCCAGCGCTTCGTCGACGACATCATCGCCGTCACCGAAGGCGAGATTCGCCAGGCCATGAGACTGCTCGCCGCGAACCCGAAAACTATCGCCGAGCCTAGCGGTGCGGTGGCCGTCGCCGGATTCCTCTTCCGCCGCGCGGAGTTGCCGCAGACGACAATCAACGTCGCCATCATCTCGGGTGGCAACATCGAGCCAAGTATGCTGGAAGAGATTCGCCGGGACTAAGAGGTGAGACTGCGATACGAGCAAGGTAATGCGCGTCCCGTGACCCGTGGAGCGACGCTCAACGCATATCCGTCTTGAACCTGCGTGCCCTTTGTGGGATTCCGCTTGTGCCTTTCGCGGAAACCACTTCGAACGTTCAGTTAACCTTGACTTTCGATCCCCCGAACCGCCATCCTTGAAGCTTGAACGATTCCAAGGTCTCCTCTGCGGAGAGCTGAGCTAACTCGCGTGTTATGAAGATTTTGCCCTCAACTCGTTGCAGCCTTAGGATTTCTTCTGATTTTCCCCGTAAGGTGATGATTCCAATCGACCAGGGGGGAGGGGGAAATACCTGCCACCGCTCCCGTTTCCCGCTTCGGAAAATGACACTCTTCGCGACGAATCTTGCGTTCTTTCTTCTTCTAGGCTTTTTATTATTTTCCCCCATAGCCTTCGCCGGCAATCCGCGGGGCACGCTGGTGCATGACGAAACCATTCGGGTCGCGCCTGCCAACGACGCCGCCAAACTCGGCCAAGCCGAACGCGGCCACGAGTTGGTGATCCTTGACAGCAGCCGCGATTGGACGCACGTGGAAGCGATTCTGGTCGAACCGAAGAAAGACGCCGACACCGAAGAAGAAGCCGAGGGCAAGATCATTACCGGTTGGGTGCCCAGCAGGGCTCTGGTCGAAATGTCGAACCCCAACGGAGACAAGATAATTTTCGGCGAAGCCGCCGACTCCGAAGATCAGGCCAGCCGCCGGCTGGGGCGCCGCAATGCCGCGCAGGACGCCATGCGTCTCTACTATCGCATCTATGACTTGTTCCCGAATTCGCCGTTGGCAGCTGAGGGCCTGTATCGCTCCGCCGACATTCGCTGGCAGATAGAGCGCACCGATGTGATGACGCGTCCGTCCGCGCGCCAGCGGGAAGCTTACATGCGTGCGCAGATCGACGAGCAATGGATGAAGCTGGTCATCAAGAAATTTCCTGGGACGAAGTGGGCCGATCTGGCCGCATTTCACTTGCTCGAAAACAAATTGTGTGGAGATTGGGAAGGTGCATCCAAGTGTCCCGACAAAGAAGCCGAAATGTATGAGAAGTACGCTGGCGAGCATTCCCAATCCCCGTCCGCGCCCGAGGCCTTGTATGACGCGGCATCGCGGCGCGCCGCGCTGATTGAGATTTATAGGACCGAGCCCAACCTGAAAAAATCAGAAGAGTCCAAAGCTCGCGCGCTCGCCTTGGCACAGAAGATTGTGAACGACTACGGGGCCAGCGGTTGGGCATTGCGCGCGCAGCGCCTCGTCTTCTACATTCAACAAGGCGTACCAACCTACGGAAACACGGCGGACTAAAACTTGCCAATCTATCAAGCTATTGTTCTTGCCATCGTGCAGGGAGTCGCAGAGTTCATTCCCGTTTCCAGTTCCGCCCATCTGATTATCGTGCGGCGATTGCTGGGCTGGAACGAGCTTTCGCCCGCTCACGAACTCACTTTCGATGTCGCTCTCCACTTCGGAACTTTGCTCTCCGTGCTCTTCTACTTCCGGCGGACGTGGTTTCAGATCGTGCGCGCCGCTCTGGGAGGAAAAGTGGTTCGCTTCTCCGAAGCTGGCGGCTCGGATGTGGACCTCTCCGCCGAAGAACAAAAAGAAGAACGGCTGCTGCTGTGGTTCTTGGCGGCAGCGACAATCCCCGGAGCCATCGCGGGCAAGTTGCTGGAGCATTCCGCCGAGGATTATTTCCGCGAGCACATCGTGTTGATCGCTGCGGCGCTGATTGTGGTGGCGCTCTTTATGTGGCTGGGGGAAAAGGTCAGCAGCATGGAAAAACCGCTGACCCGTATCTCGTTCGCAGATGCGCTGATTGTGGGACTGGCGCAGGCGGCCGCGCTGGTTCCGGGAGTCTCGCGTTCCGGCTCAACCATTACCGCCGGCTTGTTTCGTAACATGACGCGGGAGGCTGCCGTGCGATTTAGTTTTCTGCTGTCCACGCCGATTATCGCCGGGGCCGCGTTGGTGAAGGCCCATGAACTCCGCAAAGAAGGCTTGCCCGCTGGAATGCATGCGCCGTTCCTTGTGGGCATTCTCATTTCTGCCATCGTGGGATATGCGGCGATTGCCTGGCTGGTTCGCTATCTTCAATCAAACAGCCTGCGGATCTTTATTGTCTACCGCATCGTGGTTGGCGTGGTGGTAATTGCGCTGGCGTTCTTGTGGCATCTGCAATGAGGTGGACAATTTAGTGAACAAAATAGTAGCCGGGCGTCCCTAAAAAAGGTTTCCCGCCAGAGGCGGCTTCTGGCACGGCAATGCAGCGGGAAGCCAACTGGATACTACGGCCCATTTCCACGATTGTGCGGAGGTCGGGTTCTTGGCATAATGGAAAGGCTCTGGCCGATGGAAGTGCACCAAAGATAGATGTAGGTTTGGTGTGCGAATCCGGCCCACATGGGGTTTCTGGCTAGCATTTTTGTCCCGACTGGCAACCGGCGGCTCAATGAGCTGACCGGCTTCCTGATGTGCGTCTCCGCGCTCCTCCTCTTCCTAGCGCTGATTTCCTATTCGCCGCTCGATCCTTCCCTGAACAGCGCCTCGGTGCTCACCGGCGCGCATGCCGCCCGGAACTGGATTGGGGTGGTCGGAGCCTCGATCTCCGACTTAGTGTTGCAGTTCTTCGGCATTGGAGCATTCCTGCTGCCCGTGTTTCCAGCGTTGCTTGGGGTGAGGTGGTTCCGCTCGCGGCCGATTCAATCTCCAATCGCCAAGAGCCTCGGTGGACTCTGGCTGCTCATGTTCGTTCCCGCGTTTCTGGCGCTGCTGCCGGGACACCTGCGCTGGCTGCATGTGATTCCGCTGGAAGGCTTGCTGGGCCGCGTACTAGGCGACTTCATGATCCATTACGTCAACCTGGTGGGCGCCTACATTCTGTGCGCCACGGTGCTCGCGGTTGCGCTTTATCTTTCGACGGCGTTTTCGTTCTCTTCGCTGCGGACGTGGGCTCCCACGCGGTTCGCCTTTGTTACAGCTCTGTGGAATCGGTACCAAGATTGGCAGCAAGAACGCGCCAAGCGAAAGCAGCAGAAGGAACTAGACCAGCGGCGAATTTCGAAACCAATCGTGAAGACGCAACTGATTCAATCGCGGCCTGTGGCAGCGGTCCAAACACCTGCGACCGCAGAAGGCCGTCGCACCGGCATTGAGCGGATGATGGCCGAGGATCCGGAAGACCCGGCCGCGTCGGCGAGAACGGCCGCAACGCTGGCGGGGAAAACGACCGGCGGAATTCTGGCGGAGTCTTTCGCCGCGAGTCAGGTTGACGACGCGGCGAGTGAATTGGCAGATCCCGAAGTCACAGAGCGTGCCGACAGCGGCCACCATGCCAAGACTACGATGCCGCGTATCGCGGGCGGCTACAAGCTGCCCTCAAGCAGTTTGCTGCAGCGTCCCGATGAGCAACAAGCCGTGGATGCCGACGAACTCAAACTCCTCGCCCAAGTGTTGACGGAAAAGTACGCGGAGTTTGAGATTCACGGCCAGATCACGCAGATCAATCCTGGTCCGGTCGTGACCACGTTTGAATTCAAGCCGGAAGCTGGCATCAAATACAGCCGCATCACCAATCTCTGCGACGATCTGTGCCTGGCGCTGAAAGCCGAGAGCATTCTGATTGAGCGCATGGCTGGCAAGAGCACGGTCGGCATCCAGGTGCCGAACCGCGAACGCGAAATTATCTGGCTGCGTGAAAATATCGAATCGCAGGAGTTCATGGGCTCGAAGTCGAAGATGACGATTGCGATGGGCAAGGACATTAACGGGCGCATCGTCACCGCAGACTTGGCGGGCATGCCTCATTTGCTGATTGCCGGTTCCACGGGCGCAGGCAAGAGTGTAGCCATCAACGCCATGATCATGTCGATTCTGTATAAGGCGACACCCGATCAAGTGCGCTTGATTCTAGTGGACCCGAAGCGGCTGGAGCTGGGCAATTACGAAGGCGTTCCGCATCTCTATACGCCGATTATTACCGAGCCCAAGCTGGCGGCGAACGCGTTGCGCAACGCGGTGCGCGAAATGGAGCGGCGGCTGAAGTTGCTGGCCGCGCGGGGAGTGCGCAATATCGACCAGTACAACCGCCTGTTTGATCACGGCGATACGCCGAGTTTGTTTGACGAAGAATCGGACGAGAAGCCGATTCCTTACATCGTAATCATCATTGACGAATTAGCTGACTTGATGATGCTCGATTCGAGCAATGTGGAAGAATCGATCACGCGGCTGGCGCAAATGGCGCGCGCCGTGGGCATTCACTTGGTGCTGGCAACGCAGCGCCCTTCCGTAGACGTGATCACGGGCTTGATCAAAGCAAACTTCCCTGCCCGCGTATCTTTCCGCGTGGCGACCAAGGTGGATTCGCGGACTATTCTCGATGCCAACGGCGCAGAGGCGCTGCTGGGTAAGGGCGACATGCTGTATCTGCCGTCCGGCTCGGCGCGCGTGCATCGTCTGCATGCGCCGTTCGTCACCGAAAAAGAAATCGCCGCGGTGGTGGAATTCTGGAAGGCGCAGGGCACGGCGGAATATCAGCAGCAGTTCCTGGAAGTGCCTAAGGAAGAACGGGACGCGGCCACGGCCGCGGCTGGCGGCGAGCCTGGAGCGGGCGACGAAGCCGAAGACGATCCTCTGTATCAAGACGCCGTGCGGCTGGTAGTCGAGTTCGGCAAAGCCTCCACTTCCCTGTTGCAGCGCCGGCTGCGCATCGGCTATGGACGCGCCGCACATCTCATCGATCTCATGGAGCAAGACGGGATTGTCGGCGCCGCAGACGGCCCCAAGCCGCGCGAAGTGCTGAAGCGTCCGGGATGGATCTCGGAAATTGAAGAGACCATGCGGTAGCGCTCTCTGCGCAAATGTTCACTTCACTTCACTTTCTTGCTTCATTTCCTCGTCAGGTTGCGAACTCTGGAAACACTACATCCCGCGCAAAGATAGAATCCCGCTGCACCAGAGAATTCTGAGGTGACGAATGAAAGTACTTACCGAATATCTTAGGTTTCACACCAAGACGCATCGCGCCTATGTGCACCTCACCCCACAGGTAGAAGAGATCGTGCGCAAGAGTGGGGTCCAGGAGGGCATGGTGCTGGTGTCAGCCATGCACATCACGGCTGGAGTTTACGTTAACGACAACGAGAGCGGATTGATCGAGGATATTGACCGGTGGCTGGAGCATCTGGCGCCGTTTCGCAAAGACTACAAACATCATGAGACGGGCGAGGACAACGGGGATTCGCATTTGAAGGCGCTGCTGATTCACCATGAGGTAATCGTGCCGATCACGGCAGGCAAGCTCGACTTGGGGACATGGCAGCGAATTTTCTATGCGGAGTTTGACGGGCAGCGGGACAAGCGGGTGATCGTGAAGGTGATGGGGGAGTGAACACGGGATTCGGGCGGTGCCCTGGAGCAAAGTCGAAGGGCTTTCGGTTTCTGTCTGGAACCAAGTGTGGTGCTTGTCTGCGGGGCCGTGAATTCGTACCATCAGGAGCCTGCAATCTGCAGGTTACACATCCGCGTCTTGCAGTCCAATTTTCTTGCGGGCGCAGCAGGGGGAACCGATGAGTGCTGACGAACTTAGCGAACTGCAGGAACATGCTGAACATGGGAAGCATGCGGGGATGGCTCCTGTGTCTCTGACCATGGCGGTGCTCGCCGTGGCAGTGGCGGTGGCTTCGCTGCTGGGGCATCGCGCCCACACTGAGGAAGTGCTGACGCAGGCCAAGGCGTCGGATCAGTGGGCTTTTTACCAGGCAAAAAGCATTCGCCGGCATGGGGATGAAGAGTTCGCGGATTTGGCTTCGGTGATGGCTACGACCGATGCGGCGGCCATCGCCAAGCTGCGCGAGAAATACTCCTCCGAAGCGGAGCGCTACAAGAACGACCAGAAGGAGATCGAAGAGAAGGCCACCGACATGGAGACCGAGGTGACCAGGGAGACGAAGCGCGCCGGACGTTTCGATCTAGCCGAAGTCTTCTTAGAGATTGCGCTGGTGATTACATCAATCACGCTGCTCTCAGGGAATCGGCTGTTTTGGTTTCTGGGCATAGTGATGGGCGTTCTGGGGATGGTGGTCGCGGCGACGGGATTGATGTTGCACTGATCTGGTCTAATTACGATCGGGAGCGAATGTCAGCAGGAAAATCCCTCAAAGGCTAAAGCCCGATTCCAAGATCGGCAAATTGCAGCGCTGAAATGCTGCGCTACAAAAAGACTCGCAAAGCCGAGAAGACCTCGGATTGGCGGCGCTTTTCCAGCTAGATGATCTCGCCCCGTTTAAATGTAGCCGTCTGTCTTCCATGTCTCCCAGTCGGAGCGGACGGCTTTGAGCATGTCGGCGGTCGCCTGATGCAACCACTTCGCTTTTTGCCGTGCTAAATTGCTGAGAATCACTTTGCGGGCGGGACTGCCGAGATGGATGTTGGCAGTCTCCCATCCCATCGCGTGGAGAAGGTGAAGCGCCGGCGCAGACTCACCCATGGTCACGATTTCGATGCGGGAACAGTGCGGGCCGAGGCGGCGAACAATCCAGCGGCCGCGCAACTGCACAAAAGGGTCGGGACAACGAACGGCGCGACTGATGATGGCCTGGTAGAGAATTTCCGTTGGTCCGGCGTGATCGCTGGCCCAGTAGCAGGCGGAGGAAACCAGAGCTTTGGCTTCGCGGGCGATGCGTCCGCCGTGCCACTCGGCGATGGCGACGAAACGCTGGTGCCCGAGGCTGCCGAGTCCAGCAACGCGGTGCGCAATGCGGAAGGAAATGTCGCGGGCGGGTAGTAGGTGCTCGATGGCTTCGAGGGCGCTGACCGGAACTTCGCCCTTCCATGTGGGCAGGCCATCCATTTTCGTCCAGAAGCGGACCGGGTCGCGCAGTTCGTTTTCGGCAATCTGGCGCAACCACTTGTTGTTTTCGCCGAGGACGAAAGCTCGTCCTTTTTCTCGCATGCCCTCGCGGTAGCCATCGAGAATGGAATCACAAATATCTTTTTCTTTGATGGGCAAGTGTCCGGCAGAGGATGCCAGGTGCGCGCTCACGGCCAGGCGAACCAGGTCGTTGGCGTAGGACATGGGGTGAGCTTCGTCGAAGTCGTTAACGCCCCAAATCAGGCGGCCTTCAATGTCGCGCCACGTGCCGAAGTTCTCCACATGCAAGTCGCCGACAGCCAATACACGCGGACCTGTGGCCAGCTCCGGACAAACCTTGGGCCACACCTGCGCCCAACGGTAATACGTGGCACGCAGGAACGGAAATACCGCGGCTTTCATATTCTCGTGTTTGAGGCGAAGGTCAGGCTTGACGATGTCGGTGTGGTGGCTGAGCCAGTCTTCAAACTGACGCGTGGCTTTGACGACGTTCATACCGAGGCCACGATAGCTAGAGGGGGAGTGGGAAGTCAAACGGCGGGCAGCGGGCTTCCGGCTTCGGGCCTCGGACGGCCGACTGCGGCTAGGTCACGGTCAGGTTTGCGCGAATCGCTATCCCAGCTTCGGCGTGGGCACTGGGGGCACCTGCCCAAACTTCTGACGCTGTATCACGCGGATCTGCTTTATTCCCTCACCTCTATCTCACACTCCTGATGGCACTCGGGAATCGTTTTGTGTGTCAGAGGAGACACGTCGTCTTCGCTCAGACACTGAAACCCGCCTGCGCCAGAACCATAAACCACTCATTTTCAATCAGATAGTGTTCGGTAACCGTCCTGCCATCTCTAACTGCGGAAGGTAGCGACGGAGTGGGAGGGCGGACATGAAACGTGCAGGTGGATGGTTTCTGACAGCATTCATTCTAGTTCTGGTGAGTCCCCTGGTCGCGCAGACGGCGAAACCCAACGATGCCGCAGGGTTAACGCGGACGGTGCTGGTCAGCATTCCGGATCGCAAGCTGGCCGTCCTCGAGAACGGAAGCGTGGTCGCGGGCTTTGCGATTTCGGTGGGGGCTTATGACAGCCCAAGCCCTACGGGCGAGTTCACGATTGTGAACCGCGTTTCCAATCCTGCTTACTACCACGAAGGCGTTGTGATCCCCGCGGGTAAGGCAAATCCGGTTGGCTCACGTTGGGTGGGGCTTAGCCAAAAAGGCTATGGGATTCATGGCACGAATGCGCCGAAGTCGATTGGGCAAGCGGCGTCGCATGGGTGCATCCGCCTGCGGAATCGGGATATGGAGAAACTGTTCGGCATGTTGCGCGTCGGCGATGTGGTGGAAATTCGTGGCGAACGCGATGAGCAGATCGCGGAGATATTCGGTGGAAAAGCGGATCGGGAATCCGAGGCTGTGGCAGAAGTTACAGTTGAGGCGGCAGGAGTGAGGGCGGCGGCGGTTTCCAGTTTCTAGTTTCTAGATCGGACTTCAGTTGGGCAAATTTCTGAGGAGGCTTTATGCAGATGGTAATCACATTCATGGCGGTGGTGGCAGGCCTGATCTTTTCAGTAGCGGTTGCTTTGTTGGCGGAAGAGCTGATCTTTGGACAGGTGTTCCGACTGTTCTTTGCCCGGCAGGCGGCTCCGGTGAAACCAGGGCAAAAGCGCTGAATCACAGACGATCACGTGCGAAGGAGAACGAGCATGCTGGCGTTGAAGTACTTGCTGATCACAGGCAGCCTCGGGATGATCCTCGTGGCCATGGTCATTCTGGCGAATGACCTTTACCGCGAACTAATCTACCGGAGGGCGTTGTCTGCCGCGCCGACTGGGACGTTGCCGCCACCGCCGGAGTTGCGCTGGCGGACGTCTCTAGCATTGGCTTTGCTGGCATGGGGACCGCTGCTGCTGGCGTTCAGCATCGTAGTCGTGCCGAACGGAACGGCGGGAGTGCGGCTGAGCCAAACCAGCGGCACTCAGGCGAGCCCGGCGGAACAGAGCGAAGCGCAACCGTGATGAGGTTGCCAGCGGGAATGCGGTGTCTCGCTTGGCGTTTATTCGCTTCCTGGGGAAACGCTGGCGGGGCGCCGCATCCGGATCATCAGGCTAGCGGCGGTGTCCAAAGTAGTACAGCGCCCGTGAGTGACGAATGCGAACTGCGGTTTATAATTCGGTTATCTCAAAGGTCATCCTGAATACGGTGAAGCGTGCCTCACGCCTTGCATTTCGCCTCCGCGTTACTCTGTGCTTTTTGCTTCTGATTCCCTGCTATGTCATCCGCGCTCTCGCGGCGGACTGGAGTGTGCCTGAGCAACAACTGGCCCGGAAGATTGTTGCAGAAACGGGACCCGGCGCCGTTGCATTGACCGTGGAAAACCGGTCTTCGCTGAGCAGGCGGGAAAGCGACATTGTGAGCGATGGGCTGCATTCGGCTCTGGAGAGGCTGGGCCTGCGTTTCGTGAAGCCGGAACAGGCTGCGGCGACGGTGGCAATTTCACTTTCTGAAAATCCAAATACGTATGTTTGGGTGGCTGAGATTCGACAAGGTGACGGCAAGGTGTCGATCGAAATGGTTTCTTCACCACACATCGACGGTGTGGTTTCCGCGCATGACACGGTGCCGCTGACTATCCGCAAGATTCCGGTTTGGACGCAGGAGGAACGGATTCTCGATGTGCTGGTCCTAGAGGAAAACACAACACCTACGCACATCGCGGTGCTAGACCCCGAGGACGTTTCGCTTTACCGGTTGCAAGGAGGTAAGTGGCAGCGGGAACAGATCCTCGCAGTGGCACATGCGCATCCGTGGCCGAGAGATCTGCGGGGACGACTGATTCTGGGCAAGGACCACCTGCTGGATGCTTACCTGCCGGGTGTGATTTGCCACAGCACAAACGGAATGCCGCTGGCGCTGAACTGCCAGGAAAGTGACGACCCCTGGCCGCTGGTCGCGGGATCGGCGGGCGACGGAGTGTCGGCCAACTTTCCGAGCTTTGTGGCAAGCGCTCTGCCGGCGATTCCGCAGGTGGGAGCGTTTTACGCGTCCGCGCGGAATTTCTTTACTGGCGCACTGACGCCCAGTGTGGGGAAGTTTGCGACTGTCCCCAAGTTTTATTCAGCTGCGTTTTTGCCGCGTGGAAAATATGTACTTTGGCTTTTTGCAGCAATGGACGGGCAGATTCATATAGTCGACGGTGTCAGCGACCAGCCGGCGAGGCTCAACTGGGGGAGCGATGTGGTCAGCCTGAGAACCGCGTGCGGCGCGGGTTGGCAGGTAGTCGCAACCAGCTCTGGAGCTCCCGGCAGTGACTCGTTACGGGCCTATGAGTTTCCCGATCGCGACGCCGTTCCGGTGAGCGCAGCCGTGGAATTTGCGGCGACCGTCACGGCGTTGTGGACGGAAGCCAAGGGCGACACGGCGATTGCGGTGACCAGGAACAGTGAGAGAGGAAGTTATGAAGCGTTTCGCGTGGCGGTGGCTTGTAATCAGTAGTTTAGTTGCGGGAGCGGTGACCGGAACAGCGGCTGCCCGCGCGGAGTCGCGTCCGCAATACGGAGGCACGCTGCGCATTGCCATGCACGCTGCGCCGGCGTCGCTCGATCCGGCAGATAGCACGCAGGCGGATTCGTTCGCGCGGCGCAATCTGACGCTTCTGATTTTTGAAACCCTAGTCACGGCGGATGCAGGCGGACGATCGCATCCCGGATTGGCGGTGTCATGGCAGGCATCTTCGGGATCGGTGCCAGGAAGTCAACGCTGGCAGTTCCAGCTGCGACGTAAGGTAAAGCTTCACGACGGGACAGCGCTCACCGCGGAGCTTGTGGCGGCTTCGTTGCATGTCGCCAACCCAAATTGGAAGGTGACTTCCGAGGCCGGCTCAGTGGCCATCGAACTGGAAGCGGCTGATCCTGAATTGCCCGCAGAATTGGCGTTGCCCCGTAATGCGATTGTCAAACGAGAGCCGGGAGGGAAGCTGTTGGGGACTGGACCGTTTCACATCAGCGAGTGGCAGCCGGGAAAAAAGTTGGTTTTGGTTGCGGAAGAAGGCTATTGGAAAGGGCGTCCATACCTGGATGCGATTGAGATTGAGCTGGGCAGAAGCTTTCACGATCAATTGATGGCGCTGGAACTGGGTAGAACGGATTTGATAGAAGTGGCGGCGGAGCAGTCGCATCGAGTGGCGATGGAGGGACGTCCAGTCTCGGCCTCGGAGCCAGTGGAACTGATTGCACTTTTGTTTGCCCGTGATGCGCAGACTTCGGCCGAGAAGTCGCTGCGTGACGCGTTGGCGCTGAGCGTGGATCGGGGATCGATTCGGTCGGTGTTGTTGCAAGGCGCGGGACAGCCCGCCGGCAGCATACTTCCGGATTGGATGACGGGGTACGGGTTTGTATTTCCGGCCGAC
>Ga0209006_10003431_pt1 | contig 14411 bp, 13 predicted proteins | sample JacPin_JW_Ref_O2_FD_188567 | JGI IMG/M metagenome (GOLD analysis project Ga0209006, IMG submission 188567) | Forest soil microbial communities from Algoma, Ontario, Canada - Jack Pine, Ontario site 1_JW_Ref_O2 (SPAdes) (version 2) | ecosystem: Environmental > Terrestrial > Soil > Boreal... | reverse complement strand
AGGTTATTCGTTGGATTGCGGAGAATGCCAACGACGGGATGCTGGGCAGCGCGGGCGGGCGCTTTTTTGCCTGGGTGATCGGCGGTGGTCTCGAATCGGCTCTGGCCGCCGACTGGCTCGTCGCAACCTGGGATCAGAACGCCGCGCTCTATGCCTGCAGCCCGGCAGCGGCGGTGATCGAGGAGGCGGCTGGCGAATGGATCAAATCATTGCTCGACCTCCCGCGCGAGGCGTCTTTTGCCTTCACGACCGGGTGTCAACTTGCGCATGTGACCTCGTTGGCAGCGGCGCGCTACGCCGTTCTAAAGCGCGCGAACTGGGACGTCGAAAACGACGGCATGTTCGGTGCGCCTCGAGTCACCATCATGACCAACGACCAAAAGCACGGCTCGGTCGAACGTGCCGTCCGATATCTTGGGTTTGGACGCGCCGCACTCATGCCGTTGCAGACCGACGACGCGGGCCATGTTACGCAGCAAGCGCTCGAGCAAGCGCTCGCCAACGCTGCAGGTCCTATCATCGTGATTCTGAACGCCGGCGATCTGAACGTCGGCGCTTGCGATCCCTTCACCAAGCTGATCCCCATGGCGAAGCAGGCCGGCGCATGGGTACATATCGATGGTGCCTTCGGCCTCTTTGCGCGTGCTAGTCGTCGACATCGCGCTCAGCTCGAAGGAGTCGAGCAGGCGGATAGCTGGGCCACAGACGGACACAAGTGGCTCAACGTCCCATTTGACTGCGGCATCGCCATCGTTCGCGATTGCAATGCGCATCGCGCTGCGATGACGCTCAGCGCCTCCTACGTTGATGCCGAAAAGAGCGCGCGCGACCAAATTGACTGGAACCCGGAGTGGTCCCGCCGCGCCAGAGGCGTCCCCGTCTACGCCGCACTCATGGAGTTGGGGCGGGAAGGGATCGAATCCATGGTGGATCGCTGCTGTGCGCACTGCGATGCGCTCGTCAGGGGAATCGGCGCACTGACGGGCGCCGAGGTTGTGGCCTCGGCAAACCTGAACCAGGGGCTGATTCGCTTTTGGAAGCGTGGCCAGACGCCTGAGCAGGACGACGCCTTCACGGACGAAGTCATTCAACAGATCAATGCGACCGGCGAGGCATTCTTCTCGGGTACGACTTGGCGCGGGCGACGAGCCATGCGGGTAAGCGTTGTCAATTGGCGGACGTGCGCGAGAGACGTCGAGCGCGCGATCGCCGCAGTGCGCTCGGTCCTTGCTGCCGCCGACAGGTCTGCGGTCTACGTAATCTGAACGTCAATACGTCAGTCGGGCCGCAGGCTGGGCGGCGCATGGAGTCGCAACATATTCTCGCCGGCCGGCTTGAAATCTGGAGTTGATCATGAGTTTTCGCATTACCGGCCTTTCCGCTGATCCCTTCCGACATCTGTATGGTCTCAGCGACCAAGAGCTGGCGCTCCATGGGGTCAAACGGTACATAGCCGACAAGAGGCCTGGCTTTCCAGACCGCATCGAAATGCGAGACGCTTCGGTCGGTGAGAAACTCCTGCTACTCAATCACGTCTGCCAGCCAGCCAACACTCCGTATCGGGCCACCCATGCCATATTCGTGAGAGAAGGTGCAGAAAATGCCTACGACCGAGTGGACGAAGTCCCGGAGGTCATGCGCACGCGCCTGCTGTCCCTCCGCGCCTATGATGCCGAGGGCATGATGCTGGATGCCGATGTAGTGGATGGAAAGGAGATCGAAGCCGTCATATCACGATTTTTCGCATCCCCTCATGTTGCGTACATTCACGCTCACAATGCAAAGCGCGGATGCTATTCGGGCCGGATCGACCGCGTCTAAGGCAGCGCTGTCGGCGATACCGTCGCCGTAACCGTGGCGGACGAAGACGCCACCGAAGCATCAGTTCATTGCTGGTTCATAGCTTTGCCCCCGAAGCAGCTCAAATCGCACCGATCATTCGTCCTCATCGAACGGCGCGGCAGCAGCTCTCAGGCTAGCGCGCCGCGGGTCAAGATCAATGATCCGGATGAAGTGTGGTATTGAAAAGATATTGACTGTCGAAGTCGGTCTTCTCGCCGGCCCTTTTGTTCGTAACCGGCTGCAGCCGCGCTGTAAGCGGCTTGTGCCACTTCCAAGCCAGCGCCGCAACGTCGCTGAAGATTTTCACGAGGCGTTCTTCGCTGACGTCGCCGGGGAGGGGCACGGTATCGAGTCCCGTCCCGCATACCGACGAATACGCAAGCAGCGAATCGATCTCGTATGTGTTTTCCGCCCAGCGCTGCGCGAGGCGCTTGTCTTCCATCACCGGCAGCATCAACCCTGAATAGCCCACCCGCTTCACCTTCACCGCCCTCACGGCTGTGGTGATTGCAAGCGCCGCCGTCATCGTGCCGTTCGAACCGAACGGTGAGCCCGTGTAGTGCTCGATCGCGTCCCCAATCGACACGTCGGCCATCGGCGCCGGCGTGGGATCGACGCCGACGAACTCCCATCCGCTGGATGCGGCAATTGCATTGCCCACTTTCTCGCCGACCCTCGCGTGGATGGTCAACTGCCGCGTTAGCTCTGCCACGGACGCATCGAAGTCACCATGCGTCGATCCGAACACCTGCTGCACGACGCCGGCGCCTTCGAATCCCAGCGAGAACTGCTTGCCGGCGCCGACATGATACGAGCCTGGATAGAACGGTGCGAGCGGCTTGAGCATCGCGGTCGCCGCAAACAGAAAAGTGCCTTGGCTGCGTACGCTGTGGTCGGCGACATAGCGCACCAGCTTCGCTGACTCGCGGATCGTCTTCCAGTGGATGCCTTCGTCATCCGCGATGATTGCACTCGCGTTAAGATGCGGTAGGGTCGAGAGCATCTGCGCCAGCAGGCGCATCGCCGCGGGATCGTCGGTGTCGTGGAGCATTGCCGGGCCGACGTTGGGCATGAAGCCATCCTTCTGCGATAGATCATCCAGCGATCGAAGGAACGAAAGGGCTTCTGTATCGGAGAGGCCCTTCACGAGATCCGCGAACGGCTGCGTCACGATTCGGACGGTTTGTGTCTCGTAGCCACGCCGGGCGAACTCGGCCCTCGCGGCGCTGAGCATGCGCATCGCATCTTCAATCTGTGCTTGGTAGGTCGATCGATCGAGGTGCACAAAGGCTGTGATCGTACGAACCTTCGGTCTGGCCGTCTCAGCGGCTGCGTGCGCAGCAACGGAAAGGAGTACCCAGAGCAGGATACCGGTGATCAGGTGCTTCATGTGCGGTTACTTCACAATGTATTGCCAGTGAGCGAGCTTACAGACTCGCTCATGATGGCGTAAATACACTCGCCGTCCGCCGGAACACTGCGGTCCCGCCATTACGCGACGCAAACGGGACACAATTCGCTCGATGCCGGCGCCGCGCCGTCATTCCGTGATGATGCGGTCCGCCCACTCCACGAGCGAGACAAAGATCGTTGGATTGCCGAATTTTGCGCCCCACTGGGCGAGATCGGCATCAGTCACTCCGCGGGCGCGGGAGCACGCGCCACAGGCAAAAATCTGAATCTTACTGGCCACCACTTTTTGCATGGTTTCCTCGAGCGGGGGCCAGCCGACCGGAACCACAGCCTTGGCAAGCGACAAGCGCATCAACGAGACCGCCTCCCCGAGCAGGAACATCTGCACGGTGTGACCAGCCTCGGCGAGTGCATGGCCGTGGAGAAAGGGGAAAGCTGCCTTGGTGGGATCATCAGAGCCCCAAGCACTCTTCATCATGATCTTGAGCGGCACCTTTCTCTCCGCTGCCATGGACGATGAAGCTGCCGCTACCATCATAGGGAGTGCTGCTATCTGTGCTAGTACGTTACGACGACTCATGTTGGATCCCCTTTTGTTGTCGATCACCGGGCCGAACGGGCGCCTCGCGGAGAGTGCCTCCGTTCGGACTATACTGGTACAGGCCACACGCAAGCATTACTGATGCTTACGACTAAACTCGTGCAGCCGGTCGGGCCCAAAGATATTCTCGCAGTGCGCCAATTAGATGCCGCGTGCGAGCCGTTTCCGCGGCCGCCGTTGTCGTGGCAACTTTCAGGGTAACTGCGATTCTCGAATTGGCGTTAAATCTATAAAAATAGGCGGTTTCCGCGTCATTGAACCGTTGTCAAACCGGTCGCGATTTAACGAGGGCGAATTTCTCCTTCAGCCGCAAGAACGGCTTCTCTAAAAAATGATAAGAGCCGGCAGCGGTCGCGATGGTAACGCTGAAGGCTGCGACGGCTCGGCTCACGCGAGCGAAAGGTTCATGTGCGGAAGGTACCCCCAAAATCACGATAAACATCGAATGAAAGACATACAGTCCGTAACTGATGCGACCCAAATATGCGAAGGTCCTGACCAGTGGCGAACCAGATGCAATCTGCGATCCAAGCGCGCTAAGTAGCAAGGCGACGCAGGCTACAGTAACGGCAGGGTACGTTATGAGCGATTTTGCTCCGGAGAAATCTTCATAATGACCAACTGCCGTCAATGTCGAAAAGGCAACAATTAGCAAGATGATCCGCACACCTGGAGCGAAGCTAATCCTCTTTCGCTGTGTATATACAGCGAGGAGCGCGCCACACGCGAATGGATCAAGCCGGGCTAGAGTGTTGCACCAGACCTGCGGATGTATCGCTCCATGTACTATCAAGTAAACCCGCGTGATGGACGAGACTATCAGAAGAACTAACGCCACCATCACCAAGTGATCGGCCCATCGACGCAAGACAAGCGGCCAGCTCAGATAAAACTGCTCCTCAATGGAAACCGACCACAGCGCAGCAGACACGCTATGTGGATAGCCCCAAAAGACACATGCCCAATTGCCCGCCAGCAACGCAAACGCCAGAATGTATTTCGATGACATGCTCTCATTGGGCAAAATGTATTGCATGGCCGGCGCGATGATGAAGAGAAACACACAATATAAGGGCCAAATGCGCAACATCCGCCGAACATAGAACGAGCGCACGTTGATCGCGCCGTAGGCCTCCTTCTCGCGAAGCAAAAGAGTGGTAATGAGGAACGAGCTCAGCATGAAGAAAAGATCGACGCCGAACGCACCCCCGGCAGACATGCCAATGATCAAATTGGCGACTCTTGATGGGATATGCGCTTGAGCAAAGAATGCGACGTCGCCCGGCACGACGTGACTCACGAAAACCATGAAAAACGCGAAAAATCGCAGAACATCCAGCTCGGGGCGGTAGTACCGTTGCTTTTCGGGGGTATTCAACTGTTGGAGCGGTGGTAGGGGACCATTGAACATGCCGAGAGCTGCAATCATGCAGAACGCCCTTCAATACATAGGGTCAGCGCATGCTTACTGCTTGACCTCTACCAAGATTGCTTCGACATCATCAAGCGCTTCATCTGCATGCGTGACAGGCGGCCGTATCAGTGCCTCACCGGTCTTCAATTCGGTGATCCTTGCACTACCGTCAGGCATCGTATATTTGACTCTGCCCCCTTTGAGCACATACACCACGGAGGCCGGGTGGGAATGCATCGGAGTCTTGTCTCCCTTGGAAGGTGCGTACCGCAACACCCGCACTTTCTGGTCCTCGGCAAGGACCGTCAAATGCTTCACGCCATATTTCATCGCATCCTGCCCGAAGACCGTTGGGCAAACAATCAACAGGAACGACAAGCTTAGAGCGGCGATTTTTTTCATTTTGAAGATCCCCCTGCGTGACTGGAGAACTCATGCTACGCGCCGCCTTATGCGCAGTCATTAACCTGCCGAAAGCGCCAATATCAGGCAGCTTTTACCAATCCCTTTGAGCGGAACCAGGCGAGAGCGCGCCTGATCGCTTCATCGATGGAGACCTCCGCCTTGAATCCAAGTTCTCTTTCAGCCTTTGTGCCATCGAGAAACCGGCCCATCGACATGACGGCGATGACGGTTGTACTGACCTTTGGCACTGGACCGCGAAGGTATTTGTATCGAAACTCTTGTGAGGCTGCGAGCAGCTTCGCCACACCAATCGGAATGACCTTAGGCATGGGGGTGCCGGTGGCATCTGCAATCTTGCCGATGAGTTCCTGCATCGTGAGATTCTCCCCGGTAAGCAAGTAGCGCTCGCCCACGCGACCTGCTTCGCACACGCGAACCATTCCCCGCCCAGCGTCGCCGCTATAAATCGCATTGCGGCGACCTTGAATGAAGCCGGGCAAAGTACGGTTTGCCATTTCGAGAATCAGCCGTGAGTTTCCATTCTTATCGAACTCACCGAAGGTCTGCGTTGGAATGCCGATGGTCACAGGCAGCCCCTCGGCGGCCTTGGCGAAGGCTTGCTCTTCCATGGCCCACTTCACTTGCAAATACGGATTCTTGTCGCGGGGGGCTTCCGAATAGCGAGCCCGGTCGTCATCCGGATGCCCTGTGGGATCACGCGGGAGCGCAATCGCGCTGCCAAGGTAGACGATTTTGCGCAGGGGCAGATCGGTGCAGGCCGCGTAGAAGTTCTGCATCTGAGTGGTGGCTGTGCGTACATCATCCTGCCACGGGCGAGGGACGGTCGGGTAGTAGGCTGCACAGTTGATCACAGCATCCGCACCCGCGAGGGCGGCGCGCAACGAGGCTCGGTCATCCAAATCCGCCTGTCGAGCTTCATAGGAAAAATCAAAATCCTCGATCTGCTTCAGCAGGCTAGGATTCCGGCAAACAAGGACCACCTCGTGACCAGATTTCACCGCCGAACGGGCGGTGTGAATCCCGAGCATTCCTGTGGCTCCAATAATTGCCATGCGCACTGAATGTCACTCCCCTGGGCAAAAAACAGGCGTAGACTACACCTTAAAGTTAACTTTAAGGTCAAGTCCAGGGTGGAGGCAAAACGATGAGGATTGGCGAACTCGCAAAGAGGCTCAACGTCGCAACCTCGAAGATACGATTCCTGGAAAAACAGGGACTCATCCGGCCTATTCGGCTGTCGAGCGGATATAGGGACTACGATGACGGCGCCATTGAGACGCTGCAGATCATCCTTCAGGCGCAGTCCTTTGGATTCACTCTGCAGGAGATCGACAGCTCCTTCATCGAGACCAAGGGCCAGGGACTACGCTGCGGCTACATCATCAAACGGCTGACCGGCAAGCGGCATGAGCTGGATCGTCACATCGAGCAGTTGCTGGCGCTGCGCACGCGAATGACAAACACGATCGAGGAGTTGGAACAGCGCCTCGCTGCTTCCCATCAAGCGAGTCCAAATAGAACAAAGCATCGATCCCTGAAAGCGGGAGTGGCTTGATTGACAACGCGGAGGCTCGGCGTCGCTCCCAAACGTGCGCCTAGTGCGTTTCCTCGACCGAGGGCGTTCCGTCGGACCAGGTGGGCACCAGAACGAAGAACGTCGTGATGGGATCCGAATCGTTCCGTGCCGCAAATACCGGCGATCCGTGAAGATCTGCGCCCCAAGCGGCGGCATCGGTCCGGGCAAGGAAGAACATCAGATGCGGATGCCAGTGGCCGGCCAGGTCGTTCAGATTTCCTTGTTTCGACATCATGAAGGCCATCGCGCCGGACTCCGGGGCTGCGGTGCGACTCGCAGCAAGTTCAGCATTGGTGCGCTTGATCATATCGGCCTTTGAAACCCTGGCGATGACCCACACTGTTCTTTCAATATAGGCGGGAAGAACCGTGCGCGCGGCCGCGGGGTTGAAGCATATGGGTGAACGAAGCTTGGGATTCCAGAACTCGGCTTCATCAAAGCCGGCCGCCCAGGAGCGCTGGACCAGGCAAACAAAGCCATTCCTGCCCTTCAGCGCCGTTTCGTAACCATGATCGCCCAGCGTCAAAACGCTGGCATCGCCGGAGATCGAGGCCGGCGCCGCACTCCGCGACAGTGCGATCTCCTCGGACGCACTGGCCACACGATATTGCTCTATAGGTGCCATGGCCGGATAAGCGGACTTAGAATCGTCGGCGCAGGCCGACCCGGCGGCGCCGAGAAGGAAAGCCATTCCGCACACGCCCAGCCCGATCATCGGCCGCCAATTTGTCCGCATGCGCCATGCTCCCGACCAGATAGTTTCCGATATGGTGAAGTATTAACGCGGGCCGACATGATTGTCAACCGGTTGCCCCTGAGCTGTCCGCGGCCGGCAGCGCCTGGTCTCGTCGCAACAGTCGGTGGGTGAGATCGAGCGTCAGCTTCGTATGCCGCAGCCGACCGTGTCAAAGCACCTGCGAGTGCTTCGAGAGGCCGGTATCGTGGAATCCACGGTGGACGCACAGCGCCGTCTCTACCGGCTGAAACCTGCATCACTTCAGGAGGTCGATGCCTGGCTGGCTCCGTTCCGTCGGTTCTGGTCCGCTCACGTAGATGCTCTCGAACGCCACCTCGACCGCACGGATCAATCAACACCCACGAAAAGGAATACCAGGAGAAAACAATGACCGATCGCGATCAGTACACGCCGGGTCCGGCCGGCGGGGCGCAGATTCGAAAGGACGGTGAGACGTGGACGCTCATTCTCGTCAGAGAACTGCGCCACTCGCCGGAAAAAGTCTGGCAGGCAATAACCGACCCGGTGCACCTGCGCGAGTGGGCTCCCTTTGAAGCCGATGGGAGCCTGGGTACGGTTGGAACCAGCGTGAAACTCACCACGGTGGGCGCGCCCACGCCGCTCATTACCGAAACAAAAGTCAGGCGAGCCGACGCTCCAAAGGTGCTCGAATACGGTTGGGGTGGCAACGATATGCGGTGGGAACTGGAAGCCTTGGGTGGCGGCACGCGTCTGACGCTGTGGCACAACATCGATCGCCGCTTCATCTCAATGGGTGCCGCCGGGTGGCACATTTGTTTCGATGTTCTGGATCGCCTCCTCGGCGGAACTCCCATCGGTCGCATCGTCGGCCCCGCGGTGATGAAGTTCGGCGGCTGGCAGCGGCTGCACACGGAGTACGCCAAGCAATTCGGCCTGGAAATCCCCAACTGGCCGCCTCAAAGTGGGAACCAATGAATCCATCTGAACGTATTGACGAGCTAATCGCAAAACTCTCAGATTGGCGTGGCAAAGCGCTCGCCGGCATCCGCAAGAGCATCCTCGAGGCCGACCGGGAGATAATCGAGGAATGGAAGTGGATGGGAAGCCCGGTGTGGTCCCGCGACGGAATAATCGCGGTCGGCAACGCCCACAAAGAGAAGGTGAAGCTTACCTTTGCTCACGGGGCGAGGCTCCCGGATCCTGACCAGCTCTTCAATGCGGGACTCGGAGGCAACGTGTGGCGGGCGATCGATTTGTTCGAGGGTGATAAGATCAATGAGCGTGCTCTAAAAACTCTCATCCGTGCCGCTGTTGTTTACAATCAGTCCAAATCGAAGAAGAAAGCACCCACGGGCACTCGAGCGAAAGTACGCAAAAGCACGAAGAACTGAAGCCGGTTTTTCGTCGATGCAGGATCGATCAATGAGCCGGGGTGGAACTCTTGACCAGAAGTGTGTTGCTGGGATTGGCAGCGGTGGGACTCTCGGCGCTCGTTGCCGCACGGGCTGAGGTGACTGGAATCGAAGTTCTCGAGCGCTCGTCCTTTGCCACGGGCGTGAATTTCGGTGACGCCGGCGCGTACGAGAAGATCCGGGGCGTCGCCAAATTCAGTCTCGATCCGAATGCCGCAGCGAACCAAGTCATAGTCGATCTGAAGTCGGCGCCGCGCGATGCCGGCGGCCGCGTTACGTTCCAAAGCCCCTTCATCCTGCTTCGGCCGGTCAAGGCCCGGAACTCCACCCTCGTCTATGACGTGAATAATCGCGGGGGGATTGGCATTCTCGGCCAGATGGACGGCGCCGGTCCCGCCAACAACGATCCGGCCACCGTCGCCGATGCGGGCGATGGGTTCCTCATGCGTCATGGTTTTACGTTGCTGTTCTCCGCCTGGACTTGGGATGTGGCGCCTCAATCTCCCGGCGTGAAGCCCCTCATCCTTGCGCCGCTGGTCGCGCATCAATCTGACGGGACCTCCATCACGGGCCTCGTGCAGAACGAATTCATCGTCAATGCGCCGAAGGACGTCACGGTGTACGCGGGCATGCGCGGCCTCACGTACGAACCTGCTACGCCGAACGATCCGGCAGCGATCCTTACGACCCGGGCGCGGCCGGGCGACGTACCAGTTCCAGTCGATCGAGCGACTTGGCGTTTCGTCGCGCCGGAGCAGCCGGGTGGTCCGGGGCGCGTGCAACTTGACGCAGGTTTCCAACCCGGCATCCTCTACGACCTCATTTACACGGCGAAGGATCCTAATGTCACAGGTGCGGGGCTCGCGGGAATTCGCGATCTGCTCGCCTATTTCCGCGATCACCCATTTGAAGGCTCGCCCGTACCGCGCAAGGTTCTGATCTTCGGCATCAGCCAATCCGGACGCGTCATCGGCCGGATGTTGCACGACGGGCTCAATGTTGACGAGACCGGGCGCCTCGCTTTTGACGGTGCCTATATGCAGGTCCCCGGCGCCGGGGGCTCAGGCGGATTCAATAGCCGCTTCGCACAGCCCACCCGTCATCCGTCGCTCCTCGAAGAGCACGACTATCCGTCGGATGACTTCCCGTTCACAAGCACTAACTCCCGCGACCCGGTGACGGGCGCGGCAGGCTCGATCCTTGATCGGGCAAGCGACGCGCACGGGCATCTGCCGAAGCTGATCATCGCCAATACGTCGACCGAATTCTGGAACCGTGACGCTTCATTGATCGCCACGACGCCCGACGGCCACGCAGACGTGGCGCCGGCTGCAAATGTCCGCATCTACGCGTTCATGGGCGCACAGCACTACGTTGGACGCTCGCGTACCCGTGAGCCTTACGTGAACTGCGTTTCGACAACCGATCATTACCTCGCCATGCGAGCCCTGCTCGTCGCGCTCGACCGCTGGACCAATGCGGCGGCGGCGCCGCCGGCAAGCGCCTACCCAAGCCTCCACGATGGCACCTTGATCCCGGTTGACACTTACCGCGCGGCGTTCCCGCGAGGTATCGCCCTATCGCCGCCGGAATTAAATTTGCGCGAGCCGCGACTCGACTTCGGCCCGCGCTTTGCGAGCGAGGGCATCGCCGATCACGTGCCTCCGCTGCAAGGGCCGCCCTTCGAGACCCGCGTTCCGGCGCCTGATGCAGACGGCAATGATCGAGGCGGCGTGCGGCTGGTTGAGTTGCAGGCGCCGCTGGGCACCCACACGGGATGGAATCAGCGTGCGCCGGACACGGGCTTTCCTTGGGCCACGGCGCGCTTCGACGGCAGCTTCGTTCCGTTTGCCCGCACCGAGTCCGAACGCCGCTCGAGCGCCGACCCGCGCCCCAGCATCGAGTCGCGCTACCCCACGCGAAGTGCTTACGTCGCCAAGGTCCGGATTGCGGCGAAGCACGAAGTCGAAGCGGGTTTCCTTTTATCAGAGGATGTGGAACGCGCAGTCTCCGAGAATCTGGCGCTTTATGATCGGATCATGGCACACGCACCCGAAGATCAGAGTTGCCGGTACCTCTTCGCAAATTGAGTTTGGGAGCAGTACTTGGCGGATGCATGAGCCCGCGGTCGTATCACTCTGCTTCGACGGAGATGAGATCACAAAATTTGCCCAAGTCGACGTTGCCCCCGGAGACCACGGCGACAATGGGGCCCTGACCGGCTTTCCCGGTCAGCGCGGCGGCGAGCGACAACGCACCGGCGCCTTCGGCAATGACACGCGCCTTCTCCGCCATCAGGCGCATCGCGGCCTTGGTCTGTTCCAGGCTGACGATGATCGAACCATTGACGACGGGTCTCAAGCGATCCCACATGCGCGGAAAGAGGCTTTGACCGCCGGCGCCATCGACGAACGAGGCCTTCCAGTCCTTGAACACCTGAGCTGATCCCATCGAAAATGAGAGCGCAGCCGGGGCCGCGGTTTCAGGTTCTGCGCCCCATGTTTTGATTTCAGGCTTCAACGCCTTGAGTGCGCTCGCAACTCCCGTCATGAGCCCGCCGCCGCCGATGGCGCCGATGACCGCAACCGCATCCGGTGCATCCTCGAGAATTTCGAAGCCCATGGTGCTATGGCCCGCAATGAAATTGTGATCATCGAACGGATGTACGAATGTCCCTTCCGCCCCAGGGTAAGAACGTTCGCCGAGCGCGCGCCACGCGACTTCGTAAGGGACCGGGATGAGCTTTGCGCCGAGCGCCCGCATCCGCGCGAGCTTCGATGCCGGCGCCGTCTCGATCGCCACTACGGTGCACGGCACGCCGGCTTGCCTTGCGGCATACGCGATCCCTTGACCCGCGTTGCCGGCGCTGATGGTCCACACGCCGAGTTGCCGCTCGGATTCGGACAGCATCGCGACGGCATTGACCGCACCGCGTAACTTGTAGGAGTTGGTGGCTTGCAAATTCTCGAGCTTCAGGCGGATGTCGGGGAAATTGGGCCCCAGATCCAGGCGGACGAGCGGCGTGCGCACAATGCTGCCCGCGATTCTGCGGCGCGCCTCCTGCATTTCGCTCAATGTCAACGGCCGCACTGCCTCAAGCATCTTAAGCACCGGTTCGCTCCTGGAAATGTTGAATTCGGGACTCTAGCAGGTCCGATCCATGGCGCTGCCTGCGCGCAGGTCTAAATTAATGCTCTGATCTTTCTCTCGGTCAGATAATGGGCAATCGCGGCATCGCCGGCATCCGTGCTCGCCAACCCCACATAGCCGTCGGGACGCACAAGATACACCGCGTCACGGCGCAGACCGGCCGCGTGCATGGCTGAACTCCACGCAAACACGTGCAGCGGGATTTTTTGGCGCTCGGAGAATGCCTGAATATTCGGAGCGGCATTGCCATAAATGTGAATTTGCCAGTCCAGGGAACGCAAGTGCGCGAAGTTGAACTCTTCCGCGTCCTGCCCGACCCGCACCCAGGGCAAGCGATCGCCGCCGTGCACGCTGCCCGCTGCGCCGGCACTCAAGGGACTTCCACGGTAGTTCACCGCGATTTGCGAGACGGTGCGAAACGCCAATCGGCGCACCAGCGGCACGCGGAACGCTACTGGGGCCAGCGCCGGAAGGACTTTGGTGCGGACGAATCGCGCCCAGGCGCCGGAACTGATCACCGCCGTGAACGCACGATCCGTGGTCGCCACCAGCCGCCGTGCGAAAGCAATGCGCTCCGGTTCGTAGCTATCGAGCAGTGACTCGCTGGATGGTTCTTTCAGCACCGAAGCCAGTTTCCAGGCGAGGTTGACCGCATCACCGATGCCGGTGTTCATTCCCTGTCCGCCGACCGGGCTGTGGATATGCGCGGCATCGCCCAGCAGGAAGGCGCGCCCCTGCCGAAAGCTGTGCGCCACGCGATGATGAACCCGGTAGGTGGAGAACCAATTCACGTGCTTGACGTCGACCCGGAGATTTTGCATGGCGCGAGCGCGCACGTCATCGAACTGCAGGTGCTCATTATCCTTTGCGGCATCGTCGCGAACCGAGCCGATCAATCGCGCACGTCCTGCCTCCTGCAGCGGAAATACCGCGAGGAAATCTGCCTCATCGAGCGCTATATGCAGTTCGCCATTGACCGGTGGGCCGGCGGCTTCGACGTCCGCAACATAGAAGATGTGCTCGTAGGTTCCGCCTGGAAATCCTGTTTTGAGCTCTTCGCGTACCCTGGAGCGGGCGCCATCGCAACCGGCGAGATAGGCATAGCTGCCTGTCTCCTCGGATCCTGCCTTGCGCAGCGTGGCGCGAATCTCCCCGCCGCCATCTTCAAAGGCGGTCAGTTCCACCGGGCGCTCGACCTCCACGCCGAGCTCGCGCAAGCGCTCGATCAGCAGCCGCTCATGCTCGTCTTGCGGGAACATCGTGGGAAACGCAAAAGGAGTAAGCCCCTCTCCCAGATTCCCCAGCGGGACCCGGGCGGCGCGTCCGCCCTTTACCCACAGATTGATGGCGGACACCTGGTGACCGCGATCCACGACGGCCTGTGAGAGGCCTATCTGTTGATAGAACTCGAGCGTTCGCGCTTGAACCGCGAGGGCGCGCGAGGTGGTACCGGTCTGAGCTGCCTTGTCGATCAATCTGACGCGCACGCCCAGCTTTGTGAGCCACAGCGCCAGTACCAAGCCGGTTGGTCCCGCGCCGGCGATCAGTACATCGGCCTGACTCGGTCTGCCCTCCATTTGCGCCCACCTCGAGTGCAAGCCTGTGTCAAGGATCCTGGCTAGCTTACCCGGGTAAATCGCAGGGCGGCGCGAGCTTTCGCCTTGGTGGCTTCTTCCTCACGGCGTGGCCGGAGCATGCGCGCTCTTGCTCGCGCCTTTGCAATTCTCTGACCGGCTACGCTGCAGGTTCACGAGGATGCATCGAATTGTGGGACGCATCTACGTTGCCGGTGTCTTCATTCTCGCGCCGCTCGGTGTCTATATTCAGTATTTGGAGGAACGCCTCGGCGAGCCGCGCTC
>Ga0209006_10003430_pt1 | contig 14412 bp, 12 predicted proteins | sample JacPin_JW_Ref_O2_FD_188567 | JGI IMG/M metagenome (GOLD analysis project Ga0209006, IMG submission 188567) | Forest soil microbial communities from Algoma, Ontario, Canada - Jack Pine, Ontario site 1_JW_Ref_O2 (SPAdes) (version 2) | ecosystem: Environmental > Terrestrial > Soil > Boreal... | reverse complement strand
GAGGACGATACGATGAAGATTCTAATAGTCGCAACGGCCGCGGTGCCTACCAAGATAGATTCGAGAATCGTGGTAGCGGATATGGAGCCGGTTCTAGTGGACCTTCAGGTGGATATAGTGAGCCTACCTCAAATCCGGTAGGCACGTATGCACAACCTTCTCCCGCACCGGTACGGCTTTGCCTTCACTTTTCTTGATTGTCTTACTGACTGAACCTCATGCTTGAACCTCATGCTAGCCTGTTGATGAGCGTCTTGAACAAGCTCGAAAGGTTCAGCAGGTAAGCGCAGAGCATCCTTCTGTGGCATAAGTTTAACAAAAACTCTAATAGCTCTTAGCGGCTCTTAAGCATCCTCAAAACGGTGCTGACGCAACCGCGACACCTCCTTCCGCACCTATCCAGCAACACCCCCAAGGAATGAGTACTTATTACCCCCCTCCTACTCTGCAGCAACCACAACAACCTTACCCGGGCTCCGCGCCACCGGGAATTCTTAACAATAATCCTTATGCGACTATCCCTCACACTCCAGCCCCAGCATCAGGCCAAGCGCCGGCGTCATCATTGGCTGGTCTGCCCCCAAATATTCTGGCTTTGCTACAACATACCACTCAAGCGCAACAGCAGCCACCGCCGTCGCAATATGGTATGCCTCCTCCAATGATGAATGCCGCGCCAACCATGGGGACTGCGCCTCTGAACCCAAATCCCGGATTCCAATCACTCATGGCGCATCTGGTAGGTTAAGATCCTCACCACTCAATTGTATCTCATGCCTTCCTGCACAGCAATCGCAACTTGGAAAGCGACCGCAATGAGTTTGGAATTATCATAACATGTCTTCGCTTTTTCTGCTCCCATGTAAATAAATTCTTTTTGTCTCCACTTAGATAAGCTTGGGTACCCGAGGTCCAAACGTGACGCAATTCTATTTCTGCATTTGGTATGCACCGATAGCGCGCTTGAAAACCATAACCATCATGGAGTCCCCTCAAATCGCTTCGCCCGTTCTGAGTGTTGGACCCTCCAGGGCGCGCAATACCACGAAGCCGGTTGATGATGTGACCAGCTTAACCTCCTTCAATCCGTTTTCTGAAGAGGACGAGAACGATCAATCTTCTTATACTCTTGTCACGTCCATTTTTTCGCGAATGAAGCATACTTTGACCGCCCCTCTTTCTTCTGCCGTCGCTGTAGCATCTTCCACTACCAACACCACTGTAAATTCAACTGGAAACGAACCGAGACGACCTCCGTATTCCATTCAACATTCACAATCAACTCTATCTTCAAGACACTCGGTAGCGGAAAGACCAAACACCCTCTCTGCTGTCCTCTCTAATCCTGCCCCTCCGCTAGTTTCTTTAACTCCAGTTGTCTCCGAAGCTCCCTCGTATAGCTCAGAAACGGACAAGTCACCTTTTCGCAGTGGCATGTCGTATTCACCGGACGGGGGGCTTTTCGGGACCGTCATTCCGGGATTTCCTATTCCTGATGACGCCAGGAGCATCAGAACCACGACGAGCTTCCAACGGCCGGGACCTGTATCGAAAGTCATTAGAAGAATTAGAGGAGAGGGTGAGATATGACGTTTGTAGAACTTTTAAGTATCTCACAAGTGTGCGGTCTTGAGGTTTATCACGAGACTACTGGATGGACGACGAGAATTGCAAGGCGTGTTACGATTGCGAAAGTGTGTTCACTACGTGGCGGCGAAAGCACCATTGCCGAATATGCGGTCAGTCACCAGAATTGGCTTCCCTTGCTGGCAGTAATCGAAGTTCACTTGTCTAGGTCAGATTTTTTGTTCGCGATGTGCATCTAATATAATCAAAGGCTCTCGATTCGGTCACGACGGCATGATCCGAGTGTGTAACTTGTGTTTAGAGAAACTTGCCAATATCGACGATGACGACGACGATCGCCGTTCTGTTATATCCTCTTCAACTTCATTCCCAATCCACCAGCTAGGGCTAGATTCGCACTCCTTATCTCTAGGGCATCATTCACAATCGCCATTTGCTGCTTCTCAACTTTTTGGACAAACAGACGAACCTTTCAATCTCTATTCAATTGCGGAAACAAAGAGGCAGATATCTGGATCTGATGAAAGCGGAAGTCCATCTAGGCCTATGACACCCGGGTTTCCAGAAAGTGACAAGGAAACCTGGCGCCCTGTCCTCGAAAACCCGGCTCCGTTCCGTCGAGGTCTATCAGAAGAGGAGAAAGACGCTGTTAATATCTCATCTTCGTATAGTAATGACGACACCTTGATTGCACCTGGGTCGAAAACCCCGATTGACTTCCCAAAAACAACACCAGCCATTAACGTTGGTGGTCAGATGAGCTCTATACAATTTCCTGTAGGTTCCCCTGACCATGGCACGGATAGCCCAAGACCACGAAGTAGGGTGAGGTCGCGTTTCAACTCCTATGGCGATTTTGAAGTACCCACACCGTTCATTCGGAGTCGCGTACAAAGTCGACTAGACGATATCGCCGTTGGCGATGCAGGATGGCGTACAAGGAGAGAAAGTACAGCGTAAGCCAATGGAATGTATTATGAGGCACATCTGATTTGATTTGTTATGAATTTAGCTATGCTCAGGAGCTCAATCTCACCTCGATGCTTCATCTCAAAATCGTGTTGCGACAAATGCTCACACTTGAAAAGATCCCTGAAGTCAAGGAGTGGGAAACGACCTTGCTTAAGTTGTCTCTCCGGATCGCTCGCGAGTTGACGTTCACCGCTCTTCCTCATCGCCAAGGGGAGGACATGGATGTTCGACGTTACGTAAAAATCAAAAAGATTCCGGGTGGTTCCCCCCAGGATTCAGAATATGTTGATGGAGCAGTGATCACAAAGAATGTTGCTCACAAGGAGATGTCCAGGTCACAACGCAACCCTCGTGTCATGCTTGTCACGTTCCCTCTTGAATTCTATCGAGTGGAAGGGCAATATATGCATTTTGGTCAGATTGTTCGACAGGAAAAGGAGTATCTGGGAAACCTCGCCAGTCGCATCGCAGCATTACGACCGCACGTTGTCTTGGTAGAAAAGTCAGTCTCACGACTTGCCCTGGAGGCTCTGGCAAAACATAACATCGCAGTAGCAAGAACTGTGAAAGCTTCTGCAATTCACTTCGTTGCTCGTATGACGCAAAGCGACGTCTTCTCGTCGATGGACAAATTGGCGTTGGAACCCCGCCTAGGTCGATGTGCACGCTTCCGTATACAGACGTACGACCATGTCCTTATCCCCGGTCGCCGAAAGACCTATATGCGTTTTGAGGGCTGTAGTCGTGACATGGGGTGTACCATCATTCTCAGAGGCGGAGATATCGATACGCTCAGACGCATCAAGAGGGTCACGCGGTTCCTCACTTTCATAGTGCGAAACTTAAAGCTAGAGACTCATCTCTGGAAAGACTCTGTTATCACCTTGCCATCCTTCAACGCTGATGCAGCACCCCCCTCTATGTCAGCAGATCTAAATTCGTCAAACGTCTCTATGCCATTACTCTTAATGACTTCGACCTCCCGACTTGTGACCCCAACAGCAGATATCGCAGCCTCCACCTGGGAAGAGGACGCCCATAACGCCCTCGATCTTCCAGAAGAGGACAAAGCGCAGCTGCGACTCTCTCGGCGCATCCAGCAATCACTCGAGCCGTATATAAGAACTTTTATATCGGTGTCCGCGACATTACGTTTCCCTCCCCCCCAACCAATACGCCGGATGAAAGACTTGGACAACGAACTAATGGAGGCAAAGAAGATGTGGGAAGATGAAGTGGTTCGACGCGAAGAGAAGGCAGTTTCTAGTCATTTGCAAGAAGCCACAGTTACACCTTCCGCAACTCCAGGCATCGCAGATCTGGCAGATCTCAGTGCGCAGATAGAAGCTTTGCCAGACGTTCCCCTTACAACTCCAAGTCCCGAACGTCCTCCGGCGATCAGAACTGGCAGCTTCGACCATTCCTTAAGCAGCAGTCCGTCCTCGTCATCATGCTTCCCTGACTCGACCTCGCTTGTACTTTCTCCTTTGGAGAGTTCTCCACTGGAGGAAGTACCAGTCGTTCGTAAAACTATCTCCGACATTGCTCTCGAAAGCCGTCTCAGCCATCTCAAATGGCAGCACGAAGAGCACCGCCGTATTTGGGAATGGTATTTACGAAAAAATTCCGACGACTTTGTGATGGAAAAATACCAGTGCATCAGCCTGTGGCAATATACGACTCCCATTGCCGAGTTTGGTCAACACCGAGCGTGCTTTGCGCCTCACCTCACGTATATCACGTTCTACGGGGAAAATGATTGCACGCTTGGGCAATATATCGAAAAGGCCGTCAACGACACCCTTGTGAACTTCTTGGATCCGAAAGCAATTTGCGCAGGGAAAGGTTGCAACCAACCTCTCGCTCGTCATTGCCAGGTCTGTGTACACAACGAGACTCGGCTGTTCATAGCTGTCGAGCAATGGGATGGGCAGATTATAGGACGAGCAAATTGGCCTCCGTCGCCCGATTTGATTGCAACCTGGAGTGTATGTGGCCTGTGTGGATCAGCGACCCCCTTCATACCCGTCTCTGAGGAAATGCAAAGATATTCCTTTGCCAAATTTCTCGAGCTACATTTTTATCCCGCCGACGTGAAACTGGTTCAAGGGGCGGGTTGCCAACACAACATCTATCAACATCACATTCGCTATTTTGCCTTGAAGGGCATGACGGTACGGTTCCAATCAGATCCTGTCACTTTGCACGAGGTAGTATTCCCGTCCGTCCGCATTCGGATTCGCCCAGAGATTCAGCTGGAGCTCAAAAATGGCGACCACGATTGGTTGCACTACCGTAACACCACCTGGTACGAAGCCCTGGTCGATGACCTCAAGTTGATCAGCATTGATGCTGCCACAGGAGACGAAGAAGCTGACACTCGTCTTCGTACCGACATCAACGCACTAATCCAACGAGCTGAAGCTGAGAGACAAGAGATCTCTAATCTCCTGAATCGAATATATAACGAGTCGCCACCAACAGATACTCTTGCTCTTAATCAGGTACGAGCCTTCCGGCGAGACAAACTTGTCGCGTGGCAGCAGGACTTCGACAGGCTTCCCAAGCCACGTCTAGTGCAAACCTTTAGTAAGGGAGGCCGTAAAGCATCGGGTTTCGGATCTGTTCGTCCAATGTGGCCCAGGAGATACGACCCGACTGATCCGCGCCCGCCGTACTACAGCGTTTCCGGGGCAGAAGGTCTTTTAGCCATAAGGCGGGTCACAGGAGATTCATTCACTTCTTCTGCCTCTGAAGCCTCAGAACCGGAGGCCGCCATCGAGTATACCGAGAAAGGGAAGGTGATTGAGACACAATCTGAGAACGTCTCGGCGGAACCTCCAGCAGCCAACATCGACACCAATAAGAAACCTGACTCGGATAGTGATTCCACGATAGGCGCTGCCCGGGATGAAGGCTTGTCTTCTAGCGAACATATAGTAGATCAAGTGCGCCTTGATTTTCTTTCGGTATTACCTAATTAATCATCTCATTGTCAGGATGGGGTCGGTGGCCCTGCCGAGGAACATATCGTACAACGAGTGTCCCGACTGCCGAGACGCCCCAACCAATACCCGAGTGTCGCAGAGCTGGTCAAAAAATATCAAGATTTCTTGCCTGCCAACGGTGTGCAGGAACTTGCGAAAACTGCATTCCCCCCTCAAAACCTGGTTTCCGAAAGCGAGCAGGAATATACTCCCGTCATGCCTCGACCTACTGTGCGGAGCAAGAGTCGACACCACCCACCTATCAAGAAAGCCTCTACATCTGATTTTGAACAAGGCTACGCGGCTAACGTAGCACCCAGATATCTCACTCGTTCTCGTCCACATTTGGCTAGTCGTATTCCAGGTCCAGTTGGGGAATCTTCTCTCGAATCTTCGCGAAGACCTTCGCCTGACAAACGGACCTCGATGCGTATTACTCATCCTTCCAATACTAAAAGTACAGGCTCTGTGGCTGGAAGCAAATCCGGAAAAGCAAAGGCCAATAATCGCACTCGTCCATCCTCAGGTGCTGGCAGCAAATCCACCTTTCGTCGGCCCACAGGTGGTCCTGGAGGTAAAGTGACAAATATTGCGAAACATTTTGAGCGTATCAGCAGGGACAATGAACGAGCGAACCGCCGTTACGCTGTCATCCGGGGCAAACGCCCACGTCCTGTTGCATCTGCACGCGCCACGGTGGAAATTCTAGACAGTATCAAGGACGCTATCAAGGACGAATCTGAGAGCTCAGACTCAAGTGAAGCAGATGATGAAGGGGAGGGCGATGATCAAGGATGCCACGTACCCGTCGCAAAATGCATGCCCGAAGCACCTCTCGAAATTCAAGCTATCCCCGAACCTGCGGTCGAAAACACAGCCCCTTTGCCACATTCCCCACCTCCAGAAGATGTTCTCCCGTCGCAAGACATAGTGGATATGCCAGCGCAGCCACCGGCAGTCCTGATACATTCGCCCCCATCCTCCCCATCGCCAACTTCCAAGCCGTCAAAGCATCAATCTCAGCCCTCTTCCGACCTTGATGTACCTGGTGGCCCTGAATTTCCTTCAATATTGAAGGCAATATCAGGTCTATGGTTACAGCAATCCCGCAATCGTGTCGACTTCGAGGCCGACGATCCGACAAGTGACCCCGAACACATTTTCCGAGATTCCTCTATGGTTGTTCGTACTGATGAACCGACGTCAATCATTGCTCTGGCCCTTAAGTAGGTTGTCTCTTGTTCTGACTACGCTAGCGACTGGATTATCTTCTCAGCTCGCCACAATACCGAGAAATGCTCGCAAAATCCAGAGCAGAGAAGCGAACGGCACGGGAACCAAAATTAACCGACGGTGGTGAGGCTTTCATGCCTGACGATAGATCTGTCGCCGAGTCAACGTCCACATGGGGCGTCGTCAATGTCGAAAGCGTCGAGCTGCCCGACCCAACAGAAGAGTTAAGAGTTCCGTCTTCAAAGCTTCCGTGGGCGATCTGTAAGTGAGAAAACTCGCCTCGGTGTTTGAAGCTGACCGTCGTCATAGCATTTGAAAGTGGTGGTCTGACCATTAGTTGCACAGTTTTGTATCCAGAGCAATTCGATGCATTGCGCCGCACCTACGATTGCGAGAAGAGCATGATCGAGTCGTTAGCAAGGTGCGTGAAATGGAACGCTAGTGGAGGCAAATCTGGTTCGGCATTTTTGAAAACACGAGGTTAGCCTATCAGTTGTTTCATACACCGTCCCTAACCTTTCCCCCTCAAGACGACCGTTTCATTGCAAAGGAACTCTCCAAGGCGGAACTGCAAACAATGGAAACATTCGCACCCGCATATTTTGATTACATGTCTTCCGCGGTCTCTGGCAATGTTGGTTTTAACCCTTTGTTGATATATGGGTAAATTGTTCACTGCCCCTTTCAGCGCCCCACTCTTCTTGCCAAAGTCTTCGGCTGCTATAAGTTAACATTCAAAAAGACGGGGAAGGATAAAGGTCCCTCAAAATCCAAATCGACCCAGATGAACCTTCTTGTAATGGAAAATCTCTTCTATGATCGTCGATTTTCCAAGGTGGGCCCAGTAGTGTCATTTTCCGTATTCGACTTGTCCTTCTTCACCATTAGATATATGACCTGAAGGGAAATACTCGTAATCGTCGCGTCCAGTCAACGGGTCGCGAAAACGAAGTTCTATTAGATGAGAACTTAGTTGAAAGTAAGTTTCATCTAGCTTACTGTTGACTTTTCTAATTATAAATGATCCGTTAGCTGCCCACCTAGCCCCCTTTTATATGCGGGAACATTCTAAGCGAATTCTCAGAGGCTCGTTGTTTAACGACAGCAAATTCCTTGCCGACATAAACGTCATGGATTATTCCTTGGTCGTTGGTGTTGACAGTTATAAAAACGAGTTGGTTGTCGGAATAGTCGGTAAGTTCAAGTCCTGAGAATATATCACTGAATATATGTAATGCTGTTTAGATTACATTCGGACCTACACTTGGGACAAGCAGTTGGAGAGTTGGGTTAAGGAATCGACCTTCTTGGGTGGTGCATCCGGAGGTGGTCCTACGGTGGTAACTCCGAAACAATACAGGCAGCGTTTTATTAGTGCAATGGATCGATATTTTCCTTTGGTAAACGGCATCGTTGCTGCTTCATGACATGTGATCCTCAAAGCTTCTTAGGTTCCGGACCGCTGGATGAAGCAAAAGGACACCCCTGAAGAGGATTCCAACCTTGGGGAGTTATGGCCTGACTGGTAGTTCAAATCATTGCATATTTCACTTTCCTTGATAGAGTCATTCCTCATTTCATTTCCACGCATCTGATACCATTCATCATATCAGATTTACATCACATTGTTACTACCCTAGCGTACTCGCACTCTGGACAATACAATCACAACTTGCGCATCTTGTTCTTACCGTCATTGATAAGTGCTTTCCTCTGGCGCTCGAATTCCACCGAGAACTGTTCTTTGGTCACCTTTTTTTCGACACGGCGCGCCTGCCGCTCACGTTTGACTGCGAGCTTTCGTGATTTTTTTTCTTCCTTCGGCTCATTTCGAGAACGCGTCATCGTTGCATGCAAAGCTAGGAGGGCATTAGAATAGGCCAGGACGCGATTTCTATCATACATACGAGGCTTGTCCACCGTTGTTGTTTTGCTCATTTTCGACCCTTGATCATTCGAAGTTGGCAAACCAGTCCGATGATCGAGTCTTATTCTTGATATGGGTTTTGATTCTCGTGCTCGGATCAAACGAGGATGATTTTCGAGGTTAGAATAAGTCGCTGTGAGGGATAAGTGGTGCAATGATACCGCAGATGAGTGACACTGACTGAGGATGGTCTCGCAATCCCACAGGATTTTTTTGTCTACGTCGATGATGAGCACCTCCTCTTCGCTTTCATCATCGTGAAGGTTCACGCGTTCATCTCGACCCATAGCCCTCCTTAATGTGTCTAACTTCTCTACGCCACTATCTCCTTCGAGTTTAGTTTTCATCTTCCCTCCAAGAATTTCATAGTTGTCAAGGAAGTCATCCATCATTCCTACGAAGTCTTCTCGTGACGGTGGTGTGGGGTCTGGGTCGCGGACACCGTCCAACGATTCCTCGTCATCCATTCCGTCCGAGCCATATTCCTTCAGAATGATCTTTCACAAATGGACGTCAAAGAAGTTAGTGCAAAATTGAGAGACAGCCTGCCTGGTCGAAGCGCTCATCAAGTGTCTGCAGTGCCTCCGTGCGAGACAAAGAGGAGCTACTCATGCTATATCCCGAAGCATTCGATGTTGTTTTCCGCCTCCGTTTGCCACCGATCACGCGTAGATCTGGAAGTCTGCCCACGGTGTCTCCATCTTCGGAATCAGAACCCGAATCAGAGCCTGAATCACTTCCAGGGCTGGCGGCCTTCCGGTCATTCATGAATGACTGGAATCTAGCCTCCCAGCCCCCAACAGTTGCATCTGCGTCTCCGTGTTTTCTGGCTTCACACGTTGAACAAGGGTCTTCCTGAAATTCGAAATCAATGTCATCTTCACTTCCTCGTTCGCCATCAGCAACAATTTGCTGGAAGAAATCGTCCTGCACTTCATCATCTACGAAGGTATCGTCTTCAAGTGCTTCCAAAACTTGTCGCAAGTGAGGGTCCATATCTGGTTGTAATCCAACGATTGAGGACGGAACAGCCTCTTGAGATTCGTAACTCAATGGGAGCTCAGCCGGTGGCGCTAGAACGTCAACGGGTATTCCACGGAACGAGACCGTTTCTCCTTTCTTCATCGGTCGCGTCCGGGAAGTAGGCGGTGCCTCGAGAAGAATGCTCTCGACATCTGCCTCTTGTACTCCTACTTGCCGCAAGTGTTGCATATAGTCATATTGAGTATCATCATAGTAGATACCATATAGCGCTGCTTCCCCAACATTAGATGGGTGGTCGTGGCCGCCATCGGATTGAGCGAAGAAGTTTTCTAGATCAGCTCTGGATTTTCCCTGAACGTATTATCACAAGATGTTTTCTGCAGGGATGAGTTCAAAGCCCACTTTTTTAACATTTTCACGCTCGAAAGGTTTTAGTAAGTGTGGGGTTGCGTCGGGGTCGTGAATCAACGGGTCCCTCTGCGAGCGGTGAACAAGCTGAAAATGCCTTGCTCCAGGCTGCCGAAAGATGGATTTTGAGGGCATGTTTGGTGTAGCTTATGTAATCTAGCCGCGTTCACGGTTGCACCTGGGCGGCGTACTCTGCTTAATCTATAGAACATTTGCCATCGTAACCCCCTGGTTTCTCGATTTCTGCTACTCTTTTTCAGAGATCTGGTCCTCAAGCTTCATCTTTGTCACTTCAAGATGGACACGCGGACGCCCGCTATCCAGCGCGAACACACTCGTCGAGGTTTCTCCATATACGTCCCACCCGTTTCTCCGTCTATTTCTCATATTTACAATCTATCTCGTATCTACTAGTCATCAAAAAGTCGTTCTCGAGATCGACTTTTCCGGTTGTCTTTGGGTATGTCATCCCTCACAACGACCCGACCTTTCCGTCTCAAATGCCCCAATTGTCAGGGTTATACCGAGATCACCATAATACCAACAAGTAGCGACTTCAAGACAATTCATCTCCATTCGAGACAATGCAGTAAGGCCCAAGGTTTCCATTGAACACTTCTCTCACTTCAATAATCTCAGCGATACACTCCGTTACGGTCGCCTCTTATCAAGCCGAATTTGTCCACCATGATCCCCTTTCGAATATCACTGTATCCAATGCTCGGGACTGCCACCACCACCCTGAATTAAAGCGGAAGGTTTATTCCGCCCTTGCGGAGTGTGACGAGGGCGAGTTATCGATTGCGATTCCCCAGGAGGTGTCATTGAAGCCGTCTGGCCATGCCGCTGCTGCGCAAGTTGTCAGCGAAGGTATGTCATCATAATTCCTTTTCTACTAGTTGTCTTCTTTACTTCTTCATGCAATGCCGCAGCTGCGACTCCTGAGCCACAAACACCTGGGCCACTTTCTCAGCCTGCACCTGCCGTTCCTGAGTTCTCTCCTATCATAGTCAACATTGCGTATAGTCTTCGCAATCCTGTAGATGGATTTCAGTTTGTTCTGCCTTCAGATTCGCACCCCTACGTGAGCGTTCTACCTCTAGGTCTCTGAACATAGCTTATTCATGCTCAAAGCGCGTGCCACATGCCTACACAACGCCTTCTTCCCCTGATGCGGCAAGGTGCTGGGTACCATGCGTTGACAATCTTTGGGAGAAATGTACCTGGGAATTTGAGTTTGTCGTGCCAAGATATCTCGAGGAGCGGGATCTAGATCGCCAAGATGATGATGAGTCTGATGAGGTGCAAGACGCAAATCCAACGATAGTCGTATGCAGCGGAGAATTGGTGGAGCAAGTACGTGTTTCTATTGATAGATAAGTCACACAGTATCCTCAAATAATGCAAGGTCGCGCATCCTCACAACTCAAGCAAAACGATTTTTCTCTTTTCCCAAGCTGTACTCACAACCGTGCAGCACGTCGCCTTCGCAGCTGGTCCCTTTCATATCCATCCAATTCCCTTCGACGGCTCTGTAGATGATGCTTCTGGCTCCTCCCAGCCGCTTCTGCATGCCTTTTGCCTCCCTGGTCATGATTCAATGTTGCCAGTGTCAACTTCTACCCTTCGCTCAGCTATGAACTTCTACACTACAGAGTTCGGGTCCTACCCTTTCGGGTCATATAAACTCGTTTTTGTGGAAGAGCTACCTACCCAGCGGTTTGATAGCTCAACGCTGTCGCTGGTCACGGTTGACTTGTTGCATGGCGAAGACGCACTCGAGCAGGCTTTGGAAACTAGACATGCCCTTGCGCATGCACTAGCTTGCCAGTGGATCGGGATCAATATCCAGCCGAAATCGTGGTCGGATACCTGGCTTGTAAACGGGCTGGGTCTCTACATCACGGGTCTTTTCATACGAAAACTCCTAGGCAACAACGAGTACAGGTTTAGATTAAAAAAGGACATGCAACGGGTTTTAGACTGGGATAATGGACTCATGCCCCCAATATGCCAGCCCCAGAACGTGGATCCCCCAGATGCTGCCGTTCTACCGTTCGTCAACCTCAAAGCTCCGTTGGTACTCCATATCTTGGACCGACGACTAGGAAAATCTGGGACTTCCCTTGGGCTATCTCGCGTCCTCCCGAAAATTTTCTTGTCCGCTATAAGTGGAGAGATGCCAAACAATACCCTGGCCACCAGTTCGTTCTTGAGGACCTGCAGGAAGGTGAGCGGGGTGGATCCCAGGTCCTTCGCAGAGCAGTGGATATATGGAAGTGGTTGTCCTGCATTCGGCTTTGCAGCAACTTTCAACAGGAAGAAAATGGCCGTAGAGATCACTATGAGACAAGAGTCGCCAGCGTTCAAAGCGCATGAAAGTAGCGACATCTCGCGAACCTTGCTGAAGCCGGTCCCCTTTTTTGAGGTTGGCTACCATCACATGAGGACGTTTCCGTTTTTAACCAACTATTTGCAGGGTCAAATGACAATTCGCATCCACGAAGCGGATGGCACGCCATATGAACACGTACTGGATATTCGCAGCCCATTCAAACGGTATGAAGTACCTTTCAATACCAAGTACAAACGTGTCAGACGGAACACGAAACGTTATCTGGCCCGACAAGCGGCAGCCCAGGCAGCCGCCGAGGGCGACACCGAAGCTGCAGAAGCAATTGGCATGGTCGACATGGGCTTTGGACTTGAGGTGTGGGAAAAGGAGAAAGAGCGTGAGAACTGGAAGGTCGCGGATTGGACAGAAGAAGATGAACAAGTCATGTCGGGAGCAACTTATGAGTGGATACGAATGGATGCAGACTTTGAGTGGATAGCCGCCATTGCGTTTGATCAACCGGACTTCATGTGGGTTTCACAGTTGCAGCGAGACCGAGATGTTGTCGCACAGTTGGAGGTGGGTGTCTGTTTGCACATACCGGAAAGAATTTGCAGTTGACGTTGCACAATCAGGCCGTCCATGCTCTAGCCAAACAACCAACAGCCATCGTTTCTAGCACGCTGACGAAAACAGTGCTGGTGTCCAACTATTATTTCCGCATCCGCTGTGAAGCAGCTTTGGCTTTAGTCAATGTGAGTAGAATCTGTAAATGCAGTTGACCGTCGTTGATTTTCCTGTGGCAGTGTGCTATACGACGACTAGACTTTCTTGGATTATTTCACCTTTTCAAACTCTTTCTACGGTACTGCTACGAGCCAGAAGATGCAAAGCAGGACCTTTTTACGCATACCTATGTCCCTAAACCAAATAATTTTTCAGACATTTCAGAGTACTTTGTCAGAAAGGTGTGTTTTCATTAGCCTGTCAGCCCTTGCTTCAATCTCATGACCCGTTTCAGACTTTGGTCAACGCAATTTCTCGAGTACGCTTTGACACTGGGAAGTCGCCATCAGTCGTTCGGCAATTCCTGATCGATCAGTTGCGGTATAACGACAACACGGCCAATCCGGTTAGTCACACCCTCTGTATTTGTACACCATTTTGATTCATTCGCTCTCCAGTATTCCGATGCGTACTATATCTGTACTATCATTGCCGCAGCAGCTTGCGCAGCAGTTTCTACCACTCCACCTGAACGCGGAGAGCTACTAACGACAGAAGTTCGGATGGAGCATAATGATGAGGATGCTGATCTAGTCAAACAAACCATGGCCGAAGTTGACCGGTATCGAAGCATGGACAGACTGATACCATCTTACCACAATATAGTCACAATTGCTGCTCTCGATGTAAGCCACCCTCGGGAGTCCCTCCTTCCTTTGGCTGATATAGTCGCAGTTTCACCTGGTTCTGACTCTCGCGAGTCTCGTTCCAAGCCATCCTCGAGTGTTCTTCCCTCTAACTCGGCAAGTAGCAGAGACGAACGCATTGATCATGATTAACAAATATAATTTAGGGAGGGCAATTACACTCAAGTTCGCATTGCTGCGTTTGATGGCTTTTTCCTGACGAAATGGTACACGCCCCTCATCATGCGCTACATTCTCGCCGTGATGGCCAATGATCCTTCACGTATAATACGGCGACATGTAGCTCGGACAGCTTGTCAGAGCTTGGCCTTGTTGGTTTCCATGGGGGAGCTGAAGACGTCGATGAAGGAAACAGAGTCTCTTCTCATTGAAGAAGATGGTGCAAACCCAGAGAGGGGAAAGGAGTTCAACAGAAAAAGTGATGTGGATGCAATGATCAAGGTCCTGCGCAAAGATCGCGAAGTTGGCAAGAATGAAGCCCTACGCGAATTTTTGATGCCAATTGCGTTGTACGTCTGACCACTTAAAACAAACCATTCTATATTC
>Ga0209006_10003429_pt1 | contig 14412 bp, 14 predicted proteins | sample JacPin_JW_Ref_O2_FD_188567 | JGI IMG/M metagenome (GOLD analysis project Ga0209006, IMG submission 188567) | Forest soil microbial communities from Algoma, Ontario, Canada - Jack Pine, Ontario site 1_JW_Ref_O2 (SPAdes) (version 2) | ecosystem: Environmental > Terrestrial > Soil > Boreal... | reverse complement strand
GATGTGCAGGTCTGTTTCTTAAGGAGTATGCCAAACTCTCCGGTATTTCATAAACTTTTGTGTCGCCCATATTAGTCCAATGACATTGCCGATGCAGCAGCTGACCACGATGCCCGTGGCGCCATAATACCGTCCAAAAATAAAAGTGCACAACGTGACTACCAACGCGCCCACAAGCGAATTGATGAAGAATACCTCCTGTTTATGCGCTCGCAGATAATAAGCTTCTGCGAAGATAATGACATTTGTGATCATGTAAAGCATCAGCATTGCGATGGAACTCGGGTCGAGTAGCCGCTGAGCGAATCGAATGTGTTGCCAATTAAGGTAGAGGCACCCAAGCCATGCCGTTAGACCTCCTGCTATCGAGACCGCAAAGGATTGACTTACTGCCCGAAAGAATGTTCGATCGAGCTGCCGATATTCCTTGCGGGCGATCAGGGTACCAAAGGGTGCCGATTTTGTGCTCACCCACGAAACAGATATGTTCAGAAGCGCATTGGCCAAGCTGAGCGACATTCCCATCTGGCCCGCTTCCACCGGACCGCGATAGGCAAACAGAACCGGATTAAAAAGCCAGAAGATGAAGTAGCCACAAAACCAGCTCACAGCGATTCTCCACTGGAACGGCCAGACTTCCTGCGTCCATCGGATTCGATTCGTTCCTGTTTGATATCGCAGCAGGCCTAACAACAACTTCCGTTTCCCAAACAGCCACACAAGCGAGGCGGATGCCATTCCGAATAGCACCATCGACGGGGCGAAAAGACCGTGATGGCTTGCGAGGGCGATCCACGCCAGAAGACTTCCGGTTGCGGACTGCACGAACCGAAGGCGCGCAATCTCCGGAACATATCCACAACCTTCCAAAAAGGACAGCAAGGGATCAATCTGGAAGTTGAGTGCGGCCATCAAGGCTGCAGAAGTCCAAGGAAGTGGCCAGGAAACAGGTGGCCCAGCGTGCTGATGCGTGGAAAAAAAATAAAAGCCGACGGGAAGCAACGTCGCAGCCATAAGGACGGCAGCCGCCGAATACCAGCGCACCGACTTCTGAACCACGGATGCGAGCCTGGCATGCGCAATTGTGTCTCCGCTGATCTCATAGTTGCTGGAGATGGATAGTTGGGCCCGCTCGTGACTCGCCAACTGCAGAATCACGAACGAGAAGCCAAGCTCAAAAATCATCTGCATGGCGACTAGGCTGCCGAATGTGTAGTAGTACCCCTGTTCCGCAGGGGAAAGGAATCGTGCGATCAGGGCAACCGTGACAACGCCCGCTGCACTGGACCAGAATCGCGCCAGAACGGTGAATCCCACCGCTCGGTCAAGACCTAGGACCTGTCGCATCCAGCGACGAACACGAACTGGACCCGACGAATTCAGGGGGAGTCGGGCCACTTCATGGAGACCGTCAGACATTCAGTGCCCCCTCGAGGCGCGAGGACGGTCGCCCGACCAGAGATGAATGGGGACAACGGGCAGTCGATGGAAATGAAAAACCTCGCCGGTTCAACGCGAAAGAGGTTGACTTGGACGACCGAAGCGAGCTCAATATGGAAATCACTTTGCAAGCCTTGCTTGGGGTCGACCGTCGGGTAGTCGCATTCAGCCGTCAATTCTCTCTGTAGATTATAGCTTGCTTGGCCATTTTGGCTGGGCCTCGCAGCAGGTGAGTTGCGCTCAACCTCGTCAACTGTGCATTAATGCGCGTCGTCCAATCGGCAGCTAGCCCCAAGACTGAATAAAGACGGGGCATTGTGCATCCCAGCACCAATGAGAAAGCGAAACAAACAAAAGTTCGAGGTTATCTTAATCATCGGGAGCGCGCGCAATTCGTGATAAATTCGTGCACCAGCGTTACTCGTTTTGTGATCGTGGGAATTGAGTCGTCGTCTTAACAGATTCCAGAATTGTGCTGCCTTTACTACGGTCACGTATTGAAGCGTCTCGTGTGTACGAGAAATGAGTTCGCAGTCCCACAATATTCGGGCTCTCGATGGAATTCGCTGGCTAGCTGGGACAGCGGAAGAGCGCCATGGAAAACGTGGTAAAAGCCGTGGCACGTGCGGGACGTCGTCCGAGCCGGTTTTGTATTTCGTGTTCATGCCATCAGCGAGCGCACAGCTCCTCATACTCCAGAATTTGCTTCCCCGTGAACTCCGCCATGTTGTCGCCTTGATTCCAAGCGCGATACCATGTCATCGTCCATGCCAGCGCGCCTTCGATTCTGAGCCGTGGTTTCCATCCGAGTTCTACGCGGGCCCTACTGGAGTCCAGCCTTAGAACATGATCCTCGTGCACGCTGGGAACCGAGTCGTGAATCCAAGACGCACCGCTGCCCCACATGTCGACTAGCTTGGTCGCGATGCGCTCGACTGGCCATACATCGTCGTCGTTCGGTCCAAAGTTGTAGGAGGAAGCGAACCGTGCATTCTGGGCCAGGAGTTCCTGGGCCAGCATCAGGTAGCCATGCACAGGTTCGAGCACGTGTTGCCAAGGACGGATGGCGTTGGGGCGCCGGATCAAAACGGGTTGTCCGGAGACGAATCCGCGGACCATATCCGGGATGAGCCTGTCTTCGGACCAGTCCCCTCCGCCAATGACGTTGCCGGCGCGCACTGTGGCCAAGGCCACACCGTGTTGTTCATGCAGTTGGTCGGGCGGAAAGAATGAGCTGCGGTAGGCCGCACTGACAATTTCGGCGCAGGCTTTGCTCGAGGCATACGGGTCGTACCCGCCTAACGGATCCGTCTCGCGATATGGCCAAATCCATTCCTGATTCTGATAACACTTATCGGTCGTGACACACACCACGGCGCGGACGCTCGGAGTCTTGCGAATAGCCTCCAGCACGTGAACCGTACCCATGACGTTCGTGCCGTGGGTGCCCAGAGGCGCGCCGAACAATCGGCTGTGCGGCCAGATGAAAAACCACCTCAGGCGCAAACTCCGTGATGGAGGCTTGGAGCTCGGCATAATCGCGGACGTCACCGCGAACATCCTCAACCACGCTACCGACGCATGCGAGAGTGAACATGTTGGGTTCGGTGGAGGGATCGAGCGCGTATCCCCGAATCTTCGCGCCCAGACTGCTCAGCCAAAGCGCGAGCCAACTGCCCTTGAAACCGGTGTGACCGGTAAGAAAAACACGCCGTCCCCGCCAGGTTTTTACCGGATCTCCCAGGATGCCCTCCCCCTGACCAACAGCTCTTCCAGTCGTCGCTTCTCTTGTAGAGTATCCATTGCCTGCCTGCATCCGCGGTACGGAAATGAATGAACCTTGCTCATCATAAGCTTATCCGCACGGCAATCAAGCGGTTCGGAAACTGCTTAAATGTTATGATTTGAGCACCCTCATACCGAACCCATGGCGGATACCGCAACCCAGCTTCGCAAGCAGATTCTCGACCTCACGGCGCGATATTGTTTGGAATCATCTAGCGCTCGACCTTTTGTGCCCGGGGTTTCGCCAGTTCCGGTATCCGGCAAAGTGATCGATGGGGCCGATGTGAGTGCGGTGGTCGATTCGGCTCTTGACGGCTGGTTTACGACCGGCCGGTTCGGCGAAACCTTCGAACGGAATCTGGCCCGGTTCGTAGGAGTCCGTTCTGCCGCGTTGGTCAACTCGGGGTCTTCGGCCAATCTTGTTGCCCTGAGCGCTCTGACCTCGCCAAAACTCGGCGATCGGCGGCTAAAGCCCGGCGATGAGGTTATCACCGTGGCCGCAGGTTTTCCGACAACGGTCAACCCGATTTTCCAGAATCGTCTGGTCCCAGTATTCGTCGACGTGACGGTTCCAGAATATGAGATCGATGTTAGCCAACTTGAGGCTGCGCGGAGCGACCGTACAAGGGCCGTGTTCCTCGCGCACACCCTGGGAAACGTTTTTGATCTCGATGCGGTCAGCGCTTTTGCGCGCAAGCACAACCTCTGGCTGATCGAAGACTGCTGCGATGCGCTCGGTTCAACCTATAAGGGACGAAATGTCGGAACCTTCGGCGATATCGCCACCCTCAGCTTCTATCCTGCGCACCACATCACAACCGGGGAAGGCGGAGCTGTGCTGACGGACAAGGCGCCCTTGCAGGTAATTATTGAGTCGTTTCGCGACTGGGGTCGCGATTGCTGGTGCGACCCGGGCAAGGACAACACTTGTGGCAAGCGCTTTGATTGGCAATTGGGTTCACTGCCATGCGGCTACGACCACAAGTACACCTATTCGCACATCGGCTATAACCTGAAGGCCACCGACATGCAGGCCGCTCTCGGAGCCTCACAATTGACCAAGCTGCCTGAGTTTATCGCGAGTCGCAAGGCGAATTTTCATCATCTGAAGACAGCTCTGGCGGGGCTTGAGGAATATTTGATATTGCCGGAAGCGACACCCCACTCCGACCCGTCATGGTTTGGCTTTCCCATGGGCGTGCGCGAGGATGCGCCATTCCGGCGAGAGGATCTGATTCGCGTCCTTGATGCGAACAGAATTGGAACTCGCCTTTTGTTCGGTGGCAATCTTGTTCGACAACCTGCTTATCAGGATTGCGAGTATCGCGTAGCCGGAGAACTGCACAACACCGACTTTGTAATGAACAACGTATTTTGGGTGGGCGTATACCCGGGCCTGACGGCGCCAATGCTCGACTTCGTGGCAGCGACCATCAAGGGATTCATCGCACAATCCAAGGCTCGACGCGGAGAGCCAGAGCCTACGCTTGCACAGGGTAGCTGAAATAATACAATCGAGGGTACAGGATGTGGATCGAGGGGACCGCTGAGCAGGTGAGGGAGGTGGGCCGGGACCCTGGTGAACTTCCCCCGGATGTTATCGTGTCGAAGCTTCTACGCGATGTGTTCTTTTCGGAGACAGTCAGTTTCCCTTCGGAAGATTGATGAGCCCAGCGAACCGCCTTCCCCGGCAAGATTTGCAATTGATTCTGGAGCGCACTGCCCCGCTGTGGGAGGAAGTACGCGGCCATCGCATTTTTGTGACCGGGGGAACAGGTTTTTTCGGCTGTTGGCTCGTTGAGAGTTTTTGCTACATCAATGAGGCTCTCGCCCTCGGGGCTACTATGGTTGTGCTCACCCGTAAACCCGCGGCGTTCGCGGCGAAATGTCCTCACCTTGCTGCAAATCCCGGGGTTGCACTTCATTGCGGTGACGTACGGACCTTTACCTTCCCTGAAGGCAAATTCGAATACGTCCTCCATGCCGCTACCGACGCAAGCACCAGAGCGGCGACCGAAGACCCGCAGAATACACGCTCCACAATCGTTGAGGGGACCGAACACACGTTGCAGTTTGCATCTGCCTCCGGCGTAATGAAGTTTCTGCTCACAAGCTCGGGGGCGGTATATGGAAAGCAGCCGCCCGAAGTAACCCACCTTTCAGAGAATTACATCGGATCGTTAGACCCCGTGGCGCCGGTGAACGTGTACGGTGAGAGCAAACGAGCCGCCGAGCGCCTATGCTCGACGTATCGGGCAAGAGCCCGCTTCGGTTGCAAAATTGCGCGTTGCTGGGCCTTCTGCGGTCCGCATCTCCCCCTCGACCAGCACTTCGCCATCGGAAACTTCATCGGGGACGTTCTTGCAGGCAGGCCGATTCAAATTCTGGGCGACGGAACCCCAAGAAGATCCTATTTGTATGCTGCCGATCTCGCCGTTTGGCTCTGGACCATGTTGTTTCGAGCACCTGCACTTGTCCCTTTCAACGTAGGATCGGCGCACGACGTGAGTATTCTCGAGTTAGCACACACGGTCGCTGCTACTCTCAATCCCAAGACAGAAATTCTTGTCGCCCAACAAGCTGTTCGCGGAACCGCCCCAATCCGCTACGTTCCCTGCGTTGATCGTGCTCGCGAAGTGCTCGGTCTACGCCAGAGCATCGGGCTGGAGGAGAGCATCCGCCGGACGGCAGAATGGTATGGTCAGCAAACCAAGAGGCCCGCTGAGCAAACACAATAATTGGGTTCGATTCAGTAGTGCCATTTTTGTGGGCGCGATGAGAAACGGCGAACCACGAAGTATGAAAACGGACCGAGGGACCGGACTCTGATGGGTGAGGAACTACTGACTACTGAAAGCACAAGACCATTATTGACGATTGCGATTCCAAATTTCAACCGAGCTGGGTACTTGAAAGAGCTGCTGTCTCTACTTGCTGCTCAGCTGAGAAACGAGCCGCGTGTCGAGTTGATTATCTTTGACAATGCTTCTCCGGACGAGACCCCGGCGGTGGTACAGGATTTTGTGGCTCGTGGACTTAGAGTTCGTTATACCCCGTAATGTTCAGAATATAGGTTCCGATGCAAATTTTCTGCAGTGCTTTGAGCAGGCCCGGGGGAAATATGTTTGGCTTTTCAGTGATGACGATCTGATAATCCCCAAAGCACTCGCCAAGATTCTCGCCTTTTGCGAGGCTGCTGAATACGATCTGATTTGGGTAAGCGCTTATTCCTTTGGAGAGTTCCACGAGCCTCGCGCTGCCCAAGCGCGCGATAGCGCGATCGAGATCTCAGATCCGAGGGAGTATGTCAAACATGTCCACGTTTTCTTCACTTTCATCTCGGGTAACATTATCAACAAGGACACAGTGCTCGATGCTGGACCAAGGGCATTTTCCAGCTTGGTCGGAACAAGTCTCGTGCAGCTGGGGTGGACCTATACGGCGTTGAACCGATTCTCTCGCGGACTCTACATCCGCGAGAAACTGATTGGGGTGCGAACGAGCAATACCGGGGGTTATTCCGTGGTGGGGTTCGGCTTTTCTTCCTTGCCGGGATCGCCTGCGAACCAGTGGTAGCCATAAAGCGGAATGCCCAACGAAAATTTCTCTTTGGGAATGAATTGCAGCGCGTATTCCAGGTTCTGCACAGTCCAGGCGTAGCCCGCCACTGGGCCGGGCTCGGTCCAGCGCGTGTTCTGGTCGTAGGTCATCAGACAGATCAGGTCGGCGGACTGAGCCAGAGCTTTCGGATCGTAGGCGCCGCGCCAGTTGGCATAAAGCCAATGCGAATAATTGCTTTTCCCGGGAAAGCCCGGCGCGTTGGGCACAGTCGCAATCGTGAGTTCGAGAGTCTCTTTGTGAAGAGCGGTTGCGGTTTCGGCGACAAGACTTGAAAGCAGATCGCGGTCGGTCCAATTCACATTCTCGAAGTCAATCTGAAACCCGCTGTATCCATGCCCCTTGCACTCACCGAGAAGTGAGCCGAGGAAGGCGCTTCGCGCTGCAGGAGTAGTAAACAGCTTATGCAAATCAATTTGAACCATGGCGGCCGCGATGGGCATGACCGCTACATCTTCACCAAAGTTTCCAGATCGGGCGGATAGCCTTGACTGCCGGCCTTGATCTGAAACGCACCCCGTTCCGCCGCTATCTTGTATTTGTCGATCGCATCCCGCATTTCCCACACGGCGCGCCGCAGTTGCCTCTCCTTCTCCCGCTGGTTGGTCACGCGCCAATGGCAGTGCCATCAACGTGAGAATCGACAGGATAGTCGCCGCGCCGATCAACTCTAGGAGCGTGAACCCCGTTTCAGCCTCGCCCCGCCGTCGCGATAATCAATGAATGTCTTCATACTTTTGACCTCATTGTCTTATCCCCGAATTTCCTTTTGAATCCCAAAAACGTCGGTCATAATATGTCCATTTCGCTGGTTCGGATAATGAGATTTATGCACAGAATCCACAGGCGTCAGGGATTTTAAACATTCAAACGCACAAAATACTTTTGTTCGCCTTCCATTCCAGGGAGCACAAACTCGCCGAGACTCCGCCAGCTGAACCAGGTATGCGGGGCGAAGAATCGCCCGGTGATGCCGTTCTACCACAACCGAATGTTGCCGATGGCGGAACACCGTCCGTTCCACTCTGCGTCGATCTCGACGGCACACTGGTCAAGTCCGACACTCTGGTGGATTCTGTGCTGGTTCTCGCTCGTCAGAATCCACACGCCCTCCTCTCGCTTCCGGGCTGGCTCATTAAGGGAAAAGCGGCTTTCAAACATCGCGTAACTCAAGCTGTGACTATTGATGTGTCAAGCTTGCCGTACAATCAGCCGTTGCTTGAGTACCTAGTGCAACAGAACGCCGCCGGGCGTCGACTCTTTTTGGGAACCGCAGCGGACCGGAGGCTCGCGGAACGCGTCGCGCAGCACTGCCGGTTCTTTCAGGACGTTCTGGCATCAGATGGTTCCCACAATCTCGCTGGCGAGAACAAGCTGCAGGCATTCCGGCAACGATTTGGCGGAGCTTTCTCTTACATCGGAAACTCGAAACCTGACCTGCCGATTCTAACCAAATGCATCGACCCGATGGTGGCCAACCCGAGCTCAGGACTAACATCCGGGCTCCGATTAGCAGGAATTGTGCCAACAAAGATTTTCCGAGACTCTGTTCCACCATTGAAGGCATGGCTCGCGGCAGTTCAGCCCCACCAATGGGCAAAGAACTTGCTCGTGTTTCTTCCGCTGCTGCTCGGGCGCATCTGGAGCTGGCCGGATCCTCTCAGTCCTATCGTAGCCGCGTTGTTAGCGTTCTTCAGTTTTGGCCTGTGTACTTCTGCCACATATATGGTGATCGATCTTCTTGAGCTAGAAGACGACCGTTGCCACCCCTTGAGGCGTGGTCGCCCTTTGGCCGCGGGCAACCTTTCTGCTATATTCTATGTAGGCGTCATCACCTGGTTGTTGGTTACATCCGTCGTACTTGCCATACTTCTTCCCCACGTAGTTGCCGGTTTCGGCCCTGCACTTACGGCAAGCTACGGCATAGTCCAGTGGCTCATTCTCTATGCAATCAGCACGATCGTATACTCGTTGGTTCTGCAGCGAATCGCCCTAATTAACGTATTCGTACGCTGCGTTCTGTATATAGTTCCGTTCATCGCCGGTTCCGCCGCGACCGGAATCGGCATATCTAATTCGCTCACCCGGATTCGGCATCTCCTTATTGCGGTCGCCGGTTTGCTAACAATAACATTGCATTGAACGTAAGTCTGCAACTTCGGTCGGCTCAGCGATTCCCCCAATAATTAATGTAGTTTTTCTTCGGCCACATCTGACGTAAGAGAGTTTTGTCAATAAAGTAAAAACGGTTTTCGAATCGAACCGATCGTGGTGGTGCGGAAGGAAGCGGAGGCAGCGGGAGGAGACAGCACACCCTGTTTGCTTGCATAGTAGCTCCTGTGTATGCAACGCGCCTCGGCAGGCGCAGCACTAGATTCGGGTGACACCCATTGAAAGCTCAACAGATTCTCAAAGCACTGAGGACTGTTCGTGGTGGTCAGATAGTACTGGCCGGAGGCCGGGCTACTGGTCCAATGGTTCGCGCCCGACGCAGCATCCACGGTGTTTGTGCTCTCTGTGCTAAGGCTCCAGCCAGTGCCACCAAATACGCCATATTCGAGCGCGAGCGCGTCTTCATCTACTGTTTTTGCGGAGTCCCCCGTCGAGGTGAAGGCGTAAGCCGAAGGATTCGTTATGGGAAGAGCATCAACCGGAATCCGCGTCACCACACTCGTCGCCCCTGTATTGAGGGGGACCACATATACAGGAGGGTAACCATTCTCCCGGGTGACGTTGGCAAAGAACGCACTGCAGGCAGGAGCGTTCTCCTGACAATTTGACTCTAGGCCATACGGGGCAAAGCCATTCATTAAGATGAACTTTCCGATGTACTGTTGCTCCATCTGAACCCCGGTTAGAGGGCTGATGGAATCCGCAGGAGTGGCACGAAAATCCTCCTCGCACGTCAGTGGACCAGTGATCACGTAAACTAGGCCCTTCGCCGGACGCGCGCCAGCGACGTAGTGTGCTACTGATTTCCGTAAGACCTCCCCGCAGTTTGCGTAGTTGGTGCAGACATCACCCGCGTCAAACTGCTTTACCAAAGCGATGTTCCAAGCGGCAGAATTGCGCAACCCACAGTTCGGCGTCCACGCTCCAATAGAAAAAAGATTGTCGTGGTTGTAATAATGCTGGAAGATCTGCATGGTAGGGGCACCAAGGGTGGAGGGAGCGCTCGAAACCATACCCCACATCTTCACAAATCCTTTATCGATCCAATGATGGATGAGTGGCTGCGTGGTCACGCAATCGATATCCGCGTCGCAATCATCGTCGTAGATCATATTGACCGAAGTCGACACGGGGGCAACAACATCGCATCTCGAACAGCCAAAGGAACCAGCAAGGAAAAGAGCGCACACTATCGTAACTACGACTGGCAGACATTTCCGCATCGCAAGTTGTTCCTCAGAGTGCAGTGAAAGCTGTCGAGTGGTTGGATTATTGTCGATTAACCCAAGCCATTCGCCACAACTATGCGCTTAGGTCTGCGGCGGCGCGGACGTCCAGTTTCCGGCTAACGGTGAGCCCCTAGCCGATAATCACTTCGTCCGCTAAAGCCTACCGTGTCGAACTCGAAAAGCTCCGGGACAAAATATCCTCAAATGTCTGATCAAGTCAAGTAACGCAGTGCGATCCTGCTGCACGCTACGGGCCCACATCCTAGCGTCCGTCGTTAAACGACTCCGCGACCCAGAGTTGATAGCTATCCCCGCTTAGCCCTGCTTCATTGTTCAGCTTGTAGTGCTCGTGAATATAATCGCATAAAGGACGATAGACGCTGTCCGTATGAATGACTCTGGCTGGGTAAGGGAAAAAGAATAGAATGCCAATTAACTTACGTTCCCCGGAATCGTCCACTCGACAGTTATCATCGAAATTGTTCAGTAACAACACGGCATCCTGCGGGTGGTGCGCAAGATCGTCGATCTTCCTACGAACCGCCGCCGGTGTGTTCGCGTTCTCCAGCCCCTCGTAGAATCCATAGTCGATCCGACTGTTCAAATATGTTCCAATATGGTTCGGGCGGTATCCAAACGGCGCTGCGAATTCGCCGCGCCATTCAGGATAAACTTCTGACAGGTTCGCATCGACGGGAACTCCGGAATGAAGCCGTATCATTTCCAATCGCCTCTCCAATTTGGCACGCTTGATTCCATCTAGATGGGGGGCAATCTGACGTTGGGCGAGAGAAATAATCTTGTCTGAGATCTTTGAGTTGCCTCCTTCCTGCATGTCGTTCAAGCAGACGTTAGCCAAAAGGATCCGGTACAGCCATAACCCCGCAATCGTTGGAATTATGATAATGAAACACAAGAAGGCAGTACGACACCACCTCCAGGCAACTGGGGAATTTGAGACATAGAGTAGACATGCCAGAAACACGCCTATTCCATTCAGAAACACATGGCCGGGATCGCATCGTCCGAGGGATGCAGCGACCATGGGTACGGAATATGCGATCAGGCCAATCGTGTTGTCGCGGCTCGATCTGTTGACTAATCGTTGGTAAACGTAACAGGCGGATAGAAAAAGTGCCGCAATAAACAAAAGGATGTGCGGCGCTGGGATGATGGGGAAACTGTCGGCTCCCCCTCCAGAGGCTCGCATCGTGTCCAGTACATGCAATCGGGCTGCCGTCCAGAAGATGAGAGCGAATGCACCCAGCAGAACGGCTGTCGCGCTCAGCGCCGATGGACTACGTCGCTGGCCGTCGAGTAGAAACACGCAAATGCACGCAAAGGCGTGCGCCACGGCGGTCTCGGGAGAGACAAGCAACAAGGCGACCGTAAATATTGCGGCGAGAAACGAGGCAAGCATTTTCCATTTGACACCGTCACGACTTACTACACGCTCCACCAGCAAAACAAAAAAGACAGGGCATATATGTCGCAAAAGCGCATAATGTGTTCCCATCGACAATATCGCCGGATATGCCGCACCCATCATCAGAAGAAAAATCGAGGTTTTCTTCGTGGTGGGGTAGTCAATCATGTTGACGACAGCAAACAGCAGGCACGTACCACACAGAAAGTTGATCCCCCAGAAAATGTAGCTGGCACGGACCACATCGAGCGAGAATAGGCGACCGAGGAACAGAGGACCATAGAGGAAGGAAGCGCCGAACGGCCACTCAAAGTCTGTATATGGAGTCTTTCCCTGCGAGAGCATCCATACACGGTCGATTTCGTAGGAGGATTCCCCAAACCCGCCAAATCGACCCGCGAGTGCGTACATGGCAACGCAACCCATCAAAACCGCAAATAGCGTTACAAACAGAACTTTGAGCGGGACGGCCTTGGAGTGGCCGGCTTGGAGAAACGGAAAACCGACCCCTCTCGTCCAGATCACCCCGGCTCCAAGGAAAAACGCCAACAAGATGATGCCGGCGCGGTTGTTATACCCAAAATGATAGGAAACCGAAGCGGTGGGCTGCATTGAAACAAAGTAGGGAACCCAGAATACGATGGCCATCCCAACAACTGCATAGAGGGAGAGAAAGTACCGTGCGCGGGTTGTCTTTATGTCACGATCAAGCATCAATTTTCCAAACGAGGCGATTCATCCATCTAAATCTGTGCGGAGAGTTATACGATTCTCCCTTGCTTTGCGCGAAAAAGCGTGAATTGACGTTCGCATCTTCGGCGAAGCAGCTCACTTCTTGTCCTATCGGTAAAGAGTCATGGTTACGGTGCAGTGTGAACAGGAATCGATGGTGTGAAAACAGTAGCCAGCCATGGAATATCCAAAAAAAGCAGAACGAGGATCACTGCCACACAAAGTGTGACTTCGATCATCAGCAGCGATTCCCTATAGAGTTTCTCCGGATTCTGAACGGAACTTTGTGGAACAAAAGCCAGGTTGAAATATGTACACATGGTCAAAGCAACGAACGGAAACGACAAGATCAATTCCATCCTGTAACGAATGATGAAGGCGCCAAATAGCAACATGGCAAACGAAGCATAAAAAACTACCGATTGCAGTAAGGATTGCTCCGTGTAGTGTTTGAAGGACTCGCGGTAGGAACCAGCCACCACTCGGCTGCCGAATTCTCGAAGTTCACTGAAGCGCTTGAGAGCCATCAGATAGCACCCAAACATCCAATAGCAACAAAGTAGAGAGACAGGGGGGACCAGTTGGGGCGCTACCATATACCAGCCCAGCAACATTCGCAGCGGATTATTTATCGATTCAGTTAGAACATCGAGATAGACCGTATCTTTTGTGCGGAATGGACGAATATTGTAAACGCAACCCATGAGCCAAAGAACTACTTCGACAGCGGCGAACTTTGCTGAGATCTGCCACGCAATGGCGACACCCACCAACATCATCGCGAGCCACTGCACGTAGGCTGCCGGGATACTGACCAAACCTCGCGCCGCCGGACGGTCTTTCTTGATCGGGTGCAGACGATCGAACGGTGCGTCTAGAACTTCGTTGATCACGTAGTTGCTGCAAGCTACAAGAGTAGTTGCCAGGAAACCGAGAGCCAAATTACGCCAGAGATTGGGCGGAGAGGATCGAAGCAGACTAAGTGGAACGATGATTCCAGGAACCACAAAAATGTTCTTAATGGAGTGATCGAGGCGTGCAATTTTCAGATGAGCCGACAAACGCTGCTTCCAGGTAGGAATTATGCATGCCAGCGCCTCAGAAGAAACCATAAATCCAAAGACTCCTTAGTTCCCCGCTCGCGTCAACTAGGTCCAGGCTCTATTCCCTCGCCGGAAAGGGAACTGCCTGCGGACTAAGAGCTTTCAACAGCGAAGGGCAGGGCTGCGGATCTCAAGTCGCCGCCTCTGCTCGACACCTCATTCTTGTAGGGACCCCACATTTTAGCATGCCGCTAAGAGGCTGATTGACAGCGTAGATTTCCATTTGTTTTGCGAAGGCTGCCCGAAACGTTAGCAATCGGGATCGTTCGGGTACTTCTCTTCCAAGCTCGGCCCTAGCGAACCCGGCAGCGCCGGCCATTCTGGACAGTGCGGTCGTCAAACGGCAGAACATCCTCATTTCGGGAGGAACAGGCACCGGTAAAACGACTCTCCTAAACATCATTGCCCACTTCATCCCCGCACAGGAGCACATCCTCATCATCGACGACACGGCGGAAATTCAGATCGCTTGCTCCGAACCTCGTCCGCTTTGAAGCCCGCGTTGCTCAGAACGGCATCCCGGCAGCATTCCCGACCGATTGCAGGGCTCTCTTCCCTAGCGATCTATCCGCTTTCCTGGCTTTTTGCTGGAGGATCCATTCGCCCTTTGGAATCCTTTGCCATCCTGGGGTTCTCATCCGCATACTGGCGTCTGAACTCAAGGCTACTACCATCTGGTGGAACCTCCAAGCTGAAGGACTCGCCACTTGAGCTCATCGGATGAATACGAATATCTCTATCAGGCGCAGGAATGCAGCTGTGGTCTTCGACTCAAAGTAAGTTGGAAAAGTGGCGGCCTCCGACAGTCAATCTCAAAGGCATAGCCGACGACAGAAATGAGAAGCCTTGAAGGTTTCTATTGCGATTTTGTACGCCGACAGACTATTCTGCTTATCCCTGAGACGCA
>Ga0209006_10003428_pt1 | contig 14414 bp, 10 predicted proteins | sample JacPin_JW_Ref_O2_FD_188567 | JGI IMG/M metagenome (GOLD analysis project Ga0209006, IMG submission 188567) | Forest soil microbial communities from Algoma, Ontario, Canada - Jack Pine, Ontario site 1_JW_Ref_O2 (SPAdes) (version 2) | ecosystem: Environmental > Terrestrial > Soil > Boreal... | reverse complement strand
TTGGCGTCGCCTGCGGGCAGGATCAAATTTTGCACACTGACGGCGTCGAGCACGTCCTCGGCGGACACGTTATGCGCTTGCATCGCCGACTGATCGAGGTCGATTTGCACTTGCAGAATCTTGCCGCCGTATGGCGAGGGCACCGCGGCGCCCGCCACCGTCGCGAGCTGTGGCCGGATGAAATTCTGGCCGAGATCGAACAGCCGCATTTGCGGCAGCTTTTTGCTCGACAGAGCGAGCTGCAGGATCGGCACACTCGACGCGTTATAGCTCAGCACATAGGGCGGTGTGATGCCCGGCGGCAAAAGCTTCAGCACGGTTTGCGACGCGGCCGTGACCTGGGCCAGCGCCGCGGCAATGTCGACATTCTTCTGAAAAAACACCTTCACCACGCCGTAGCCGGAAAGTGACTGCGACTCGATGTGTTCGATGTCGGCGACCTGCGCGGTGAGATAACGCTCGTAGAAGTAAATGACGCGGCCGGACATGTCGTTGGGCAACAGTCCGTTGTATGTCCACACCACGCTTACGACCGGTATGTTGATGTTAGGAAAGATGTCGGTCGGAGTGAGCAACGCGGCGCGAACACCGAAGATCGCGATGAGCAGCGCGAGTACGACGAAGGTGTAAGGCCGTCTGAGCGCGGTAAGAACGATCCACACGGCGACACTCTCCTATCGGATTTTCACTTCGCTAAGCCCGCCGCCAGCGGGCGGTAGACGGCGAGTGACGTCGCCGAGGCGAACTTACACGATCCGGCGAAGTCTCGTAACCCGCCCAATGGTCATGGATCGACTTTCTTAACCAGCACTTGAACCGGCTCGCGGGGCGCGGGCGTTATGCTAAAACCGGCGGTACCACGATCAACGAGGGTGCGCTGCGATGACCGGTTTGCGCGGCCTGTCATGTCTCGCCGGTCTCGCGTTTCTCGCGCTTGGGCCCACAGCGGGCGCGCAAGAGCGGCCGCAACTGGTTCCCACTCGGGACGTCGACATCAGTTACAAAATTACGCGGCCAGATCAGCCGGTGGTTGTCGAACGTCGGCGGTGGCTCGCCGGCGAGCACCTGGAGCGCGTCGATGGCCCCGACAAATCCACCACGATCTTCGATCGCAACAAGGATGAAATCATTCTGCTGAACGCGGCCAAGCGAACGTTCCGCAAATTGGAAGGCGCCGGCCGCCGGCTGCCGGAACCCGGGGCTGGCGTAGTTCTGACGCGCGGTGAAACGTCCATTATTGCCGGGTTAACTTGCGTTGAGTGGACGTGGCCCGAGGATACCGAGACCCATACAGCCTGCGTAACGCCTGAAGGCGTGTTGCTTCGGCTTGCGATCGACGGCCGCACAATAATTCAAGCGCGCTCCGTACATTTCGCGGCGCAGAAACCGGAGTTGTTCCAAGTGCCGCCCAACTACGCGCCGGCGCTGGCACCGGAAGGCGCGCCGGAGCCGTAAAGTTTTGTGCGAGTGGACTGCGCACGGCGCGGGTGGCTGGCTGCCTTGCAGCGCCGGAAAAAAACGCCCATCGTGCGCGTGGGGCGTCTGTGGGCTGGCGAATTGTGTGGCGTGCCGGCTTGTCGCTTTCCGCAGTTGGAGCGCATCCGTTTCGTGCCGGCGCCAGCGAAGCATCCGCGCAGACACAGCGGCAGCCCGAGGGTTGGCGCGGTGCGGCTTTTCAGCGCAATTGTCGGTATCGCGGCCGTTCTTGGCGTGGCCGCATGTGCCGTTGGTCCCGATTACACTGCGCCCGAGCCACCGCTGCCGCCAACTTTCGCGGCCGCTCGAGCCGGCGGCAATGAGCAACATGCCGATCGCGTTGCCGCCACGACGAAATGGTGGCGCACGCTTCATGATCGCGAACTGGATTCGCTGATCGATCGAGCAATCGCCGGCAGCCCGAGTTTGGAGATTGCGTTGCAGCGGTTGCAGCAAGCCCGCGCCCAAGAGGCGGTAATCATCGGCGCCGCTTTGCCGATAGCGGAAGGAACTGAGGGCGGCGGAATTGGCACCGGCAGCGATTTAGGCCGAAGCCGAGCCGCCCAGAGTCTCGTTTCCGCGGAAACCGGCACGGGGGTGTCCCAGGTGACGAACCTCGCCGGCTTTGACGCGGCGTGGGAGATCGACGTGTTCGGGAAATTCCGCCGCGCCATCGAGGCCGCGCAATACGATGTCGAGGCCGCCGCCGCCGCCCGCAACGCGGTGCTCATCTCGCTCGTTGCAGACGTTACGCGCGCTTATCTCGATCTGCGCGCCTTGCAGATGCAGCTCGCCGTGTTGCACAAGGGGATCGAGGTCGCGAAAAAGTACTTGGACTTCGTGCAGGAGCGCTTCAACCGCGGCATCACCAACGAACTCGACGTTACTTTAGCCCAACGTCAATTGGCGCAGCTGCAATCGCAGATCGCGCCGCTCGGGGCGCAAATTAATGCGGCGCGGTATGTCATCGCTGTCTTGCTCGGCGAGTTTCCTGAGAATTTGGGGTCAGAACTAACGAGGCCCGGAATGCTTCCGGCGTTGCCGGGACGAATCCGTTCGGGGTTGCCGATCGAACTGTTGCGTCGGCGGCCCGATATTGCCGAAGCCGAACGCCAATTGGCCAGCGCGACGGCGGCGATCGGTGTCGCCACGGCCGATTTGTTTCCCCGAGTGGCTTTGGTCGCCTCTGCCGGAAATCAAACCGCACTCGGCGGCGTTCCCATCAATCCGATCTGGTCGCTCGGACCGGGAGTTCTCGCGCCGATCCTCGACTTTGGCCGGCTCGATGCCGCCGTCGAGAAGGCTGACTATCGGGCGCGCGAGTTCCTATTCACCTACAAACAAACTGTGCTGAAAGCAGTAGGCGAGGTCGACACGGCGGTCGACGCCTATGCTGCTCAACAGAATCGCTTGCGCCACCTTTCGGATGCGCTTGCCGCCGCGCGCAAAGCCGTCGACTTGGCGAACGAGCGTTTCGATCGGGGCTTGATCGATTCGCTCAACGTGATCGACGCGCAGCGGCAGGAATATGAAATCGAGCAGCAATATGTGGCCGCCCAAGCCGCCGCTGCCGAGCAACTGGTTGCGCTGTACAAGTCGCTCGGCGGCGGCTGGGAGGATTATCAAATCTTCCCGCCAATTCGCCCCCCGCTGCCCGCCATCGCGGCGGCATTTCGGAGCTTGCTAGCTCCGACCGCGCGGCCCTGACAAAGTTGTGGCCCCGGCATTCACCGGGGCCACCAGCAGGTCTAGTCTAGGGGTAGCACGCGAAGCACTTTGCAGTTCGGCTATGACAGTCACGTGACTCGTCAGCCGAAGCGGGCCATGGATGTCTGTACTTTCGGGCGGTCCAGCATCGACTCGGGCCTATTTCGGCAATTGAGGCCGTAAGCCGCATCCATTTTCGCTAGAGGGCGGGAATTCGAATCTCCCAAGGCCGACCCAGAACACGAGCCGTGGCTGGCCGGTCAAATTGTTGCTTTTATGCCACGGGGCCACGCGATTCCGACGTGAATTAGAGATCGAATCATGGCCCGGGAACCTCGCGTCATGCGTCCGTCATGCGCGAAAAATAGAGGAGGGAAGGGCCTTTTCTCTTGTCTCTGAGAGCCGGAGGGCTCGCGGGGCAGTGACCTTGATCTTTAAGAGCCGGAGGGCTCGCGGAGGGGGTAATGATCGTCAAGCAGAGAGCGTTTTTCTTATTGGCCGGCATCGCATTAGGGGTCTCCCTAACTGCTGCGCCCGCCAGCGCCGCGGATATGGATGCGATGGCGACAAAGGCGCCTCCATACGCGGTAGCGCCAGCCGCCGCCGGACCGACATCGTGCACCAGCGTGGGGGGCTTTTTTCTCACCGACTGCCAATTGCTCTGGTATGGCGTGCGGTTCTACGGCACGGTCGACATGGGCGGCCTATATCAGACTCATGGTACGCCTCTTGATGCGAACTTCCCCACAGGCGCCAGTTACATTGTAGGTGCTGGTGGCACTGGCGCGACGAACCGAACCCCGGGATGGGGTCTCGCTCCCAACGGCTTGAGCCAGTCGAACATCGGAGTTGAGGTCAAAGAGCCGATTGCCCCGGGCGGCTGGTCTTTTGTCGCCCGCGGCGAACTCGCTTTTGATCCCTATTCCGGCCTGTTGGCCAACGCTCCGCAGGCTCTGCAGAATGCGAAGGGCACGGCGCAGAATACGGAAGCCTTGCCGTTCGACTCCAGCCGGTGGGGCTGGCTGAACACAAACCAATATCTCGGAATTAGCCAGTCGAATTGGGGCACGTTGACCTTCTTCCGGCAAAACACACTACAGATAGACGCGATCAATAGTTACGATCCGATGGGAGGCGCTTATGCCTTCTCGCCGCTCGGCTATTCCGGCAAGGCGGGCGGCATCGGCGACACCGAGGACGCGCGTTGGACCACAGCCATCAAGTATCGCGTCAATCTGTTCGGCGACGCCCTCCATATCGGAGTCATGGGTCAGCCGATCGGAGGATCCAATGGCGGGTATAATTCATACAACCCGAATAACGGCGCGGTCGCAGGCGACATCGGGGGGACTTTCAGCAACGTGGGACCGGGGGCCTTCTCGATTGATTTCATCGGCACGTACGAGCGCGACGCGGTCAATATTTCAGCGATGTATCCCGGTCAGGTGCTCAACGCCGGCGGTACGCCAACCACGTTCCCGGCCGATGCCGCGCTCAAGGCAACGCTGTCGGACAACGTGGCCTTTTCGGTGATGACCAAATACAGCTTTGGTTCGTGGGGAAATTCGGCGCCCCCAATGGTCGCCAAAGGACCCATTGCGCCGTCGGGACCCGTCGGTATCCCGCTCACGCTGTATGCCGGGTACGAGTGGATCCAGTTCTCGAACCCGAGCGATCCGCAAGCAACGTCATTCATCGATGACGGCTTCACCTTCAATAACTCCGGCGGCGTTAATCACGGCCAAGTTTCCACTGCTAATCTTACGTCCATCAACAACAACGCGTTTAACGTCAACTGCGGCACCGGTACCGGTTGCGGAAACGAGATTTTCCAGATCTTTTGGGTGGGTGCCAAATACGGCATCACCCGCGACTTGGACGTCACCGGCGCGTACTACGAATACTTCCAGAATCAGTTCGTGAACGGCGCGGGTATCTGTGCCTCGCCGGGCGCGCATAGCCAGTGCGCCGGCACCTACCAAGTTTACTCAGCGGTGCTCGATTGGCGGTTTCTGCCGAAGTGGGATACCTACCTCGGCCTTGTGTACTCCATAGCGCAGGGTGGCATCGCCAACGGCGATATCCAAAACAACAACATCGCCGGTGTTGGTGGCGTCCGCTTCCGGTTCTAAGCGCCGGCAGTTTTCAACACAGCGAAGCGCCGCCTTTTGGGCGGCGCTTTTGTTTGGCGCCGATCTTATCCCCGATTTACATTGGAGCCTGTGCCGGTCACTCGCAGGCATCCGAAATCGTCCCGTGCTGTCACAATTGTGATACAAACTGTTGCCCTAAAGTCACACGGGACAAATCAAGCTGATTATCCCCGCTGGCAGTGACGTTGTATATTGCAGGATACAGCGTCCGCTATATGCTCATTTGTGGACTGGGCAGGGGGCTTAAATGAAAAAACTTGGTTTTGGCGCGATTTTGGCCACAGCGGTCATCTGCGCCTCGGGTGTCGGCGCAAACGCGGCTGACATGGACGCGCTGGCAACGAAAGCGCCTCCGTACGCGGTCGCACCGGTCGCGGTGGCCCCTGCCGCTTGCGGCAGCATCTATGACTTCTTTCTCACGGCGTGCCCGCTGAGTTGGTACGGGGTCACGTTTTACGGCATCGTCGATTTAGGTGGGAACTACCAGACCCACGGCACGCCGCTCGATCCAAATCATCCGGTCGGCGCCAGCTACCTGATTGGCAACAGCGGTACGAACGCCGTTGGCCGGATCTCTGGGTTTCAGCTCGCCCCTAATGCCCTGAGCCAATCGCTCGTCGGGATGAAAACCACCATTGCGATTGCGCCGGGCTGGAACTTCATTTCCGTGAACGAACTTGCGTTCGATCCGTATTCGCTGCTGTTGGCCAACGCGCCACAGGCGATGTTTAATTCGATCGGCGTACCCGAGAACAAACAACTCATCCCGTACGACTCCAGCCGGTGGGGCTGGTTGGCTGCGCAGAACTTTGTCGGCGTAAGCTCGCCGACTTGGGGCACGCTGACTTTCGGCCGCACCAACACGCCGCTGCTGGATGCGGTCAATGCCTACGATCCGATGGGCGGCTCCTACGGCTTTTCGGTGATCGGCAACTCCGGCTTGACCTGCGGCGCCGGTGACACCGAAACATGTCGCTGGACCACGGCGATCAAGTACCGGCTCAATGTCGGTGACTTCAGGTTTGTCGTCGCCGGTCAGCCCTTCGGTGGCACGCAAGGCGGATACAATGCTTTCAACCCGAACAACGGGGCCGTCGAAGGCGGCATTGGCGGGGACTTTAGACATATTGGTCCCGGCGTTCTCTCCGTGGATGTCTTGGGCGCCTACGAGAGGGACGCGGTCAACTGGTCGACGCTGTTCCCTGGCCAGGCATTCTTTGGCACCTCCGGCACGCCGATCACGTTCCCTGCCGGCGGCCTCAAGGCGACGGTTTCCAACAATACGTCCGGCATGATCGTGGCGAAGTATAGCTTCGGTTCCTGGGGGGCTCCTGCCGCACCTATAGTGGCTAAGGGTCCGGTGCCGTCTGGGCCGACCGGGATACCGCTCACCCTTTACGCCGGTTATGAGTATATCCAGTTCGCGAATCCGAGTGATCCGCAGACGACCTCGTTCAAGGATGACGGCTTCCAGTTCAACTTCGTCAACGCAGCTGGCAGCATCTTGAGCGGCAACGGCACGACGATCGCCAACAACGCGTTCAACGCCGCATGCGGATCGGGCACGGGATGCTCTGACCGGATCATGCAGAGCATGTGGGCGGGCGCCAAATACGGCGTTACCCGGGATATAGATCTCATCGGCGCCTACTATCACTACATTCAGAACACGTTTGTCAGCGGCGTCGCTTGCGGCATGACGGTTGCGGCTGCCAACTCGCGGTGCCAAGGCTACTTTGACGGTTATTCCGCGGTTCTTGACTGGCGTTTCCTGCCGAAGTGGGATGCCTACATCGGCACCTTCTACACGGCAGCGTATGGCGGCCTCGCTAACGGCGACATCAATCGCAATAACTGGGCCACCACCGCCGGCGTCCGCTTTCGGTTCTAATCGGCGCGAACTTTTCGAAGGTTGCGAAGCGCCGCCTTTCGGGGCGGCGCTTTCGTTTTGGCGAGGACGCTTTCCGCCATTGGCGTGACTCATATTTGCCACACATCACGATAAACTTTGGTGTTGGCAGAAAACCAAGCAAAATGAATAGCTTCCGCGATATTGCATTCTGCGGGCGGCATCGACCCTTGAATCCCGAGGGTATATATAAACCGCTGGAGGGGTGGGCCGAGTCGCGGGGGCGGTTCTTACGGCCTGCCAGGGGTTTGTCAGGTAGCCGACGGTCAGACGAGGTAACATGCCGTCGTTGGTAGAACGAATAGGCGCATTCCTGCTGGTTTGTTGCGCGGCGGCTTGTTTAACTCATGCTGCGGCTGCGACCGAGTTGAACTATTTGCCGGCGCCTTCGCCTTCGCCCGACAAGCCTGGCTGGGCCGGGTTTTATTTTCAGGACAAATCACCTCCGCCTTCCAGCGCTGCTCCATGGAGCGGGTTGGATCCTTCGCGGGATTTTGCTTCGCCCAATTTGGCTAAGGCACCGGTCAACGAAAACTTCGGCTACAATTTCCAATCAGGGAATCTCGTATTCGGCCTGGAGGGTTCTCTCGCCGCGGCCAATTTCGACGGCAAGTTCACGAGCTCATATCTCCCCGGGGCGGGCGCTTGGACGCCCAATATGAATTGGCTCGGCACCGTGACCGGCCGGGTCGGCTATTCCTTCGGTCAATGGCTGCCTTACGTCAAAGGTGGCTTCGCCGCTGCCGACGTGACCTCGCCGCTGCAAGGCGCGCCGATCGGGGGATTTTCGCAAGGCACCGAGCTTGGCGGTTGGACCGGTGGGGTAGGTCTCGAATACCAGCTCTCGCCAAAGCTATCGCTTGGCCTTGAGTACCTCTACACCGATCTCAGCACCGGGCTCGGCGGTCCGCCCGGCGGCACCACGCTTACCGGTTCGCCGGAGGTGTATTCGACGGCGTTGAAATCTCAGAGCCTGATCGGACGGCTCAACTACAAAGCAGGCTGGTAGCGAAAGCCGCCCGCCGTCACTCGGCCGGTCCGGCCGACTGACGCGCGCTTTCGCAATTTTCGACGAAGCTCACGATCTGACGCACGAGCTCGCCTTCGAGCAGCGGCGCGTGTCCCTGATCGGGCACTTCGATCGCTTCCGTCTTGCTCCGCCGCGCGCACATGGCCGCGACTGTCTCGGCGGACAACATGTCGGAATTCGCGCCGCGGATGACCAGCATCGGCACGTTCGACAGCGCATCGAACTCATTCCAGAACGCGGGCATCGGGCCCTCGACGTCGATGCCGGCGAGCGCCCGCGCAATGCCGAGGTCGTAGGCGGGCTTGAGCTCGCCGTGTTTCATCTGCCAGGTCAGTTGCGCGCCGGCGAGCCATTGCTCGGTCGTCAACTTGGGAAACTGCGTGCCGAGGAGGTCGCGGAGGATTTTGGCGCCTTCCTCGAAATTGTGCGGATGCGGCAATTTGCCGAGATAACTTTTGATGCGCGCCATGCCCTTGGTCTCGGCCACCGGACCAATGTCGTGGAGAACGACGCCGGCGATCGCGCTTGGATAGGCGACCCCAAGCAGCATTGTCAAAACGCCCCCGCGGGAACTGCCGATAAAGATCGCCGGCCCAACCCCAAGCTCGATGAGAATGCCGACGATGTCACCAAGCTCGACGGTGCAATTGTAGTTGGTGTGATCAGCATCGTGATCGGACTGTCCGCGGCCGCGCGAGTCAATCGCCACGACGTGCCGGGCCGGTGAGCCGAAAGCGAGCGCAGGCGCCAGTTGGTAAAAATCAGCGACGCTGCGGGCGAGACCGGGCAGGCACACAACGGGCATTCCCGGCGCTTCGCGGGAGCCGTATTCCCGGACATGCAGCCGCAAGCCGTCCGTCGCCGTGACCCACATGCTCTTGCCGGGGGCTTCAGCCGACCCTCGGGTCTGACGCGCCAAATGAGCAGTTTGCTGGCTCATGTCTGTCGCCCTTGCCTACCTGATATGTGATATCGGCAGGTCATAAAAGCGACATTAACGGTGATGCCGCGGGGAGGGCAACCGGGAAAACTTTTTAGTCAGAATAAAGTGCGGGATGGAACCCCGCGAAAGAGCCTAGCCGCCCCGCCGCAGGTCGGCCTCAATCAGAAGTCGTGGGTCGTTGCCGAGCCGAGCGCGGTAGACCTGCATGTTCTCGATGACCCGCTGTACGTAGTTCCGCGTCTCGGCGATGGGGATGCGCTCGATCCAGTCGACCGGATCGACTTTCGGATCGCGCGGATCGCCGTACTGCTCGATCCATTCCCGCGCCCGGCGCGGGCCGGCGTTGTAAGCGACAAATGCCAGCACATAAGATCCACGCCAGCTGGCGATGTCGTTGCCTAGCTCGGCGGTTCCGATTTGCGCGTTGTAGACGACGTCGCCCAGCAGCCGGTGCCGGTCAAATGACACGTTGAACCTTTTTGCCGTGTCGCGCCCGGCGTCCGGTGTGACTTGCATCAAGCCCATCGCGTTCGCGCTGGAAACCACCTTGGGATTGAATGCGCTTTCCTGGCGCACGATCGAATAGACCACGCACGGTTCGACCCGCGGACCGATCTGCTCGTATTCCGGTACGCCGAAATTAGGGAACGCGTAGTGCTCAAGCGGCAAACCATGGGCGAGCGCCGTTTTGCCGATCAGCAAAGCGGTGCGCGCGTCGTTGTGATGAGCGGCGATCTCGCCGAGCAGCGTCAATGCGCCGACGTCAGTCGCCTTGTCGGCGAACTCAACCGCCATGACCGCGGCAAGATCGCGTTCGTCGATGGCATACAAAATCTCGAAAGCGCGCGCGACTTCGAGCCGCCGGGCCTCCGCGGGCGGCTCGGGCGGATTGCGCAGTGTTACCGCGTCGATGCCGAGACGCGCACGTGCCAGCTGGCCGTAATAGGCCGTCGGGAAACGCGCCGCTTGCTCGTAATGAGCGCGCGCTTCCGTGCCGTGGCCCAGCGCCTCGGCAGCGCGGCCCTGCCAGTAATCGGAGCGGGCCAACGTAATAGGATTGGTGACCCCGTCGGCGATGCGGGCAAAATGGGATAGTGCGAGCGTCGGATCGCGGAGGAAGCGGAGCGCGACCCAGCCCGCGGTAAAATGTTGCTCGCCGCGATAGTTTTCGTTCACTGGCGTCGCCGCGCCATTGGCGATTTCGTAGGCGCCTTTATAGTCGCCGATGTCGAGCAGTTTGCGGGCGATCAGGCGGCGCTCGATCCACCATTGATCGACATCGCCAAGCCGCTCCGCCTCGTGCGGCGCGGCGAGCGCCAGGCGGCCAGCCTCGGCGATTTTGTCACTGCGGCGGAGCCACTGGATGCGGCTGAGCATATAGCCCGCATCGCGCTGAGCTTCCGCCGGCACGGCGTCGAGCAACGTTTTGGCCTTGGCCGACTTGCCGATAACGGCAGAACGCGCTTTGGCGATGCTAAGTCCGACGGGGCCGAGTTGGCGGGCTGCACGCAATCCAGCTTCTTCGTCATCAACGTCGAAGCGCGCGTCCATCCTCGCCTTGTCGTCGGCGGGAGTTATGAACTCGGCAAAAATCTCTCGCGCCTGTCCTTCAGTGTCGGCGGAGAGGCTGTCTTTGCGCCACGCCAACCGGACCATGGCTTGCGCCCCCGCGTGGTCGCCCTGCGCAAGAAGCGCCCGCGCGAGCGCCAGGCGTCCTTTGCCAGTCAACGGAGGATCCGTCGCAAAAAAACCGACAACCGCGCGCGTATCGGCCTGCTGTTGCCAGAGCGCCGCCTCCGCTCGGCGGCGGAGTGCCGTTATTCCAGGCCAACTCGGGTTTGCCGCGATGAAAGCGGCATAGCGGGGGAAATCCAGATCGGCGTCGTCGCTGCGCAGGACGACCCATTCTACGAGCTTGCGCGCGACCGGATCTGAAACCGTCGCCTCGACGGAGCTTGCTTGCTCAATTCGGCCCTTGTGGACGAGGTCGACTGCTTGCTTGACCGCGGAAAGATCGAGCGGAGACGTTGTTGCGGTTGCGGCCACTGCCAGCGGCGGCGAGAATCGAGGCCGTGAAGCGGGGGCGGCGAGTGCCGGCGCGGAAATTGCCGCCGGAGGTCTCGCGGTCTCTGGCGCGCGTGAGTCAGCAGCGCTCGAGGACGGAACGGTCGCAGTCGCTGTCTTTTGTGGCCGCTCGGCGCGAATCAACGGGCGTGGCCGCGGCAATGGGACGTCGCGTCCTAGCGGCGTTGCAACGGCTTGGCCGGCCAAAAGGCCGCACGCTGTAAACAAGAGTATCAGGCGAATAGCCGTCAATATCCGGACCCTTCTGGCGCAGCCCTTTGCATAGGCACGGCCCCCGACATTCTTTTTGAAGGACAAAATTGAACAATTGCTAATGCCCGCACGTGGGCAAGGCAATCTGCCCTTAACACGGCGAAAGCTAGGCGCGCCAAATCCCGGCGTTGCGTCGCAGCGGTTAGAAACAGGATATGAACCGTTGAAAAGGGCTTTCAAGGGCCCTCGCCAACCGATATCTATCGGGACGGCGAGCGCGGCTAGCTGACGCAGCCGTCTGTCCACCGTTCACAAGGCTCGTTTGTCATGACTGCCAAGACGCGTTTCCGAGGCTCTTTCACCGCGCTGGTCACGCCGTTTAAGAACGGGTCGGTTGACGAAAAATCGTTTCGCGACCTGGTCGATTGGCAGATCGCCGAAGGCACCAAGGGTCTGGTTCCAGTCGGCACGACTGGCGAAAGCCCGACGTTGTCGCACGAAGAACATGGCCATGTCGTGCGATGGTGTGTCGAGCAGGCGCGCGGACGTGTGCCGATCGTCGCCGGCGCGGGCTCGAATTCGACCAAAGAAGCGATCGCCATGGCAAAGCATGCCGAGGAGGTCGGCGCCGACGCCGTGCTGGTCGTAACGCCTTACTACAACAAGCCGACGCAGGAAGGTCTTTACCAGCACTTCAAGGCGATCAACGACGCGATCGGCATTCCCATTATCATCTACAATATTCCGCCGCGTTCGGTGATCGACATGTCCGTCGAAACTATGCAGCGGCTTTTCGAACTCAAAAATATCGCGGGCGTCAAGGATGCCACGGCGAACATGACAAGGGTGTCGCAACAACGCGCGGCCATGGGACCCGACTTCAATCAACTATCCGGCGAAGATGCTACGGCGCTGGGCTTTAACGCGCACGGCGGCCACGGTTGCATCTCCGTCACCGCCAACGTCGCCCCGCGGCTTTGCGCGGAATTCCAGAACTCATGCCTCGACGGCGACTACGCCGCGGCGCTTCTGCTTCAAGACAAATTGATGCCGTTGCACACGGCTCTGTTCCTGGAAACGAGTCCCGCGCCGGTGAAATACGCGTTGTCGCTCGTCGGTAAGTGCAGCGAGACGGTGCGATTGCCCATGGTGCCGGTGAACGACAAGACGCGCGCCGCCGTGAGCGAAGCCATGGTCCATGCTGGTCTTATAAACTAAAGGTGCGTGGTCGCCGGCAGGCTGCGAAATTTTGTTCGGGCGCCGGATAAGGTCATGGATTTAGTTTTAGTAGGGAGGGGATCATGCTCGAGGAATTTAAAAAATTCGCCATGCGGGGCAATGTCGTCGACCTGGCGGTAGGCGTCATCATCGGCGCGGCCTTCGGCGCGATCGTCAATTCTTTGGTCAGCGACATCATCATGCCGCTCATCGGGGCGGCCACCGGGGGTCTTGATTTTTCGAATTATTACGTCCCGTTATCCTCGAAAGTGACCGCAGCCTCGCTGGCCGATGCAAAGAAACAAGGCGCGGTGTTCGCGTGGGGGAATTTCCTCACCATCTGCATCAATTTCGTCATTATCGCGATCGCCTTGTTTCTCGTGATCAAAGGCATCAACCGGATGAAAGCGCCGGAAAAGCCGGCTGCGCCAGCGGGGCCGTCCCAGGAGGTCATTCTGTTGACCGAAATCCGGGACGCGCTGAAGAGCCGTTAGCGCGGTGGCGGCGAAAGCGGAAAGAAAGCTGCGCGTCGTCGCCGATAACCGCAAAGCGCGCTTCAACTATTTCATCGATGAAACGATGGAAGCGGGCGTCGCGTTGACCGGCACCGAAGTCAAATCGCTGCGTCAAGGCAAAGCCGCCATTGCGGAATCCTATGCCGACGCCCGCGGCGGCGAACTCTGGTTGATCAATTCCAACATTCCCGAATATCGGCAGGCAAACCGCTTCAATCACGCGCCGAAACGACCGCGAAAGCTTTTGCTGCATCGCCGTCAGATCAACAAACTAATTGGTGCGGTGGAGCGCGAGGGCATGACGCTCGTCCCGCTCAAACTTTATTTCAACGAAAAGGGACGCGCCAAGGTCGAACTCGCGCTGGCTCGCGGCAAAAAACTCTTCGACAAACGCGAGACCGAAAAAAAACGGTCATGGGACCGCGAGCGTGGTCGACTGTTGCGGCAAAAGGAGTGAGCCATGGTTTCCGTGACCTTGGACCATTGCGTCATTCATGTCAGCAATTGGCAGCGCTCAAATGCGTTCTACAGTACGGTGCTTGGCGCGGAGCTTATTGAGCGGCCGGTCGGATATGCCTATCGGTTCGGCGACCGTCAGCTCAACGTGCATGGTCCTGGCGTTACTCCGGCCGAAGTGGCGAAGCTTCCAGTCGCTCCGGGCAACAGCGACCTTTGCTTTGAATGGCAGGGGCCGATCGCGGACGCGATATCTCATTTGCATCAATGCGGAGTGGCCGTCGAACGCGGTCCGTTGCAGCGTTTCGGCGCCAAGGGCGAAGGCACCAGCGTCTACTTTCGCGATCCCGATGGATCACTCATGGAGTTTATGTCCTATAACGGAGCCACAATGGTCCAGGCCCGTGAAGCCCCCGGTAAGCACGATCCGACCCAGCTTCCCGCCGACATTCCTGTGCCGCGGGATGATGGCGGGGCACGCCATGTCGTCGGCATGAAGCTCCCCGACGTGGCGCTGCCGGGGACGCGGGGAGGCGCCTTCAATCCATCAATACTGCCCGGGCGTACTGTCATTTACGTTTATCCGCGTACCGGCGTGCCGGGAGTCGACCTGCCCCCTGGATGGGACGATATCCCCGGGGCGCGTGGCTGCACCCCGCAATCATGCAGCTTTCGCGATCACTTCGCCGAGTTGAAGGATTTGGGAGTTGAACGCGTCTTCGGGCTTTCG
>Ga0209006_10003427_pt1 | contig 14417 bp, 11 predicted proteins | sample JacPin_JW_Ref_O2_FD_188567 | JGI IMG/M metagenome (GOLD analysis project Ga0209006, IMG submission 188567) | Forest soil microbial communities from Algoma, Ontario, Canada - Jack Pine, Ontario site 1_JW_Ref_O2 (SPAdes) (version 2) | ecosystem: Environmental > Terrestrial > Soil > Boreal... | reverse complement strand
GCCCGCGCAGCGGCGCCGCATCGGCTACGTGTTTCAGGACGCGCGCCTATTCCCGCATTTGAGCGTGCGCGGCAACCTGCGCTACGGGCAGAAGCGCGCGCCGGCGGGGCCGCATGCCATCGGCTTCGATGCGGTCATGGAGCTATTGGGCCTTGCGCCACTCCTCGCGCGGCGTCCCTATACCCTCTCGGGCGGCGAGCGACAGCGTGTGGCACTCGGGCGCGCGCTCCTCTCGCAGCCGCAGCTTTTGCTCCTCGATGAGCCGCTCGCCTCACTCGATGCAGCGCGTCGTGGCGAGGTGCTGCCGTATTTCGAGGCGCTGCGCGACAGGCTTTCCATCCCCATGGTGTATGTGAGCCATCAGTTCGAAGAGGTGCTGCGGCTCGCCGATCACATGGTGCTGATGGACGCCGGCCGCGTGGTCGCCGCCGGCGGCATACACGAGATGAGCCTGCGGCCCGAACTCGGCGCCATAGTCGGCTCGGATTCCGTGGGGGCGGTGCTTGAGGGCGTGATTTGCGAAGCCGATGCGGCCCGCGGCCTCGCACGGCTCAATTTCGGCAGCGGCACGCTTCTGGTCGCGGCCACCGATGCGCGCATCGGCGCGCGCGCGCGCGTGCAGCTCTTCGCAAGCGATCTCATCCTCGCGACGCATCCGGCGCAGGGCCTAAGCGTACGCAATTCAATTGCCGGGGTCGTGCAGGACATCCGCGCGGATGACAACGAGGGTCAGCTGGTGAGGGTCGACATCGGCGGCGCGAGCGTGCTCGCGCGGATCACCCGCGACGCGCTCGAATCACTGGCGCTGCAGGTGGGTTCGCCCGTGTGGGTGCTGGTCAAGGCCGTTTCGATGCGCAGCCACGCGCACTAGAGCGGCCAGGACTGCAGGCGCGCAACGAAAGCCTGCAGGAAGCGATTGGCGTCGGCACCATCCAGGACCCGGTGATCGATGGTGAGCGTCACGTAGCATTTGGAGCGCGCGACGATGCGCTCCGCACCCGCCTCCTCGATCACCGCCGCGCGCCTTTCGAGCTTACCGATGCCGAGAATGGCCGATTGCGGCTGATTGATGACGATGGGCGCTGCCAGGAGGCTGCCGCTCGTGCCGTGATTCGAGAGCGTGAACGTGCCGCCGCGCAGGTCAGCCGGCGTGAGCTCGCGCGCGCGCGCGCGCGCAACGAGGTCATTGAGGCCCCGTGCAATGCCAAATAGGTCGAGCGACTCGACCCCCCGCAGGACAGGGACAATCAGTCCGCCGCCCTCGATCGCGGTAGCGATGCCAATGTTGATCGTCTCGTAGATCTCAAGCGCATCATCGCACCAGCGGCTGTTGGCCTCCGGTACGGCGCGCAGCGCATCGACCGTGGCAGCGACGAAATAGGCGCTCAAGGTGAGCGCGCTGCCGCGCGCTTCGAAGTTCGCACGCTCTTTGGCGCGATGGCTATTGACTGCGCTCATGTCCACTTCAAAGACGCTCGTCACGTGCGGCGCGGTATGCAGCAGGCTCTGCACCATGTGTGCGGCGATGCGCTTACGCATGTGCGAGTGCGCAACGCGACGCAGCGGCAGTGGGTCCGGCAATGCTGCTGCGGGCGCGGTTGCGGCGCTCTTATTCCGCCGGACTTCTGCGGCCTGCAGGACATCCGCCGCCGTGATCCGACCTGCCTGGCCTGACCCTGCTACGTCGTTGAGGGTAAGTCCATGCTCGGACATGAGGCGGCGCACGGCCGGGCTCAACTGATCGCGTGCGCTGCGCGCGCTCGCATCCTCGCGCGCCGTGGCTGCGCTGCCCGGGGCGGGTTGCGGGACGTGCGCAACGGCTACCGCGGCTGCCGTCGCGTCGAGCTCGATGTGCCCGAGGAGATCTCCGGCGGCGACCTCGGCGCCCTCGCCCTTCAGGATCTGCCGCAGTACGCCGCCTGCGGGCGCGGGAATCTCCACGGTGACTTTGTCGGTTTCGAGCTCCACCAGAGGCTCGTTCGCCGCCACGCGCTCGCCCGGCGCCTTCAACCAGCGCAGCACCTGCGAGCGGGTGCCTTCGCTGTCCTCCGAAGGCGCGCGCACTTCAAATAAGGAGCTCATGCGTGCGCAATCCGCTTAAGGGCTGCCGCGATGCCCTGCACGCTCGGCAGGGCGGCTTCGAGCAGGATGGGACTGTGGGGACTTGGGATATCCGGCATGGCAAGTCGTTCAATAGGTGCGTCCAGATCGAAGAATGCCTCTTGAACGAGGGTTGCGGCAATCTCCGCGCCGAATCCGGCGGTGAGAGTGTCCTCGTGCACGATCAGGCAGCGGCGCGTCTTTTTGACCGAGGCGAGGGTTGCCGCGCGGTCCCAGGGCGAGAGCGTGCGCAGATCGAGGATCTCGGCGTCGACCTGCGATGCGGCCACGGCCAGCTCGCAGCGCTCGACCATGGCCCCCCAGGTAATGACGCTGAGCTCGCCTCCGGCACGCACCAGGCGCGCCTCGCCGAACGGCAGCACGTAGGCATCGCCCGGGTAGGGACGGCGCGCCGATGCGCCGTCGAGCATGGCGCGATGCTCGAAAAAGATCGTGGGATCATTGCCGCGCATAGCCGAGCGCAAAAGTCCCACGGCGTCCTGCGCATTCGAAGGCACCGCCACGCGCCAGCCGACGCCGTGCACCCACGCGACCTCATTGGTCTGGCTGTGCCACGGATCGCCGCATTTGAAGAATCCGCCCGGAATGCGCACCACGATGGGCGCGGCGAAGCGGTTGTTGGTGCGCCAGCGCAGCGTGCCGCAGTCGTTCAGCTGTTCCGCCGCCGGCTCCGCGTATTTGCGAAACTGGATCTCGGCCACGGGAACGAGCCCCGCGAGCGCCATGCCCACGGCGCGGCCGATGATGCCTTCTTCGGAAAGGCTGGTGTCAAACACGCGCGCGCGCCCGTATTTGTCCTGCAGACCGAGGGTTGCACCGTGCACGCCGCCTTTGGGGCCGACGTCTTCGCCGAATACGAGGAGCCGCGGATTGGTGGCAAGCTCGACATCGAGCGTGCGGCGGATCGCCGTCAGCATGTTGATGCGCGCAGGCTCCGGCACCGGCGTCGTCGATGCGACTGGAAACTCATGCCCTTCGGGTGCAATGCCACCCTGGCGCTGCAGTGCGCGCGCGCCGCCTGCTTCGGGCTCGCAAAACACGTAACGTTCAAGCGACTCGGGCGCAGGCGCGCTCAGGAGAAGCGCGCCTGCGACCGCGTCTTCGACTGCCTTGCGCGCCGTGCGCTCAATGTCGAGCCATTCGGCCTCGCTCATCTGCGTCGGGACTGCGAAGCGGCGCAGCTCATCGAGCGGGTCGCGCGCGCGCTCGCGGGCGAGCAGCTCCGGTGACTTATAGGCCTGCGTATCCTGTCCGGAGTGGCCTGATAAGCGCGGCACGGTGAGCCGCAGCAAGACCGGCCCCTGCCCCGTGCGCACCAGAGCTACCGCACGCGCAGTCAGTTCGGCTGCATCCTTGGGACTCGTGCCGTCGCCGCTCAGAATCACAAGATTTTTAAACGACTGCAGGTTGGCGGCGATGTCGGCGCCTGGAGTCTGTAATTCAGAAGGTACGGAAATGCCGAAGCCGTTGTCTTCGATGTAGAAGAGGAGCGGCAGGCGCAGAGTCGTCGCGATCGTAAGCGCCGACCAGAAGCCATTGGTCGCCGTCGACGCATCTCCGCCGTGGGCGACGGCGATACTCCTGGCGTACGAGTCATCGTGCAGGACGTCGCGACGGTAGCAAATGGCCTGCGCCCAACCGACGGCCGGCGTGTACTGCGTGCCGACGCCTCCGCATCCGGGCAGTACCGTCGCACCGCCGCTGCTTGGCATGTTGAATACGACGCCGATGTCACGGCCGCCGCTCGAGGATGAGGCGCGCGCCAGAGGCCCCGCGGCGGCCTCCTGCAAATCAAATCCGAGAGCCAGCATCAGGGGCCGCGAGCGGTAATAGGCACCGATGCCGTCGTGTGGGTCGGTCAATAAAAGCCCGAGCAGCGACTGGCCTAGCTCGTGGCCGCGGGCACAGAACTGATAGAGGATCTTGCGCTCCGGCAGGAGCCGGCCTTCCTCAATCGCATCAAGCGCACGCGAGGCCTGCACGAGCCACGCGACCCGTGCCCAATCGGTCTGCATAGGGAGCCTCCAGTGGACTTGCGATCAATGCTATGCGCCATTGTCGGAAATTATCTTGCTCTTATTGCTCAAAATATGCCTAATCTAGCAATATTATTGCTCAGATGAGGCCGTGTGACCAAGAGTCTCGATCGCGTGGACCGTCGCATCCTCGATGAATTGCAGGCGGATGCGCGCATCTCGAACCAGGACCTGGCAAAGCGCGTGGGCTTGTCGAGCGCGCCGTGCTGGCGGCGCCTGCGACGCCTGGAGGATGAGGGATACATCGCAAGCTACGCGACGCTGCTTAATCCGTCGGCCATCGGTCTGCCCATCCTCGCCTATGCGCAGGTCACTCTCGAGAATCATCATCCCGAGAGCGTGCGCCAATTCGATCAACTGATCGCCCATCGCCCAGAGGTGCTCGAGTGCCATTCGATGAGCGGTCCGAACGATTACCTGCTGCGCATCGTCGCCGGCAGCATGGAAGCTTATGAGCATTTTCTGAGCACGCACGTGCTGCAGACCAAAGCCGTGCGCTCGGTGAATACGAGCTTCGTCTTGCGGACGAAGAAGTTCACTACGCGCCTGCCGCTTGACGCGGGCGGCCCGACTGCCACGCGCCCCCGTTCTGCCTGATAGCGCCGCTATTCAGCGGGCGCTGCGCATTGCTGCGGCTGCCGGCTCACTCGCCTCTTAGGCATCTCAAAATTTGTAGCCGAACGAGACACCGAGCACGCGCGGACGCAGCGGCGTCTGCGCGACGATGAACTGATCGGTACTGACGAAGGTGCTGGCGTTCGAATTGCTGAGGTTCTGTCCGTAGAGATTCACCGTCCAGGCATCCTTGCCAACGCCGAGTGCTGCGTCGTACGTCGTGTAGGCGGGATTCTCAAAGCGCAATCGGCCGGTGCTGACCGCTCCGGCTTCCGCGATCGTCGGATTCGAGCCTGCTTGCGTGAACGAGTGGCCGCTGTGCGTCGCGTCGAATTGAACGTACGGAAGGTATGAACCGATCAGCCACTCGTAGCGCGCGCGCAAACTGAACTGAATCGGCGGCGCATCGGCGCTCGGGGCGCCGACCGGACCAAAGGGATTGGTGACCGCTCCGCAACTGGTGCCGAAGGCGTTGCAGGCAAAGGTGATGGGCTTGCCGAAATTTGGGGTGCCCGGAACGTTGTCGAGCAGGATCGGCGAATTCGTCTGCCGGCTCTGGTTCCAGGATGCCGAGCCCTGCAGCGTCAGCCCCGTCACGACCCGGGCCACGAGTGAGGACTCGAGGCCCTTGACGAGGAAGTTCTGGCCGTTGGTGTTGAAGAAAATGTTGCCGACCACGCCGGGATCGAAGAACGCGACCTGGACGTCATCCCAGTTCTCCCGGTACACCGCGCCGTTCCATTGCAGGCGATGGTCGAAGAATTCCGTCTTCCAGCCGATCTCATTGTTCGTCAACTTATCGGAGGAGTACTCCTTGGGAATGATGTATTGCGGCACGAGACCCGGCGTGAACGCATGGTCTGAACCGCCGTTCTGATTGAATCCGCCCGGGCGAAAGCCCTGCGAGAACGTGTAGTACACCATCGTGTCCGGTGTCACGTGCCAGGTGAGATTTCCGCGGCTCTTGAAGCCGGACTCGGTGTCGCTGAGACCTGCCCCGTTGAGATTGTAAGAGTAGGCGGGATTGTGGCAGCCACCGGCGGGCGCACCGCCCTGGAAGCAGCCGAAACTCGCAAGGACGCTGCCCGCGGATGAATTGTCGAAGCGGAAATGACGCGTGCCCGCCGTGAGGGTCAACACTTTCGGAATCAGATCGTAGTCGACCGATGCGAAGAACGCCGTCTGCTTGGTCTCACGCACAGTGTCCTGATAGAAGGACGTAGGCGCAGGCTGCACGCCAGGATTCTGGACGGTCGTGCCGGAGAACGTGCCCACGTCCGCGAAGCAGCCGCTGTTGCCCGGCGAACCCGCCGGTGCATTCGAGGTACACGTCGGCACGGTCTTGTATCCCCAGCCGGTCACGTCGTACAGCTCGTTTGCCTCCCAGAACGCACCGGCAATGGCACGGAAACGCCACTCGTCCGGCGTGCTCAGCCGAAATTCATGTTGCTGGTGGATGTTGCGCTCGACCGAGTGCCAGGTCGCGCTCGGGGAGAAGCAAGTCGACTTCAGGCTGTTGTTGTAGCCCGACCCGGGACCGTAGCACTGGTAATAGTCGGCATATACGCCGCGTGCGTAATTGGTGTAGTCGCCGCGCTGATCGACATTGCGCACGAGGTAGCCACCGGTGTAGACGGCCTTCAAGTCGCCAAATTTGCCGTTCACCGTCCACGCGGTACTCTCAAACTTGTCCTTGTCGTAGCTCGGGTTGAACAACGTCACTTCCAGCGGAGAGAGCGGCGTGCCGTCAGAGGAATTGGGCTGCTGATAGAAGACGCCCTGCGACTCCATGTCCTGGTATGACTGCGTGATGAGCGCATCCCAGTTATCGTTGAACTTGTAGAGCGCCTCCACGCGCACTCCCTCATAGGTCACCGGGTTGATGCCGTTGCCCACCACGGCGCCGTTACTCAGAGTCGGGCTGCCGGGCGGCACGCAGAAGCCGTTGTTCGGCAGGCCGTTGGGGCACTTTCCCGTGGCCGAAGCTGCATATTGCGCGTAGTGGATGCCGATGTCGGTGTTCGCGCGCGCAAACGTCGCGGGCACGTTGTTGATGTAGCCGCCGCGCCGGTCGTCGTACAGGACTGCGCGCACGGCCGCAGTGTCGGGGATCAGCGGGAGGTTAAATACCGCGGTCACGTCGGTATTCGGATCGCCGTGCGCGGTGACTCCGTAGCCCGCTTTGACGTTCCCTTCGGTGACGTCGAGCTTCGGTTCATTCGTGATGTAACGAATCACTCCGGCCTCGGCGCCGGCGCCGAACAGGGTTCCCTGCGGACCTTCCAGAACCTCGATGCGATTCAAATCGGCGGCATAGATATCGAGGTTGCGATTCGGCAGTTGTCCGGATTGGTTGTCCAGATAGATGGCCACATTCGGCCACAAGCCCGTTGAACCGCTGCCTTGGCTCGGCTGCGACCCTGCGCTCAAGCCGCGCATGAACACTTCGTTCTGGCCGGGGCCGTTACTCGCCACCGTAACGTTTGGCAGGAATTTGATGTAGTCCTCGAATGTCGAGACGTTCAGCTGCTGCAGCGCCGCCGAGGTCAGGGCCTGCATGGAGATCGGCACATCCTGCATATTCTCAGAACGGCGCTGCGCGGTGACGGTGATCTCGGCGATCGCATCGCTGCTGCCGCTGCTGCTGTCGGTCGCCGGCTCGGCAGCGCATACGCCCGCCGAAGCGCCCGCCAAGATGGCCGCTACTGCAAAGGAGATCTTCGAGTTCATTGCTTGACCCCTTGAGCGACGCGGGCGGTGTAACCGCCAAGAATCGCGGCGATCGATATAGACATTTTCAGATTCATGCTCTGCCCGTTGCCGCATCGATGCAGCAATGGCTATTGAGACTTTCCTGACGCGCGTCGAGCCAGGGCGAAGCCTCGCCGCAGCTTATAAGAGTGCGATTGTCATTCGCGCGCGCGGAAGAGGCGCGTACGCCGCGCGTTGCCCTGGCAGTGGCTGAATGCGACGACCGGGTATTCCGCATCGTGGTCCCCGATTCTTGACTTCAATCAAAATGGCGATCGCAGCGGGCAATTGAATGCTCGCTCAACCGATTCCATGTCCCCTACTTACAGCATATCTTGAATCATGCGATTTACGGAATCAAGATTATGCTAAGAAATATAAACCTTATAGGTATTAGTGTTTTACGCAGGAGTGCTCATCAACACCTTGCATCAGGTTCGATCACAACCCCGTTGAACGTTCGTTTAATGTTGCGTCGACGCGACGATCCGGATGCGCGCGCGAACACGCGTATATCCCGCGGCGATCCGCGCTGGGACGACGATCAAAACCGCAGTCGATGGGGAATTTTCAGGTTCGCCGCCGTAAGCGGCACCGTTTAGGCAGTCAGCGGCAGCGGTGCGACGCTGCCTGCGGCAACGAACCAGGGATTGGTAAATCCAGACTTGCCGTAGAAAAGCGGGCTGCCATCCGCAGCGATGACGGCGCCGCCCGCCGCGAGCAACACGGCGTGCCCCGCCGCGGTGTCCCACTCCATCGTTGTGCCGAGGCGCGGATACAGATCGGCGTCCCCACGCGCGACCAAGCAGAACTTCAATGACGAGCCGATCGAGACGGTGTCGGCGACATCGTAAGCGGCGAGATAGGCGCTGATCTTCGGGTTCGAATGCGAGCGTGAAGCGACCACCGTCAATCCTGCAGCGGGCGCGCTGCGCACGCGGATCGGCACTCTTGCCCCGGCGTCGGCGCGCTCGGGTGCTCCCGCCGCGTAAAAGGCCTGCGCGGCCGCCACATCGCCGCCAAAGAGATCACCCGTTGCCGGGGCGTACACGACGCCCAGCACCGGCACGCGCTCCCGCACCAGGGCAATGTTGACGGTGAATTCGGGACGGCCGGCGATGAATTCGCGCGTGCCATCGAGCGGATCAACGAGAAAGAACGTCTGGCCGATGGCGGGCACACGTCCTGCGGCCACTTCCTCCTCGGCAATAATAGGAATGTGAGCCAAGAGCGCACCCAGGCGCTTGAGGATAATGGCTTCGGCGGCGTGGTCCGCGGCCGTGACGGGAGAGTTGTCCTTCTTGTGCGTGAGTTCGTGATCACCGCGAAAAATGACGTGGGCGGCGGCGCCCGCTTCCAGCGCAGCGGCGATCATGATGTCGAGGAGTTGCGGATCAAGCACGGCGGGCACCTCACGTGGGACGCTACGCGAGGGCCGCGTCCCGCAGCCGTGCACGCGACCGAAGAGCAATCAGCCCCAATCGTAGGCGCGCTGTGAATCTTCTGCGCGCGGCGCGCGGTTAGCTTGCGCGAATGGCCTCGACCTGGATCTGAAGTTTCACATCCATCTTGAAGCCAAACTTCGCGCCGTAGTCGATGCCAAACTGACTGCGATCCAGCGTTGCCGATGCATCCGCGCCGCAGACTTCCTTTTTGATCATCGGGTTCTGCATGCACTTGAACTGATTGAGCGTCAGTTTCACGGGCTTCGTCACGCCGTGCATGGTGAGCTGGCCGGTGACTTCGGCAGGAGAATCGCCATTGAACTTGTCGATCGTTCCCTTGTAGGTGATCGTCGGATACTTGGCGACGTCAAACATTTCCGCTGATTTCGCGTGCTCATTGAGCTTCGCGTGGCCAAAGTCGATCGAGGACGCATCCACCGTGATGTCGACTGTGCCGGTCTTGGCTTTATTGTCGAGAACGATCCTGCCGGAAGTCTTCGTCATCTTGCCGCGCCAAATAGACATGCCATTGAAGTGATCCGCCTCGAAGCTCGGATAGGTATGCCCGGGATCGACCTGATAGGTCACCGGGGCGGCCATCGCCGTGCCAACGACAAGCAGTGCAGTGAAAAGTACGAGCGGGGTCTTCATCTTGCAATTTCCTTAGGTTATGAGGCGCTGCGTGCGGCGCCGGGCCTGCGCCGCGTCATAGCGTAGCGGCAGGCGCGCATGCTCTCAAGCGCGCGATTGTGCGGCGGCCTTCAACGCCTGCGCGACGACGGCGTGAGTGATCTGCCCGGCATCGACGTTGAGTCCGCCCGCAAGCCCGGGGTCGCGACGCAGAGCTTCGCGCCAGCCGTGGTCCGCGAGTGCACGGACATAGGGCAGCGTTGCGTTGGTGAGGGCGTAGGTGGAGGTGCGCGGCACCGCGCCTGGCATGTTGGCGACGCAGTAATGAATCACGCCATCGACGACGAAGGTCGGATTGTCATGCGTCGTCGGGCGGCTGGTCTCGAAGCACCCGCCCTGATCAATCGAGATGTCCACGAGCACCGCGCCCGTCTTCATCTTTTTGATCATCGCCCGGGTCACGAGCTTCGGCGCCGTTGCGCCCGCGATCAGTACGGCGCCAATGACGAGATCCGCCTCAGCCACCAGGCGCTCGATCGCCTGCGTCGTCGAATAAGCTGTTTGCAAGGCCGGGCCGAAAATGGCCGAGAGCTCGCGCAATCGATCGACCGAGCGGTCCACCACCGTGACGTCGGCCCGCAGGCCGACAGCCATCTCCGCAGCATGGGTACCCGATACCCCGCCGCCCAGGATCACAACTTTTGCCGGCGGCACGCCCGGCACGCCGCCCAAAAGGACGCCAAAGCCCCCATTGGCCTTCTGCAGGCATGCGGCTCCGACTTGAATGGACATGCGCCCTGCGACTTCACTCATCGGCGTTAACAGCGGCAACGAGCCATTCCTCGCCGTGACCGTCTCGTACGCGATCGCCGTCGCGCCGGAGCGCATCAGCGCCTCGGCCTGCGCAGGATCGGCCGCCAGATGCAGATACGTAAAGAGCACTTGTCCCGAACGCAGCATGGCGCATTCGTTCGGCTGCGGCTCCTTCACCTTCACGATGAGTTCCGAGCGCTCGAATATCGCAGCCGCCGTCGGCGCGATCTGAGCGCCGACCGATTCATAGTTCGCATCGGTGACGCCAATGCCCCCGCCGGCGCCGCTCTCTATCAGTACTTCGTGGCCCGCCTGGGTGAGCTCCCGTACGCCCTCGGGGACGAGTCCCACGCGGTATTCCTGAATCTTGATTTCTCGCGGCACACCTATTCGCATTGCACGTTTCCCGTATTTTTTGTTGATTTCTAAGCCGGTGCGGCCGAGTAATCGCGCAGCCCCACCGCAAACTCGCGCAACGCGCGAATCCCGCTCGCTTCGGCACGCGCGCACCAGTCCCGTAACTGCTGCACGCCGCTCGCCTGATTGGCCGCAGCGCTATTCCAGGCGTGCTGCAGACCATCGCGAAAATCGACCACGGACCGCAGTACCTCGTAGCGCGCCAACAGATCGCTCAACATGCGGCGCGCCTCCTCGGCGAGGAGCGCGGGATGCCGGATCAAAAGCCTCGGTGTGACGCGCGGGACTGCACCCTGCGGCTCGCGGCGCGCAAGCTCCCGACACACCGGCCGCACGACGCGCCGCGCATAGTCGCGCAGCACGTGCATCCGATTGGTGAACAGTGCGCCCGCCGTGTCGGCGTCGAGCGTGCTCCGCGACGGCCGCAAATGCGGCCGCGGCGCAACCCGGCGCACTTGAGCAAGTCCCAGCGCCTGAAAGAGCCGAATCCACCACCAGCCGATGTCGATCTCCCAAGGCTGCACGGCAAACCGCGCCGAGCTTGGGAAAGCGTGATGGTTATTGTGAAGCTCCTCGCCGGCGATCAAGAGAGCCCAGGGAACGATATTGGTGGCGGTCGAGGGCATCTCGAAACTGCGGTAGCCCAAGCGATGCCCGATGCCGTTGATGATGCCACCTGCAAAGAACGGCTGGGCCGCGAGGTGAATAGCCACCATCGCAATGCCGACCACCCCGAATAGGGCAAGCTCCACGAGGATGAATAAAATGATGCCAGCGGCCGGCCACCGGCTGTAGAGCTTACGCTCAAGCCAGTCATCAGGCGTGCCCCGCCCGTAGTACTCCACTATCTCCGGATTGCGCGCCGCGGCGGTATAGAGCTCATAGCCTTCCAGGACGACCTTCTTCAGCCCGAAGATGACCGGGCTGTGGGGATCCCCGGGCTGATCAGCGTACGCATGGTGGCGGCGATGGACCGCCACCCACTGGCGTGTGACCGTGCCTGAGCTGAACCAGAGCCAGAACCTGAAGAAGTGGCGTAGAGCCGGGTGCAGCTCGAGGCCTCCGTGGGACTGGTCCCGGTGCAGATACAAGGTTATGCCCAGAAACATGAGCTGGATGAGGCCGAACGTGACGAGCGCGTAGCCCCAGAACGGCAACTCCACGATCCCATAGGGAAAATAGGCGCTTAGCATCAAAACTCCTCGCGGCGGCGGCGCAACTTTACGGGAAAACCCTAGGCGCGGCGCGACCTTAGCACGGAAGTTACCTCCGTACCCGCGCTTTGCAGCCCCCGGGCGGAACGTTCCCCGCCGCCTTGCGTTCAAGACACGGAGCGGCCGAATAACCGGTTGGCGAACAGGAGATTGGCATGGATAACGATCGCATCAAGGGCGCCGTCAAGCAAAAAGTCGGCGAAGTTAAAGAAGCAGCAGGAAAGGTGCTGGGAGACGAGAAGCTTAAGCGTAAAGGCCAGGCTGAGGAAGTCTCCGGCAAGGTTCAGAACATCGTGGGCGGCGTGAAGGATTCGCTTCGCGAGAGCCACGACAAGAGATAGCCATGCGCGGCGATGGACCGGAGCGCGGGCAGCCGCGCTCCTGTTCAGTTGCGCGGGTATCGCGCCCTAAGATTTCTTCGATTTGATCTTTTCGACCGCAGCCATGGTGTTTGCCACATGCTGCCCGGGATCCATCGCCGTATATGAGTAAGCAATCGTGCCGTCCGGCGCAATCACGTAGGACGTGCGATTCGCGTATTCGGGCTTGACCGCGAGCACCGCGTCGTAGGCCTTCATGATGCTCTGATCCGCATCAGCCGCGACTGCGAATTTATTGCGGCACTCGCTCACCGAAAATTTATTCAGCGTATCGATTGAATCGTGCGAGACGCCAATGACCGTGGCGCCGAGGGCTTTGAATTTGTCCGTTGCCTCGGCGAAATCATGCGCTTCCACGGTGCAGCCCGGCGTGAAGGCCGCGGGATAGAAGTACAGCACCACGGGTCCTTTCTTCAGCGCCGCGGCGAGCGAAAACGTAAATGGCTTGCCGGCAAGCGACGCCTGCGTCGTGAAATCCGGGGCCACGTGGCCATTGGGCAGAGCCGCAAAAGCTGAAGCGGCCGCAAGCGCGCCCGCGAGCGCGCAGCTAGACAAGAGTTTCATGGGAGTCCTTTGAGGTCGGGTGGAGCCGTGCCGCCGAAGGTACGACGTTGCAGCGGTAGCGTCCAGTCGCCTCACATTGTCGCTTCAGCATTCCTGAATCGACCTTCAGCACAACGCAGCACCGCGCGCGCGCGCGCTGCCAGCATAGCGTCACTCGAACGCTTAGGAGGCGATCATGAATACGAAGTCACTGCCACTCATTGTCCTGGGATCCATCACCGTTGCCATCCACCTGATCGGCTTTGCTGCCGTCGACGTGGGAGCACACAAGTTCCTCGCTCAGTCCGTGAGCTACCGCGATCTGGATCTGTCGCGCCCCACGGACGCAGCGGTGCTCTACGAGCGTATCGGGCACGCGGCAGCGGAAGTCTGTGAGCCCTTCGACGGCGCCAAGGGCCATGCTGCATCGTTGCAGCACAAGTGCGTCGACCGGGCCATCGCGACGACGGTTGCGCGGGTTAATGACCCGAACCTCACCGCGCGGCATCGCGCTGAGTACAGGGTGCACGTCGCGGCGCAGTCCTAGGATGGCGCACGGCGGCCCCCGCCCCGCGGCATGTAGACGGCAAGGATGAAGCCATGCCAGCATGCCGCAGGCCGGGGGCCTTTCAATGCCGATTGCCAAGCGGCCAGCCAAAAAATCCACGCGCACACCTTCACCGGGCTTTCGCCGCCTGCCGTTGGCGAGCTTGCGCGTGTTCGTCGCCGCCGCAGAACATCCCTCATTCAGCCACGCCGCCGACGCACTCGGGGTAAGCGCCGCCGCGGTGAGCATGCAAGTTCGCGCGCTGGAGGAGTACCTGCGAACCCCGCTCTTTCATCGCCGCGGCAGGCTTGCGCAGCTGACAGCGGCAGGCTCGCAGCTCTTGCCGCGCGTTCGCAATGGGCTCGCGGAACTCGAACGCGCCATCAACGAGGCTCGGCTGGAGCAGCGCACTGGGCCTCTCACGGTGAGCATGCTCGCCTCATTTTTGCAGCAATGGCTGCTGCTGCGGCTGCCGGGTTTCAATGCGCGCCACCCGCAGTTTGACGTGCGCATTCACACCTCGGATCAGCTGGTCGATTTTGGGCACTCGGACGTGCAGGCGGCGATCCGCTTCGGCGCCGGCGGCTGGCCGAAACTGCATTGCGAAAAGCTACTCGATGACTGGGTCGTGCCTGTATGCACGCCGCAGCTTCTTAAGAAGCACGGCCTCGTCAGTACTCAGGCGGATCTGCGGCGCTACCACCTCCTGCACGAGGAGAGCGAAGCCTGGCGGGCCTGGCCCGGCGGCACAACGGATGAAAGCGCCTTCTTTGCCGAAGAGCGCCGCGGCGCGACTTTCGATGATGCGGTGAGCGTCGTGCGCGCGGCGGGAGCGGGTCAGGGCCTGGCACTTGCCCGCTGGAGTCTTGTGGCGCTCGACATTGAGTCCGGCCGATTGGCGATCG
>Ga0209006_10003426_pt1 | contig 14418 bp, 11 predicted proteins | sample JacPin_JW_Ref_O2_FD_188567 | JGI IMG/M metagenome (GOLD analysis project Ga0209006, IMG submission 188567) | Forest soil microbial communities from Algoma, Ontario, Canada - Jack Pine, Ontario site 1_JW_Ref_O2 (SPAdes) (version 2) | ecosystem: Environmental > Terrestrial > Soil > Boreal... | reverse complement strand
GGAGCAAGCATTAAGAATGAAGCGCCCGGTCTTCGTGCTCGGTTCACCTCGGTCTGGAACCACGCTGCTCTACCATATGCTGCTCTCCGCCGGTGGTTTTGCGGTCTATCGCAGCGAATCAAAAGTGTTTGATTTGATCGCGCCGCGATTTGGAAGTTTGCGCGGCGCAAAAAATCGGGAAAAAATGCTGGACCTCTGGTTTCAGACAAGAATGTTCGGCGTCTCCGAAGTTGACCCGGAAAAATTTCGCGCTGAAGTAATGTCCGATTGCCGCACTGCCGGAGATTTCCTTCGCATCTTCATGGAAGATATCTCGCGCTCCCAAAATGTCGATCGCTGGGCGGAATGCACGCCGGAACATCTCCTGTACGTTCCATGGATTAAGCGCGAACTGCCGGACGCCCAGGTTATCCATATAATTCGAGATGGCCGCGACGTTGCGCTGTCTCTGCAAAAACAGGGCTGGGTTCAACCATTCCCGTGGGATAAGGATCGCAGTCTAATTGTTGCGGGTATTTTCTGGGAATGGATTGTGGGTAAAGGCCGGGAATTTGGTCGCGCGCTAGGCGCCGACTACACAGAAATTCGCTATGAAGATTTGATGGCCGAGCCTCGATCTGCGCTTGCGCGGTTGGGCCAGTTCATCAATCACGATTTGAACTACGATCGCATTCAGCAGGTTGCTATCGGATCGGTCAACGAGCCCAATACATCCTTCACTTCGGAAGTCCAAAAAGGCGGTTTCCAGCCCGTCGGCCGCTGGCGAAATTCTTTTTCATCCGGCGATCTCGCCGCTTTCGAGACTGCGATTGGTCCTTTCCTGAAAGAATCGGGCTATACGCTGGAAGCAACGGTAAAGCCACGCAACGCGGGCGCGTTGAGGAGAATGCGCGCTCTTTACCGAGCCTATTGGGATTCGAAATTGTCAATAAAAGTGAAGACGCCGTTGGGCCGATTTTTTATGACCTCCGCGCCGTCGGAGTTATAGGTACAGCAGCCTTGCCGACCATCGCTACACAAAGTCTCACGCCGGAGTCAGTCTCGTCGGACGCTCGCAATCCTTCTGCGACCACGATGAAAGGCAATCCCCTGCGCATTCTGCATATTTTGAATCGCCTGGAACGCGGCGGCACCGAACTCGTCGTTTTGAAATTGATTGGCGGGCTCAGCGAGCCTAATTTCCAGCAGCGGCTCGCAGCGATTCGAGGTGCAGATCCGCTATTTGATGGCGCATCGCTTCCAGGTGGTGGATTGCTCAGCGCCGGCGAGTCACACAGAAGCTTTCAATTTCCGCTATTCCGTTTGGCAAGCATCATGCGTGCCTATCGCCCTCATATTGTGCATTCCAGAAATTGGGGTGCGATCGAAGCAATTCCGGCAGCGCGCCTCGCCCGAGTTCCAGTCGCAATTCACAGCGAACACGGCTACGAGCTGGAGATGCTAGCCGGACTTCCGATGCGTCGTCGGATATTCCGGCGAGCTGCCTACTCGATGGCTGATGCTGTCGTTGCTGTTACCCGCGAACTCGGCGATTACCACGCCCGTATGGCCTGGATTTCTCCCGAACGGATACGCGTAATCTACAACGGTGTCGACACCGAGAAATTCTCTCCGCGTCCGGAAGCGCGCTCGTTGCTGCGAAAACGATTCGGCCTTCCCGAAAACCGATTCATCGTAGGGACCGTCGGGAGGATGGTGCCAATAAAAGACCATCCGACACTTCTGCGCGCCGTGGAAATCCTGGTTCAGCGCGGCGTGGATGCGCATGCCTTGCTTGTCGGTTCGGGCCCGGAGTTGGAAAATAACAAATCGCTTGTAAGCGCTTCACCTAGCCTAGCAGGACGAGTAACTTTCACCGGCGCTTCTGAGGATGTGCCCGATCTGCTCAGGGCGATGGACACTTTCGCGCTGCCATCTATTTCGGAAGGCATGTCCAACACGCTGCTGGAGGCGATGGCCACCGGGCTCCCGGTGATTGCCACTTCCGTAGGCGGAAACACTGAACTGTTGGAGCACGAGCGGTCGGGTTGGTTAATCACTCCACGCGATGCCGATGCGTTGGCCTCGCATCTGGCGCGGATCGCATCGCAGGAATCGCTCCGAACTCAATACGGAGCGGCCGCGCGGAAGCGAGTGGTTGAACGCTTCAGCCTGGAACGCATGCTCGAAGATTACGGCAATCTTTATCGTGAACTAGCAGCGCGGCGCGGAATCAAAGCGCTGGCTTGTTAAAAAAGGACAAAGAGAAATGTGCGGCATTTGCGGAATATTTGAATTCGACGAACAGCGCGAAATCCCTCGCGAGCTCGTGCACCGCATGACGCAAACAATCGTCCATCGCGGACCCGACGACGAAGGCATATTCGTCGGCCGCGGCATCGGCCTGGGATTCCGGCGACTCAGCATCATTGACGTAGCAGGCGGGCACCAGCCACTCTCGAACGAAGACGGCCGCGTCTGGGTAATGTTGAATGGTGAAATTTACAACTACCTAGAACTTCATGATGACCTGATTAAACGAGGCCACCGCTTCGCGACCCACTCGGACACGGAAACGATTGTTCATCTCTACGAGGAGTATGGCGAGGAGTGCTTCGCTCGCCTTCGCGGGATGTTTGCCATCGCGCTATGGGATTCGCGAGAGCACAAGTTATTGCTGGCTCGCGATCGCGTTGGGAAAAAACCGCTGTACTACGCGGCTGATGCGAAACGCATATTATTTGGATCGGAGTTGAAATGTTTGCTCGCCGCCGATTCATTGCCTCGCGACATCGATACTCAAGCACTCTCGGATTATTTCTCGCTGGGATACGTTCCCGCGCCCAAAACGATCTATCGCGCCGCAAAAAAGCTGCTCCCTGGCCATTACTTGGTGGCCTCCGCAAAAGGCGTTCGAATCGAACGTTACTGGGATATCTCGTTCAACCACGTTGAAAACCGCAGCGAAGAAGAATGGTGCGAGATTCTACGGCACCAACTTTGCGAGGTTACCCGCATGCGCCTCATGAGCGAGGTGCCTCTGGGCGCGTTCCTCAGCGGAGGTGTGGACTCGTCCGCCGTCGTCGCGATGATGGCTAAGATCATGCGCCGGCCCGTCACCACTTGTTCGATCGGCTTTGAAGAGCAGGAATACGACGAATCAGCCTTCGCGCGCAAAGTTTCGGAGCAATTCAATACGGACCATCACGAGCAGATCGTTCGGCCGAATGCTCTCGACGTGCTTAACAAGCTGATATGGCATTACGACGAGCCTTTCGCCGACTCTTCCGCGATTCCTACTTACTACGTCTCCCAAGTAGCTCGCCGTTACGTAACCGTGGCGCTCGGGGGCGACGGCGGCGACGAAAATTTTGCCGGATACCGCCGCTATTATTTCGACCACATGGAAAACCGGATGCGCGGATTCATCCCCGCGCCGATTCGCGGTGTGGTTTTTGGTCCGCTCGGCCGATTGTACCCTGCCCTCGCATGGGCGCCTCGATTCCTGCGGGGCAAAGCTACGTTTCAAAGCCTCGCGCGCTCTCCGCTCGAGGGTTACTTCAACTCCATTTCCATATTTCGTCCCGGCGAAAAATCAAATTTGTTCACTAAAGATTTCCGGCAATCGTTGAATGGCTACGATGCAATCGATGTACTCCAGCAATACTATGATCGCGCGGATACTCCCGATCTTCTCTCTCGCATCCAGTACGTGGATATGAAAACTTATCTCACCGACGATATCCTCGCGAAAGTGGACCGGGCAAGCATGGCCGTTTCTCTCGAAGTGCGCGCTCCACTGCTGGACCACAAATTAATGGAGACGGTCGCAACCATTCCGTCTTCTCTGAAACTTTCCGGACGCGAGGGCAAATACATCTTCAAGAAGGCCATGGCTCCAATTTTGAAATCGGAGATTCTCGATCGCAGGAAACAGGGATTTGCCGTTCCGCTCGATCGCTGGTTCCGGCAGAACTTGAAAGATCTCACCCATGAAGCGTTGTTTTCAACTGACGATGGGATCCTCGACCGCGCGTTTTTGAAGAAAATCTGGGACCAGCATCAAAAGGGCACGTACGATCGCTCGGCGCATCTGTGGTCAGTGCTGATGTTCCGCAAGTGGCGGGAAGCTTTCCTCTCCTAGCCTGTAAAAAATCAAATCTAAAATTATAGTCCTGCAGCTTGTCGCCCGCGCTCTACGGCGCGCAACGCGCATTCCAAGCTCAACAACCTCGCCCACTGGTCGCTGAACGCGAAGTTCACCCCCTGCGAGCGCTTCAGGAAATCTTCAAGCGCGTTCACTTCCATCCAGGCATTCAGTTTCATATGAGCTGGACGAAGTACCTCCACAACTCGCTCGTCATTCCAAAGTTGAAGCCTCGGAACCAGTCTGCTGCCGGCAGATGTGGCGGTCTTTTGCCCGCCGAGTTTGCCTTTAATTTTTCTCAACACTTTTTCTGCGAAATAAACTCCTAGCGGCGTAAAGCGGTAGAAATTTCGCCAACTTGTCGGCTCCGCTGGGAAACCATGCTCCAACGGATAAGCCGCCATTCGCGGAGAAAACTTCGCAAGCATCTTCCGAACCAGCAGACTCCGCCAGCGCAACAGCGCGCGCGCCTCAAGCATCGGCTCCAACACAGATCGAAACATGAACGGCGAAAGACAGGGCCAGATTTGGTTCGTGCTGCTGGCGATGCGCCCCTGCCAATGCTGCATTCGCATTTTCAAGTACGCGTGATCCATTTGAAATGTATTCGGGAAATTCGAAAGCCCGGCATTGGCACGATTGATTACGCCCGTGAAATGATCCACCAAATCAATCCGCGCCTCCGCAGGAATCACCGACGGGTCCCAGCCCTGCGCCGCATAACGCCGCGCCGCCAACTTGCGCGCATCAAACGCTCCACGCACGCCGATGCGAGGAAATAGCAATTCCCACCAATAGCCGCGAGCCACTTCGCCAAAAGACCCGTTGATGCTGATATCGAACTGCTGCGAGAGTTTCCGGTGATTCTCACGAATGGCTGCGTACTCCACCAAATTGCACTCGCCGTCTGTGAGAGGTAACGAGCCTTGCAGCTGTTCGAACGAAATCTCTTCCAGCGGCGGATTGTGCAAGTTCGGCAAGCCGAGCATCTGGGCCAGCCCGCGCGAGATCACGACATCGTGGCTATCCGCAGGGCCGGATACGGCTGTCGCGCATCGCACGCCGGCGCCGACAAATCCAGCGACCAAAATCCGGGAATCGTAGCCGCCGGTGAGATCGCAGATCGGATTGGAATAAAGAGACTCGACACGTTTGGCCGCGCGCGTCGTTTTTTCCCAAAGCGCATCCACCGCTTCCTGCCCACGAAGCGATCCCACCTTCAGCGTGGATGCATCCCAGTAGATCTCCGCGGGTGCTTCTGCGCCTCCCCGGATTCGGACCACACTCGCAGCCGGGAGCTTTCGAATTCCTTCATAGAAAGTGCGATCTTCATAAACAATTCCGGTGGCGAGAAATTCCTGGCAGGCCAGGTGGTCCAATTTGCACTCGCTGAGGGACGCGAGCAGCAGAGACGATCCCGAAAGCGTAATCCCTTCTTTGAGCGTCCTTCGGAAGCAACGGCAACTTCCGATAATGTCGGTCACTACGACAACCTCGCGCGTCCGCGCGTCGCCAATCACGAAAACAAAAAATCCTTCCAGTTCCCTGCCGAGTTGCAGCGCATTTGTTTCCAGATACCGCTGCAACAATCGCAACTCGGATCCGCTGGCGTATCCGTCGTTATGGAACCACGTCCCGGACGACAGCAGCCAGCTTCCGGTCGCAGGATCTGTCACAAGCGTGCCGCCCGACCCATTCTGCCGCTCGAAAGACGCAGCGAACGCCCAATCGTTTTCTACCGTCTTGCTTGGAGCCTGAGATCGAATTTCGCGCGCAGCTTCCAGCCCAGCTTTAAATAGCCGGTTCGCATTCGCGCCGGAATCCGTCGAAGGGATGACTACGAGGAAATTCCCCACGCCTCGCCTTTCCTTGCGCTCAGGTTTTTGACGCAGGTTACCTTGAGGGTCTGCATCGCACCGCGCATGGAGTGGACATGATCCGTATAAGACACGACGCCCAACTCACCGCGCACACCGAGTGAACTCAGCTGTACAGCGGCGCTATGCATGGCTCACTTCGGTTGCCGCACGCCGTTCACCGGCAAGGCGAGCGGCTAAGAAATTCTCTACTTCTCCAGCGACAACATCCCAAGTCCGCGATGAAGCATAGCGAACTAAGGTTCCGTGATCCCACTGTTTCCCCAGCGCAACCTTCAGTCCCTCTCCGATGGACTCGACAGTCTGATCCACCAGTATTCCAAGCTGTGGAGAATTGATCACTTCCGGCGCGCCCCAAACTCGCGTGGCAACGACGGGTGTCCCGCAAGCCAGCGACTCGAGCAGAACGTTCGCCCATCCTTCTCGCGAGCTCGCTAAGCTACTCACATCCGCAGCGCTGAACCAGTACTTCAATTCATCATTCGGCTTGCTTCCGACAAGTGAAACTCGCTCCTGGACGCCGTTCTCGCGCGCCAGGTTTTCCAGTTCGCCGCGGGATTCGCCTTCTCCTACGATGTAGAGCCGCAGATTGGGATTCTTTCGCGCGAGCCCAGCGAAAGCGGGAATCAACACATGGTATCCCTTTCGCGGAATCAACGCGCCGACGGAAACAATCACCTGCGAATCACCCGGGATTCCCAGTCGATGCCGCGCTTCTTGCCGATCGACCGAAGTAAATCGTTCTAGGTCGATCCCATTTCCAATTGCGATGGATCGATTTTCTGCAGCTCCGAACGCGATCATTTCGTCCTTCAACGTCTCACAAACACCGATAGTTCCCGCAGCATTTTCAAGCGTCCATCGAATCATCGGGCGAATCAGCGCGAAAGACGGAAACAGATTCATGTCCGTGCCGCGGGCGGACACGATAACAGGTATCCCGAGTCGCTTGCCCAACATAACTCCGGCAAAGCCGTCCGGATAAACATAGTGGGCGTCAATACAATCGAACGGAGTTTCCTTGTGAAGCCGACGAACCAGCGACAGGCTCGCCGAAAACATGGAATATCCCTGCAGCGGCATCGACACTCCCGGCAGCATAAGATAACGCGGGTGGTGTACTGTCAGGCCGCCAATATTTTCGTGACCTGGAACCCTTCCAAATTTCTTCCAGCGCGCAGACGGCAACCAGGATGGAAAGTACGGCACTGGCGCAACGACAGTTACGCTATTTCCCGCACGCTTCGCGAAATGGGACATGCGCTGCTGAACAAAAACCCCCAGCAGCGGCTGGCTGGCATTCGGAAATAAACTCGTGAAGGTGAGAATGCGCATGTTGGCCGACGGTCAGTAGAAAAACTTGCCACAATTAGGAAACACGGCTTGCCGCAACAGAGCGATACCACGCGACAAAACGCTGAAGCCCTTCCTCGATCCGCGTCGCGGGACGATATCCGAGCATTCGTGAAGCTTTCGAAACATCCGCCCAAGTCAGCGGGACGTCGCCTGGCTGGAGCGGCTTGCGTTGACGATCGGCCTTTCGGCCCGTCGCGGTTTCCAGCAGTTCCACCAGTTCGGACAATTTCACCGGATGTGAATTCCCTAAATTGAAGACTTCGAAAGGGGCCTCGCCGTCTGCCGACTTTAATTCCAGTTTCACCGCCGCCAGAATTCCCGCCACAATGTCGTCCACATACGTGTAATCGCGGCCGGTTGATCCGTCGCCAAAAATCGGCAATGGCTTGTTGTTCTCAAGCAGCATCGTAAATTTGTGAATGGCCAGATCGGGCCGCTGCCGAGGTCCGTACACCGTGAAAAATCGCAGGCAAACAATCGGCAGCGCAAACAAATGCGAGTACGTGTAGCACAGCATTTCGCCCGCCATCTTCGTTGCAGCGTAAGGCGAAATGGGCCTCAGCTCAACATGCTCCTCTGAAAACGGAGCGCGGCTCGTCGCGCCATAAACCGAACTGGAAGATCCGAACACAAATCTTTCCACCTTGAATTCTCGACAAAGCTCCAGCAGATTCACCGTCCCGGCCACGTTGACTTGCTCGTACAGCCGCGGTCGCTCGATAGAAGGACGCACGCCCGCACGCGCTGCCAGATGGATCACCACCTCCGGCCGCGCTCGCCGAAACACTTCGCGCAGGCCCTCAAAATTGCAGATGTCTAACTCTTCAAGGGTGTATTTGCCGGTTCGGCGGATCTCTTCTAAATTGGAACGTTTCCAGGCGGGGGAATAAAACTCATCCAGGCTGTCGACAATCGTCAGTTCGGCGCCCTGGCGCAGCAAATTTTCCGCCACATGCGAACCGATAAAACCAGCCCCTCCGGTCAGCAAGACACGTTGCGCACTGACACTCATCGAAGAATCATAGCACCTGTTTTAAAGATTTAACTTCCGGCTCAGACGCAGTTCAACACGGAAAGGACAGTTCTCGCCGTGGCTTAACTTCCCCTCTTCACCAGAGGTTTGCCCTGCATCACACTGGGAATCTCGTAACCAGCGAGTTCGAGCACGGTAGGTGCTATGTCAAGCAACCGTGCACCTTGAAATTCTCCGCGAAGCGAGCTGTTCGGAGCTGAGAGTAAAAACATGCCGTACTGCGCGTGATTGCAAGCGTCCGGGCCCGTGTCATTTTCCTGGACATGGATGTCTCCATATCCGACGCTTCCGATCGATCGCCAATACAGCCCGCCGAAATGCACAATCAGGTCCGGGGCCACATTTTTGACGCTCTTGTAAATTTCTTTAGGCTTGAAGACCAGCGAATTAAGCGGCCGCCCCTTATCGTCTTTTATAGCTTCAAACTTTGCTTTGATTTCATTTTGAAAGGCATCGTACTCGCCCGGCAGAATCACACCTTGCGGCTCGCGTCCCTTCACATTGAAGAATACGCGCGCATAATAACCGCCCTCGCTCCAGACTTTCGTTTTCGTCCAATTAATTTTCAGCTTACTAAACGGGGTAACTTCCTTCGGATACTCTTCCAGCACCAGCAATCCTTCTTTGACCAGCCATTCGTTGACTGCAATGCCGCCATCCAGCCTCTGCGCTCCGTGGTCGGACACAACCAGCACTACTGTATCCTTGTCGAGTAATGGCAATACGCTGCCGATCTGGTCATCGATCCACTTGTAATACTCCGGAATCGCGCTTTCGTAAGGGCTGCCCGGCTCATACTGCACATGCTCTTTGTCGAAGTAGTTCCAGAAGCCGTGGTGCATGCGGTCCAATCCGATATCGACGAAATGAAAATAGTCCCACTCCTGCTCCTTCAACATCCAGCGGACTACCGTCCACTGCTTCTTGCTCATTTCAAAAATTTCTTTCTTCAACCAGGCTTTATCGTCCGTTCGGAACCCTTTTGCGTCGGTCGGGTACTCGCCCACGAGTTCCGTGATTTGCTGCTTAATGCTCGTCGGATGGGTGAATTCACCCTTCACTGTGTCGGGCGTCAAGAAGCAGCCAACGCTGATCCCGTTTATCTTTCGCGGAGGGTAACCCGGCGGCAGACCTACGATGATGGATTTCTTTCCCCGAGTAGCCAATTGGTCCCAAATTGCAGGCGCTTGAATGGAATTAGAGCTTACGAATCCAAGTCCGCTATAGGAATAGTCCGTGCGATTTCGGAACCCGTAAACCCCCAGGGAGCCTGGGTCCTGGCTCGTAACCATGCACATCCATGCTGGAACGGTGATCGGAGGAATCACACTCTCTAAGCGTCCGTAAATTCCGTTCGCCATCAACTTTCGAATATTCACCAGACTCGGATCGTTGAAAATAATCCCTGGCGCCGCGCAATCTAGCCCTAAAACGCAAATTTTCATTTCTTCGCCGTCCCCGAACGATCTAAGTTATTTCTTCAAACTTTCAAAATCCCCATGCTGTCCGCTCGTACAAGGTGCTACGGGCAAAAAAAAAGGCAGGCTACATTCTCGCCTGCCTTTAATACTTTCCAAAGTCTAACCGCTGCAATCTGTGCTCAAAAGCAAAAAATCAATCAGCAATACCAGTCCGCTTACTCGTGCAATCGTCGCCGCCCAAACCATGCAGCAGCTAGAAATGCCGTTCCCAGTAGAATCAAACTTGCTGTCTCCGGAGTCGGGATAACCAAGATATCCGAACCGGTCAGCGATCCATTCCAGCTGCTCAGACCGGCCTGGTTCATCAGAAAGTCGAGGTTAAAATACATTTCAGTGACGTAGCCCTCGCCGATCGTTCCATTCAATCCCAACATCTGGATAATAGTTGGGTCGATATATGTAATCAGCAAATATCCATCGATCCCGCCCGTTCCTTTAACTTTCGCGTTCTTCGAACCGGAGCTGTTGAGCGACGCGCTAATCGCTGGTCCATTCGGATTCGAGAGGTTTACAAAGTAGCCCTGGAGCAACTTTGTGCTATCGCTCGAGATCCCCAATCCTGGAATGGCGCCGGTAATCGTTACCGAGCTGCCTTGGCCACTGAAAAAAGCGTTCTCAGAGCCCCCTACCAGGCCTGAGCACCCCATCATGCATCCACCAGTGAAGATATTGAGTGATCCATCAGTTACGGCGCATCGGCCAGCCGGGCAGCCTGAAGTCTGATGTCCTGCGGGTTCTTGAAGCTGGAAAATAGGTGCGCCCGTGATGGATAGTTCATTTCCTGCACCTGGAGTATATCCAACATACCCACCGGAATGCTGCGATCCACCCTGGCCAGTGGTCTGGGACGAAAAGTCAAGATTTGGGGCCTTAGGAAGAACCGAGCCAGCCTGGGCCGTCGTGGCCACTAAACCCATCGCGAGCAGTGCAACTGCCCCCAATCCTACTATTTTCCTTACCATTTTATGACTCCCATCAGATTTAAGTGAGGGGTTCCCAGCGCAGTTTTACCGGACTTCCCCCGCCGATTTCAGTGCATTCCGTATTCCAAACCAAGCAATTCAGACGTTGCTGAAAATAAAAGGCTTACTCTATAATGACAACCGAACGGCAGTACCGATGTGCAAGAGTTTGACTATAAGAGGAAGTGTTGGGCCACAATAACGAGGGGTCGGGCCAGCTTGTGGGTAAATCACGGCGTCCTCGCCTTCGGCGTTTGTCCCTGAATCAGCGTGAACCAAAGTGCGCAAAAGTGGTAAACTTTATCAGGCCCTCGGCCGAATTCAGGCCGATTTCGCGTCTTATTTTAACTTAACTCATTTTGTATCATTGAGATAAGGTATATCCAGTATGGAACTCTGGTTGCATCCCAACCTTCGTTACTATAGGAAATCCTCGCTCATGGCTCATAAGCTTAACGACTCAAAGAGAACGATCGCGGTTGATTTTGATGGAGTTATCGCCGATTACGACGGTTATAAAGGTCCAGGAGTTCTTGGTGAGCCGCGAATGGACGTCGTGGAGGCTATGCGAGAACTCCGTTCTGAGGGCTGGAAGATCGTCATACACACTACTCGCGGAGAGCACGAAATCGCGGATTACTTAGCACGGCACGCGGTTCCGTTTGACGAAATTAATCGCAATTCTGACTACAAGACTTCCGGCCCGAAGCCGGTCGCTGATTTATACTGGGATGACCGCGCAGTGTCTTATTCCGGAGATGCGCGTAAAGATCTCGGAACGATCCGCAGCTTCAAGACCTGGAGCGGCCGCGAATAAATCACCGTGCGCTATTCATTTGTCCGTAGCAAATGTCCGTAATAAAGATTTTTAGAAGCTAATCCACTGAAGCAATAAAAAGAAGAGGGATATGACCAGTCAACTGATTCGGCCTCACGGCGGCAAATTAATTAACAGGACACTCGAAGGACGGGATCGGGAATCATCGCTCGAACGAGCTGAAAATTTACCGCGTCTCAAACTGAATTCGCGACAGCTTTCCGATGTCGAGCTTATCGCTATCGGCGCGTTTTCGCCTCTGACCGGCTTCATGGGTCAAAAGGATTACCAGAATGTCGTGGACCATCAGCGCCTTGAGAATGGCCTGCCTTGGACCATCCCCGTCACGCTCGCAGTCACGAAAGAAGATGCCGATCGTCTGCGGCCTTCGTCGGAGATTGCTCTTGTCGATGACGTAGAGCAAATCGTGGCGATCCTTCACCTTGAGGAAATTTATCAATACGATCGCAAGCACGAAGCAGAACTGGTGTTGAAGACCAGCAGCGACACACACCCTGGCGTGCAGTATCTTTCCACCGTAGGCGACTACTGTCTCGCCGGCTCGATCAGTTTGTTGCGTCGTCCGGATCGCGGTGAGTTCACGAATTATTTGCTGGATCCGAAAGAGACACGCTTCTTGTTCGAACATCGCGGCTGGAACACTGTAGTCGGCTTTCAGACGCGTAATCCCGTTCACCGCGCTCATGAATATATTTTGAAATGCGCTCTCGAGACGGTTGACGGGCTTCTGCTGCATCCGCTGGTAGGAGAAACGAAATCCGAAGACGTGCCTGCGGAAGTCCGCCTGCAGTGCTATGTCGCACTGCTCGATAGCGCACTACCTTCGAGCCGCGCGGTGCTAAGTCTGTACCCCGCAGCCATGCGTTACGCTGGACCACGCGAGGCGATTTTCCACGCAATCGCGCGCAAGAATTACGGCTGCTCGCATTTCATCGTTGGACGCGATCACGCCGGCGTCGGCAATTTCTACGGCACCTACGACGCGCAAAGAAAGTTCTTCGAATTCGAACCAGGCGAGCTTGGCATCACGCCGATCTGTTTCGACGCAACGTTCTACTGCAAGAAGTGCAACGCTATGGCCTCGGAAAAGACCTGCAAGCACGGCCCGTCCGAACGGCTGGTTCTGAGTGGCACCAAAGTACGTGAATTACTCCGCGCCGGCGAAAACTTGCCGATTGAATTCACGCGGCCTGAAGTGGCGGAAATTCTCCGCGAAGCGTATCGCGATAACTAATCTTTCAAAACGAGGACCCACGAAATGAATTCGAAGAATAAAGGTTTCACTCTCTGGTTTACGGGACTTCCGTGCTCGGGCAAGTCCACTCTGGCGGAAATCATCGCTCCGGAATTGACGCGCCGCGGCCGCACCGTTGATATTCTGGACGGCGACATCGTTCGTACCAATCTCACCAAAGGTCTCGGTTTCAGCAAGGAAGACCGCGATGAGAACATTCGCCGCATCGGGTTCGTCTGCGGTTTGATCACCAAGCATGGCGGAATCGCAATTTCGGCGGCAATCTCGCCCTATCGTTCCGTACGTGACGAGGTTCGTTCGAAGATCGAGAACTTTGTCGAAGTCTTCGTCGACACCCCGCTCGAGCTGTGCATTCAGCGCGATGTGAAAGGCATGTACAAGAAGGCCATCGCGGGTGAAATGAAGAATTTCACCGGCATCAGCGATCCCTACGAACCGCCGCTCAATGCTGAAATCGTGATTCAAACTCAGAAAGAGTCCGAGCAGGAGTCAGCTGCGCGCATTTTGGGCAGCCTTGAACGCATGGGCCTCATCGAGCCCGCGCACGAGCCGGCTTACACTTCAAGCGAGGCGGAGAAAATCCGAGAACGCCTCGAGAAGCTCGGCTACATCGAAAAATAGATACTCATCATTTGCTGAGTATCGTCGGTCTGGGCGCGCTGGTCGGCTCGGTCATCGGCTTGACTGGCGAAGGCAGGGGCCCATTCCCGACTCCGCTGCTGATCATTCTCGCTCGCATCGCGCCTGCCGAAGCCGTCGGGACGCCGCGGCCTTGCTGGCTCTTCAAGTAGATGATGCAGGTTGAAGCGATCGTGCCAGTGAAAGGAATCGCGCCTAGTTTCCGTTGGAGAATTTCGCAGCGCTCCAAAATTCCCATACCGGCTGCCGGAAGCGCACGCGCACAATGGTTTCCCCGCTCGATCTTTCACTCACTGACACCACCTGACAACGCTGTTCCTCTTCACTTGCAGGATCCAGCAGTACAAGTTTTTCTCCCCGACGGACTCCCGCTGTGAGATTCAGTTCTGCGCTATGCATGCTCACCAAGCGGACACTAGCCCTCTCCTGAAAAGGCGCCTTATTCTTCTCGTGCCCGTAAACCAGCACGGATAGCGTCGTCTCCGCATGCGGACTCCGGGTGCGTGACGACGATCCTCCCCCGTTCAGCTTCAAACCATAAAAACGAGCTGCGCACACCTGGCAGCGGAACGGGCGCACACTTATGCTGGAGAGCAAGATCAGCTCGAAAAAGCCTCTTCTCGGCGACCGTCTTACGTCCTTCCCTTCGCACTTCGGACATCGTGGATTTTCCATCAAGTCTGAAATTTTCCCCATTTAAGCCCTTGGCCGGATCATCGATTCGAGAGCGCGCGCGACACCTCTCGTCGATAGTGCGTCTGCTCGCACATTGCCGGAGGTTACGTGATTTTAGCTTGCAAGCGCAACTCTGATCTGGCTTCTGCATCCAGGGAGATTTACAACAGGGCTTG
>Ga0209006_10003425_pt1 | contig 14420 bp, 13 predicted proteins | sample JacPin_JW_Ref_O2_FD_188567 | JGI IMG/M metagenome (GOLD analysis project Ga0209006, IMG submission 188567) | Forest soil microbial communities from Algoma, Ontario, Canada - Jack Pine, Ontario site 1_JW_Ref_O2 (SPAdes) (version 2) | ecosystem: Environmental > Terrestrial > Soil > Boreal... | reverse complement strand
ATCAAGGCGCAGGTCGAGGAGACGACCTCCGATTACGATCGCGAGAAGCTGCAGGAGCGCCTCGCCAAGCTCTCCGGCGGCGTCGCGGTGATCCGCGTCGGCGGCTCGACCGAGGTCGAGGTGAAGGAAAAGAAGGATCGCGTCGATGATGCGATGCACGCGACGAAGGCCGCCGTGGAAGAAGGCATCGTTCCGGGCGGGGGCGTCGCGCTTTTGCGCGCCAAGGCCGCTATCGGAAAACTCAGCGATGAGAATGCCGACGTCCAGTCCGGAATAAATATCGTGCTCCGGGCGCTCGAAGCGCCGATCCGTCAGATCGCCGAAAATTCAGGCGTCGAGGGCTCGATCGTCGTCGGCAAGGTCCTGGCCAACAAGTCGCCGACTTTCGGCTTCGACGCGCAGACCGAGGAATATGTCGACATGCTGAGCGCAGGCATTGTCGATCCGGCGAAGGTCGTGCGGGTCGCGCTGCAAGACGCGGCCTCGATCGCCGGCCTCATGATCACGACCGAAGCCATGGTCGCCGAGACGCCGAAGAAGAGTTCTCCGCCTATGCCGGGCGGCGGCGGCGGGATGGGTGGCATGGGCGGGATGGACTATTGATCGATTGTAGGATGAAGAGCGGGCCGCAGCAATGCGGCCCTTTTTCTTGAATTGTCACGCTTCAGCCGGCTGTCGCGCCCAGTAATTCGCGCGCACGGGGAAGGCGGGCTCAATTCAGCCGAAACTCCCCGCCGATGGCTTTAAATTCCGCTGGCTTGATCAACTCAGCATGCGCGACCGTGACGGAATGTAGCGGACCGTCGAGTTCGCGCGACCAGAAGTCCAGAAATTTCTGCAGTTCGGGAAAGTGAGGATGAAGGTCGTAACGTTGCCAGATGAAATCTTGCAAAATGCCGGGATGATCGGGCATCCGATAGAGAATATTGGCGGTGGTCAAACCAAAACCTTCGAGCTGGCGGCGAAAATCAGCAGAGCCCATCTTGCCCTCCGTTGTCGCAGCAATCATTTCAGCTTCATCGGTAGCCTGCGAGTAGAAATTGAGAATTGTTCATTAATTTCATATTGTTAGCAGCATGCAAAGTGAGTGCTATTTTCTGCAACTCTATCGGGCGAAAAAACACGCTTGCCGCTTTCAAGGCGATGCCGCGCCCCGTCGCCGATATCCCGTACGATCTCCGCTGCCGGCTGGACGCGGCGAATGAGACCGACGCCCTGCCCGCACCAAAGCGCTATCGCATCAATGTCGTCCGCGTCGTCACCCCTAGCGTGTGAGATTGATAAACGACCACTTCGCCCTGCGGGGTTTTGGCCAGTATCTCGCACTCAGCCGGCTGCTTTCCACGCGTCGATCGTCCTGTTGGGAAGCGTAAGGTGGGAAGCGTCGGGCCAACCCACATCGAGAAGCGTGCTGTATTCCGACGAAGGGCAACTCGCGATAGCGCGGGTGTCTAGTCGGCATTCTTTTCTTATTGTTAAGGCGAATATGCTCATTTGTTGTTGCCTGGATGCGTCTCTCAGCGGCGACGAATGACTTTCGACATTTCAACTCTGGCCTTCGCGCGAGGAGTTGTCGCCATTGTCGGTGGCGTAATCCTACTGATGCATTGGTGGCAGGATCGCGCGGCGTGGTCGGCCTTGTGGTGGGCGATCGCAAGTTCAGGGACCGGCGTCGGCATTATTTTGCTGGCGATGCATGACACGCTGCCAATATATGCCTCAACTAGAGTGGGGCCTCTGGCCCTCGATATATGCGCCGCCTTGGTGTGGGTGGCAGCGCGAATATTCAATCGACGTTCCGTCAATCCCTATTCTGTGCTCGCTGCTCTTGGCGTTTGGATCGGTCTCCTGGTCTTCACTGCCCTGCATACAAATGTGCAGCTTGCCATCGCGTTGGGTGTGGCCATATCGGCAAGCTTGTTCGCGGCAGCGGGCGCCGAATTCTGGTTGGCCCGCACCGAGGGACTTCGGGGACGATGGCCGATGATCGTCGTTCTAGGATCAGAGGCGGTCGCGCTCTTCCTCGCCGCCATCCAATACTCTTCGTCGGCGCTGACTCTGCCTACGATCGGCTGGTTCGGCATCATACATTTTGTGGGCCTCGTGTACGCGGGCGGTAGCGTAATATTTCTGATCATGATGCTAAACGACCGAAGCGAGGCGAAGCACAAGGCCGCCGCCCTCGTCGATCCCCTCACAGGACTAGCAAACCGTCGCGCCTTTATGGATCGCGCGCAACGTTTCCTTGACCGTACCGTCCGCGACAATGTTCCCTTTTCGATCCTTGCTCTCGACCTCGATCGATTCAAAAAGATCAATGACACGTTCGGTCATCCAACGGGCGATCACGTGCTTCGAACATTCAGCGACGTCGCGGCGAAGGTATTGAGGCCTGGCGATATCGCGGGTCGGATTGGCGGCGAAGAATTTGCAGTAGCGCTGCCCGATTGTGGGGTCGAGGCCGCCTTAGCGGTAGCGCGACGGATACGAAGTACCTTCCAGGACGACGCCAACTTCGTGAACGGGAAACCGGTCGGTGCAACCCTATCCGTGGGTGTAGCGACCGCGCCCGAACATGGTCAAACACTTGCCGAAATCATTGCAAGTGCGGACCACGCACTCTATCGGGCCAAGGGGATCGGACGCAATCGCGTTATCCTTGCGGCGAGCCTTTCTGGCGACTCTGACCCCGGCACCGTCGTCCGGATTGCCTAGCCGCGGTTGGCTTTGTGACCGACCTTGTGATCGGCCGCGCTCCAACTCCTCCGGAAACTACCCAACGCACACGCCGTGTGGACTTGCCATCAGAGCGGACTACCTTTGCGATCAGTACTCCAGTCACAAGTAACCTCATTCTTCGCGCACATTTCGTAGTCGCTCGCCAAATATTGGCGGCAGAATAGTCCTCGATGGCATTGTCGGACGACCGCGGCCTTCCCGTAGTTGTTGCTGAAAGCACCTCTTCAAGCGTGGCATCCGCTTTCGAGAACCGCCGCATTAGCCGGGACCGGCCATAATGGGCGCGAAGCGGCCTCAAGGTGAGCAGCCGTCGTCCGCAGTTCACCCACTGCGGTCATTCTGAAGAGAATATTGTCCAGGCTGCAATAGTTGATTAGTCTGCACGGCGCGCTACTGCCACCCTTTCGCGAGCGGAGGCCGCGCGCCCGAAGAAAACGTGCCGATGCGAACGGACCAAAACAAGCTATCATGCGCTGCTTTGTGAGGCGACCATGTCAACTCATGCATTCGAGGTGCTCTCGCGAGCCCGCAATGAAATTGAGGTGTGCCACACGGCGGAGCGCCACCGCTTCAAGTTTTTTGTCGTCACCAATCCGCACGGCAAGAGAGTTCTATCTGAATCGGTCGAGGTGGTTGCCAAAGAGGGCGCTACCCATACGCCTGAGTTCTTTTCTGGCAGCGCTCGCGCTTTCGCCATCACGGTGGCCCATCGGTCTCACGCGATTGATTGAATGGCTTTATAGGGCTGTCGGCGAAGAAGACGCGGTCAGCCTTTTTCCATGACCTGGCGAAGGCCATACCGTACGCGGAAGCCGCTGTATGATGCCCCAGCGAGTGGATGGATTGTGAGGTAGCGAGCCGGGAGCCTCGCGAATGGGACGCGGCGGGCGTGCCGCACTTGCGCGCGTTCCACGCGCTCAACCCTCAGCTCTATGCTGTGATGTTGGAACTGCGCAGCGCGTGCGTTGCCGTATGGTGCTCGGCCCTTGCTGCCGATCCGGAGGAGCGCGCCGCCGCGGAATACCAACTTACGCACCTGAGAGCCGGCTGCAAATAGTAATTTAGCACCAAATATTTATTCAGCGGGCGTCGCTACGTGAGGCGTCCTGTTTGGGTCCGCGCCGCGTGAAATTCATCCGCTTCCACGACAGATCTGCGCAATTTGATATCCGCGCAAAGTCCCGTCAGACTTTCTCTAGCGGTATGCGGCATGGCCCATCGGGGTGAGCGAGCCATCGTGAAGATAGCGATCGTTGCAGTGTATGAAGAGGCGGCTCGGTTCAATTGCGCTCGCTCGGGACTCCAACAGAAGCGGCGGCTGATCGACGCTATTCTGTTGCGCGCGCAGCGCTTCGCTCACGTACCAACGCCACACCGAGACATCGCAATTGGCGGCGGCTGCCCCAATTCCGGCAATCGATAGACTTGCGATAAGAGATAGACGGATTGGCGTGCGCATGATCGTCTCCCCTCACAACTCTAAGGTTGTTTTCTAAGAGGCGGCGGTCTTTTGAGACCTCCGGCCGATCGCGGCGAAGGTCTGCCAAGCTCGGAACTCCGAGGATACCTCACCGTTTATGAATGATTACTACATTGCTGTGACGACATCATGGCGATGAGTGTGAAAACAGCATTAGCCGCGGTCGACGAAAGGGGGAAATTGTCCAGCGCGACCTGAACATATGTTGGCCTATCGGGCTTTCAGCACTTCGCCGAGACTCTGCAGGCGGGAACGGTCGGCGCCCCGGCGCACGCGACCGCCTGCTCGCGCTGGCCAATGAACCCTCCAGCCCCGGCATTGCGCGGGCAAGCGCGGTCAACCCTCTCGACCGCGTTGCCAATGCGGCCCAGCGTGAAAGTCTGCAGAGGCTCTTGCACGATGCTGATCCCCTCATCCGCAGAGCTGTTGCGGAGGTGTACGCTAGCGCGCCCCCGACCGTTCGCCTTGACCTGATGCTGGAAAGCCAGGGAATGCGGGCCAATCAGGACATCACTTTCCTGACCGACGGCGGCGAGGAAGTTCGGGCGCTCACCGAAAGGATCAGCTCCTGCAGCGAGCATGTTCTCGACTGGTTCCATATCACCACGCGCATTACCGTGCTCGGCCAGTTGCGAAAGGCGTCGCGCAACACGGTGACAAAGCCGGCGCCCGGCTGACAAAGGAGCTGGCGCGAAACACGGCCAGCCTCATCAATTACGGCGAACGATATCGATCCGGCGAGCGCATTTCCTCGGCCTTCGTGGAGGCGGCGGTCAACGCGGTGGTAAGCAAGCGGTTCGCCAAAAAGCAGCAGATGCGATGGACCCGGCGCGGCGCGCATCTTCTCTTGCAGACCCGCACCAAGACGCTCGACGGACGTTGCGATCGACCTTCGAGCGCTGGTATCGAGGCTTGGCTAACGAAAACCTAGACCACATGATTCAGGCCAAGGCAGCATGAGCGCCCCACACTTCCTCATGGTCTCCTACTTGCGGCGCGCGGCGAAAAGCGTCAATGGTCGTCACCGCTCGAAAGAGCCAAAAATTCAAGCAACCGGAAGCCGGCCAATACTTTGATCCAAAGTCGTTAATCGGGAGGCGCCAGACATGGGAACGGATCGCGTTGGTTGCGGCTCGCCTGCACGCCTCCTCATTTACGCCTTCGTAGGTTTCGGCACTTTGTGTTGTGCCATTGCGCTCTGGCCCCTGAGCGCGGTCGCCCAGACCGTGCTGCCCGCCGCCGTCTATCCGGTCGGAATGACCCAGGTGGAATTCATCGATCCGGCCGACGGGGGCAGGCCCTTGGACTATTTGCTGGTCTATCCTGCCGCTCCAGATAGCGCGGCCACCCCTTACAAAGTGCCCTTGGCCACCAATTTGCACCTGTATCTGGACGCGCCGATCGTCGCCGACGGATTGAAGCGACCGCTCGTGATGTTTTCGCACGGCGCAGGCGGCAACGCCTCAGGCTATGTCTGGTTCGGCGAATTTATGGCCTCGCATGGTTACCTTGTCGCCATGGTCTATCATTATCGTGCCAACACCTATGACACGAGCGCGCTCTATCTGCGCAGCAGGCTCTGGCAACGCCCGCGCGACATAAGCTTGGACCTCTCGCAATTGCTGCAGGACAAAAACTGGGGGCCGCACATCGATCCCAATCAGATTGGCGTGGCGGGACATTCGCAGGGGGGATTCACCTCCCTTTGGCTTGGCGGCGCCGCCGTCAATCCCGATCTGTTTCTGGCGTTTCAACGCGGCTGGAAGAACAACAAGATGGTGCCGACCTACCTGCGCGATCAGATGCTCCCCGACGCGGAACCCGCGCGCGACCTTCGCGACGAGCGGGTAAACGCGGCTTTCGCCATGGCGCCTGGCGACCTTCCGGGGTTCGGCATGGACGAGGCGGGGCTTCGACAGATGAAAATCCCGACCTATCTCATCGTCGGCGCCAGCGACACGACTACCCCCCCCGAGGACAACGCCGCGTTCGCGGCGAAATTTATCCCGCGCGCCCAGCTCGACATCCTGCCCGGTCCAGTCGATCATGAAATCTTCGGCAATGAATGCGACCAGCTCGGACGCGACAACTTTCCCGCCGCCTGCATCGACGCGCCCGGGGTCGACCGGACCCGGCTGCACGAATATATCGGCAAGAAGGCGCTGGAGTTCTTCGATTCGAATTTGGGGGTGCATCGTCAGAGCTCGAATTGAAGAGACATCGGCGACGTCGGCTCAAGCCCCCACTGTGGGTGTCCGTCGCGCGAGCGCTGGTGTAGTGCAAGTTAAGCCCGACGGACGGGGGTGATAGCCGCGCGCGCCCCTCGGTCTCGCGATCGACGGTGGTCGCTGAATTGTACGCTATAGGAGGCCGGCTCATGTCGTATCGACGATCTCACGGATCGCCTTGGCGCTTTGGGCCCGGCTTCGCTCTCGCCCTGCTGACCGCCGCGGCGCCGGCTTTGGCCGACCCGCCGACCGTCACGCGCGAGCAAGTCGCGGCGGCGCTTCCGGCGCTCGACGCCTTCGCCAAAAAGCTGGTCGAGGCCGGGGCCGTCCCCGGCCTCGCTGTGGCGGTGGTGTTTGACGACGAGGTCGTGTTCACCGGCGGCTACGGCGTGCGGGAGGTCGGCAAGCCGGACGCGGTGGACGCCGACACCGTTTTTCAATTGGCCTCCTTCTCCAAACCGATCTCCTCGACCGTCGTCGCCGCCTTGGTGAGCGAGGGAGTGGTCTCGTGGGATTCCCGCATCGCCGATCTGGATCCGCAATTCCGGCTACACGACGCCTATCCCAGCGCCGAGGTGACCATCCGTGATCTTTTTTCCCATCGCAGCGGCCTCCCCGGAACCGCCGGCGACGACCTTGAGGATATCGGCTACGACCGCGCCGCCATTCTTTCCCGGCTGCGCCTGGCCGTATCGTCGTCGAGCTTTCGCGCCGGATATTCCTACAGTAATTTCGGTCTGACCGAGGGCGCGGTCGCCGCGGCCAAGCCGACAGGCGAGTCGTGGGAACAAGTCGCCGAGGAGCGGCTCTATCGCCCGCTCGGCATGGCTTCGACCAGTTCGCGACACGCCGACTTCCTGATCCGCAAGGACCGCGCCGCCTTGCACGTTCAGGTCGGCGGCGCTTGGGCCGCGCAAGTCAAGCGCGACGCCGACGCGCAATCGCCGGCCGGCGGCGTCAGCGGCAGCGTGCGCGACCTCGCGCAATGGATGCGCCTTGAACTCGGCGACGGCGTTTACGCCGGGAAGACGCTCATCGCCAAAGCGGCGATCGCTCAGACCCACGCCCCGCTGTTCGCGCGCGGCGCCAATCCGGTGACGGGCGGAGCGTCGTTCTACGGACTCGGCTGGAACGTCGAATATGGCCGCCATGGCCTGACCTGGGGCCACGCCGGCGCGTTCAGCGTGGGCGCGCGCACGCTGGTCAGCCTCTTTCCGAAGGCAAAGCTTGGCGTCGTTGTGCTCACCAACGCCTTTCCGACCGGCGTCCCGGAAGGCGTCGCCGACACGTTCGCCGACCTCGTGTTCGACGGCAAGGCGGACAAGGATTGGACCACCGCCTGGAACGGCGCCTACGAGGGGCTGTTTGGCCCAGCCATGGCGACGGCGAAGGCCGCCTATGCGACGCCGCCCGCCCAGCCTTCCGCCGCGCTCCCGGACGCCGCCTATGTCGGGCGCTATGCGAACGCCTATGTCGGCGACGCCTTCGTCGTGGCGGCGAACGGCGGGATGACGCTCGAAGTCGGGCCCGACCGCAAGCGCTCCTATGCGCTCAGGCATTTCGATCGCGATCTCTTCCTCTATTTCCCGGATCTGGAAACGCCGGATCTCCCCTATGCGTTGTCGTTCGCCATCGGACCGGATGGCAGGGCGACGCGCATGACGGCGGGATCGCTCAACGCCGTCGGGCTCGGCGTTCTCGAACGCGTCGGCGAATGAGCGCGGCATGTTGAATTTGGATGCGAGCCCGAGGGAAGCCTCACTCGGCACAACAGCGTCTGAATGGCCAATGATGTGCGCGGAGGGCAGGTCGTAGTTCGATCTTTCGCCATACAGATCGGCAAGGTCGGCATCGGCGACAACGAAGCCGCCGACCATCGCGGCGAGGTCGAAGGCAAGCGATTTTGACTGACACAAGATTCCGCTCTCGGAGTTACCAAGCTTGTTTTCAACGAAGCCATCTTGTGAACGCAATCCTACGAGCAGCGAAGCCAGGGCAGCGCCCCGGCTGAAGCCAAACACGCCATCGAAAGGCCCTTGCAGTCTAAAGGCGGAAGCGATTGCGTCGCGTGTTTTTTGCCAACCTTTGTAACGTTTGGCGCCGCGCCCAACGCCCGTGCCCTTTCGGTCGCAGCAATTTCGGGGGCTTCGGCGTGCCACCAGCCGAAATCGCCAGCAGCTAAAGATGGCCCGTCGACGTAGGCAAACTCGACCAGGCCATCGAGGCCGTTGGCAAGCGGGGCCAATTGTCGACGCAGGACTTGAGCGTTCCCGCGATAACCGTGCAGACAGAGGACGCGCAATTTTTCCATGGATGATCGATCTCCGGGATCACGAATGGCTCAGGCGCAATCTTATGATCCGTCCAGTATGCAACGTTGCGGCGGGAGTTTGTCGCGCTGTGGCGTCGAAACGGGACCTCGGACCGTTCACGACAGTCGTGTTGCTCCCCGCTCGATCGCCCGGGCGACCAGGCGGGAAGCAGGTGAGAAATCGACCGCCGCGGTTTTTCTCTCGCGGTCAAAAAGCCCCCACCGACGACTCCTAGCGCCCGTAGGTCGCGGTGAAACTGGCCGTTCCAAGCAGTTTAGGACCTAACCCCTTGTTCAGGATGAATGAATACAGCGCGGCCGTGCCTGTTTTCGGAATCCCGGCGGCTGCCTGAACGTCGTCCACCGCGATGGCATAGAGAGTGAACACATAGCGATGGGCTTTGTCGCCGACGGGCGGGCAGGGGCCGCCGTAGTTGCCATTAGCGCCGGTGGCTCCAGTGTCCAGGAAATCAGTATTGCCGCCGAATGCAGGGGTTGGCAGCGTCGAAGGAGAGTTCCCGGCCCCTTGAGGGAGGCCCGCCGAGCTCGGCGGAATGTTGTAAACAGCCCAGTGAAATAATCCGATGCCGGCCGGGCCATCCAAATCGTGCACTTGAAGCGCGAGGGACTTTGTCCCGGCCGGAATATTCGACCACTGAAGGGCCGGAGAGACATTGGAGCCGGTACAGCCAAAACCATTCAAAGTGAACTTTGTTTCGAAAGTGCTTCCAGTCAGATCCGGGCTGGAAAGCGTGAACTTCGGCGCCTGCGCATAGGCTTGGCTTCCACCGAAACCGGCCAATGCTGCGACGACAAATACGACAGACATCGACGCGGCGGCCAATACGCGGGATTGCGCGCATCGCCTCAGAACAGACCGAACGCCATCGGCGCGGGGATTCACGCCATTGTTCGGCAGCGGCAATCTGATGTTCCTTTTGATGTTCATGAACGAGCTCCAAATGCGTGGAGCATCTTCGTATGGAGCCAAAAGCCGACTGACCAGCTTTCCCGGCGACACGAGACTATTGCAGAAAGAGCATGAGTGATCTGCTCACCTGGGGCTGGGTGGCGGCCGACGCGCGCCTCGCCACCCTCGTCGTCAGGTTCTGGTGCGCGAATTTTCAGCGTATTGCTTTTTCACGAAATCGAGAAACGCCCTCACCCTGTGAGGAATATAAGAGCGTGACGTGTGAAGCAGCCAAATGGCGTTGTCGAAATCAGTGGGCGTGACTTCGTGCTCGGGAAATAAGTCAATCAATCGTCCCGCCGCCAGATCAGCGCCGACGAGCCAATCCGCGAGCAATGCTGGGCCTAGTCCTTCCTGTGCGGCGCGGTGAAGCGCCAGAGAATTGGACATCGTTAGCTTGCCGCCGACGTCCACCGCGTCTGTTGCGCCGAGAGAGTCGCGGAATCGCCATTGCGCAGCATAGCCGGGCACTGGACAGCGAAGACAATCGTGCATCGCCAAGTCGCCGGGCGCCAGCGGCGCGCGATGCTGCCTAAGATATGCCGGACTTGCGCAGACGTGATAGCGAATTTTTGCAAGACGAACGCCGATCAGCGAACTATCGGCGGCCTGCCGTAGACGCAGCGCCACATCGACTCGCTCGGCCACGAGATCAACGACGGAATCGGTCAGCAGCAGATCGATCTCGAGCCCAGGATATGCCTCGCGAAGCTCGGTCAGCATCGGCACCAAGATGGAATATCCGAAGGTCACCGATGCCGTAACACGCACAACGCCTTCCGGCTGCCCGGCGAGATCGCGCGCTTCGTCGCCAGCCCGTTGCAGATCCTTCAACAGATCCCGCACCGTCTCGTGGTAGGCAGTGCCAGCTTTCGTCAGCGCCAGCCGGCGCGTCGTCCGTTCTAGAAGTCGCACCCCGAGGGTTTTCTCGAGTGCGGCGATGGCTCGCGTCACCGCGGACGGGTCCGTCGCGAGTTCGCGGGCTACGGCGGCGAAGCTCCCCAGCCGAACGACCTCAACGAAGGTTCTGAGTTGTTCAGTATCCATGGGGAAGCATCTTGCCAGAAGGTTTACGCTCTTGGCGAGATAATTCTTGCCGATCTCGCAATGGTTGGTCGAAGCCCCAGGTGGTCGGGGGCGGTGGGCAGGAGCATATTTGGGGGCGGTTGATCTCCACCTGGGACGATTTCAGGCTGAGAGTCAGACCGGCGAGCGCCTCGGGATCAGCCGCGTCTGCTCAATGGAAGACCGAGCCAGTCAGCAGATTTAGGCCGAGTCCCGCATGATCAGCTTTGCTTCAAGAAGATGGATCTTGTCGGAGGGTTCCTTCTTCGATTCCTTCGATTCCGCAAGCTGCGAAATCAGCATGTCGACAGCGAGCGTCGCCATTCGATCAACCGTCGCTTCGCCTCCAGTCTTCACGAAGTTGCTCTCTTTTTTCTCCGAGGGCCGCTGGGCGCGATCGCCGGACCGGCCGCATGGGCTTCGACGACCAGTGGCACGATGACGACATCGCGCGCGACCTGTCTGATCGGATCAAGCGACGCAAAAGCCGCCGCCATCATCGACTCGACGTCCTGCCGCATCATGACCGCGGTGAAAGGAAGCTGAGCGGCGAAGGGATCCCAGTCAAAGCACCCGACGGCGCAGTCGCCAAGCGCGACGGCGTCGCTATCGCTGCTGAAATGGGCAACTCCTTCGAAGGCTGTGATCGAATTGACGAACAATCCGGAGGGAAGGCGCCGATTTCCATCGAGATATCGCTGAAGCGCTTCGCGTCCATTCAAGGGATGGTAACCGCAGCAGGCAAGCATGTGCTCACCCGGCGTCACGCCTTCTTGGCGCAAAGCTTCGAAGAAGCCCGTGACGCGATTGTCGGTCGCATATTCGCCCGCGATGCCTCCAAGAAAGAAAAAGTCTTCCAGAGACCTGCCGCGGGTTCGCGATTCGGCGATGAGCCTTCGCGTAAGACTGAAGGCTCCGCCTCTGTTGTCCGAGACGATGGAAGGAGCCCCCGTTCCGGGAAGATCGATATTGACGCACGGCACGCCCGCGGACTCGCACATGCGATCGAGTTCGGTCGCTTGCGGCACGCCGACAATGAACATGAACTCGACCCGTTGATCGAGCAGGGTCTTCGCGACCTTTGTTTCGATATCGACTTGCCGTTGCGTGCTGACGACCACGGGGCAGAGGTCTTGCTTGCGCGCCTCCGCCTCAAACGTCTCCGCGATGTCGGCGAAGAATCGATTGCGATAGTGCGGTAAGATCATTCCGGCCAGACCCGATCGCGATAACCGAAGTCCGCGAGCTTTAAGGTTCACTTTGTAGCCGAGCTGATCCGCGATGCCGAGGATGCGTTGCGCGGTTTCCTTCTTGATGCGGTAACGCGACCAATTCCCGTTCAAGACGAGGCTGACAGTCGCGACTGAAGCCTTCGCGGCTGTCGCGATGTCATAGATTGTCGACCGGCGCCCGCTTGCAGTTCGTATCACAACGCCATCCCATTGCGCCTCGCGGCTTTCGATTTTCTTCGTAACAGAGTCGGAGCAACCCCGACACCGCACTACTCCAGATGGGCTGTGCATCGCTCCACCGCCATCCATATTTTCACTTCCGCAAATTAATGATTGACACGATAGCTAAATCCATTTAGCTAAAATGCTAAATGGATTTAGCTGGGGTTTTCGCAAGACCGAAGGCTCGCCAAACCCGCGGGCGCCGCCCGGTGGAAACAGAAGGCTGGCAGGGAGGTAAGCGCAGTGACGGGACAGGGTCTTCACGCGCGCGCCGCGCTACGGGGTCCCGGCGATCGCTTGGGTTGGCGGGTGGGGCCGCGCCGAAGCGGAACGAGCAATTCTTGGGATGGCAGCCGCTGCCGAGACATTTCGTTCAACAGCGATGATTTCGCCGCACGGGCGTTCATGCGGCGCGAATTTGCGGATGCCGTGCGCCGCAGTTCTCTCGTTCCGCATACTGAGCTTCGCTACGGTCAAAGCCGCGCCAAAGCGCAACTTTGACAGCCATACGACCCTTCAAATGTGAAAATCGTATCAATAAATGCCGTGAATTCTGGTAGCCGTCTCTCGAATATTACCTCTACGTTCGCAGCGGCCGCCGTTCGAGAGTAGCCTGCGCCGGCAGAGCTACGAACAGAAAAATGGGAGGGAACATGACGCCGTATCTGGAAGTCATCCGTATTACTCCTACGGAATCGTTCACGGTCTCGGCGCACGGCTACCCCTATCACACCGTTCGTTGGCATTTTCATCCCGAATACGAAATCCATTTGGTCACCGAGACATCCGGTCACTATTTTGTCGGTGACAACATCGGCGAATTTCGCCCCGACAATCTAATCATGACCGGTCCCAATTTGCCGCATAATTGGGTCAGCGATGTTCCCGTTGGCGTGACGATTCCCCGCCGGTGCGCTTTTCTGCAATTCAATCAAAATTTCATCGAGTCCTGCCTGCGCGCGTTTCCGGAATTGGGAGACTTCAAGGTTCTGCTCGAAGAGAGTCGCAGGGGCATTCTTTTTTCCCCCGCCTGCGGCGCAATTGTGCGGCCTCTCATGATCGAACTGGTCACCGCAACCGGCATTCGGCGCGTATCCCTGTTTTTGCAAGTCATGGAGGAGCTGATGCACGAGACGCATCGGTCTCAACTCGCCAGCGCCAATTATCTGCCCAATCACTCCGCCTATATGTCGGTTGGTATGAACCGCGCCCTGTCCTATGTGCGCGACCATCTGGCGGGCCAGCTCGACGAGAAAATGCTGGCTAACGTCGCTGGCGTCACGGTTGGAGGATTTTCTCGCGCCTTCAAGCGAGCCACGGGGATGTCTTTCGTGCGCTTCGTCAATCGTCTGCGTATCTATACCGCATGTCAATTGTTGAAGAGTGAGCCGGCTTCCGTGACAGAGATTTGTTATCAGGTCGGCTTCAACAACATGTCCAATTTCAATCGACAGTTTTTTGTTCAGAAAGGAATGTCGCCGTCAAAATTCAGAATGCTCTCAGAACAGAACAAAGACGCACCTATGGCCGCCTGACGCGCAATTCCTGATCAGTACTGAAATTCCGGCGGCGCTGACGCGCGTTCGCGCGCCGACGGAGCTTGCCCAAACGAACGCGGCGATCGGTTTAAAAGCCGAGATAAGAGGAAACTTCCATGAACGGTGTCAAATTGTCTTCACGGCTCGCCCTCGCCACCGCGCTCGCGGCGGGTTTCTTGGGGGCCAGTGCGGTCTCCGCCTCCGCCGCCGGCGCGACGGTAGCCTTCTTGATGCCCGACCAGGGCTCGACCCGCTACGAAGAGCACGATCGACCCGGCTTCGTTGCCGAGATGAAGAAGCTCTGCGCCGACTGCACGGTGCTCTATCAAAACGCCGACACGGACGCCACCAAGCAACAGCAACAGTTCAACTCGGTCATCACCCAGGGCGCGAAGGTCATCGTGCTCGACCCGGTCGATTCCGCCGCCGCCGCGTCGCTGGTCGCTCTCGCGCACGACCAGGGCGTGAAGGTCATCGCCTACGACCGTCCGATCCCCAAGGGGAAGGCCGACTTTTACGTCTCCTTCAACAACGAGGGCATCGGCAAGGCGATCGCCGATTCGCTCGTCGCGCATTTGAAGGCGACGAAGGCCGATCCGGCCTCGGGCGGCGTTCTCCAAATCAACGGCTCGCCC
>Ga0209006_10003424_pt1 | contig 14427 bp, 10 predicted proteins | sample JacPin_JW_Ref_O2_FD_188567 | JGI IMG/M metagenome (GOLD analysis project Ga0209006, IMG submission 188567) | Forest soil microbial communities from Algoma, Ontario, Canada - Jack Pine, Ontario site 1_JW_Ref_O2 (SPAdes) (version 2) | ecosystem: Environmental > Terrestrial > Soil > Boreal... | reverse complement strand
TTCACTCATCAGTCCTTCGGCCTCAACTCTTGCGATTTTTGGATCCAGTTGCAGCCCCCCGTCCTTCCCGACCGCAAGAGTAAGCTTCACCTCGACGGTGCCATTGCCTTCGGCCATTTCGTTGGCCGGGTTCCTACCGAAGCAGGCCCAGCGCTCATAATGCAAATTCACCACAGCCAGGATTGTCGGTTCCGACGGAGTAAGCACCGCCGTTTGAACGGCGATCTGCTCGCCGCACGGGTCCGACTTGTTGAGTTGTCCTTGCAAAACGTCGGTGATGTTTTGCTGCAAGTCTGATATGTCCGCGGTTAGTTCAAATTTGAATGTGTTCTCGCCCTCTTCTTTCGACCCTTTCGCGATTGTTCCCGACGTCGTCACCGCGATCGGCTGGTTGGCAAAGTTCATCGAGTTTTTTGACGGCGGGATTCTGATCGCAGCATTCTGGCTGTCGCTCGCAGTCCCGATGCTCATCTCATTTCCGAGATCGATTTGCTGAGTCTGAAAGCCAATCAGCGTAGTCTCGAGGGGTTTTCCACTACCTGCGATCTGGGGGCCGGGCGTCTTGGTCTCCTCAAATTTATCGTCAAGCGCCTTGGCCTGTTGCCCTAATTCCGAATCCATCTTCGTCAGCCGCTTGACCAGTTCCTTCAGGCCAGACTTTTGCCGGTCAGAAAGTCCCTCCAGAAATTTATTGTTGCGATTTCGCGCGGCTTCGAGCGCCTGTCCAAAACTCTTATCGAGAGTGGCAAGCTCAGCAGAATTATTTTCCTTGGCGGCCGCTGCCAGAAGGGATTGCAATTCCGTGTGCGCCACTTCGGTGCTCTTCACCATCAAGTTGTAGTCAATAATCTGTTGGCTGGTGGCCTGCATGGCCAGGGCTGCATGAAAATCTTTTAAGTCGTCTTTCACGTCAAGGCCGGTCGCCTTGCCCCCTCCGCTCAACCCTCCTCCGCCAGCCACGCCGCCCCCGACGTGTCCACCGCTCCCCCCGCGCTGGCCAAGCATTCCGCAGGGAAGCATCAGCAGCGCCGCTGTCAGAACGGCCGCCCTTACCGGTAGCACAAAACTTTCTTCGCGAAACATACGGCAACTCTCCATCTGAACGCTTGGCCTACCGCTCAATGGGGACCTTCAGCTTGGCTCAAGATCTCTAAAAACGCTACACGTTTTACAGTTCTTTGCAAAGCCGGATAAAGCAAGATTTATGAAAGGCTGGGGGAAACCTGTTACTTAAGTCGAAAGCTCACGTCAACGTTGATCTCACTTATAACGGGAGTTCCATCCTTCGTTCCGGGTTTGAACTTCCATGTACGAACCGCCTCGATTGCTTTTTCATCTAGGCCGCTTCCCACTCCCTTCGTGACCCTCGCGTCTTCCACGTCCCCGTTCGCATTCACGGTCACCTTCAGCTGGACGATTCCCCCTACTTTGGCCTTTCTAGCCTCTTCGCTGAACTCTGGGTTGGGGCCATAGATTAGGCTCGGTCTGGTGGTTCCGCCATTCCCGTGGAGGGCGCCTTCGCCCGCAGTGGGCATATTGTCTGCGGTATCGGCCGATCCGGCTTGCCGCTCTCCGCGGCTTACCATCCGTATCCGTCTGCCGGCATTGAGATAGAAATGGCATCGCAGTTTCAGGTACTCGCCGCCAAATTCCGCAGGGATAGCCATAAACGGAGCAGATTTCGCGACCGCATCCAAGCCGGTGCCATCGAGTTCCGCGTTTCCCGAACTCTCCACTAATTTTCTGCCATCGAGACTGCCGTCCTTCAGGGTAGTGAACTCGATCACGAGCTCCTTTTGCTCGCTCGTGGGGATGAGCCCTTTCTCGTTGAGCGCATGCTGCCAGTTTTCGCGGATGCGAGCCAGCAGGCCGAAGCCAATGTAATTTCTAATGTGAAAGCTGACGGGGCCATTCAGGACTTCCATCTCACCGACCTGCGCGACCTGGTTAGAATCGGGGCCGCGCGAGTGGGGAGCGCTCTGATTTGCATCGCCGTCGGGAACCCGCTCCCACATACCTTGGGCGAACGCCGCAGAGCTGAAGAGGAAGACAAACGCAATTAGATTGGTGCGGGCCAGGCGTTTCACGAGAACTCTTCGCGCATCTTTCATATGAGCTCCCGAACGTCAGAACTCTAACTTACGTTGCGCCCAAACTTAGCGTCATGCAGGTCACATGCACAGACAAAACTTTGAACTTATCTTCAAAGCAAAAGCAACTCCTACTTCAGGCCCACCGTCTCCCTCACCCCGATCCCCGGCACCGTTCTCCCCACCACACTAGCAATCTGCCGCACCTGCTTCATTAATTCATCAAACTGGTCGGGAAACAACGACTGCGGACCGTCCGACATCGCCTCATCGGGTTTATTGTGCACTTCCACCATCAGCCCATCGGCTCCGACCGCAACCGCCGCACGCGATAGCGGCGTCACTTTATTTCGCTTGCCCGTCCCATGGCTGGGATCGACAAAAATCGGCAGATGGCTCAACCGCTGCACCGCGGGTATCAAACTCAAGTCCAGCGTGTTTCGAGTGTGGTCGGCAAACGTGCGCACCCCGCGCTCGCACAGCGCTACGTTGTAATTGCCTTCGCTCAAAATGTATTCCGCCGCCATCAGAAATTCTTCGAGCGTGGCAGACATGCCGCGCTTCAGCAGCACCGGTTTTTTTGCCCGTCCGGCGCGCTTCAGCAATGAGAAGTTCTGCATATTCCGCGCCCCGATCTGGATCATGTCCGCATATTCCTCCACCAGATCAAGCGATTCATTATCAATGGCTTCCGTAATAATCTTCATCCCGTACTGCTGGCGAATCTCGGCCATGATCCGCAGCCCCTCTTCACCCAGCCCTTGAAAAGAATAAGGAGAAGTGCGCGGCTTGTATGCTCCTCCGCGAAAAAACTGCGCCCCCGCGCGATGCACCCGTTCCGCCACAGCAAATGCCTGCTCGCGGCTCTCGATGGCGCACGGTCCCGCCACAATCGCCAACCCATGACCACCGACCGACGCCTCCGTCCCGGCAAAGCGAATCACAGTGTTGTCTTCTTTGAGATCGCGGCTCACTAGCTTGTAGGGCTTCGAAACCTTGATCACTTCCTGCACGCCCGGCATTTCTTCCAGCGTGCCCTGTTCCACTTCGCCCTTGTTCCCCGTGATGCCAATGGCAGTACGCTGCGCGCCCGGCATTGCATGTGGGCGATAGCCAAGCTTCTCAATTTTTTCGCAAACGCCGCGAACCTGCTCTTCCGTCGCGTGCGCCTTCATCACCACTAACATGTAATTCTCCTCACTGATCTCATGGGAAAGAACGGTCTGGGAACGGGCGCTCTTGCCCGTTCAAGTCGCGCAAAGCTCGACTCGCTTTCTTCGCCGCAGGCACATAGTAAACATCAAGTCTACCTTCGCCCACTCCTGCACCGCAAACGAAGCACTCTCAGTCGATTCCCTCGTGATCCCCTCCACCAGTCGCTGTGATCCATATCACAGCACATCCTACCGGGACCACATAAAGTAGCCCTGTCCAATAGGAGGACGAATCATGGCCATCCCCAAAACCATGCAAGCAGCAGTGGTTGAGCAGTTCGGCAAGCCCCTTGTCATGCAAGAAGTCCCCGTACCAACACCCGGGCCCGGGCAGGCCCTTGTAGAAATTATCGCCACTGGCGTATGCCATACCGATCTGCACGCCGCAGAGGGCGACTGGCCCGTCAAGCCGACACCACCGTTTATTCCTGGCCACGAAGGCGCCGGTATCGTAGCCGCACTTGGTGCGGGAGTCACACATCTCAAAATAGGAGATCGTGTAGGAATCGCATGGCTGCACAGTGCCTGCGGTCATTGCGAATTTTGCCTGTCAGGCTGGGAGACACTCTGCCACCAGCAGCAGAATTCTGGATACTCCGTCAACGGAACCTTCGCCCAATATGCAATCGGCCAGGCCGACTATCTCGGACGAATCCCCCAAAATCTTTCTTTCGTAGACGCCGCTCCGATCCTTTGCGCCGGCGTTACGACCTATAAGGGATTAAAAGAAACGAAAGCTCGCCCCGGAGAGTGGGTCGTCATCTCTGGCGCCGGTGGCCTCGGCCACGTCGCGATTCAATATGCCAAGGCCATGGGCCTGCACGTTGCCGCCGTCGACCTTGGTCCGGAAAAGATGGCGCTGGCCCGCAAGCTGGGCGCCGACATTACCATCGATGCCAAGATTCAAGATCCGCCCACTGAAATTCAGAAACAGATTGGCGGAGCTCATGGAGTTCTTGTCACTGCGGTCTCGACCATCGCATTCAAACAAGCGATCGGCATGTTGCGCCGCGGTGGCACCTGTGTGCTCAACGGCCTTCCCGCGGGAGAGTTTCCGGTCTCCATTTTCGATCTGGTGCTGAACGGCTACACCGTTCGTGGCTCGATCGTAGGCACACGCCTCGACCTCGAGGAATCGCTTGCCTTCGCGTCCGAAGGCAAAGTGAAGGCAACCATCGAGACGCTACCACTCAGCTCCATCAACGATGTCTTCGACCGGATGAAGAAGGGAAAAATCAACGGTCGCGTAGTCCTGGGCATCGGTCAGACCTCCGCTCTCGAACCATTTACGCCAGACCTGAGGGGAGTTAAAAATTAAGCTAAATGCTGCGGTCAGCAATGACCGCAGCTTGTCGTTCCTGCTTGCGTGGTGGCGGGCACGTGTGGGAACGGGCACTCTTGCCCGTTCAGGTCGAGCAACGCTCGACTCGCACTCCTAGCGACCAGCACGACAGCACGTAACCTATAGCCTAGCGTCCGATTAATTCTTATCCGCCCCCAGCTCCGCCGTTCGCAGAAAATCGTAGTTTCCCGCCGGGTTCAATTGCAGATTGCGTACACGCCGGTTGTGCACCAGTACGTTGTCCAGATACCACAAATTGATGGAGGGGAGTTCTTCAGCGAGGATGCGCTGCACTTCAGCGTAGAGAGGCTTGCGCACCTTGGGATCAATTTCGCGGCGGGCCCTGTCAATGAGGGCATCAACGGTAGGATTCGAATAAAAACCCCGATTAGCCCCGTTAGGCGGAAACTTCGCCGAGTGATAGGCGTACTCAAAAATATCGGGATCTTCGTTACCACCAATCCATCGGAGTCCATATAGCTGAAACGCTCCGTGGGTGACGTCGGCGAAAAAAGTTGCGAACTCGAAGCTGCGAATGTCCAGTGCGATTCCAACTCCCCGCAGCTGCTGTTGCATCACCGCGACCATCAACCGCGTGTTTTCGTCAGTGGAAGTCTTCATGGTGATGTGAAAGCGAATTCCGTTCACCGCCGGATGGCCCGCCGCATCGAGTAGTTGCCGCGCCTTCTCCGGATCGTGGCCATAAGCCTGCACGTTTCCGTTGTACGCCCAACTTTGCGGAGGAAGAATGCTGCGGGCCGGTTGTGCCGCGCCGCCCCACAGATATTCGATCATCGGCTGACGGTCCAACGCGTAGGCAATCGCTTGACGCACTCGCACATCCCTCAGAATTGGATCACGAAGGTTAAATCCAAGGTAACCGAGTACTGTCCCGGGAGCACGTTCGACAGCTAACGACGGATCACGACGCAGCACCAGCACAGTATCGGGAGTGAGCGCGTTAATGGCGGCATCCGCGCTCCCCTTGCGCAATTCGAGCGCTCGCGTAGTCGCATCGGGCACTACCGCGAAACGTACGCGTTTTAACTTAGCTTTGTCGCCCCAGTAATCTTCGTTGCGCTCTACTACCACTTCTTTGTCGGTCTCGGCACTGACGAACTTGAACGGCCCGGAACCAATGGGATGCGTCGTCATCTCTCTTCCGCTACCGTACGGCACAATTCCCATCGCTCCGTCAGAAAGATTCCAGAGCAGCGTTGCCGAGGGCTCCTTCATATGAACAATTACCGTGAAGTCGTCAGGTGCTTCAATGCGGTCGACAAAGCGGTAAACCGCCGCCTTCGGGCTTCGCACTTTGCCTTGCAGGAGGGAATCGAACGTCCACTTCACATCGCGGGAAGTAAGGGGATGGCCGTCATGAAATTTCACTCCGTGGTGCAAGTGAAAAACGTAAGTGAGCGGATCAGGAATTTCCCAGCGCTCGGCCAATCCGGGAGCCACATCGAGGTTATCTCCCCGCGAGAGCAGGTCATCGAAAATCAAGTTGTCGATGCGTTCCGACTGTGCGTCTACGCCGATGCGCGGATCCAGATTTGTGGGGCTCGATTCAATCAACATGTCCAGCGTGTCGGGGTCAGCTTTATTCGAGCACGCAAGCAGAAAAGAGATCAACGAAACGGCAACCAGTGTGCGAAACAGCGTCCGAACCATTAGCGGCATTCCATGCTCAATTGATGGATTGCGTTTACCGTTCTCCAGTTGCGCATGGTGGTCATTACCCCAAGCGCACGGTCAAGCGAACTTTTCATCAAGCTGCTCCCGGACACTCCGTTGGGCAGGTAAAGATACAGTTCTGTGCCGCAACAATAGGCCTTATCGGGTGCGAGGGTCAGAGTTTCACATTTTTGCAGAGCGGATGGCGCAGGAACATCAGAAAGAAATGCGACGTGAAGTTTTTCGGAATCGATTCCACTATCTTTCAGGAATGGGTTGTTCTGAACGGTTTTTGCCATTTCGTCGGCTGTTCTTGAAATCACCGAAACGGCGAAGCCGAAATCTTGGAGAAGCCTCTTCTCAATCCGCCGAGTCAACACCGGTTGAGACACTCTAGCCGTTTTGAAAATCACATTGCCGCTTTGTATGTAGGTTTCTACCTGCTCGAACCCCAGCTCTTCGAACGCACTCCGAAGCTGTTCCATCTTAATTCTTTTGTGCGCGCCCACATTAATGCCACGAAGCATGGAGATATAGATCGGCATGGCTAAGATGACCCTGTTAAACAAACTACGTTAAATAAACTACGGAAATGAAATTTTGCCCAGTACTGCGGCCCGCTTAGCGCCCGTAGCCGAGGGCACATTCGATGGCCGCCGGTGCCAGGTTTCGTGCGCCATAATCGCAAACGCTGCAGCTTCTTTTGCGGCTGACGGAAGTCCAAACTCGTCGGTGAGTCGCAGTCGTATTCCCAGTGGCTCGAGTTCGCTGGCCAACATCGACACCAGAGTAGAATTGTTCGCTCCGCCGCCGGAAAGAATCATTTCCTGAAACAACTGCTTGCGAACGCCAGCTTTCCCCCCTGCACATTTTCGGACCGCATCTGCGATCGACCCCGCCGTCAGAGCCGTCGCGGTCGCCACTGCATCCTGCTTCTTGCAAGCTCCACACCTTCGCAGAAACGCAAGCACAAATTCACGGCCAAATTCCTCGCGCCCGGCGGTCTTAGGGGGCTGCTTGCGGAAAAAGCTCTGAGAGAGTATTCGGTCGATGACCTTATTCAAAACTTTCCCCGAAGCCGCTATCTTACCGTCGCGATCAAAAGGACGGGCGAACAACTTTTCTGTAACAGCGTCGATCACCATGTTTCCTGGCCCCGTGTCGAAAGCGATCACTTCGCTTGCACTTGCGCCCGGAGAAATGGCCGCCAAGTTCGCTATGCCGCCAATGTTTTGCACGATCCTCCCAACCTTCGGGTCCCGGAAGAGAAGATAGTCGAGGAACGGAACCAGCGGTGCCCCTTTGCCTCCAGCAACCATATCCGCGGGACGAAAATCCGAGACCACCGGAACCCCGACCTTCGCGGCTACGATCGCTGCTTCTCCTGTTTGCCAGGTAGCGGCTATTTTCCGTCCGAGAAAAGTTCGAGCCTCACCCTGGTGGTAAAGCGTCTGCCCATGGCACCCCACCAGTTGCGCCTTCATACGAAATTGTCGTTCCGTGGAAATCACGGCGTCAGCATAAAGTTCGCCCAAAAGAAAATTGAGCCGTGCCAAGTCCGCCACGCTGGCTTGCGCAGCATTCATGGCAGCCAGCACCGCAGCGCGCACCTTTCGGGGATAAGGGTACTCGCCGTGCCCAATTAATTCGAAGCCAAAAGACCCCGGCCTCGTCGGCATGCGATTCCTTTGCCGTGACGAAGCAGAAGCCCGCGCAAATTGTGTTTCTGGCAAGCGCACCAGCGCCACGTCGATGCCATCGGCGGAGGTTCCACTCATCACGCCGGCTACAATCATGCCGTTCGCTTTCATGCTTGCTGCCGCCGGACTTTCCCATTACCCGCTCGTTCAGCCCGAACCAAAGCATCCACGCGCACCTGCTCGCCGAATTCCCAAAGTTTTCGTGAAAGTTTTCCGAGCGTTGCCGCGGAAGCGAGCTTCACCCGGCGCAACGTTTTTGCCGACTTTCTCTTGAATCCCAGCACTCGTCGCAGCGATTCCGCTACCCGTTTCGTAAACTTCGAGTCTTGTTCCACCTGTTTGCTCAATTCGTCGTAGGCTTCCGTGATCCGATCTTCGCGGTGGCAGATGAGGCACAAATCTCCGCCTGCTCGAATAAACTCCACGGCAGCTTTTCCCACTGGCGCCGCCGACAACACTCCGCCCATCTCCAAATCGTCGGATACGATCATATTCTGGTAGCCGATCCGCTTGCGGAGGATCTGTGTGATCCATAACTGGGAAAGGGAAGCGGGCACTCGATCACTCGTGACCACGGGATACGCCGCGTGCGAAATCATCACCATCGGCATCTGCATGCGCAGCAGTCGATAAGGAACGAGATCTTCCTTCCAGAGTTCCCTCAGTGATTTCTCGATCATCGGCAATGCGTGATGACTGTCGAGAGTGCCTGCGCCAAGTCCGGGAAAATGTTTGCCACAGCCGAGAACGCCCGCAGACCGAAGCCCCGCTAGAAACTCGCGAGCATAAACGGCTGTTTCGCGCGGATTCTCCGAAACCGACCGCGAACTCATCACACCGCGCGAGACTGCGAATGCCAGATCGACCACCGGCGCGAAGTCAACGTTGAATCCCAAGGCGTGACAATTCTCGCCAAGCAGCTGTCCATGCTTGCGGTACAGTTCGCGATCGCCCGTCGCGAACACATCCGCCGCGGAAGGCGCCGGCCCCAGTACATCGCGCAGGCGGTCGACAGTCCCCCCTTCCAGATCAACGCAAGCAAATAGAGGAGTGGAGACACATTTCTGACAATCGTTCAGCAGTCGATGCGTCTGCTCGGCACTCTTTATATTCCGGGCGAAAAGAATTACTCCTGCCGGCTGAAGACGCGTCAGCAAAGAAGTAAGTTTCGGCGTCATCCTGATGCCGTCGAAGCCGATGATGAATAGCTGGCCAATATCGCGGATAAGAGTGGTTTTGCGAACGAGCATGCAGTGCGACTCTAACTTTGTTCCTTGCCGATTAGATTTCTTTCTTCAACTCCGCCAGCAGATTCAGCGCTTCCAATGGCGTTAGCCGGTCTAAGTCTACTTCACGCAACTTCTCCAGCACCGGCTGCGACAACGGAGTGAAGATGGTCAACTGCGTCGCTGGTGGCGCGGACCCAGGTGAGAGTTGCTCCGTCAGTTGGCGTTCTGCCGATTCATGTTCGCTGAGCACCTCGCGCGCCCGTGCGATGACTTCATTCGGCAGACCCGCCAGTTTCGCGACCTCGATGCCGTAACTCCGATCGGCTGCACCCGGCTCAACCTTGCGCAGAAAAACGATTCCGCCGCCGGTTTCCTTGACCGAGACGTGATAATTCTTTACTCCAGAAAGTTGCTCAGCCAATTCCGTCAGTTCGAAATAATGCGTTGCGAACAAAGTCTTGGCTCTTACGCGCGCGTGCAGATACTCCACCGCAGCCCACGCGATTGCCAAGCCATCGTAAGTGGAAGTGCCCCGGCCCACTTCGTCGAGCAGAACGAGCGAACGCGCGGTAGCCGTGTGCAGAATCGCCGCCGTTTCCGTCATCTCGACCATAAAAGTCGAGCGCCCGCGCGCCAAGTTGTCGCTGGCGCCGATGCGGGTGAAAACCCGGTCGACCACGTTGAGCCGCGCTGAGCGCGCCGGGACGAACGATCCCATCTGCGCCAGAATGACGATCAACGCCGTCTGCCGCAGATACGTAGACTTGCCTCCCATGTTGGGGCCAGTCACCAGCAGAATCGTGTGCGTGGACGCATTCAAGTAAAGGTTGTTGGGAACGTAACGCTCGCTGCCGCCCGCCATTTCCAGCTGCTCGATCACCGGATGCCGGCCTTCCACGATCTCAAGTTCTCCGGCTCCATCTTCGGCCGATGCGATGAATTGTGGCCGGCAATAATTTCGCAGGGCGGCGATGTGCGCCAACGAGGCCAGCACGTCAACTTCGGCCAATGCTAAAGCCGTCTGGCGGATTCTTTTCGCTTCCGCCGCAATCGCAGTGCGCAGGTCCGTGAACAGGCGTCGCTCAATTTCGACAATCTTTTCCTGCGCGTCGAGAATCTTAACCTCATACTCTTTCAACTCAGGAGTGGTGAAACGCTCCGCACCCACCAGCGTTTGTTTGCGTTCATAATCCTGTGGGACCAGATGCAGGTTCGCCTTTGAAACTTCAAGGTAATAGCCAAAAATAGAGTTGAACTTTACCTTTAAGGATCCAATGCCGGTTCGTTCACGCTCGCGCTGCTCGATTTGCGCCAGCACTCGTTTGCTGTTGCGCGAGAGCTCGCGCAGTTCATCGAGATCACGATCTACTCCCGGCGCTATTACTCCACCATCGGAAAAGCTCAGCGGCGGCTCGGCCACGATTGTGTTTTCGATGCGGCCTCGTAAATCGCCGAGTTCGTCGAGCGATCGGTGAAGAGCCTGCAAACGCAGCGCCGGTGATTTGACCGCGGCAGCCTTGATCGCCGGAATCTTTCCCAGCGATGCGGCCAGCGCCAGCACGTCCCGCGGGTTCGCAGTCTCGAGCGTAACGCGGCTCAAAAGCCGCTCCAGATCGAGCACTCCGTCGAAAGCGTGGCGCAATTCCTCTCGCGCTATCGTGTCTCTCACAAACGACTCAACTGCGTCCAGGCGGCCATTGATTTCCGTGAGATCGAGCGACGGGCGCAGCAACCATGCCCGCAACAGCCGCTTGCCCATAGGAGTGACGGCGGCATCGATGGAGCGAAATAAAGTTACGCCCGCGTCAGTTCCGGAGAACATGGGCTCGATCAACTCCAGGTTTCTGACCGTAACCGCATCCAGCACCAGGCAATTTTGCCGCTCGTACCAGCCGATGCGGTCGACGTGGTCGAGCGATCCACGCTGCGTCGAGCGCACGTAGTAAAGAATCGCTCCCGCCGCAGCCGCAGCCGCCGTGCGCCCGGCCAGGCCAAAGCCTTCAAGCGAAAGCACGCCGAAATGATTCTCCAGCAAAGGAATGGCATGATCAGGCGCAAAAATCCAATCCTCGAGCGAAGTGTCGGTGCAGGCCATCCCCGGTGCGCGCGTTTGCACTGTCTGCCGTCGGCTGTTTCCTGAATCGAACCCTTTCGCATCAAACAACGGCGCCGTAGACCCGTACAGTAATTCTTTCGGTCGCAATTGTTCCAACTCATCTTGAACCCGGCGCAACGCTCCGTCCCCAAAAAACTCTGTCGCGCGAAACTCTCCAGTAGAGAGATCCAGCGCGGCAAAGCCGACCCGATCACCCACTTCAGCCAGCGCGGCAAGAAAGTTATTCTCTTCTGATCCCAGCGATGAGTCGGCAGCCGTCCCTGGCGTGACCACGCGCGTCACTTCGCGCCGCACCAGTTTCTTGGCCAGGCGCGCGTCCTCCATTTGCTCGCAAATCGCCACCTTGAAGCCCTTGCGAATGAGCTTGCCAATATAGCCTTCTGCTGCGTGGTGGGGCACTCCGCACATGGGCACCGCGATCCCTTTTTCTTTATTACGGGACGTCAGCGTGATCTGCAGCTCTTTCGAGGCGACAATCGCGTCATCAAAGAACAATTCATAAAAATCGCCCAGCCGAAAAAACAGCAACGCAGTCGGATGCTCTTTCTTGACGGCGGCATATTGCCGCATTAGCGGAGTGGACGGCTCATTCATGATGAAAAGCGGGCTTGGCGCGGATTATAACAAAGCCACATCGTCGCTTTTTGTTCAGATTGGGCTGCGCAATCTCGAAGTCGCAGTTGACGCGGCTTCTCTCGCAGTGTTTACCTAATGCATGGAACTCCGCAAAGATCCCATCACGCGCTCCTGGGTGATGACGGGAGACGAGTCTACCCTAAGCATTCCGCGCTCTGAAGGCGCCTGCCGTTTTTGTCCGGACTCGCCGGATGCCACGCAAGTCATCTCCTCGGTGCCGGCATCGTCCAATTGGTCGTCGCGTTCCATGGTCCACCCTACTCCGCTTTACCACATCGAAGGCGAACCCGCGCGGCGCGGAGACGGCATTTACGACCGCATGAGTTCTGTGGGTGCTCATGAGGTTCTGGTTGAGAATCCGAGGCACGACCGTCACCTCTGGAACGCCAGCGACGACGAGATCGGTCAGTTTCTGCGTCTTGCAGCCGAACGTATTCTGGACCTCAAACGCGATTCCCGCATCAAGTACGTTAGCCTCTACAAGGATTATGGATCGAGCGCAGGGCAGGAGTTCGCTCATCCCTCGTCGCAGATCACCGCCACAACCTTCGTTCCGCGCCGTGTGCTTTACGAGTTGCGGGCGGGACGTGAGTATTATGGGCAGAAAGAACGCTGCGTTTTCTGCGACATTCTCGCCCAGGAAGAACGACAGGCTTCGCGTGTAATCGAAGCTCGCGGGGATTACGTTGCGATCGGGCCCTATGCCCCGCGCGTTCCTTATGAGACTTGGATTTTGCCTCGAAATCACGAAGCATCGTTCGAGCGAACTGGATTGTCGAAGCCGGGACTGCGGACCAATCTGGCTGCGCTACTCCGCCGGACTTTGCAGCGGGTGCGCACCGTGACCGAAAGTTTTCACCTCGTGCTGCACACCTCGCCCAATAGCCTCCATCCCTCGAAGACTCTCGGTTTCTGGAAGACCATTGACGAAGACTATCACTGGCATATTGAGATCATGCCGGTCCTGGCTGCAAAGGCGAAGTCCTACACTTTTAAGGAAGTCTACTATTCGCCGGTCAGTTCAGAAACGGCGGTCAAACAGTTGCGGGAGGCGAAGATTGATGGTTGAGGATATTGGATATTCCAGGATGCAGCAAGGATAGTTAAAGCGAGGCAGCGCTAACCTAGCGTGCGCTTGCGGCAAATGCCTTGGGATGAACCGACGTAATTTCGGCCGGACCTTTGGCTCGATGAACTTCTCCGCCGTTGGGGTCCTCCAGCTTGAACTTGCTGACCATGGTCTGCAGATCTAGAGCGAGACTGGAAAGATCCTGGCAAGCCGTGGCTGACTGTTGCGCGCCGATCGCCGACTCTTTCACCAGCTTAGCAATCTGATCAATATTGATGTTCACTTGCTCAGTGGTGCTGGACTGTTCGGTCGCTGCCGTCGCAATCTCGGTGATCATTCCCCCTACCTCTTCTGACATTTGAATAATCGCACGGAGCGCATCTCCGGCTTTGGCCGTCGAAGTCACACCTTCTTCCACCTGTTTAGTGCCGCTCTCCATCGCCACCACAGCGACTTTGGTCTCGTCCTGAATATTCTTGATCATCTGGGCAATTTCCTTAGTGGCTGTAGTGGTGCGTTCCGCCAGCTTGCGAACTTCATCGGCCACCACCGCAAAACCGCGGCCTTGTTCTCCGGCGCGGGCAGCTTCAATGGCGGCGTTCAGGGCGAGCAAATTGGTCTGGTCCGCAATGTCATCGATGACGCCAATGATGCGACCGATCTGGTCCGAGCTTCTGCCCAGCTCTTCCATTTTCCTGGCGGTCGCGCCCACCGATTCCGCAATCACTTTCATCTTGGTCAGAGTGGCATCAACGATAGAACCACCGAGCCGGGCGGTCTCGGCAGCTTGGCTTGCAGCCGTTGCGGCCTTGTTGCAACTATCGGAGACCGAGGTAACGGTGGAAGACATCTCCTGCATGGCGGTCGCGACCTGCACCGTCTGATCCTTTTGCGTCTCGGCGCTCTGTGCCTGCTGCGTGGCGGAAGATGAAATTTCCTCGCTGGCACTGGCCACGTGCGACGCCGTCCCGGCGATTGATTGGATAGTTGTCCGGAGATTGTTCTTCATGCGATTCAAGGCCTCTCCAGCGTTCCCCATTTCATCACGGCTTGTGATCTTCAAGTCACGGATGTCCAGGTTATTGGTGGAAAGGTCCTGTATCGCGGCCACCATGCTCGCTATGGGGCCGGCGATGGAGCGTGCAATGACCGTCGCCACCACAAGCCCCAGGAGCACACCAAGGACAGTTAGGCCGGAGATTAGGATAGTGGTGCGCGATTCCGCAGCCGAGTGTTCCTGACGAGCGGAATCGCGGAGTTTTCCCTGCAAAGCGACCAGTTCGATCACCGTGGTTCCCAGGTCGGCGCGCACGGCATCGGACTTTGATTCAGTCGTGAGAGCGATCGCTTGCTTCTG